>Ga0272442_10010454_pt1 | contig 11440 bp, 7 predicted proteins | sample SSMForm2O_FD_200262 | JGI IMG/M metagenome (GOLD analysis project Ga0272442, IMG submission 200262) | Marine sediment archaeal communities from Little Sippewissett salt marsh, Falmouth, MA, United States - SSM-Form-2O | ecosystem: Environmental > Aquatic > Marine > Wetlands > Sediment ...
GCATATACCCCGGGGCTGAGGAAATCTGCGCCAACGGGATCGACGACGACTGCAGCGGTTCCGATCTGGCCCCCTGCGACTGCCCCGACCTGGACGGCGACGGTTATCACCAGGCCGCCTGCGGCGGGTCCGACTGCGACGACGAGGCGGTTATCCGCATCTGCGCGTATCCCGAACGGCCCCAGATCAAGCAGCACACCTTGCAGCAGACTGACGTGTGCGACGTGCTGATCAGCTCCTTCGAGTGCATTTACTACGACGGCGACTACGACCAGATCCCCGACCAGTACGACGGCGGCGCGGAGCGGATGACCCAGTACCTGGCCGAGGACGCCCAGTGCCTGGAAGGCCCTCCGGGAGCAGACGCCTGGAACGAATGGTTCAACTCTCCCAAATCCCTGTACGAGGGCGGCAAGATATTCATCGACTGGGACGAGGGCTACCCCGAAGACGTGGACGACGACGGCGTATCCGACAGCTGCGACAACTGCCCGGATACCCCCAACGGGTTCGACTGTTCGCGGGAGGTCGAAGGCCAGAAGCCCTTCGAACTGTACTGCGACGCCAACCGCGACGGAGTGGTCAGCCCTGAAGAGCTTGGCTGGGGCAACCAGAAAGACAGCAACGGCGACTTGATCGGCGACGCCTGCGATCGCGACCAGGACGGGGTCCCCAACGCGGACGACAACTGCCCCGACGATCCCAACGGCCTCGAATGCCTGCAAGGATGCCCCGACCCTACCGGCGACCTGGCATTCTGCGACACGAACGACGACGGCGAAATCACCCGGAGTGACATCATGCAGATGTTCCTCCCGTCTGACCGGCAACGCTGCCTCGACATGCTGAACGAGCGCTGCACTTCCCTGAGCATCTGCGACACCGACCACAGCGGAGACCTCGATATGCAGGAGCTCCAGTCAAGCGACCAGGCGGACACGGACGGCGACGGAATCGGAGACGCCTGCGATACCGATTAGCTCCCCCCCTGTATGTTTCAGGACGAAACCACAGCGGCACAACTGGGATGGGTTGAGATCCTCGACCGCTTGTCCCGGGAGGCACTGACCCCCCAGGGACGGGCAGTCTGCCTGGCGATCAAACCTTCCGCGCAGCCGGAAGCAATCCACACGGCCCAGGAGCGCTGCCGGCAACTCGGCTTGCTGCTCGACAAGGGGGCCGCCCCGCCGATAGAACCCATCGACGACGTGGCCGGGGAGTTGGAGCGGGCCCGCAAGCAAGGAGTGCTTTCCGCCGAGGCGGTGCAGAGTGTGGGCCGGGCCATGCTGGTCTCCTCCCGGGTGCGCCGCTTCCTGATCGAGGACGGCCATTCTGCCGGAGGTGCGCTTACCGACCTGGCCCGGGGGACCCACGACCTGTCCTCGGCCGGCCGGGACTTCATCGAAGCCTTCGACGAAACCGGCGCGCTGCGGGACACCGCCAGCCCCGACCTGGGCCCGCTGCGCCGGGCCGCGCGCACCCTGGCCGACAAGATCCGCACCCGGCTGGAGCGCATGATGCGCTCCTCCAAGGTGGCCGCCTGCCTCTACGAGCCCTATATCACCCAGCGGGGAGACCGCTACGTCCTGCCGGTGCGGGCCGACGCCCATGATCCGCTGCCGGGGATCGTCCACGACACCTCCCAGAGCGGGGCCACCCTGTTCGTCGAACCGGCCGACCTGGTGGAGGACGGCAACCGGCTGAAGATCGCCCAGGCAGCCGCCGCCGAGGAGGAACGGCGCATTTTGGCGGAGTACACCGCGGAGATCGCCGAGAACGCCGACCGGCTGGAGGACAACCTTACCGCACTGGCGGAGTTCGATTTCGTATCGGCCTCGGTGCGGCTGGGCCAGAAGCTCAAGGCCCGCCTGATCGAGGTCGCCGGCTCTGGTTTCCAGCTTCGCCAGGCCCGCCACCCCTTGATGTTCCTGGAGTCCGGGGAGGTGGTGCCCAACGACATCCGCCTGCCGGATGGACAGCACTGCCTGGTGGTCACCGGCCCCAACGCCGGCGGCAAAACCGTCGCCCTGAAAACCGTAGGGCTGATCACCGTCATGGCCCACGCGGGCCTGCCGGTGCCCGCCGGGGAGGGGTCGAGGATCGGGCTCTTCTCCAGCCTGCACGCCGTCATCGGAGACGCCCAGGACATCCACCGCGGGCTGTCCACATTTTCGGCCCACGTCGAGCGCATCAGCAAGATTCTGAAAAAGGCCGACCGGGCTACTCTGGTTCTGCTGGACGAGCTGACCGCCGACACCGACCCCGGTCACGGCGCCGCCCTGGCCCGCTCGATCCTGGAGAGCCTGGCGGAGTGCGGCGTCACCACCATGGTCACCACCCACCTGGAGGAGCTCAAGCACCTGGCCCACTCGGACGAGCGCTTCGCCAACGTGAGCGTCGGATTCGACCTGAAAACCCTGCGGCCCACTTATGTTTTGCACCCCGACGTACCCGGCCGAAGCCTCACCCTGGATATCGCGCGCAACCTGGGGATCGACGCCGGGATCATCTCCCGGGCCGAGCGCTATCTGGACGGAGCCGAACGGCAGATCGACAGCCTTCTGCGGAGCCTGGAGGAGGAACGCCAGCACATGATCCAGGTGCGGGACGACTTCGAGCAGCGCACGCAGGAAGCCCGGAGCCAGGCTCAGAAACACGCCCAGGCCTCCGAGGAGCTCAGCAATCGCCGGCAGGAGTTGCTGGACAAGGAGCGCGGAGCGATCTTCTCGGAGATCAAGAAAATCCGTGAGGAGGTGGCCGAGCTGATCGAGGGCCTCAAGCGGGATCCCTCGATGAAGGCGGCGGTGGGCGCCAGCCAGCGCCTGAAGGAGCTTGGGAGCCAGGTGCAGGAGAAAAAGAAAAAGACCCGCCGCAAGCCGCCTGAAGAGCGCGGCAAGGCGGTAAAGGCCGGCGAGCTGCGCGAGGGAAACCGGGTGCTGGTCACCATCCTGGGCAAGGAAGGCGAGGTCACCTCGGTGGACCGGCATTCGGGAATGGTGGGCGTTTCAATGGGCGCCATGCGCACCCGGGTGGCGGTGGAACAGGTGCGCCTGCTGGACAAGGCCAAAAAGCCCAAGGCCAAGAAATCCACATACCGGCCGCCGGCCGTCGGCGGTTCCCAGCCGGCGCCGGAGCCCGCCGAGGTGCGCACTCCGGCCAACACACTGGACCTGCGCGGCACCCGGGTGGACGAGGCCCTCGATCAGGTCGACAAGTTTCTTGACCAGGTATTCGGCTCGGGCGAGGCGGCCGCCTTCATCATCCACGGCCACGGGACCGGAGCGCTCAAGGCCGCGGTGCGCGCATACCTTAAAGACTCCCCCTACCCCCAACATTTCCGCACGGGCACGCCCGAAGAGGGCGGCGACGGGATTACGGTCGTAAAACTGAAGTAAGGGCAGGCCTCTGTGCCTGCCCTTATTACTCTACTCAGCCTTGACTATGCACTCGGGAACCGGGCACTCCTCGCGACACTGCGGCCCGCCTTCCTCCTCGCACTCGGTGCACTTGCCCGCATCAATGACATACATGACATCGCCGCCGTCGTCGGTTTCCTCGGAGATGCACTCGCGGGGGCAAACCATAACGCAGGCGCCGCACTTGAGACATTCTTCCATTACGATTTTCATTGCCATGGCGTCTTCTACCTCCTGGAGGTCGGTTCGAACTGCCGAATGTATAAAACCGGTCCCATCCACTGTCAACATTTTTAAGGCGCCTTGCAACCCGGCTTATCCTCTGATTAAGATGGGGCAAAACAGCCGTCTGGAGGTCTTTTCGTGATTGAGGAAGTCTACGAAGCCATCAAGACCCGCCGGAGCGTCAGGAATTTTCTCCCCGACGACATCCCCGACAAGGTCATCGCCTCGCTCCTGGAGGCGGCCGTCTGGGCGCCCACCGCCGGCAACGCCCAGCCCTGGTATTTCTACGTGCTGCGGGACGAGTATCTCAAGAAGAAGCTGACCGAGGCGGCGCTGTCCCAGGAATTCATCGCCCAGGCGCCGGTGGTTATCATCGCTTGCGCCGATCTGGACCGGGCCCAGGCGAGCTACGCCAAACGCGGGGTCGACCTCTACTGCCTGCAGGACACCGCCGCCGCCGTTCAGAACATCCTGCTGTGCGCCCATGCCATGGGGCTGGGAGCCTGCTGGGTGGGCGCCTTCGACGAAACCGCCGCCGCCGATCTGCTGGACCTCCCCCGCCATCACCGCCCGGTAGCGGTGATCCCCATCGGCCGCCCGGGCGGCATCACCCGCAATCCCGGCCGGCGCCCCCTCCACGAGGTCTACTCGGAGATCGACTGACAAAATGCCCCGGGGCCCGCTCTCCATCCTTCTGCTGATCCTGGCGCAGCCTTGTGCCGCCCAGGTGGTACGGGTGGTGGCGACCAGCCCGGAAACCAAGCAGGCCCGCGGCGGCATTCACCGGGCCAAGCTCGGAGAATCCGTCACCCTGCACGCGATGATTGACGGCAAGCTCGTCCGGCCCGAAACTCATCCCGGCGTCCGGCTGCGCTGGTACAAGGTGGAGCCTAAGGGTGACTCCTACAACAACACCGAGGGGGGCTTCCACTGGGATGTCATCGAGTACCAGGAACACCCCATGGGCCCCTGGGGCCGGAAGTGGCAGATGCCCGCCGACGCCCACCCGGTGGGCTATCCCGACGTCCACGACGGCCTGGGCACCATGGGATTCAAGGTCGCGGCAAAGATCGGCGACAAGATCTTTTCCTCCCCGGGAAAAGAAAGCATCTTCCGCGGCGGATTGAGCGACAAGGTGCTCCGGGTGGCCTTCCGCCGCGACGACACCTTCCTGGGCTACCTGACCGAACTGTTCAACACCCCCTACATCTGGGGCAGCGCCGGCTATCCGCCCGAGAAGCACCAGGCCGAGCGCCTGATCGGCTCGGACTGCGCCGACTTCATAGTCTACGGAGCGCGCCGCACCGGCAAAAACGTCCCCTACCGCGGCAGCTGGCATTTGCCCCTGTCGGCCGTAGCCTTGGCGAAGGCCGACCGGATCGACTCAAACGGGCGCTACATCCAGAAAGATGGGAAGACCATCCCAGTAAACGACGACGGCGTGCACCTGGGCGACCTGCTGCTGTTCCCCGGCCACGTGGGCGCGCTGCTGCAGGATCGCGAACCGGAAGGCGTCCTCGACATCAACGACGTCATGATCCATACTTTCTGGGCCCCGCCCACCGAGGAACCCATCTCCAAGACGGCCTACGCCGACTCGGCGGTGCAGGTGCTGCGCTGGAAATAACCCACAGCAGGATTTCATGACCGGCATAGTGGTGGGCGACGTCGACGGCTACGGTTTCTTTCCCGCAATCATCCAGTGGGCCGGGGGAAAATCGAACCTCTTGACATCCGAAAGCCCCGCCGCCTGCATCCAGCCGCGTATCTGCGGCTGTGAGTGGGTGTCGCCGAAGCTGCGCATGTTGACGGCGAACAGGCAGCCCATCACGTTTTCGCGTTTCTGATCGTCGATGGCGAAATCCACCACCGCCACACGGCCTCCGGGGGAACATGCCGCGGCCGCCCGGGCGATCAGCTCGGCGGCCTTGTCCGGGCTTTCGATGTGCAGGATGTTGGCCAAGAGAACCAGATCGTAGCCGGAGCCGAAACCGGTCTGGTGGTAATCCCCACCGATGAACTCTATCCGTTTTTCTTCACAGGTCCGGCGGCCCAGCTCGGCCACCTCGGGTATGTCCAGAACGGCGACGCGGATGTCGTCGGCGGCACGAACAAAGAACCGGGCGTAACCGCCGATTCCGCCGCCGACATCCAGGACTTTCTTGATTCCGGAGAAACCGTCCAGGGCCTCGATCACCTGGGGGGCCATCAGGGTGGCCGAAGCGCGCATGCCCCGGCCGAACTCCAGCAGCCGATCGCCGCTGCGCTTCTTTCTGGCGGAGGTCCCCGTGCGCACCCATTCCTCCAGCGTGGCCCCCCAGCGGTCGTAGAGGCCATGGGCGTGATCGATGAAGGGCGTCAGATCCATATCGCCGGGGAGCAGGTGGGGTCGCAGGTCTCCGGCCACCCGGTAGCGGTCACCCTCGGCCTCCACCGCCCCCAGTGAACACAGCGCCCGCATGATCTTGCCGGTGGCCGGCGCGTCCAGGCCCAGGTCCCGGGAGACCTCGTCGGGGGTGGCCGCCGACCCGGCCAGGCGGGCGAGGATCCCGGTGCGGGCCGCCACGGTCAGCACGCGGGTCTTGCCGAAATCCCACAGGCGATCATAGAGCTCGGCTACGTTCATTCCGGCGCTCCCGGCAGCAGCCGGTAGTGGACCTGCGGCGGTTTCCGTTCGACCAGGCCTTCGGCCACCCCGGCCAACCTCAGCAGCTTGTGCTCCTCGAAGGAGCGCCCCATGGCCTGGAAACCGATGGGCAACCCCCGGCCGTCGTAGCCGGCCGGGAAGGTTACGGCCGGGTAACCGGTGACGTTGGCCGGGCGGGCGAAACGCATGATCCGGTCGATCAAGGTCAGGTTGGACTCGTCGGTCTTCAGCGCCTTCGGGGAAATCAGCGGCGCGGTGCAGCCGGTAGCCGGGGTGACGATGGCGTCCACTTTCTGCATCACCGCATCGAACTGCGCGCACAACTGCATGCGGTGCCGCTGGGCGTGCACGTAGTCGGTGGCCTTCATCCTCCGGGCCAGGCTCAAGTTCAGCCGGGTGACCGTGGAGTACTCCCGGCGGTGGTCTCTGAAGTGCTGCAGGTGGGCCGCGGCCATCTCCGAAACGATTATCACCGTATGCACCGTCCGCAGCAGGGACAAATCCGGCAACTCAACTTCCTCGACAACAGCCCCCGCACCCCTGAGCCCCTCCAGGACCTTATGGCAAGCCTCCACGACTTCTTCATCGGCATCCTCGAACCAAGGCGTGCAAATCCCCAGCTTGATCCCGGAAACAACCTGTTGGCCGAAGCCGTCCAACACCGGCGCCGGCTGATCAAACGTGTTGGGATCCTTGGGGTCCGGCCCCGCCATGAGGGCGTAGGCCAAAGCCACGTCGCGCACGCTGGCCCCGATGGGACCCAGGTGAGCCACGCTCCAGCACAGCGGGGCGGCCCCGTGCTCGCTCATGCGGCCGAAGGTGGGCTTCAGGCCCACCGCCCCGCAGAACGCGGCGGGGACGCGGATCGAGCCGCCCCCGTCGGCCCCCACCGAAACCGGGCACAGCCCGGCCGCCACCGCCGTGGCAGGACCGCTCGATGATCCGCCGGTCTCGCGCAGGGGATCATAGGGGTTGCGCGCCGCGCCGTGGATGGGATTCAACCCGGTGGGCAGGATCCCGATCTCGTGCATGTTGGCTTTGCCCACCAGAAGCGCCCCCGCCCGGCGGAGCCGGGCGACCACCTCGGCATCCTCCGCGGCCGGTTCCCGGCCCAGAAACGCCGTGCCCACCGTGGTGGGATACCCTTTCTGATCCACCTCGTCCTTTACCGCCACCGGCACTCCGTCCAGCGGAGAGAGCGGCTGGTTTTTCCGGTAGCGCTCGGCGGACTCCCTGGCCTGGCAGAGCACGTCCTCGGCCTGCTGGGCGATGAAAACCCGCAGCGGGGGTTCCAACTCGTCGGAGTCTTTGGTGTACTTCAGAACTAGCTGGGCAACCTCCTCGGGATTGGTACTGTTGGCGCGGTAGGCTTCGGTGAAATCCGCCGCCGACTCGAAAACTGATCCTGGCCCCGCCTTCGGTCCGGCAATCTGCTTGAGCAATGGTTCCGGATCGTAGCTTGCGGCCGGACCTTCGGCGGGCCGGGGAGGCCGGAAGGGTATGGCCCCGGAGGCTTCCACCTGCCGGAAGCCGGGTATGCCCAGGTTCTTCAAGAGCAGATTGGAGAGCGCCCCTCCCAGGGGAGGGTGCCCCACCATGGCCGTCATCATCCGGATGGGGACTCCCGCCGCTTTGGGGGCCTTCCAGGGCTTGAGATCGTATTTCATCGGATTCTCCTTTTTCCTGCTACATTGACTAGTTGAACACTCCGGGCGGCATTATACGACATTGACTTCGCGCTGCGAATAACCTAGTTTAGGGGGTCTGAAAACGGGGGGTGGAGGTGCCAAAATGAAGGCATTCAGAAGTATTTTCGTGTTGCTGTCCGTGCTGGCCCTGGCGGCCTGCGGCGGGCGGGGTGGCGGCACCGACGGCGGCGACGGCGACAGCGGCAACGGCGGTGACAGCGATTCCTCGCTGACCATCTACGACATCCAGGATCCAACCTCGGCCAAGCATCCCGGCCACAACGGCAGCGTATGGGTAAAGGGAGTAGTGGTCACCACCCCGATGGTGCTGGGCGATCAGGACTCCGTGCAGCCGGACAGCTTCTACGTGGCCGAGGCGGCCGGCGGGCAATACTCGGGGATCTGGGTGATCGGCATGGACGCCACCGGGCTGGCACCTTTCGTCCCCGGCGACCTGCTGGACATCCGCGGCATCTATTATGAAGACGACAGTCCGCCTTCCTTCGGCAACGGCACTATCTTCGCCAGCCAGCTCACCAAGGTGGGCACCGGTACCCTCCCCGCCCCGGCCACGGTGAACGTGGCCGAGGTGAACACCGACGGGTCGCTGGCCGAGTCCTACGAGGGGTGCCTGGTCCAGGTTCAGAACGTAACGGTTTCCAACGCCGACGCGGGCCACGGCGACTTTCTGGTCAAGCAGGCCTCGGGGGCCGAGGAACTGCTGGTATCCCCCAAGTTCGACGACAACTACAACTACGATCCCGCTGCCGAAGACGCCTTCTCGGAAATCACCGGCGTGATGGAATACTCCTACACCGAGTTCCGGCTCCAGCCGCGCTCCTGCAGCGATCTGATCGACGACCAGGGCCAGCCGGTCTGCGAGCCCTGCCCCGTCGCCGGCACCCCGGTGACCATCGAGCAGATCCGGAACCCGGCGGCCGCCGGCTACGTGCCCACCGGCTGCCCGGTCAAGGTGACCGGAGTGGTGGTCACCTCCCCGGTCTTCATCACCTCCAACCAGGACAGCTTCTACGTCCAGGATCCCGCCGGAGGCCCCTGGAGCGGGGTGTTCGTCTTCGCCAAGAGCCTGGACGCCTCGGCCCTGGGCCTGGGCAGCAAGGTGGACATCGAGGGCACGACCGACGAGTACTACGGCAAGACCGAGATCGTGGCCACGGCCATCACCCCCACCGGATCCGAGACGGTGCCCGATCCGGCGGTGGTGGCGCCCGCAGACATAAATACCGCCGGCGCCCAGGCCGAGAGTTACGAGAGCGTGCTGGTCAAGGTGGAAAACGTGACCGTCTCGCAGGCGGTGGTTACGGGCAACGACGACTACGATCACGGCGACTTCGCGATTGTTACCCTGACGGCCCCCACCACCGAGTTGATCGTCGGCTGGGCCTTCGAGCACTCCTACGCCTGTCCGCCGAGCCAGATACCGGACATCTGCACCCAGGACAACCGCGAAGCCGGCGACGGCTTCGACTTCATCCAGGGCGTGCTGGACTACTCCTACGACGAGTTCCGCCTGCAGCCGCGCATGGACGCGGACCTGAGCCAGAAGACCGTCGACCCCAACGACACCGACGGGGACGGCCAGGCCAACGCCACCGACAACTGCCCCGACGACTTCAACCCGCTCCAGGAGGACGGCGACAGCGACGGCGACGGCGACGTTTGCGACAACTGCCCGGAGGACTCCAACTCCGACCAGGCGGACGGCGACAGCGACGGGGTGGGCAACGTGTGCGACAACTGCCCGTCCGACGCCAACCCGGAGCAGGAGGATATGAACTCAGACGGCGAGGGCGACGCCTGCGACCCGGATATCGACGGCGACGGGATCGAACAGGGCGACGGATCCAACCCCTGCACCGGCGGCGCCACCACCGGCTGCCAGGACAACTGCCCCACCACCCCCAATCCCAACCAGGAGGACGCCAACTCCGACGGCATCGGTGACGCCTGTGAGGCCTCCAATCACCTCCTGCTGACCGAGGTGTCCGTGGGCCCCAGCGGCAACGAGTTCGTCGAAATCCACAACCCCTCCAGCCAGGCGGTGGATCTATCCGACTATTATTTATGGGACGCCACCAATCACACATCCAGCATCGAGTACTGGCTGATCGCCGATCTGATCGACAATGAAACCCAGATCAACCAGTACGACTTCCTGGCGCGCTTCCCCGCCGGCAGCTCGATCGGCCCCGGCCAGTACCTCACCATCAGCGTCTCGTCCACCGCCGATTTCGCCGCCAACTTCGGCGAGAACCCCGATTTCGCCGTCCTGCGCGACGGCTCCGGCGGCACCCAGAACATGCGGGAGGCCTACACCGGCTCGGTGGGCTCGGGCCCCACCATCACCGACGACGGGGAGGTCATGGTCCTGTTTTACTGGGACGGCAATACCGACCTGGTCAAGGACATCGACTACCTGGTCTGGGGCGACAAGGTCGAGGCCTGCGACAAGAGCGGAGTGACCGTGGGCAGCTCGACCTACCAGAACGACACCGCGGAGGGCGACCAGGATACGCCGCCAGGCGACGGCCGCTCCTACCAGCGGGTGGATCTTACCGAGGGGAGCGAGATCAAGACGGGCGGGAACGGGATATCCGGAAATGACGAAACCAGCGAAGACGTCAGCCAGACCTGGAAGACGGACACGCCGACGCCGGGCGCGGCTGCTTTGTAGCTGTGCCATCGGCGCAGGCCTGCTTAGCCTCCTCGCCTGCACAATCGAAACCGAGCAGCCGGTCATCGCCGGCCGGACGTTGCGCCTGACCGTTCTGCGCACCGCCGACGTGCACAGCCGCATCTTCCCCTACACCCTGAAGCCCAACTCCCACGATGTCGGCGACGGACTTTACGAGGAGACCGCCCCGTACGGCGGTCTGGAGCGCATCGCCGCGCTGATCCAGCGCGAGCGCCAGCGGGCCCAGCGGGTGGTCTACCTGGACTCCGGCGACATCTTCCAGGGAGCTCCGATCTACAACTACGGCGACGGCGAGCCCGAGTTCCGCTGGCTGTCGACCATCATGGCCGACGCCATGGTGGTGGGCAACCACGAGTTCGACAAGGGCGCCGAGAACCTGGCCGAAAAGGCCTCCAGCTGGATCACTTTTCCGTTCCTGGCGGCCAACTACGCCTTCGACGACTGGACCCAGGAGACTTCCAGCCATCTGGGCGCCTCGGTTGAGCCCTACACCATCCTGAACGTCGAGGGCCTCAGGCTGGGCATTATCGGCATGGGCGACATCGGCTCGATGTACTCGATCACCCAGGGCGGCAACTCCCTGGGTATCACGCCCGTCGAAGCCAATGAAACCTTGCGTGCCTGGGTGGAGTTCATCAGCCCGGTGGTGGACCTGGTCGTGGTGCTCAGCCATCTGGGCCTCTCCGAGGACGAGGAACTGCCCGCCGGCCACGAGATCTACCTGACCGCCGACAAGGACGTGGATCAT
>Ga0272442_10010457_pt1 | contig 11438 bp, 9 predicted proteins | sample SSMForm2O_FD_200262 | JGI IMG/M metagenome (GOLD analysis project Ga0272442, IMG submission 200262) | Marine sediment archaeal communities from Little Sippewissett salt marsh, Falmouth, MA, United States - SSM-Form-2O | ecosystem: Environmental > Aquatic > Marine > Wetlands > Sediment ...
TGGCGAGAATAGAGTGAGCAAGGGGATCGCCGTCCTGCCCGGTCTGGCCCCAGTGGAACTCACCCAGGCCCGGTTGCGGCCCTGGGCTTTCCGCAACAGAAACGAATTCAATAAACCCCTTTTGAGACTGGCCCTGGAACTGGGATCTATTGAGCCTGCACTGCACACTGAATACTTACTTACCAAGAATGGAAGCATCTTGACAGGTTGGATTTCTCTTGGCAAGGCATCTACATCCTGCTAGATGAACAAAGAAGCGGCGTCTTGAGACAGCCATAATTATAGCGCTATAATTATGGCTATAAAATCTCAGAAGGTATATCAGACGCAACAAGGGGATCCGCCATGCACCGAACAACGGTGATGTTGCCTGAAGAACTGAAACACCAGGCCACCAAACAGGCTCAAAAGTTGGGCATCTCGCTAGGGGAACTGATTAGACAATCATTGAACAGCTTCTTGCATCAACCTGTCTGTGAGCACTACAGCGATTCTTTCCTTGCGGATGACGCCGTATTCCCCGGATCGACGCCCACCGATCTCGCCGAAAACCATGACGCATATCTTTACGGTGAGAAGTCATGATCTTCATCGATACAGGTCCCCTTCTGGCTCGCCACTTGGCTCGAGACAAATACTTCCAATGGGCAAGGGCGCATCTGGAAACGCTTGAAAGGGAAAGAGACCGACTCTTCACGAGCAACTTTGTTCTTGATGAATTTTTCACCCTTCTGGGAAGGAAAACGACCTACGCCTTCGCGGCCGAAAGAGCTCGATCCATCTATGGATCCGAGAGGCTTGAAATACTGAGGCCTGTTCATGAAGATGAACTTCGAGCCGTCTCCCTCTTCGCCAAGTACGCCGATCAAGGCGTTTCGTTCACCGACTGCATCTCTTTCGCGCTCATGAGGAGGGCCAGGCTAAGAAAGGTCCTTACCCTCGACTCTCATTTCATTCTGGCAGGATTCGAGAAAATCTAGTCAATATGGACTAGCCCTACCCATTGCCCATACTGCGCGCCGCACGCTTTGGCTTGGCTCTCTTTTTACTCCTCTTCGGCCTGGCACTTTGGCGGTGCACATCTACGCCAAGTACCCCCTTAGCCTTGGTCTTCCTCACTGCATCAAACAGTTTGACGTCTTCGGTGGTACAACGGTTGTAGTTTGCTCTCACCAGAACATCCACGCACGGGTTCTCTCGTTGTTCATGGAATAGCTCGAAGATATCTGCCCCTCTGTCCATGACGCATACCTGGCGGGTATGGAGCATCTGATGTGCCAAGTCTACGCAGTCGCCTAGACCCTCCATCCAACAAAACGTTTCCTGCTCTTCGATAGGAATGTTTGGGCTGCGTCTTGAAGCCTTCTTCGGTCTGGGCGCCCAAAGCTGTCCTTTAAGCAGTCCCAAGGGAAGCCCTTCCGTGGTGACAACCAGCGTGCTGTGCAAATGCAAGCCCCGACTCTCCGCTCCCGTTTGATTGCGTCCCAGCACTCCGAGGGGAGCGCCGTTAAACTCCTTTTCCGCCCAGTCTTCCGCGTCTAGGCTTTCGCCGATGGGCAGCGCCCCAAGGCCGCTGCCATCGGGCAAACCCATTCGACCATCCAATCCATCGGTCACGATCTCTAAGATGCAATGCGCAAGAGCCGAACCCCAACGCCCCAAGCCACCCGTACTCCGATCCAATCAGATACCGCATCTGGCGTCCCACCAACGGCCCCGCTCCCCGTGGATGCTCGCGCAGCATCAGTTCATTCCAGATCCGCATCTGCTTCTCCTCGCCCACATAAGGCAGTTCCAGTCCCTTGACCTCCCCCACCCTATGGGGCACTCCTTCGGCTTCGGGAACAGCTTCATCGAGCCGTCTGGGCGATCCTCCCTCCTTCTTTATCAGCGGCTTGGGCAACACGAAGGCTCCCTTCCTCTCCAACGCTCGTAGCGCCTTCAAGCATCCGCTGAGTTGACGTTCTCCCCGCGCGTCCACGAACTCAAAATCTTCACAGATCTTCTCGGCCATCCCCGTCCTGTTTAACCCCCTGTTCTGATTGAGCACCTCCCTGATATGCTCAATCCCACCGCCTTCCGACAATGTCTTCTTGATCTGGTTTTGGATCCTCATGCCTCCATGGTAGGAGGATCGCCCAAGTTTGTTCAGTCCCCTCTACGGGTAATGGGCAGGACTAGCCGCTGTTTCTCGGCTAGAACGGCATCAGTTTCCAACCCGCCGCTTCCAATTTGCTCTTGATTTCGGCCAGATGGCAGGCGCCCTTGGTTTCGATCTCGAAGTGGACGCGCGCCTCGGAAAGGCCGATGTCGTTCGAATCCCTCTCGTGACGGATTTCCATGATGTTCGCACCCATTTGAGCCAGCATCTGGGTGAGACTCGCCAGGGCTCCTGGAACGTCCCTCAACACCAGAGAAAAACGAGCCAACCGACCGTCCTTGATGAGTCCCTTTTCGATGATACGCGCCAGGATGTTGACGTCGATGTTCCCACCGCTAACGACGCAGACGACTCGTCTCCCCTTGACCTCCAATTTATGAAACAATGCAGCAGCAAAGGGAACAGCGCCGGCTCCCTCACTCACCGTCTTTTCGATCTCCAAGAGGAGCAGGATCGCGTTGGCGATCTCCTCCTCGTCCACCGTCACGATGCCATCCACATGCTCTGCCACCAGAGGAAAGGTCTTGTCCCCTACCCGCTTCACAGCGATGCCGTCCGCGGTGGTCGCCTCCGTGCCGACCGTTTGGGGCTGTCCCGCATCCAGGGCTTCGCACATCGAAGCGGCTGCGGAGGCCTCCACTCCGAAGACCTTGCAGTCCGGCCGGACCGACTTGACCGCCAAGGCTGTCCCGGCAATCAGTCCGCCGCCCCCCACTGGGACCAGAACCGCTTCCACGCCAGGAACCTGGTCCAGGATTTCGAGTCCCATGGTGCCTTGTCCAGCGATCACCGCCTCATCATCGAAAGGATGTACAAAGGTGAGTCTCTTCTTCTTCTGAAGCCTTCGGGCTTCTTCGCAAGCCTCATCATAGTTGTCCCCGGCCAGCACCACCTCGGCCCCGTACCTCCTCGTATACTCCACCTTGATGAGCGGGGCCCTCTTGGGCATCACGATCGTTGCGGGGATGCCCAGCCGCTGGGCGTGGTAGGCCAATCCCAAGGCATGATTCCCGGCGCTCGCCGCGATCACGCCTTCGGTCTTGCTCTGCTCGTCCAACAAAAGGAGCCTGTTCAGAGATCCTCTTTCCTTGAAGGAGCCCGTCATCTGCAAGTTTTCCATCTTGACGTAAAGCTCACAGTCGCAGAGCTCCCCCAGCGTGTTGGACTGCGGACAAGGTGTCCTCATGACCGCTCCCTCGATCCTGTCCCTCGCCTCTTGAATTTCCCTGATAGAAATCATGATCCGCTTTCCAATGTTCTGGCGAGCACCTGGCTAAGTTCGGCAAACGTGTAGGGTTTGGCCAGCTTGCAGGAAAAGCCGTACTGTCGGTGCTCTGCCATCACTGCATCCTCTGAATAACCCGAGGAGACGATCGCTTTGACTTCCGGGTCCAAAAGCAGAAGCTCCTTCATGGCCTGCAGTCCCCCCATCCCGTCAGGCACCGTTAGATCCAAGATCACAACCGAAAAAGGGTCCCCGCTCTCCAGTTGACGTCGATACTTGTCAACGGCTTCTGTCCCGTCTCTCGCGGTTTCCACGGCATATCCCATCTGACGGAGTATCTTGGAGCCGGCCTGAAGCACGCTCTCATCATCGTCCATCATGAGAATACGTCCCTTCCCCCCGTCCACGATCTCACTCTTTTCAGGTTTTAGCGGCTGCATGTCTTTGGCTGAGGGCAAATACAGAGTAAAAGTCGTGCCTTTCCCCAGTTGAGAATCCACAGAAAGCGTTCCGCCGTGACGTGCCGCGATCGAGTAGGAGGTGGCCAGGCCCAATCCAACACCTTTTTCCTTGGTGGTGAAGTAAGGCTCGAAAATGCGTCCCATCGATTTCGGGTCAATTCCCTGCCCGGTATCGGCGACCGCGATCTTGAGATAGTTTCCCGCTTTTAGGTTCAAATCGTTGTCAGGCCCCACAGTCGCGTTATCCGCCGAGAGGATAACGCGTCCACCTTTGGGCATGGCCTGGATGGCATTGATTACCAGATTGTTCATCACCTCGGCGATCTGACCTTGATCGATATGAGCACAGTTAAGATCAGGAGCGATTTCAAAGTCCAGCGTCACCTTGGATCCATGCTGCACAAAACGGGCGCTTTCTCGGATAAGCTCTTCGACAGAGGCAACGTCCTTCACGGGTGCGCCACCTCTGGCAAAGGTCAAGAGTTGACGGGTTAGATCTCTGGCCCGCGTCGCAGCGCGTTCCGCATCGGTCAAACACTCACTGATATCTTCTCCGCTGCTCTGTGACATCTGGGCCAAGGAAATATTGACGGTGATTCCCGTCAACATGTTGTTGAAATCGTGCGCAATACCCCCTGCCAGCAACCCGATCGCTTCCAAACGCTCCAGCTTCGCCCGCTCATCCTCCGCCTGTTTCCGATGGGTGATATCTTCGACAACCGTTAGAAAATGAAGCGGCTGATCCCTTTCGTCCCGTATGAGCCTGATATTGAGCCTGCCCCAGAGAGTCCTGCCATCCTTATGCAGATAGCGTTTGGAAAAAGCCACCTTCTCCAATTCGCCAGCCAAGATGGCCTGAATCTCTCTTTTCCCTGCATTCAAATCGTCGGGATGGGTAACATCCAGAAACGTCCGTCCAAGAAGTTCGGACTCTCTGTATCCCAGGAAGTCACAGAAAGACTCGTTACATCGCAAAAAGCGGAAATCTGGAGAGACGGATACCACCCCAACAGGAGAGTCGTCGAACATCCGGCGAAAGCGTTTTTCACTCTCCCGCAACGCTTCCTCGGCACGCTTGCGTTCGCTAATATCGATCACGCTACCCAATATCCTGACGGTTTGCCCTGTGGCTTCATCCACCACCGGCTGGACCTTGACATGCACCCATCGCATCTCGCCGGATTTCAAAAAAGTACGACAGTCGATCTCTCCGCCTTCGTGCCTCTCTAGGACCTCGGCCAATAGCCGCATGGCCTTGGGGTAATCCTCTGGATGGAAGATGTCTTTCCACTGCTCCACCGTTGCCGCCTCTTCCACCCCTCTGCCCGTGATCTTGGAGAGGTTTGAACTGGTCCACACCAAGTTGGGTCGACGTTTTTCGTCTATCTCGACTTCGAAGATATAATCCGCCATCAAGGATGCGGCCTCGCGGTGTCTTTTCTCGCTCAACTCCAACCGTTCCCTCAATTTCTTGGCTTCCGTGATATCGCGTACGAAGGCGATGAATTCTCCTCCTTCGTTTGAAGAGTATTGAATCCCTATCTCCACACTCAATCTGCTTCCGTCTTTTCGTTTGTGCACCGATTCAAAGCGGTCTTCCCCCTCCGCCCTAATTCTTTGCAGACGGCTTATCGTCTCAGTCTCCTGCTCGGACGCTTCCAAGTCCGAGATCTGCATCCCCAACAGTTCCACCTCGCTATACCCACTCATTCGACAATACGAATCATTAACTTCCATCAGGCGTCCATCTTTGCTCAACCGCAGGAAACCGTCCATGGCTGTCTGCAGAATAATCCTATACTCTTCAGCTATCCTGTTCTGAAGGACATGTTCGTGGTCTTCGTATGGTTGAATGGGCTGCTTACTAAACTCCAACCGCGTCTCCTCTACAAGTCGTTCCCTTGATTCTCTCGCTCATCCTATCCGTTGCCAGGGCGCGTCGGCATGGGACATGAAATACCCTTATGATGTTTTCCGATGTTCGAGGTCTCGGATCTTCCCATGATATCGAACAAATGCCATTGTCTAGAAGGGGACCTTCCCCCGAGATAAGGGCATCCCTATAGTAAAATGGCCTCCCAGGAAAGGATGTGTTGGATGTTTCGTTCTCTTTTAGCTATAGCGGCAATCCACCTGGTCCGTTCTCCGCTCCCGAGTCGGGAAATCCATGAGACGCCACTATTCCTCGACACCGTCCTACTGGGAGATCCCTCCTCCGAGGCAGATCACGCCTTGGACGCGTCAGGGAGCGTCGTCTCCCACGGAGAAAGCGGCGTGTCTTGTCGGCGAATCGGCGCCAACGGATATCTTCGCTTCCAGCTCAAATGCGATCCAAAGGAACAGAACTACATGACCGTCCAGTTTTGGGGGTCGGAAAAGGGAGAGGGCCAACTCTATCTCTACCGCGGACAAGAGAGAATTGGCGGTTACCAAAGGGACCGGCCGGAACTGGATGTCGTGAAAGGCGAGCCTTGTTTCCCTGGTAGGTTCTACCTCTCCACCTATATGATCCCGTTGGACATGACCCAGGACAAGGAAACGGTCACCCTCACCATCGGTTCCACAGGACGTCCCACTCCCTATTCGCATCATCGTAAAGAGGCGGAACAGACCGAATACTCACGCGGAATCTATTCGGTGTCTTCCGGCACGGAGGTGTTCATGGGTTCTTTGCCCTTTTCCACCTCGGAAGACCGGCCGGATCCAGTCCCTTTGCGGTCTGTGCCGAGTCCTTCGGAACAGGTCGCTCACATCCACCATCAGATCGATTTGGCAGTTGAACGCATGCTCACCTGGCAATACTTCGGGGATGAATGGGATCGACTGGTAGCCGAAGGGAAAGCGCCCGCCTCCCTTACAGGCGCCATCGTCATTCACGGACACAGGAATTCGGACTGGACGGAAACGGAATGGAGGAACCAAACGGTTCAAAGGGGCGGAGTGCATGCCCGGTGCCAGATGGTGACGGAAATCTTTGCCCGAGCCTTCCAGGCCGAAGGTTCCAGGTATCACAAGAACGAACAACTCCTTCACAGGGTCGTTGCGGCCTTGGATTTCTACAGGATCGCCCAAGGCAGCGATGGCGGTTTTGTGGAGATCGAAGATCGCAGGAATCAATGGATCGGGGGACCAAACAGAAAACCCGGCAACGGATGTCTCATGGGTTTCGGCCTCATGGGGCCGCCGGCTGCTTTCCTGGTCCTGCAAGAGGAGGTGCTGGGCAACAATCTTTTGGAAGCGGCGATTGACGATGATGGAAGTGAAAATACAACTCGAGTACCTAGAAGAAACGCTTACGCCGATCTCTTCAAGGGGGCCAGGGACTACCTGGTCAGTCCGCGTGGAAGAGGTCATGCTCCGAATCAGGACATGGCAGATATCACGGCGGCCATTCTATGCGACCAATGCCTTGAGACTGTGGCTCCAGGCAGAGCATGGGAAGATCCTGTCAAACAGAGATTTCTGGACATGGCCTGCGGATTGGCCGAAGACATCTATGGGGGACGCTGGATCAGTGAGAAGGGACTCTCCATGGAGCCAAACGGCTCCTCCAACGGTGGATACTGCGGCAACTACGGAGCGGGCATGGGGAATGCCCTGCTTTGGCTGGCACGCATCACCGGGGAGAGACGCATCCAAGAGAAAGCGCTCCAGGCGGTCCACACCCTCTCGATGTTCCGTTACCCTTCTCTGGACACTGAGGGGCATCCCTGCCTGCGCATCGAAGGCGTCATCACCTGGCGAAACAACTTCACCCCGGGAAAGGTGTCTTATGGCGGGAACCCTTACGCGGCCGTGGCACTCAAGGACGCTGTGTCTCTTCGCGAACTTCAGCTCGGCTTCGCGCATGGACTGTATTCCAAAATCGATCTGGACCGCTATTGGGCTCATCAGCAAAGCACGACCGTCAACTGGTTGAGAAATGTCTATTGGCTGCAGAAGGCCGCCGCCCTGCCGGCGACTTCCTGTCGGCTTCCTTTCGAAACCGATCAACCTGATTTCGCGTGGACGGACGAAGAGGCAGGGGCCGTGGTGGTGAAGCGCGGACAAGACCGGCTCCTGATGTCCCTTCAGTGGCGCCACGGGTACGCCACCCGAGAGCGTTCTCCTGCCAATGCCGTCACCAACGACATAGCACGAATCCACTTCCGTACCCCTTCATACCTTCACATCGCGAATATCGCCATGGAAAGTCCCTTTGGCTTCGGGGAGCTCTACCTCTGCCGTTATGGTCCCTACCATGTCGTCATGAACGCTTCCCCCAACCAAACCTATGTCCTTTCGAGCCTTCCTAAGATGCGTCGCGTCCAAGACCTCTTGTCCCGTAAATGGATAAGACATCCCCACAAGAAGGGCCTCCCTCCCCTCACCAGCATGGTCCTCTACAAGGCGGAATAGCGGGGACATCCTACACACTGAAATCTGGCGGGTTTCCGTGGCAACCAGCACACAGCCTGGCGAGACACAAGAATGGTTTTCGGCCACATGGAGCTTTGCGAAACAGATCCTGTCGATCTTGTTCTTTGGCGTTCTCATCGCAGGCTTCTTGCTGGGGAGGCCAAATCATGAAGGCCTCATCCCCAGCACGTACGTCGAGATGCTTGTTGGAGAGCGCCCAGACATGTTTTTGCATATCACAGGTCTAGGGGGCGGGTCCTATGAGGCCATGGTTCGATCTCTGTGGACAGTGTGGACCCATCTCTTTGCCACCGTGTTTGGGGCCTTCATGTATTTTGCGACTCTCACGGAGGTCCCTGTCTTGCAGGGACTGATGGGCACAGGGATGGGGAAGGGACCGGCGTTGGCCCTACTCTTGGCAGGTCCAGCCTTATCGCTTCCAAACATGCTGGTCATTCGAAGCGTCATAGGCACGAAGAAAACAGTGGGTTTCTGCTCTTTGGTTGTGCTCATGGCAACGATGACAGGCATCATCTTTGGAGCATTCTGGGGATAACTCGAGGAGACAATCCATGAAGAAACTAGAAATTCTGGGTACAGGTTGTCCGAAATGCAAGAAACTGGCCGAGACCACTGAAGCAGCGGCCAAGGATCTGGGAATCGAGGTCGAGCTAACGAAAATGACGGACGTCAATGACATCGTGAAGTTTGGCGTTGTGATGACACCCGCCTTGGTTGTGGATGGGGATGTCAAGGTCGTAGGAAAGGTCCCTTCAGTGGATGAAATTAAAAAACGCCTTGACGCCCCCCCGACCCCGTAAACAATCCGCTCTATTCAAAACCTTCTCCGCTTCATCCATGTGAAAACATGATACCGCCGCTTCAAGAAAATACTCTAGAAAAAGCCATACTTAAAAAAAGTACAAGAGCAGTTCACGAGACGCCCCCATATATACTATAGTAAACGTATCTTCTGGAAGGCCTCAGAGTCCGAGTCGGGGACCTCTGCCATGAGCGATGGCTTGCATGGCGCCTCCGGCGTATGAAATGCTGTCCAAGAACAGACGGAAAGCGGGGTCGAAGATGCAGCGACCACAGTCGCTACAGGGTCGAACGTTTCCCTCCTGGCCCAACATGTCTTTTCCTTGGGTCTTGGGTGTCCTAGTCGTAGGATTATGCCTCTGTTCCTGCAGCAAGACCGCCAGAGCGCGACGCCACCTTTCCCGCGCCAAGGAAACCTATGGTCAATCCAGGTCCCTCCTTCTTGAAGGGAAAGTGGAAGAGGCGCAGAAGCTGGCTAACCGATCCATCATTCATGCAGAGACTTCGATGGAGCTATTACCTTCCGAGACCTTTCGAGACGCAGTTCAGAAACAACTGTTTCGGTCTCGCATGCTCTCCTCATACTTTGATGACCCCGCGTTCGCAGTCCAGCTTTGGATTGAAGCGATCCGCGAAGAAGATACCCCTCTGGCCTCCTTCCTCTATGACTGTCCGCGCACATTGGAAGTCGTATTCTCGGAAGACCGTGGAACCTTCTCCGAGGAGGAATGGTCTCGCTTAGAGCAAACCGTAAGAGCTTCGTATGCGAGGACAATTGAACGCTTTCAGGATGCCCTTCTTTCTCTCCAAGCGGACCAGATGAAAACCGTATCTCTCCCAGAAGGGGCTTCGGTCCACTGTAGCTTTCAGTTCCTGGACGATAAGGTTGATTTCGCCTGTTGGTTGCACCAGGACGCGGGGGCGTGGAAGATCTATGACTTTTCTCTGGAAACAGACAGGGCGACTGAAGTCTTCAAAAAACTGGTCCCGCGAATAGACAAAGAAGCAGACATGGCTGTGTTCTTCGAAGGCAAGGGAATCTTTGAGGCCTTCTCTGACGTGCAAGACGCCGAAAAGTTTGGTCTGCTATTTCACAAGAAGCCGTTGATCGGACAATACGTCCGACTCAGAAAGCCTGTCCACTTGAACCGTTCGGGCCGGAAGCAGCGCATCGAGAAGGAACGGATCCTGAAGGTCTTCGATCAGGGGAAAAATAGTTCAGGAAAGGATGTTCTCCGGGTCCGAACGACGGAGGCTGTCCCATCGAAGAGCGCCATGGGCGAGATCCCGCTAGAGGCTGTCGAAGTGCTCGGAAACGACGAGGACCTGCTGTGGGGCGTGTCCTCCTAAGATTCTGTGCGGCTGTATATCCAACACCATTCCACTACGAGGCTAGCGGGACGTTCTCACCAATTCCGTTGCGAACGCCTCCAGGTTGCGTGGGAGACGTTGTTTGGTGAAGTGAGCCCGAGGAGCCCGAGGACGGCGTGTAGCTCCGCCCCTCAGCGAGCGATCCTTGTAGGGCAAGTACACGCCTGGACTGCTCCGTGTTCTCTACACTACGACGAGGGTGAACAAGGCAAGCATCGTCTGGTGCGTAAGATGCTGTCGTGCAGTAGAAACCTTGGGTAGAGAACGTCAGGCTAGACTTCCGTGCCGCTGCAGGCCTGAAGGAGTGTCTTCTGAACCAAATAGTCGTGCTTATAGCTGTATTCGAAGACAGACTCTCCTCGAATGCAACGGGCCAGATCCTCCAGGTCGAACAGATATCGGGGTACATCCTTTACCGCCACCGACTGCCAACCCGCTCTGTATCCCGCAACCGGTTCCCTCAAACAAAGGCGGACGCATGGAGGCTCTAAGGGTTCTAGAAAACAGCTCCCGCGATCCCCTGTCACCTTGAACCGTCTCGCCACATTCGCGTCAGACTCCATTGCGCCCACCTCCACCGTGGCTAAAGCCTTTTCGAACTCCAACACGGACAAGGTGTTATCCGCCAATCCGTCGTCGAACCCACCGTCACTCCTCAAGAAGGACGTCACATGAGTTGGTTCTCCCATCAACAGAATGATCATATCGATGAGGTGGCATCCCAATTCCAACATCATCCCGCCTGGATGATAAGAAAAGTCTTCTCTGCGCTTCTGCGGTAAATCCTTACTCATGCTCCCGTAGATGTTATATACATTCCCAAGCCACCCCTCCCAGACTGCCCTACGCATAAGATCAAAGCCAGGGCTGTAGCGAAACATATATCCCATCTGCACCAAGAGGCCCTTGTCTTCCGCTTCGTCCAAAAGGGCGCGGAAATCGTTTAGAGATGTGCCTGCGGGCTTGTCCATATGAATGTGTTTGCCCGCCCGCACCGAGG
>Ga0272442_10010458_pt1 | contig 11436 bp, 9 predicted proteins | sample SSMForm2O_FD_200262 | JGI IMG/M metagenome (GOLD analysis project Ga0272442, IMG submission 200262) | Marine sediment archaeal communities from Little Sippewissett salt marsh, Falmouth, MA, United States - SSM-Form-2O | ecosystem: Environmental > Aquatic > Marine > Wetlands > Sediment ...
TCGGGAACTACCACGCCGGACCGACCAGCAATCATTGAATGGAGGTTTGATGATGTCAGTCTACGCCAGAGTTCTGTTTGTCCTCACCACCCTTGGTCTTCTGGGTTTGGCACTCGCGACGAACGGTTTGTCCGATGAGTCCGCTGCGACGGAACGCTCGGATACGCTGCTCAAGGTGGCTTTGCTCCAGATGGACCCGGACGGCAATAACCAGAAGAGCAACATGGATAAGGCCGAGCGTTTCTGTCGTCGGGCAGCGGCGCTCGGTGCCGATATCGCGCTGATGCCGGAAATGTGGAACATCGGTTATACGCGCTTCGACCCCAAGAAGGAGGGGGCCCGCGAGCGGTTCTGGCAGCAGGCGGTTCCTTGCGACCACGAATCGATCCAGCGCTTTGCTCGGCTGGCGAAGGAGTTGGACATGGCCGTTGGGGTGACCTATGAGCAGGCATGGGAGCCGACACCGCGCAATGTCATCACTCTCTTCGATCGCTTTGGCGAAGAGGTCTTCACCTACGCGAAAGTGCACACCAGTGATTTCAAGCCGCTCGAAACGTCGATGACGCCGGGCGATGATTTCTACGTAGGCGAGCTGCGCACGCGCAAAGGTCCCGTGAAGGTAGGAGCGATGATCTGTTTCGACCGGGAGCAGCCGGAGAGCGCCCGCATTCTAATGCTGAAGGGGGCGGAACTGATCCTGACCCCGAACTGTTGCGGCCTGGATGATTTCCGCCTCGATCAATTCAAGGTGCGAGCGGTTGAGAATATCGTGCACGTTGCCATGGTCAACTATCCCCGGCCCTACCAGAACGGTCGCTCTGTCGCCTTCAGTTCTTCGGGCGATTGTGTAGTCTTGGCCGGCAAGGCTGAAGGCATCTTCATGGCTGCCTTCGATATGGAGGAACTTCGCCGGCGGCGCGCGAAAAGCATATGGGGAAACGCTTATCGCCGGCCGCATCGGTACCAGGCACTCGTCTCGTCGCAGAAGGAGGATATCTGGCGTCGCACCGACGGGTACGGCAGACCCTGGAACGCCAAAGAGCGATGATCGCGCCCGGTAGCCGCGTTGACTTGGGACTGGATGTGCCGGAGCCAAGCCGATACCATAGACGCGGTAATTCAGGGTCACAGGCTGGAAAAGGATCTTCATCATGGGTTTTCCGGAAATCAGGTTGCGACGGCTTCGCACGAATGCGGCCATGCGGTCTCTGGTGCGCGAGACGAAGCTGAGCGTTGATGATTTGGTGTATCCCTTGTTCGTGCGGCCGGGGTCGGGACTGAAAGAGCCGATTGGCTCGATGGCCGACTGCTTTCATATCTCGCCGGACCTGGTCGCGGATGAAGCCGCCGAAGTTGCCGGCCTGGGCATCCCGGCGGTCTTGCTGTTCGGCCTGCCCGAGAGTAAGGACGAGCAGGGCTCCGAGGCCTGGTCGGAGCGGGGATCGGTGCAGCAGGCGATTCGCGAGATCAAGAAGCGCGTCCCCGGCCTCCTGATTGTCACGGATATATGCCTGTGTGCCTATACGAGCACGGGTCATTGCGGCGTCATCAAAGACGGCAGAGTGGACAACGACGCCACCTGCGAGTTGCTGGCGAAAGTGGCATTGTCACATGCCCAGGCCGGCGCCGATATCGTGGCGCCGTCGGACATGATGGATGGTCGCGTTGCGGCGATCCGCCAGGCGCTGGAGCGCAACGGCTTCGCCCACGTGGCGATCCTGTCGTACGCGGCCAAGTTTGCCTCGGCGTTCTACGGCCCGTTTCGCGACGCCGCCGAATCGGCGCCGGGCACGGATTACTCCGGGACGGAGCTGCGCGACCGCAAGACCTACCAGATGGACCCGGCCAATGCCCGCGAGGCGATGCGAGAAATCGAGCTGGATATCGCCGAGGGCGCCGACATGGTGATGGTCAAGCCGGCCCTGAGCTTCCTCGACATCATCCGCCGGGCGCGGGAGCGATTCGATTGTCCCATCGCCGCCTACAACGTCAGCGGTGAATACATGATGCTCCACGCCGCCGCCGATGCCGGGCTGCTCGACCGCCAGGCCGCCATGATGGAAGTCCTGACCTCCATCAAGCGCGCCGGCGCCGACATCCTCATCACCTACCACGCCAAAGCCGCCGCCGGGCTCCTGATGTAGCCTCAGCGCATATTCGTTATCCCGTCACGGGGCCGACCACGAGACGGGAGGTTGGACCTGTGGATAGGCAAGGACGTCGAATCTCCGGTCGCTGCGTTTGCCGAAGAAGTGCCAATCCGCGAAATCGAGCAGCGCGTCCCAATCCTCCGGACCCTGAGCGTGGCCTCCCGGACGCCAGTGAATGCCCTGGTGGTCGCCGACACCGAGCCATTCAAATACGGTCTGCGCCGCTTGATACGTCAACTGGGTTCCGTAGGGATTGGCCCAGTAGTCCTGCAGGGCGTGCGTGTTGATCAGGGCCCGCGGTGCGATGAGCGCCTTGGCGGTGTGGGCGTCGAACGGCAGGCGTCCTTCCCGGTCGGCGAATTGAAACAACCTGGGAACCCACCAGTAACGATGCGCGGTGGTGTGAACGCGTATCGTTTGTCGGCGTTGGCCCGGCTCGAAGAATCGCCAGCTTGCCGTGCCGCCGGCTCCGGAAGAGTTCGGCGCGGTGATCGCGATACGCTCGTCGTAGATGCCCGCACACAGGGCCGTCTTGCCGCCGCGCGAGTGACCGGTCACGACGATCTTCGTCATGTCGAGGCAGGGTTCATGCGCCAGCGCCGCCATGACGACCTGGTAGCCCCAGGCCCAGGCGGCGATGGTTCCCCAGTCGTACTCGGGATAGAGGGCCAGGACGCCGGTGTTGCGATTGTCCGCGCGGTCCTGTGCGAGGTCGGTGCGGATGTACTTGCATACGGCGTAGCCCCGCTTTACCGCCTCTCGAAACGCCGCCCTCTCCACCTTGACTCGCTTGTCGTTCTCGTATTTTTCTCTCTGTCTTTTGTCGGTCACGGCCGAGAGATCGAACAGGAACGTGCTGTTCTTGATGATGACCGGGAATTTGCCCTGGCGGCGGGGGCGGATGAGACCGGCGCGGACGGACACCTCGCGTCCATCTCGCGCGATTGTCAGGGTCACAAGCGTCTGTATCGCCTCTCCGTCGAACACCGGCTGCGCAGACGTTTTCCGCGTTGTCACATTCTCGGGTCGGGGCGGCATGTGTCCGTACTGATAGTGCGCCAGCATGGCCTTGAGATACTCCCGCTGCTCGCGCCAGACGCGACGGTCGCGAATCCGCGTTCCGTCCGGTCCCGCAAACGGATCGGGCAGACCTTCCTGCGCGTGCAGTTCGTCCACTGCCGGAAAAGGCTGCGTCCCACGACCGCTCGCCGCCGCTGCGGCGCCGGGTGCGCAGGCGGTCCGGCCCAGAGCCAGCAGACAAAGGAGAACGATTCGGACGCCTGGCTGCTTTGTCGTCATGCGCTGCCTTTCGATGCATGTCGATGTTGCCGATTCTGTGTTGATGAGCCGTCACGTCCGGCGGCACTTGCAAATCACGCTTGCGCCGAGCAAACCTGCCGGATCGAATCGATGATGTGGTCGTCGATCCGCCGGGTGTATCTGGGACCGATGCGGACCTGGACGAAGCGGTCGTAGATCCCCAGCGTCTGGCGGCACGTGTCGGGGCCGTATTCTATCTTTTTGCCGTGCGGACTGTTGAAGGAAGGCCAGTTCGGGTGTCGCGTTCGCTTGTGTATCACCGACTCGGCGACGGGCAGCAGGACCGAACCGCTGAGCCGTCCGGCCGGGACCTTTCGGTCGCGCAATTCCCGGATGCAGCGGTCGCGCCCGGCCTTGTCGTGCAGTTTGAAGAAGACGCTGTAGCCGATGTCGCCGTCCGGGTCGGGCCGATGCCGCAGGCGGATGCCGGGCAGGTCCTTGATGCCGTCGTAGACGGCCTCGGCGTGGCGGCGCAGGTGGGCGACCATGGAATCGAGCTTGGTCAACTGCGCTCCGAGAACGGCCCCGGTCAGCTCGCTCATGCGGAAGTTCTCTCCGACGAAGGTTTGCACTTCGCTGGCAGACCCTATGCGATCCATGAAAAGCCGGCGGACGGTGCCCATGTCGTGAAAGCGGGCGGCGCGCTCGTAGATGAGCGGATCGCTGGTGACCACGGCGCCGCCCTCGCCGGAGGTCATCGTCTTGTTGATCTGGAAGCTGTAGATCCCCACGTCACCGATAGAGCCCAGCTTCTTACCGCAGTAGGAGCCGCCGACGCATTGGGCGGCGTCCTCCAGGACGGCCACGCCGCGCTGGCGGGCAATCTCCATGATGGGGTCCATGTCACAGGGCCCGCCCAGCAGGTGAACGGCGATGACCGCCTTGGTGCGGGGCGTGATCTTACGCTCGAAATCTTTGGGGTCGATGTTGAGGGTGCGGTCGATGTCGGCGAACACCGGCAGTGCCCCCGCGTTGATCACGCACGTATAGTCCGACCACCACGTGTAGGCCGGGACGATGACCTCGTCGCCCGGCCCGACGCCGAGGCCTGTTACGGCGCAGTCCAGGGCCGCGGTGCCCGACGTCACGCCCAGCGCGAAGCGCGTGCTCATGTGCCTGGCGAAGTTCTCCTCGAAGCGCAGCACCTTTGTCGGCGTCCCCGGTCCCCAGTAGCGAAACGGCGAGCCGGACTCCAGCACCTCCAGCAGCGCCTCGGTTTCGCGCTCATCGAAGAATTGCGGCCCGATGAATCCCGGGTCGATGCGCGGCAGCGCGCCCGGCTCGGCCGGATTTGCCTGACCCAGCAGCCTCGGCGCTCGCAGGCCGACCCCGGCGCCGCAAATGCCCAGGCAACTCGTTCGCAGGAAGCCCCGGCGGGTTACGTTTTGTGATCGGGCGTTTCCGGTACGATGTGGCGTCGTCATTTTCAGCCTCCCTATTGGACCCGTTGATTCCACTGCACGGACAGGGTGCTCTTGCATGATTTTACGCCGCGACTGCCGGAGATGGCAAGCAGGACCTGGCAGATCTTGGGTCCCGGGGCGTTCGCTCGAGGGCGCCTGCCTTCCGGTCCTCCGCAAACAGACATCCTCGTGGTCGCCTCTTCCACGCGTGTCGGTATCGAGAAGGCGAGCGTGCGATCAGACGGTCCAGTCCTGGGCGGTCTTGATGAAGCGGTGCTGGAGGTAGATCCCTACGCCCATCGGTGCGAGAATCAGCGCCGGCAGGAACCATTGATTGTTGGCGGCGAAGAACTTGAGCTGGTCGGCGGGGATCAATTCGCCCGCGCAGACCACCGCCAGCGCGCCGACCCCCAAAAGCACGCTGCCGCCCAGACTGGTGAAGAGAATCACTGCGATTTTGAAAACGATGAACGAGATCATGCCGCCGGCGATCAAGCCGACCAGGCCGCCGGCCCAGACGTACTCCTCGGGCAAGGCCAACGCCAGCCAGATGCCCGCGGTCAGGATGCCCCCGGAGGCGGCGCCCAGCAGGCTGACGCCCCAGCGCATGAACGGAATCGAGAGCACTGCGAAAAATACCACGCAGATCAGACCCAGCCAGAAACTGTCGCCGCCGATGAAGTTCTCGTTGGCGTACATGCCGAGGAACAGGCCCAGCAGGCCGAAGCAGATGGTGACCAGGATCTTGAAGACCCGCCAGCCGTAGAAGAGCCAGACGGCGCCGAAGGCGATGAACGTGACCGCCTCGACGATATCGAGCGAGGTTACGTGCTTCCAGATCAGATCGATCGGCACGACCTCCTGCTGTTCGCTCTGGGCCAGGAAGATGGTTTGCAGCGTGCATATCATGTTGTCCATGTGATGCTCCCGTTCATGACGGCGGAGACATTCTCCTCCGGAGTATCGTTTCGCGTTGCCGGATTTTTTGTGAGAACCGGTGATCTACCGGTTGCGCCAGCCTTTCTTTGACTCATTGTTGTGGGTTGGCCGCTGGTGCGGCGATCTTTTTTGTTTTCGTTCGGCATGGGAGCAAAGAACAAGCTGCTCGAGCGTGCCGAATCCGGCCATGCCGATGAAGACGAGGGCGTAAAGGGCCGCGTGATTTTGCATTCGTGCGACGGGAGCGGCTCCTTTGAGGGCAATGAGCAGGACCAGCCCTGCGAAAATCAACCCCGTCCCCAGGACCGAGCAGGACAGGGCGCCGCCGACGTGGCGAAACAACAGCCCCGCGGCCAGGAGCCCGGCGCTGACGGCCGCGGTAATCGCCCAGTTCACCGGGGCCAAGCGACGGGCGGCATAGCGGACCCCGTCGGCCAGGTCCAGACCGGCTGCCCGCACGACCTCGAGGGTTTCGCGGACCGTCAGGACCTCGTTGTTTTGCCCGAGTGTCCCCGAAATCAGCGAGCCCCGATATTCCTGCAAGAAAGGCCGCGCCACGATGCCGAATGTGACGGCAAACGACAATGCCCCCAGGAGCAACGCGGCGAAGAGTCGCTGGAAAGCGGCCCCGAGCAGCGCGGTGGCTAGCGAAGCCAGGAAAATGACGCCGGTGCTCTGGGGCGCGATGAGCAGGGCGCACAAGGCCCCCGTGACGGCACCGACCAGTGCCAGCAGCGTCCGGCGGAACCCCAGGCCCCCCAGCCAGACAAACAGGCCCAAAACCGTGATGAGCAGCCCGGGCGCAATCAGCACCAGCGGGCTGAATCGGCCGGCCATCTGCTCGAAATTCTTCAGGATATCAACCATAAAACGGCATTCGCAACATCGGCCCGACGAGGTGCACATCCCCCATGCAGGCACTCATTCTATTTATCGGCCTATCGACGCCATTTTCGTTAGCGCCGCTGTAACCAGTGGGGATGCCGCCGGCGCAGCGAGGACATGAATCAAGGGGAAATGCGGATGAGAGGAGTCGAACCTCCACGAGCCGAAGCCCACAGGCACCTGAAGCCTGCGCGTCTGCCAATTCCGCCACATCCGCGAAACCGGGGTGATTATGATGGATGTCGGCGATTTCGTCAAGAGACTTTGCCTCAGAAATCCGCTGTCGCCGGCCAAATGGGGACATCGGTCCGGACGCTTGTCCGTGGGAGCCTTCTTGACATCAGCGGGCGGCCACCGTAGCATCGTGCTTACAGGCCGCGCGTCATTCCAAGAGGGGACGACGGGGAGGTCATACCGGTATTCTTATCAGGGAGATTTGGATGAGAAGGTATCTTGGGCTGGTCCTGATGGGGGCCGTGCTGGTTGGGTCCGGGCCGCGCTGTTGGGCGGGACAGGCAACGCTGGAGGACGCTGCGGCTGACGCCCTGCGCCGGGCCTGCACGTATCTGCACTCGATTTCCACGAACGGCGGATACGTGGGGATCTACTCCGAGGATCTGACGCAGCGCTACGGGGAGGCGCTCTACGAGAAGGCCAAGCCGACGCAGATCTGGGTGCAGCCGCCGGGCACGCCCAGCGTGGGCGAGGCCTTTCTACGCGCCTACCGCGTCACGGGCCGCAAGCAGTACCTTGCTGCCGCCACGGATGCAGCGCGGGCCCTGGCGTGGGGACAACGCACCACCGGCGGCTGGGATCATCGCGTCGATGTCGCCGATCTGGACCGCAGCGCAAAGAAGGTCGTGCGCGAGGGCACGCGTTGTACTTTTGACGACAATATCACGCAGGGCGCGCTGGATTTCCTCGTCAGCTTGGATGGCGAAATCGATGAGCCCTGGCTGAGCGAGGCCATCGAACTGGGCTTTGCCTTCATGATGGAAAGCCAGTTCCCCAATGGTGCCTGGCCCCAGTGGTACCCGCTGCGGGGCGGTTATCACAATCATTACACCTTCAACGACCGCGCGATCAACGATTGCATCGCGGTGATGCTGCGCGGACACGAGGTGTATGGCAGGCAGGAGTACCTCGACAGCGCCAGGCGGGGCGGGGATTTCATCATTCTCTCCCAGTTGTCCCCGCCGCAGGCAGGCTGGGCTCAGCAATACTCGCAAGACCTCAAACCGATGTGGGCCCGCAGCTTCGAGCCCCCGGGCGTGTGCAGTCTCGTCGCAGCCTCGAATATTCGTACATTGGTCGATCTCTACCGCTACACGAAGGATGAGAAGTATCTCAAGCCGATTGCCAATGCCATCGCCTGGCTGGAGGCGTCGAGGATCGGCAAGAATCGCTGGGCTCGACTGTATGAAATGGGCACCAACCGGCCCATCTACGGCGACAGGGAGAACGGGAACAAGATTCACTACGACTACGAGAAGATCAGCGAGCGCGAGAGAACCAGCTACGGCTGGCAGGGCGACTTCGGCATTCCGGCGGTCGTAGCATACTACAGGGGCGTGGCCGAGGGCGGAACGACACCACCTTCCTCGTCGCGCCGGACCGGTCAGCCCAGCGCGGGGCTGAAATCGCAGGTTCGCCGGGTAATCGAGGCGTTGGATGAGCGTGGGCGCTGGCTTCAGGAGGGAATGATCCGCAGCAGCACGTTCGTGCAAAACGTCAACCTCCTGTGCGATTATCTCCAGGGGGCCGCCCGGTCGCGTTGAAGGGCCGGCTTGTGCCGGCGCGGGCGGCATTTGGCGGACATTCGACCCGGAATGCGGTAGCCCTCGGCACGCAGCGCCGGTACAATGGCGCCCAGCCGCGGGAGTCATGGTCGCGGCGAGAAGAGGCCTGTTACGTGGGAGGTCGTACGATGAGTGAAGTGACCGTCAGGGAAGTGAAACCGCAGTTGGTGGTGGGAATGCGCAAGCGGGGCACGTACGCGGAGATCGGGCCGATGATCGCGACCGTGTGCCAGTATGCGGCCGGCAGCGGGGCCCAGATTGCCGGGCGACCGACCTTCGTTTGTCATGAGAAGCCCAAGGAGGTGATGAAGGCCAACGAGCAGAGCAACGCCGACGTGGAGGTCGTGATTCCCGTCGCCAAAAAGGTCCCCGGCACCGACCGTGTGACCTGCTATGAGCTGGAGGGCGGGCAGATGGCCGTGATCGTGCACCAGGGGCCGTACGAGCAATGCGCTACCACGTACAAGACGCTCTTCGCCTGGATCGCCGAGAACCACAAGAAGGTGGTTGGCCCCACTCGCGAGGTGTACCTCAACGACCCCCGCAAAGTCCCGCCGGAAGAAATCCTGACCGAAATCCACGCCCCCATTGCCTGATGCTTCGCCGCTCGTCTCGGGGCCACAGTCGTCCCTTCGACGACCCTGGGGCTCGTCCACAACTGATCGCGGCTTGCAGATTGATGATTGCGGGTTCGCAGCACGTAGAGGTCACACGAATCAATCAGAATCCATGTCATACGAGTTTTGATGACTCCTTGCGCGGCATGTCATTCCCTCGGCTACGCTCAGAGCCCGCCCTGAGCTTGCCGAACGGGACAGGCTCTGCCCATTCGCAGCCCATCCCGGCGCGCCGGGATTCGCCTGCGGCTCAGGATGACAAGCGACGGAGCACTACTGTGGGGTGTTGGCGTCGCCTGGCAGCAGGCCGGGCGTGGCGTGCGGCTCGCTGTGCATCATGACTTTTTGGCGGCGCTGCTGCACGGTGGGCATGTGGGGGGCCATCAGGGCGATGCCGGCCCACGCGATCAGGCCGGAGACCAGTCCCACCACGGCGCCGACCTTGAGCCACTCGAAAAAGTGGATCGACGAGCGGTAGCGCTTCTCCAGCATGCCCAGCGCCACGATGTTGGCGGTGGAGCCGATCATGGTGATGTTGCCCCCGAAGCACGCGCCCATCAGCAGCGCCCAGAGCAGCTCCGTCTGGGCCAGGCGGTTCACTACCGGCATGAACGCGGCCACGAAGACGATGTTGTCCACGAAGGCCGAGCCCAGCGCGGAGATCCCGATCACCAGGGGTGTGAGAATCCCGGCGTCCTTGCCGAACACGGTTTGGAACTGCTCGGCCATCTCGTGTGTGACTTTCGTATGTTCCAGCGTGCCGGCCACGGCGAACAGCATCATGAAGAACAGCAGCGTCCACCACTCGACGTCGCTTTCGATATAGTGGCGGGCCCGCTCGTGTCGCCAGATCATCAGCAACCCGGCGATGATCAGAGGCGCCACGATCAGCATGGTATTCGGCGCCAGGCCCAGCACGCGTTCGATGGTATGGTGCAGCGCGATGAACCCGATCATCCCGCAGAGGATGGCCAGGCCGCGTTTGTACGGGACCCGAACCAGCGGCCCGAGTCCCAGCCCCAGCTCCCGCCGGGCTTCGAGACGTTCCGAGAGCAACCGAATCTCGGCGCGAAACCACCACAGCAGAACGCCCAGGGTAACGGAAAGGGTCACCAGCATGACGGGGAAGGACCAGTGCAGGAAATCCATGAAGCTCAACGGAGGATCGGCGTTCTGGCCGATCAGAATTCCCACGGGGTTGCCCAGCATGGTGCCGGCCGAGCCGATGTTCGTGCCCAACACCGCAATGATCACAAAGGGCGTGGGCTTGACCTTCAACGTGTCGCAGACCTGGAAGATCAGCGTGGCCACGAAGACAATGGAGGTCACCTCGTCCACGGCACAGGCCATCAGGGCGCCGAGGAAGACGATGATGACCACGAACGTGCGCCCGGTCATGCGCCGCGTGCTGATGACGCTCTGGATGATCCAGGTGAACAGGCCCAGCTCCTTGAGCACGCCGACCGTCACCATCATGCCCACCAGGAACAGAATGACGTCCAGCTTGCACTCGCGAATGAAGGTCGGCAGCGTCAATACGTTCGTACCCATCAGCACGCCGATGCCGACGAAAGCGATCGCCAGGCGGAACTTCCAGAACAGCAGGGTCGCCATGATGATCAGGATGAAGATCGTGACCGAAATGACCTGCTGACGTTCCAGCCCCAGCGAATGCACCAGCAGTGCGACCAGGGCGCTGACGATCAGCGTAATCGCCGGTCGTGCGGCTCGGTGCATCAGCTCTTTCGTCGTCATGGCGGGCGCCATCGCTACTCCCGAAGAATCTTGTTGAGAAACGCCTCCAACGAGACCACGCCCAGCAGTTTCTTGCCGCGCACGACGTAGGCCCGCGTGGCGTGTTGCCGCGTGATCTCCTTGGCCACCTGAATGGCCGGGGCGTCGTCCTGCACCGTGGCGTATTCGCTGGTCATGATCTCCGCCAGCCAGGTCTTGCTCTCCTTACGCAGAATCTCGGCAAACGGCTCGAAGTTCATGATCGGCGTGAGGTCCTCCATCCAGAGGATATAATCGGGCAGGCACACGCGCAGTAGCTCGTAGGTCGTGACCACGCCGATCAGATCGCCGTCCTTGTCCACCACGGGCAGCTCGTTGAGGTTGTGGCGGACGAACAGGTCGATGGCTCGCTCCAGCGTGTCGTGTTCCTGGAGCTTGACTTTCACTTTCTCCATCACGTCGCGGGCCTGGAGAAGCTCGGGCAGGACGAGACCGCCCTTGTCGAAGAAGGCCCAGATCTGCTCCGGCGCCGACAGATTTGCCACCACATCGGCCGTGCCGGGGTCCTTGCAAATCTTGGCCAGGCAAC
>Ga0272442_10010459_pt1 | contig 11436 bp, 12 predicted proteins | sample SSMForm2O_FD_200262 | JGI IMG/M metagenome (GOLD analysis project Ga0272442, IMG submission 200262) | Marine sediment archaeal communities from Little Sippewissett salt marsh, Falmouth, MA, United States - SSM-Form-2O | ecosystem: Environmental > Aquatic > Marine > Wetlands > Sediment ...
CAACGTCCATCCCCCCCTTCGCTCCCCCCTTCTCCATCATGGCACACGAGCAGACCATCGTCATCGCCACCGCCAGCAGCAAGGCCATACCCACCCTTTGCGACTTGTTCTCGAACATCTTTTCCCCGCCTTTCTTCCTAGAACCGATGAAGACTCTGCGGCCCGAAAGCACCAGCCGCCCACAGACCTGAAAGACCGCCCTGATGAAGCAAAAACCAGATGCGATGAGTGTCGCAAGACCCTCGGATTCAAGCGAACGGATCAGAATGGCACAAGGCAAACCACCCGTCTGGGACCTAATCGTCGTCTGATTATCCATTTTGCGACCCGAAAGAAAAGGTCTTTTTGCGTTTTCTTTTAATCAAATTGCGAACACGCCCTCTGCGTGCCGCTCTCCCCCACGGACCTCTCTCTCCAACACCCACCCAATCCCAACGCCGCTCGCCGTAAACACAATCCAAACCATTCTATAGGGCAAGCCACCATCCGGCCCGTCAAACGTGCGCCTTCCTTTCACCCCGCTGCAAAACACACCCGCCCAACAGGTCTTTCCCCCCTCACGATAGCCCATGGGCCCCGCACGTTTTTTTTCCCACGATTGAGCCGAATGCTGAATTGACAGAACCCAGACCAGCCCCTATGTTCGGCGCCATGGACACGGACGCCAAAGACAATTCGACTGCGCAGACCCACACCCACGAACACGACACCATCGGCGGTATGCTCGCCTCGGCGCTGAACATGGAAGACGAAATCAGCGGCGGGGTCTACCAGGACTACTTGGACCGCAAGCACTGGCCCGAGCAGCTCGATGACGACGTCTTCGCCGAGATCACCAAACGCCTTACCGTACTCGTCGAAGACACCACCAAACACAAGAAAATCATCCAGGCCCTGGTGCGAGAACATGGCGAAGAAGACTAGCAAAGAGGATATCATCCAGGAATTCCAGGCCATGAAGGCCTTCGAAACCTCTGCCTGCAGACTTTACACCAGGATTGCCGACAGTCCCGACATCCAGGCCGAGCACATCAAAACCGCCTTCGGGTTCCTGGCCGCTGACGAACAGCACCATGCCGATCTCGTCGACGAAATCATCAACATCGTCACTGATGCCCTCTAGGCGCAGACGCCCACCCGATCTGCCTCTGCTCTCGGTCCCCCTGTTGTTCCTCGCGCTGCTCACGGGCAGTCCGTGCTTGCTGGCGCGCGCCCGTGCCGCCGACCAGCCTGGCCTCTATCTCGCCAACGCCGACCCCAACGCGCCAGACTTCACCGCCGCCACCGCGCACACGGTTCTCACTGAACCGAACCTCGTCGTCATCACCCACGGTTGGTACGAACGACAGCCCTGGCCCGAATGGACCGCCCAGGCCATCGCCCGCAAGGTCGATCCAAACACCTGGCGCTGCGCCTGGTACGACTGGCGCCCGCAGGCCAGACGGCTGCGACCCTCCCAGGCCGCCACCATCGCCCGCGACGTCACCGGCCCGCAACTCGGCCGCCGCATCGTCCGACTCGCGCCCAACCTTCGACACGTCCACCTTGTCGGACACTCCGCCGGCACCTGGCTCGTCAACGCCGCCGCCGACATCATCGCCAAGGAAACAAACGCCCACATTCACATCACCTTCCTCGACGCCTACGTCCCAGACGGGTGGAACGAGCAAGCACTCGCCCGCCTCGCTCACCAATCCCCCGCCCGCTGCTGGGCCGAGCACTACTTCACACGCGACCCGCTCAACCTCACAGAGAACCCCCTGCCCCACGCCCACAACGTCGACATCACCGCTCTGAACCCGGGCTTCCCAGGCCACAAGTTCCCCTGGCACTGGTACCACGCCACGGTTGCGGGAAGATACACAACGGATGAACGCTTCGGGCGTGAACCGGTCGTCCTCAAGGCCGGCAAGGTAACATACGGATTCGCACGGGCACGCGAAGAAGGTCGTCAGAATTGGCAGATGAGTGTGGCCCTGGCCCCGGGCAAGAGCCCAATTCGAATCCACCGGCCGGACCGATGAATCCTGCAACGGGTCTCAGAACCGCTCTTGTTGCGAAATCGAGCGAGAAGTCCGTGGGCACAGCCTCCCCCCTGGGGCCGCGCCACACCAGCAGCACGCGCCTCTACGTCGGCGACTGTCTCACGCCAAACTCATAGAGCGCCAGCAGCACCCGCATGAAATCCGTCACAGTAACCACGCCCCGAATGTCCTTGTCCTCATCCACGACCACCAGAGAGCTGATGCGGTGATCGAACATCTTCGCGGCCGCGTGAAAGATGCCGCAACTGGGCGAGACCTGCGTTACCTCGGGAACCATGATCTGCTTGAGCGGCGTCTTCAAATTCGGATGGTTAGGCGCAACGCTGAACAACTCACAGCGAAAGCCTTGCCCCGTTCCCGCCCCGGGCTGGCGAGGACCGGGCAGATGACGGAGAATGTTACGATCCGATACGATGCCCGCCAGCTTGCCGTTCTTGGCCACCACAGGCAGGTGCCTGAACGCGCCCTGCTGCATAGCCTCCATGGCGCTGGCAATCACCTCGTCCTCCTCCAGAGAGACCACCTGCTCGGTCATGATGTCGCCAACCGTTCGGAAGTACAAGTCAAGCAGTTGATCCGGAGTGCTTCGTCGCGCTGCCAGATCCAGAAGGCGAGCCTTATCACTACAATCCCGCTCCGGCACGCTCAGGGCCTGAATCCTGCCCATCCGGACAAACAGTTTCAAGATATCGCCGGCCGTCACGATGCCCACCAGCGCATCGTCGTCCATCACCGGGATCATGTCGATGTGGTGCCGAACCATCGTAGTAATGATCGCGTCCAGAGGGGTATCAGGCCGCGCCACGCGCGGCTTTCGCGTAGCCACCTGCGACAACCGCTCCTTCATCCGCGCGCGGTCCGAGTCCTTGGCGCCCACCTTCCCCACATAGGGCGATAGGTGTCGTCCAATATCCCTTCCCGATATCACCCCAACCAGCGTTGGCCCTGTCCGCTTCTCACCAGGCGGCTCGATCACCGGAACGTGTCGAAGCCGATAACCGGTCATAAGCTTCAGGCACGTTTCCACGCGGTCGTCCAGCGTCAGACGACGCGGGTTTCGCGTCATGAGATCCCCCGCAACACGCACCAGAGAGAAGATGGCGCTTCGCCCGGCGCAGAGGCCGTCGAGCAGGTCGATCAAACGCAGGCCGCCCTCGGACCAGCCGATAGACCCACCCGATCCACTGCCTCCCGTTGCCACCGCAACATCCGCACCGCTCGGCCAGTCGTCCGACGACGCTTCACGGCCTCCGGAAAACGTGTTGGTGCGGTCTCGCACATCGGTCTCAGCCTGGACCTTAGCCACGGCGCTTCCTCCCACATAGTCTCGTTCTGCCCCCGACAGAAAAGGAGGAATCCCCGCGCGACGCCTCCGCTATCTAAAGTATAGGCAAGAATCCACATCCCGCAAATCGCCGCGATGGGTTGAACTGGACCCGCCCGGCCCCCTGGAAGGCCGCGCCACGGTACGGTCGGGCAATTCAACGCAGCATCGGATGTGCCCTCGAGACCAGGAAAAAAGCTCAAAACACATCCGTCGCGCCGCATCGTCTCCCCGCTTGTAATCTCGCCCTTCGCCCCTATAATGAAGACTCACTTGAAATTTGGAGACCACAAAACATGGCAAAACTGGCAAAACTCGACGACATCGTCTCACTCTGCAAGAGACGCGGATTCATATTCCAATCCAGCGAAATCTACGGCGGCCTCGCAAGCTGCTACGATTACGGCCCCCTCGGCGTCGAACTCAAGAACAACGTCAAACGAGCCTGGTGGAAGCACGTCGTCCAGATGCGCGACGACGTCGTCGGCCTCGACTGCAGCATCCTCATGCACCCCCTCGTCTGGAAGGCCTCCGGCCACGCCGACAAATTCGCCGACCTCATCTCCGAGTGCCGAAAGTGCAACACCCGCACACGCGTCGACCACCTCAAAGACAAGGACGACCAGCAAGCCGCCGAACACACCGAGCACGTCTCCCTCGACACCGCCGAAGCGCAGCCGCACGACCTGTCGGGCAAGGTCTGCCCGGGCTGCGGCGCCGTAGGCCAGTTCACCGAGCCCATGCCCTTCAAGCTCATGTTCGAGACCCAGATGGGCGCCAACGCCGACGACTCCATGACCATGTACCTCCGACCCGAAACCGCCCAGGGCATCTTCGCCAACTTCCGCAACGTCCTCGACTCCACCCGCGTCAAGGTCCCCTTCGGCATCGCCCAGATCGGCAAGAGCTTCCGCAACGAGGTCACCACCAAGGCCTTCATCTTCCGCACCCGCGAATTCGAGCAGGCCGAGGTCGAGTTCTTCTGCGAGCCCGGCACCGATGAAGACTGGTACGAAAAGTGGAAGGCCGCCCGCTTCGCCTGGTACACCGATCACGGCATCAAGCCCGAGAACCTCCGCTTCCGAGACCACGACCCCGACGAGTTGGCCCACTACGCCAAGGCCTGCGTCGACGTCGAATACAAATTCCCCTTCGGCTCAGGCGACTGGCAGGAACTCGAAGGCATCGCCAACCGCACCGACTACGACCTCCGCCAGCACCAGCGCGGCATGCGCAGCACCACTTCCTGGTTCGAGAACAACCGCGACCTCACCAAGGTCAAGATGCCCGCCGAACCCGAAGACTACCACAAAGGCCCCCTGTCCTTCTTCGACGACCAGCAGAAGAAGCGCTACATCCCCTATGTCATCGAGCCCAGCGCCGGCGTCGATCGCAGCGCCCTGGCCTTCCTCGTCGACGCCTACGACGAAGAAGAGGTCAAGGGCGACACCCGTAACCTCCTCCGCTTCCACCCGGCCCTCGCCCCCACCAAGGCCGCCGTCTTCCCCCTCGTCAAGAAAGACGGCCTGCCCGACATCGGCCACAACATCGCCAACGACCTCAAGAAGATCTTCACCTGCTTCTACGACGAAAAAGGCGCCGTCGGCCGCCGCTACCGCCGCCAGGACGAAGCCGGAACCCCCTTCTGCATCACCGTCGACGGCCAGACCCGCGAAGACCAGACCGTCACCGTACGCGAGCGTGACTCCATGGCCCAAACCCGCGTCGCCACCGACCAACTACGCACCTACCTCCGAGAAAAACTCGACCTCTGACCTCAACGAAGGAGAGGCACGTTATGACGCTTGACGACAAGACAATCGAGAAGATGGTAAGCCAGATCGTTCAACTGGCCCACCCTGATCGCGTCATTCTCTTTGGCTCCGCCGCCACGGGCCAGATGACCCCCGACAGCGACCTGGACCTGCTCGTCGTCGAGCCGGAAGTTGCTGACACACGGGGGGAAAGCCTCCGACTCCGCGCCGCTCTGGCCGGTACCCCCTGGCCCATCGACATCATCGTCATCAGTCGCCGCCGCTTCGAGGAAACCAAGGACATCGTCGGAGGCATCGCCTACCCCGCCCACAAACACGGGAAAGTCATCTATGAAGCCGCCTGAACAAATCAAGCGAGAACTGGTCGCGCAATGGCTCGATAAGGCCGAAGCCGATGCCCACCTTTGCCACCGCCTGGCGGGCGATCCCCCCCTCACCCCGGGCGATGCAGCGCGAGCAGTGACCCTGGCAGATCGAGTCAGAAACCAACTCCGCACCTGCCTCCGGGAAGAACTCGACTTGTGATCTTGGCGCACCACCAATCCAAGTGAAGAAAACCACCCTCCCAAGCGTCTCTAATAGAGGGGAGAAAACGGAGGGCAGAAGCAATGTGCCAGGAGGACCAGGCGGCAAAGGCCGAGAAACGCCGAAGGCGAAAACAGAAGTGGCAGACTAGGGGTCGCATCGTCCTGCTTCTGATGAGCTGCACGTACTATGGGGTCTTCCTCAGGATTGTCTGGACGGGCTACCTGACCTGGATCGGCATCGCAGTTGGGACCATCTTCCTTGCTCCCAACATCCTAATACCAGCCATCGGCTTGGCGGGAAACAGGACCTGGGAGAAGCGTCTGGGTAGAGCCTTCGGGTGCCTGGCGATAGCGACGCTGGTCGTCCTGGGAGCCCTCGTTTTCTGGCCCGAGCGTCCCGGCCCCTGGAAACCCTACAGCTTCGATGCCGAAATCGCCGCCCTCGAAGCCAGCCGAGCCGTTCCTGACCAAGACAACGCAGCCCTCCGCTACGACACAGCCCTGGCAAGCGTGGACGTGAACGACCGCCCCGATCTCGGCGACGGTGACGCCGATCTGCTCAGAGAGCTCACGCGACGACCCTGGCGCGCCGCAGACCAACCCGAGGCTTCCGCCTGGCTCGACTCGCACGCAACCATCCTCGACGAGCTGCTGCAAATCGGCCGAATGGAGAAGTGCCGATGGCCGGTGAATGCTGACTTCGACCCCAAGGGGCCCATGCCCTATAGGAAACTCGGCTACAGCGCCCAGCTCCTCGCCCTGGCCGGCAACCGACACTTGGGCGAAGACCGATTTGAAGAGGCATTGCAGACATCTTTCTGCCTGCTCCGCAGCGCCGACCACATGCGCCAACAGCCCAGCACGATGGACTTCTTGGTTTCCTTCGGTTGTGAGGGAATGGCCCGGAAAATGATCCGCCACATCCTCGTGCGGAACCCGTTGTCCCCGAGTGACATCGAACGCATCACGCACCGCCTGCCCGCGGCCACCAACACATGGAAAGAAGACATCACTAGGCTCCTGGAGTTCGATGAATACCGATACGCCCAATTCATGGCGCCGATCTACGAGATCAATGAACAGGGAAAGATTCGATTCGCCACATGCTGCCCCCTTTTCTCAAAAGACAACCAGGACCCAAAGGCTCCTAAAGGAAGACTCTGGCAGCTCTACTGCTATATGAACATGCCCTTGGACCCTCAAGGCGTATGGCCCATGGCCAGGCAAGAGTCGGCCCGGATAGCGCATTTTCTCCAATCAGGTCCCACGGCGCGAATTCCCGACGATGAGCTCCTTCTAGAAGGGCCGTTCTTCGATCTTATCACTAGGCTCCTTGCCAATGCTCCACGCTACGCGGCTCGACACATGTTTTTCGACGCCTATCTATACGGCAGCTTTGGCAAGCACTACGCCACCCGCCTGGCTCAACGACGCGCAACATGGCTCCTCCTTGGCCTGCGCCAATATCGCGACAAACATGGCGTCTGGCCCCCCTCGCTTGACCTGATCTCCGAACGCATCCCCCCCGAGATGTCCGACGACCCCACCAGTGGCAGCGCTTTCGTATACGCACTCGACGGTGACACCTTCAAGCTCTACAGCAAAGGCCTCAACCGCATCGACGAACACGGCCGAGAAGGCCACAACAAAGCCACTGACAGAAACGAAGACGACATCGCCATCTGGCCCCCCTACGTCCCCGAACCCCAACCCGAGACCGAAGCCGAAACCCAGGAGGCAAGGGACGAGATGATGAAGCAACTCGCCGAAATCTACGGCCAGCGCCACGTGAAAGACATGCTATCCGAGCCCAATGACGAATAACCCGCAGAAAACTGAACAACACCCGAGCCGCAGTAGGCGTCGGGTCAAGCGCCTCTGCCTCGTGGCAGCCATCGCCTTGATGGCGGCAGCTATTTGCGCACTCTTTCTCCTTCGCGACCGCCGATCCGCTGACGAACGCCTCGCCGAAATCGAAGCCGCCCGCGCCATCCCCGACACCCAAAACGCCGCCCGCATCTACAACGACCTCCTCGAAGACCCCCATGCCATGTCATTGCCGAACTCCCTCCCGGACGCCTTCTGGAACGGGCCCGGCTTCTATCAGAGACGCGACGCGCCCTGGCGCACCGAAGACTGCCCCGAACTCGCCGCCTGGATCGAGGGGTGCACCCCCATCATCGACCGGCTCGCCGAGGCCTCCCAGCTCGACGCCTGCCGCTTCCGAATCACCATCGACATCTTCGATCTCAGCGCGATGGAACGGACGTCATCGATGGGCCTGTGGGCGTTTCTGCTAACGTTCGCCGCCAACAACGACCTGGCCGAGAACCGCCCGGACGCGGCCGTCCCGAAGTGGCGCTGTCTCATCCAAATGGGAAATCACCTTCGCCAGCAGCCTTGCGACTTCGACCACATGGAGGCGAGTCTCACCACCGAATTGACCTTGAAATCCATGGCCCGCTTCGTGGCGACGGGCCATCCCGCCCCCAAGCATCTGCAAGACATCGAGGCCATGCCTCTCCCACTGGCCGATGACTGGCAACACCACCTAAAGCAAATTCGCCTGATCGAGGACCTGACAACACGTAAGACCAGGGAGTCTCTCAGTCTCTCGAAGCGCCTCACGTCCTCCTTGTCCCCGCGCCGAATGAAGCGCGTGCTGAACAGGGCATTCGGACCAGACGAGGAAACCACCACCAAGAGCATCGGCAAGCGCTATCGCCAGAACATCGCCGTGTCTCGCGGCCTCCACATCCTCACCGCCCTGCGCCGACACCGCACCCTAACCGGCCAATGGCCCCAAGGCCTCCATGAGATCAAAGCATCAGTACCCGAGACGCTCTGGACGGACCCCCTCAACGGCGACCCCTTCATCTACCGCCGCCTGCAAGACAGCTTCGAGCTATACTCCAAGGGCCTAAACGGCATCGACGACCGCGGCCGCGCCGACCCCAACGGCCCCGACGACATCCCCATCTGGATACCACCCCCTCCCACCGAAAAGGAAATGTTCAAACAACTCAAGAAAATCTACGGCGACCGCTACCGCGGCCTACTCTACGACCAGAACGACCCGAAACAACCAGACCCCAACGACGTATGATTATCAGTGGTCAATTCAGAAAGGCAAACCATGAAACGCCTCCACCTCTCCCGAACCGACAAGAAGATCCTCGGCGTCTGCGCCGGCATCGCCGAAACCTACGACCTTGACCCCACCCTGATCCGCCTCATCGTCGTCTTCCTCTGCTTCGCCACCGCCATCGTTCCCGTCGGCCTCACCTACATCATCGCCTGGGCCATCATGCCCAAAGAGGCGTAACCTCCGCCCCGTTTGCCGTCCCGGCGCCGCGCTGGCGAAGCCGCCGCCGGCCACGCGTGTTCAGTCCACGATAGCCGCCTGCACCAACTGCAAGAACCGCCCCCCCAAACGCCCATTGTCCTTGCCCGGACTCTGCGTAAACGCCAGCACAATCAGCCTCTGCTCGGGCACCACCCACGCCATCGTCCCGTCCGACCCGCCATGCGAGAATGTCCCATCCCGCGAAACGTTCCACCCGTACCCGTAGTAACGCTCCCGCCCCTCCCGCTCCTCAGCCGTGTACAGCGACGCCGTCTGCCGCGACGTCATCGCGGCAGCCGTCTCCTCCTTCAAAATCCGCTTGCCCCCATAAACCCCACCGTTGAGAAACATCTGGCAGAAGATCGCATAATCCATCGCCGTCGAGATCATCCCGCCCGACGCCCGCACGAACGGATACTGCGGCTCCGCCCCCGGCCGCCAACGCACGCCCCACTGCCCCTCCTTGTCCCGCTCGTACACCACCGACATCCGCTCCAGCTTCCCATCCAGCTTCTCCGCCACCTCATGGTGATAGCTGTCCACCATCCCCAGCGGCTCGTAGATGCGCTCCTTGAGAAACGCGTCCAGCGCCTGCCCCGACCCCACCTCCACCAGAGCCCCCAACGTATTGTACCCCGGATTGCTGTACTTGTACGTCGTCCCCACCGCCACCGTCGCCCCCACCTCCCCGAACCGCGCCACCTCAAGCTGCAAACTCGGCGCCTCCGGATGCGCGGCCGACTTCGCAATCAAAGGCTTAAAGAAAATCGGATCGATGCGAAACCCGCTCGTATGCGTCAGCAGATGATGAATCGTAATACCCCCCGCCCGATAGTTGTCGAACGCCCCGATATGCTCGCGCACCAGATCGTCGTAGGCCAGTTTCCCCTCCTCGACCAAAATACTGATACCCGTCGCCACCACCGGCTTCGTATTCGAAGCCATCCGGAACATCGCATCCGTCTTCAGCGCAGTCCCCTTCTCCTTGTCCTTCCACCCCAGCGCCTCGTGCAGCACCACCTTACCCCGCCGCGCCACCAGCAAGACGACGTTGCGCACCCGGTCCGCCTCCACCGCCTGCTCATACATATGCACCCCCGCCCGCAGGATCGTCGCATCCATCCCCGCCGCCGCCGGCGCCCCGGCCGAAAGAACCACATCCTCCGCCCACACCACACTCGACCCCGCCAGCAAAACCACCACCAACCCAAGCACCGTCACCTTCATATCGCATCTCCCCAACACAATCCCAAAGTCCCCCACGAACGCACCCTCCTCTCGTCCTACTTCGACGGGACCTCCCCATGCTCGCTGCTCACCACCAACCCCCGCTCATCGATCAGGTTGAAATAATAGACCGTCGCCCCTTCAGGCAGCGTCGCCACCGCCGCCCCCACCTCGCCATCGAGTATCGCCGGTATCGTCTCCCACTTCCGCTCCTGCCATTTGCCACGGTCGGTCGTGTAGTTCAACTCCGCCTTCACAATCGGCCTCTCGCTCTCGAACACCACCCAGACATCCCCCCAGCTTCGCCCCCTCCCCGGAATGCGCGCGAGCGGAACGCCACCCTTCAGCACCGCATCGGCCATCGCCCGAATCTCTTCCGGATTCTCCCCCGGCCCGCCATGCGCATGTGCCATGCGCACCCGCACGCACAGCGTATGCCCAAAAGGCGACCGTCTATACGACTTCTGCAACGAGTCCATCGGATAGGCGAAGTCGTTCGTCCCCGTCACCCACAGCATCGGCATGCGTACGTCAGGAAGATACTCCGAAGGGTCCCACCACCCCAGCCACGTCGCTGCCTTCTCTTCCCCCATTGTCTCGAACGTCCCCAGCCACGTCGAATTCTCCCCCAGAAACCCGCACCCATACACCGGCGCCGCAAACTTGAAGCGCCGGTCTACCCCCGCCACGATACACGTCAGATACCCACCCCACGAAATCCCCGTCACCCCCGTCCGCTCCGCATCCACCTCAGGCATCGACCGAATCAGCGAGTGACCCAGAATCACATCCGCCACCGCGTGATACGTCCACTGATCCTCCACCGCCCAGTCAATCTGATCGAACCCACCCCAACCGCCAGGCCCGCCATGCTCGTGACGCGGATGGTTCCGATACCCCCCGCTGCTGACACACCCGCACGTATCCATCGCAATCGCCGCATACCCACGCTCCACCCACAGCCGCACCCAAGGCTTAAACGCTGACCCGCCCCCTCCATGCACCAGCACCATTGCCGGCACCTTCTGCCCTGGCTCAACGTCGGGCACGCCGTAGTAAGCAAACACCCGCGTCGCCTTCCCCTTCCAGGGCAACCCCTCATAAAAAATCGCCTCCACCCCCTCCCCACTCCGATTCGGATCGCCCCAAACCTTCGGCACCTCCGAAAGCCGCTCCACATCCCAACGAACCG
>Ga0272442_10010460_pt1 | contig 11435 bp, 9 predicted proteins | sample SSMForm2O_FD_200262 | JGI IMG/M metagenome (GOLD analysis project Ga0272442, IMG submission 200262) | Marine sediment archaeal communities from Little Sippewissett salt marsh, Falmouth, MA, United States - SSM-Form-2O | ecosystem: Environmental > Aquatic > Marine > Wetlands > Sediment ...
GTGGAGCCATCGTCGGAGCGAGGGCCCTGCCGCTTGCTGTTGACCTCCCCGTGCTTGCCGCCTTCTGCGTCTGTCTCTTCGCGTTGAGCCTGCGCAACATCCGCAGGAAGTGGATCCTGTAGATATGTGTTGCCGACGAGAGCACAGATGGATGCCCCGCTTGGGAGGCTGCCGGGACAGCAGATGGCCACGACATCAGGTGGCAAACGGCAACCAAAGTGGAGGTAACAGAGGACGCTACCGTCTGGGGGACTCGGACTAGCGTCTCCATCTGACGGTTCTCGCATCTCAGAAGCGAACTTGTTGTGGGAACCGGGAGCCGGGGACTCGAACCCGGAAATGCTATCTAGGATTTCGCTTCCTGCATTGGCTGGGAGAGGGAGGATGGCAACGGAAGTGGCTCGCCAGTTCTTCCGTTGCTTGGGAGGTCGCTATCGCGAACTCCTCTTCTACGCTTGGCGGTCCTCACGACCTCGTCCCAAAGCTGAGCCCTGGGGAACAGATCCCCAGGGCTCGGTTTTGGGAGTGGTGGACAGGTTTAGAACTCGCCTACCATTGCTGGCAGCTGGCATCGCGATCCAGAAGCCGCACTGAAAGCTGGTTTGAGTTTCGTCGAGAAGCTCCGGGTCAACCGATTGGTGCGCGGTTCGAGCGTTGCTGAGTGGTAGTGGATGCCCTCGTGCTACCGATCTCGAGCATCGTGTCAGACCTTGTGCCGTAGCAGCGATCCAACCAAGCGACATCTGAAGCCGTGGAACCTCGTTGCGCATCTTGCGGCATCGCAACGGACTTGACGAAGGCACTTGCTGTGCTTACGATGTACTTACGAATGGGGGGTGTGCTCGTGAAGTCGAAGATCGTCAGAATCGGCAATTCGAAGGGGGTCCGCCTTCCCAAGCCGTTGCTTGAGCAGGTGGGGCTGGTGGACGAAGTGGATCTGGAAGTCCGAGACGGAGAACTTGTCATCTCACCCTCCAATCCGGTTCGAGCCGGGTGGAGAGAGGCAGCTTCCTTGCTAGCGCAACGGCAAGAGGATGAACCCCTCGATGCCCCCACGCCAACGCGCTTTGACGCCGAGGAATGGGAATGGTGACGGTTCCAAGCGTGCAGCGCGGGCACGTCTACCTGGTGTCGCTGGATCCAACGGAGGGAAGCGAGATCCGGAAGACGCGGCCTTGTGTCGTCGTCTCCCCGGACGAGATGAATCAACACGTGCGAACCTGCGTTGTGGCTCCAATGACGACAGCAAGCCGCAGCTACCCGTTCCGGGTTCGTTGCAGATTCCAGGGGAAGAGCGGACACGTCGTACTCGATCAGATTCGGACGGTGGACCGCCGGCGTCTGGTGCGCGAGTTGGGCAAGCTGTCGGCTCAAGCGCTGGAGCGATCGCTGCGCGTGCTCGGCGAGATGTTCGCTCCGTAGAGAAGGACCTGACGAACTGCCTCCCACGCCAGGCTGCCCTGCCGACTCAAGCGACCGCAAGACCCTGCAGAGACACTGCCGGAACGGGGGTAGCGAATGATCGTAGTCCGATGCACCCGAAAGCTGTTACAGCTTCTGGATGGCGCCCCAGCTGATTGCGTTCCCGACACCAGTGCTGCCTTAGGCGATTGGTACGCAAACGTGGTGGAGACTGTGGCGGGTGACCTCATTGTCTTCGCGAATGAACGGTCCTTGCTCAGTGTGGCCATCCCGGTTCAGATGGTGGATCGGTTGCTCACGGAGTTCCCGGCGAGGGTGTACAACCTCTTTCGGATGATCGGCGTGTCGACGGGTGTCGCACTGCGAGAATGCGCTGAACTGGAAACCGTTGTGCTCGCTCGAACGAAGAGCCGCAGCGTGCTTGGCTCGCTCAACGAGATCGCGCTGCACTACCAGCCGGTTGCGGAGCGCGACAGCGGACGCGGAACACTGAGCCTGTCGGGCGTGGAACGGCAGCTCAGTCGCTACCTGCACGGTCCGCTGAACTACGTGCATCCAGCAGACATCGCCATAGCCCTTCTGGCAGAACGATATGGACCATCGCAGCAAGAGAACAGCGAGGGCAGTATGCCAGACTAGTCCCGATTACGGGAAGTGGGCAACCGGGTACGTTGCTGCTACGCGAAGAACAGGCAGGAACGCCGGTTTGGAGCTTGAGCGACTCGAATCCCCTGCTGTATCTGCGATTCCGACATCACGCAAAGCAGATTCCAGCGAAACACAGGAGCCGAGGACTCGAGCCCGCTAGCGCAGACACAGACTGTATTTCCGGCGTTGGTTGGGAGTAGTGGACAGCTTTCGAACTCACGCACCCACGAGTCTGCTCTCGGGCGCTCCGCTCTGAGCCTGGGCTGGGGGACTTCGGAGCGCGTTCGTGCGTTGCATCCTGGTGACGGATGCCTTGCCTCCTGAGACGTCGAGTCGACGAGAGTCCGGTGGAATCCAGCGGTAGGCCGCTTCCCCAAGCCTCACGAGCAGATTCAGCAATGGAATCTCTAGTATCTCGACTGGACCGGACCTAATGGGGAAGCCAGCTACGGGAAGTAGGCCCTCGGATCGTAGCCTGAGAACCGTTGCCTCTTGAGTCTAGCGCTGGCCATGTCACGCTGCTTGGCGAAGGGGACCAGCTCGGTGCTTTCCCTTAGGTCGTCTCCGAAGCATGACCCAACTGTCACTTGCTGATCGTGTTTGCGCGTGGCAATCAGATAGAGGAGGTTCGAGATCGCTGCCCCTCTCCTTCTGCAGAGAGCTCTCACTGCCCTATTGCTCTCAACCAGCGAGACTTCCGTCTTGTACGAGCTTAGACTAGAGCGTCGCGTGACAGTGTGGTAGCTAGCGGCATCGACAAGAAGATCAATCACTTCAGCAGTCAGGACATGAGCCCAACCAAGGCGCTTGAGTTCATTTGCGGGCTTGGACAGCGCGAATGGTATCCGAACGGTCGAGAAGAACTCCTCGATGAGCGCCTGAACGTGCTCTCTTACGGCTTCAGGCCCAAGTTCTCTGAGCGCAGCCCACTCCTCAAGAGCAATGAAGAACGGCACTGCTTCTTCTTGGCTTCTCGGAACCCATCCGCCAGCCTTCAGTGCTTTGGCAGCCCGGCCCCGAACCGAGCGGTTCGCTGCTTGCAGCATAGGAACAAGGACAGCCGCCGCGGGCTCTCCATACTGTACGAGTGCGGCCATCGCAGCTTCATCTACCCAGCGAGCGCCTCTCAGGTTGGAGGTCGACAGAACCTGAGCAAGCGCGGGAATGCCTTCCTTACATCGGAGCTGGCCCAAGGCCAGGGCTGCTGCGCTCCGGATGTGAAGACATGAAACTCCGCCGCCCCGGTCTCTCCACAGATCACCTTTCTCGTCCAGCAGGGTCTTCACAAGCAGCTCTCCAGCCGATAGATACCCCATCTTGCCCAAAGCCTCAGCTGCGGATCCTCTTGACTTGGCGTTTCCCCGCCTGTCACCCTCAGTATCCGCAAGGATCTTGCAGAGTGCAGGCCCAGCACTGTGGTCGCCAATCTCTCCCACAGCCCAGGCGACAGTGACCTGCCCCCCTGAGAGCGGTCCGGGTTCTCGACTAGGATCTAGATCGAGGGAAGGGAGGTCGCGGTGGCAAGGAAGCGATACCGTCCAGAGGAGATCATCGCCAAGCTCCGAGAGGCGGAAGTCCTGTTGGGACAAGGCCTGAAGGTCTCTGAGGTCATCAAACAGCTAGGCATCCACGAAGTCACCTACTACCGCTGGAGGAAGGAGTACGGCGGGATGAAGGTCGACCAGATGAAGAGGCTCAAGGAGTTGGAGAAGGAGAACTCGAGGCTTCGTAGAGCTGTCTCCGACCTCACGCTGGACAAGATGATCCTCAAGGAAGCGGCCAAGGGAAACTTCTGAGCCCCGAGCGTCGTCGAAGGTGCATCGATCACGTGATGGAACGTCTCGGGGTGTCCGAACGAAGAGCTTGTCGAGTCCTTGGCCAGCACCGCTCAGTACAGCGGCAAGCAGTACAGACGAGAGATGACGAGGACGCGTTGACGAGGGCGATCATCCAGCTGGCGAGCGCGTACGGACGCTACGGGTACCGGAGGATCACTGCCCTTCTTCGTCATGCAGGCTGGCCTGTGAACCACAAGCGCGTAGAGAGGATCTGGCGTCGGGAAGGGCTCAAGGTGCCACAGAAGCAGCCGAAGCGTGGGAGGCTGTGGCTGAACGATGGCTCATGCGTGCGGTTGAGACCGCAGCACCGAAACCACGTCTGGGCGTACGACTTCGTCATGGATCGAACCCACGATGGGAGAGCGTTCCGCATGCTGACAATCATCGACGAGCACACGCGAGAGTGTCTGGACATTGTGGTGGGGCGGCGTCTGAGATCACCGGATGTGATCGAGACGCTGGCGGAGCTGTTCATGAAGCACGGAGTCCCAGAGCACATCCGTTCGGACAACGGCCCGGAGTTCTGTGCGAAGGCGGTCCGTGAGTGGCTGGGTCGGCTCGATGTCGCACCCCTGTTCATCGAGCCAGGGAGTCCTTGGGAGAATGGGTACTGCGAAAGCTTCAACGGGAAGCTGAGGGATGAGCTACTGCGCAGAGAGGCGTTCTACACGCTGGAAGAGGCGAAGGTGCTGATCGAGAACTGGCGTTGTGAGTACAACACCATCCGACCTCACAGCAGTCTCGGCTACAGACCACCGGCACCGCAGACCAGAACGCCAATGCCGGCATTCTCTCTTGCGGGAGGTGGTCGACTAGACTAACTCTAGAAGTGGACCGGCCACGGGGGGCTGGTCACATCGGCACCGAGGAGTAAGCGATGGTCAGGAGCAAGGACAGGGTAGGGTCTGTGGCATGGCTGCGCAAGCTGATCGAGGATGCCGACACCGATCTTCTGCGGGAGATGGTGAAGGCCGTAGCGGAGGTATTCATGTCCGCGAAGGCCAGCGCTGCATGTGGTGCGCCGTACGGCAAGCCAGGAGCAGAGCGTGTGAATCACCACTCAGGGAACGCGCAAGCGTTACCGTCGTAACGGGTACCGCGAACGGCGGTGGGACACTCGTGTGGGGACGATCGACTTACCGATCCCCAAGCTTCGCAAAGGAACGTACTTCCCGGAGTGGCTGCTGGAGCCGCGACGTCGTGCCGAGCGAGCGCTGATGCAAGTGGTGACGGAGTGCTACGTGCGCGGTGTATCGACGCGACGGGTGGACGGCTTGGTCCAGATGCTGGGGCTGGAAGGGATGAGCAAGAGCCAGGTCTCGGAGCTGGCGAAGGACCTCGATCCGGTCGTGGAGAGCTTCCGTCATCGCCCGCTGGATGACGGCCCGTACACCTTCGTCTGGCTCGATGCGATCACCCAGCGTTGTCGAGAAGGTGGACGCGTGGTGAACGTCGTGACTGTCATTGCGACCGGCGTCAATGCTGACGGTCATCGGGAGATCCTCGGTCTGGATGTGTTCACCAGCGAAGATGAGGCGGGATGGACGTCGTTTCTCCGGGGGTTGGTAGCCCGCGGCCTGAGCGGGGTCAAGCTGGTGACATCCGATGCGCATTCCGGTCTGAAAGCAGCGATCGCCGCAGAGCTTCCCGGCTGCTGTTGGCAGCGCTGTCGCACCCACTTCATGCGCAACCTGCTCTGCAAGGTACCGAAGAGCGCACAGGGGCTGGTGGGCACGCTCGTGCGGTCGGTCTTCGCTCAGCCGACGACCAAGGAAGTGTGGCCCAACACGAGCGTGTCTGCGAAGAGCTGGGCCGGCGTTTCCCCCAAGCAACGGAGCTGCTCCAGGACGCAGCGGAGGACGTCTTGGCGTTCACGACATTCCCGGAGTCCGTGTGCCGACAGATCTGGTCGAACAACCCTTGAGGAGCGCCTGAACCGAGAGATCCGACGCCGCAGTGACGTGGTCGGGATCTTCCCCAACCGCGGAGCCGTCATCCGGCTGGTTGGCGCCGTCCTCGCGGAGTACAACGACGAGTGGATGGTCACCCGCCGCTACATGTCGATCGGTGCACTGCAGAAAGCGCAAGCCGCTGCAGAGGACGACAACGGAGAGCAAGAGCAACTGGAGCCGGTGCTCGCGAGCCGGCTAGCCTCCCAACCACGAAGATGGAGCGATGCCGTCACACCACTTGACAGGACGTGACCTGACCCGCCCCCTGAGGCCGTGCCGGAGCAGCCCTCCGATCCCTGACACTGAACGGGTCGGCAGCAGACCGCTAGCAATCATTGGTGGCTGGCCAAGAGTGAAGGGCTCGAACCACAACGAAGACAGGAACGTCATTCTAGTGCTGGTTGGGAGAGCGGGCAGGTTTCGAACCTCTCATCCCGTTACCATTGATACTGTCCGCCGTTAGTCCTCACATGGCAGTGGCATTTCCCCTGACAGCCTGGTACTCACAGATTCCCTTGTCATCGGCGGTACGTCAACCCAAGGCAAACTGCGGGGTGGGCAACGAGCTGCGTTCCCACCCCACAACGCCTCCGACTACTCCGCCTCCTCCGGGTTCGCGCCAACGCCCGATGCGATGGTCGCGAAGTTGCCCCAGCCGACTCGTAGCTCCGAACCGACAACGTAGCCGTCCTGCACGCTGGCAGTCGTCTCAAGCGTGGTCGTCGGGCTTGCGAGGTTCGGTCCCACGTACTCGACTGTCCTGTCCTCAAACGCAATCAGATCCGCGATGTACGCGATCGCAATGCCGTCGTAGCTTGCCCACACGTGGAGGTCACGCGTGTCAGAAGGCGACTCGGATGTCTCCATCACGATGTGGAGGCTCTCCTCATCACCACTCATGAGCCAGACCCTGTCCTCTCCTCCTTCCTCCGAAAGCACTGTCCCGACGCCCTGCAATCTAGCCTGGTCGTCCATCCAGAGTGCCAGTTCCGTCAGCGTCTGGCTCATCGAGAACCGATGGAATGCCGAGCTTGGGCTGCCGAATTCAGAGTACACCAGCTGCTGCACCTCTTCCGTGTCCTGGACCCACGCGACAACGGGTCGTCCTGCAACGTAGACGGCCTGAGGAAGACGCAACTCGCCCTCCACGATCTCCACAGTCCACTCACTCACGGAGCCATCGGTCGAGACTACTCTCGCCCCAAGCTGTTTGAATGCCAAGGGGTTCTGACTGACGTAGAGAATCTCGCTTCCGAATGCTGCGAACTCCCGGGTTGCCGCTATGTCGCCGTTGGACAGAACTCCCAGCGGGTCGAACGTCTCGCCGTTCCACATCGCCCACCGGATGCGGTCAGGACTCTGGGGACTTGGAAGGAGCTCTCCCGCAGCGTTCTGCGTCCAGACAAGGTAGATCCCACCTTGCCCGTTCTCGACAAGCGCGGGGCGCTGGTCGAGTATCTCATTGCTCGTGGCAGCGTACTGGATTGCTGACCAGCTGCGCGATTCCGGATCGAACGTCGCGTACACGATCTCAAGCCCTGCGAAGAGATCCTGTGTCAGCGGCATCCCCGCGGCAAGGTCCTGCGCCTTGTGCTGACACCATGCGGCAATCACCCTGCCCTCAGCATCGACGGCAAGATCTGGTTGGCCTTCTGCATTGGAATTGCGGAAGACTGCCATGGGTTGCGACCAGTCCTCACCGCCCAGCTGTGTGGAGTAGACCACATCGGTTCCCCTTCCGGCAGGCCGTGTGGGATCGTCTGTGATCCACACTGAGACTAGCATATCGCCAGTCCTGACTACGTGGGGTTCTGCCTGTGGGAACGGGTTACTGACCAACGCAACTTCATCCAAGCCTGTGCCGCTAGGCAGATCTCGAATCCCAAAGCGATCGTAGCTGTCATCCACGTACGATCGGGTCGAGACGCTCAGTGTATCCTCAAGATGGGTAGCGAAAGACTCGGCAGGACTGAACTGCACGTGCCCGAGATCCTTAGTCCAGCTCCAGGTCGCCTCGGCTCCCAAGAGCCACACGGGGAGCTTCACGACAAACGTGGCTGTCACACGTCCACTCAGCCTGACGCCATCATAGACAAGGAGCGGATCCGCACCCGGGGGCACCATGAACAACAGGCTCAGCGTTCCCCGCCCAATCACGCTCATGTCAATCGCCTCGCTGAACTGTATCCCCGCCCCGAGGGTTAGTCCTAGCTCAAGACTTGCCGTGCCCGACAGCGTCAATCCAGGCAGCCAAGGTAGGCCAGGATCCGCTGCCGTGAAACTGAGAGTCGTGGACCCGCCCGCGTGGAATCCTGTGAGAATATAGCCTAGCCGCAGGACTTGGCCCAGGACAGGCACGTGAGATGCGGGCTTTAGGAACGGGATATCTGCCAGTGTCCACTTCTTCGAGGCACTCCCACGCAGACTGAGCTCGAGAATCCCTTCGGTTACAGCGAAGTCATTCCATGGGTCGAATACTAGCGTGAGATCTCCGTCGAACGTGAAAGCGAACGTCCAGTCCCCGCCGGCCTTCGAGAGCTTCATCCCGAATCCACCGCCAATCGCGAGACTGTCACACGTAAGGGTGGTTGCGATCCAAGGCGGACGCGAGTTCTTCAGACTGTAGGTTCCTCCGACGAACGGCACTGGATCTGGAATCGTGAACGACCACTCCTGTGGCAAGGGGATCGGCAATTCCATCGTGACGTCAATGGTTGGAAGCCCGTCGTCTGTATCAAACTCCAGCTCGTATCCAAGGACCTCTTTGTCGATCCCAATCGCGGGAAGGACCGAAGGGAGATCGACAACCTCGTAACTCGAGAGATCAACTAGGAAGGTCTCTGACCGTGTCAGATCTCCAGACAGATCGTATCCGGAGATTGCTACCTCGAGCTGCCTGCCTGATGAGGAGGCACCGAGCTCCGCGTGGTCAACAGCGAACGAGATCTCGGTACCGGGGTCCTCCTCGAACCAGATTGCTGTCGTCTGCCCGTTGACGGAATACTCAAGTACCGCCGGGATCGTTCCCGACCAAGCGACACTCGCTGTGAAGGTGATGTCAGTCACGAAACTTCCAAGGAACCAACACGCGGCTTCAGACGAGTCGATCGCAAGGATCGCGGGAACTCCGGGAATCAGATTCTCGGGGACCTCATCCGGAGGTAGCCCGCCATGCGGCGGGGTAGTACCCCCATCGACGGGCTCGAAGTGAGCAATCACCGACTGGTCCTGATACATGTCAATGGTGGTCACTGGCGAGATCGCGTTCTCGACCTCGCCTTGCCAGTAATCGAACGCAAACCCGGGCCGGGGAGAAGCAACCAGGTGAACGGTCATCCCGGCCGAGAAGCTGTGCACGCCAGCATAGGGCGAGACCCAGCCACCCTCCTGGGGATCCACCATCATCGTCAACTGAGGCTTCTTGCGGAAGACCGCCGTGATACGCAGGTTCTTCAGCACCTCCACCGTTGTCCTGGAGTTCATCCCCGATGCATCGCCTGTCCAGTGACTGAACTCATAGTCGTCATCGGGATTCGCACGAAGCTCGACGGCCTCACCGTGCGCGTAGTCCAACTGCTCTGGGTACAGCGTCACTTCCCCAGCCCCGCGTGGATCCACGAATACATCCACCTCGTGGGTCTCGACGAAGACAGCTGTCACCGATGAGTCTCGTTGGATTATCAGAACGCGCTCAGAAGAAGGCCCTGACAGGTCACCTTCCCAGTGGCTGAAGCGATAGCCCGGGTCCGCGGATGCCGAGAAGAACACGGTCTCCCCAAGGTCGTGCTTGGAGGTCCCGCCGGGTACTCCTACGTCGCCCGCATTCGCAGGCTCCACTGCGACGGCTAGGTTGTAGTTCTCAACGAAGTACGCTCGAATGGTGCGACTCCCGTCGATGAGTACAAACGTCACTGGGTCATCTGCCGGGCGCGCACTGCCCGACCAGTGGTCAAACCGATAGCCCTCTGCGGCAATGGCGGCGATGGCCGCAGTCTGCCCCAAGTCGTAGACGTGTTGCCCCATCCCGGGATCCGTTGTGCCTCCCGCCGTAGGGAACCCGCGAATCGTGAGGATGCATGTCTCCTGAACGACCGCGAGGACCTCGTGATCGGCGTCCATGAGCACATCAATCGTCCGCCCGTCTCCCATCGGGATCCCATCGACCCTCCACTCGACAAAGCGGAAGCCAAACCTCACGTTGGCCGTGATAGTGACGGTGGTCCCAAGGTCGTAAGTGTGGGTGCCGATAGCGGGCGAGGTGTCGACCCCTCGAGGATCGGAGGCTGACACATCCAGCATGCGTGTCTCGACGAAGACAGCGGTGACGGACTTGTCAGAGTCCATGATCAGGGTTGTTGATGTGTTGGTGCCTGTCGCGTCGCCTTCCCAATGATCAAAGCGATACCCATCACCCGCAGTCGCAATCAGCGCCGCGAGATCACCGTCATCGTAGGTGTGAGTTCCTTCCGTGGGCGAAACCGTTCCTCCGCCCACAGGGCTCACGAACATAGACAACTCATAAGTCTTCTGGAAGAGCGCCTTGATGTTCTTGTTCCCATCCATGAGCACTGACGTGGACGGCAGTGCAGGGCCAGCAACCCCACCGGTCCATTGGAGGAAGCGGAAGCCCGTCGCCGCGTTCGCAGCAATCGGCACGACATCTCCCTCATCCCTCGTGTAGCTCCCAGGGGCGGGGGTCGTCGATCCACCGTCGACAGGATCCGCGGCCATGCTAAGTGTGTACGTCCTGATGAACACTGCGGTCACCGACTTGTCGGAGTCCATGGTGATCTGGACGGAGGGCGCTGGACCGGAGGCATTGCCCTCCCAATGGTCGAAGCGGTAGCCGGTGCTTTCCTGTGCAGTGATGGTCAGCACCGTTCCTGCGTCTTCTGTGTAGACACCGGAGGCCGGTGTTGTCTGCCCGCCCGCCTGCGGACTGACAAGGATCTCCAACTCGTAGGTCTTCACGAAGACAGCGGTGACGGACTTGTCAGAGTCCATGATCAGGGTTGCTGATGTGTTGGTGCCTGTCGCGTCGCCTTCCCAATGGTCAAAGCGATACCCATCAACCGCAGTCGCGGAAACGGTGACGGACTGTCCATAGAGGTAGGTATGGTCGCCCTCAGGGGGGGTCACAGTCCCACCGCCCGCAGGCGTAACCGACATAGAGAGCGTCTGCTCGTTAGGGACGAAGTAGGCGGTTGCTGTTGTGCTCTCATCGATGAGGATTGTGATCTGACTGGTCGTGAAGGTCTCCGAGCCGCTAGACTTGGTCACAACCCACTCGAGGAGCCTCTGCCCAGCCGCGGGCGTAGCAGTGGCAATGACCTGGTCGCCGTCGTAGTACTGGTGAGTCCCTTCTGCAGGATTCGTGCTCCCTGAGGCCTCAGGGCTTACGCCCATCGACAGCGTGAACTCGTCCAAGGGGGTGTAGACAGCTGTGATCGTCTTGGCCCAGTCCATGGTGACGCTGGTGGACTTCGCGTTGGGATCCGCTACGCCACCGGTCCACTCGACGAAGCGGTAGCCTGGGTTCTCGGTCGCTGAGATCGGGACCACCGAACCCTCATCG
>Ga0272442_10010461_pt1 | contig 11435 bp, 8 predicted proteins | sample SSMForm2O_FD_200262 | JGI IMG/M metagenome (GOLD analysis project Ga0272442, IMG submission 200262) | Marine sediment archaeal communities from Little Sippewissett salt marsh, Falmouth, MA, United States - SSM-Form-2O | ecosystem: Environmental > Aquatic > Marine > Wetlands > Sediment ...
TGATCTTCAGCACAGTGTCCGGCGTGTACTTCGTACGTTATCTGGTCAAACCGAATACGGGATTGGTGGTGAACTATCCCGAAGTGGTTAACCGTGACGGCAAGGTGATCTTCGCGCCGAAAACCCCCTTCTCCGCGGCGGTTTCCTCGGGGCTGAAACCAAATACCGATCAGATCGTTTCCATTAACGGTGAACCGATCCGCAGCATCCGCGACGTAGTCGAGGCTGATTCCCGCATCTGGGGTTTTCACCCTTTTTCCGTCGAAATCATTCGAGAGGGTGGGCAGCGGTTAACGGTCAGCATAACCCCGGCCTTCACTCTCACCAAACCGGATTGGGTTTTTGCCCTGCTGTTCTGCATCACCCTGGGCTTCATGTCCTTCTATCTGATTGTGCATCTACCCGAGGACAGAGCATCCAACCTGATAATCTTGGCCGCCCTGTTCTATCTGGTTTTTACGGCACTCAAACCTTTCTACTACGAGTCGTTTTTTTCGAATCTTATGATTCACTTCGGGAAGCTGACCTCGTGGTTCATGGTTTTCTTCGCCCTGCACTTTCCGACTCCCAAAGCCAGCAGGACATTTCGCAGGCTCATCATGGGCGTAATCTTGGGGCTGTATCTGGCCTTCATCGTGATTCGGATGGTCTATTTCGCCTCGTGGGTATCAAGCGCTCAGGATCTCTGGCTGGTGCGTTATCGCTTTCTCGGCAAGATCAACAATGTTTCCGACGGGGTGGCCTTCATTGTCTATCTGGTGTTGTTGATTCGCTCCTACCTGTCCGCAGTTCATGCAAACGAGAAGAGGCAGCTGGAGTGGATCATAGCGGGCTTTCTCATTGCCGTACCACCCTATTTTTTTCTCGACCAGCTGCCTCTGATCCTCGGCGGAGCAGAGGGCTTGCGTATCAGCATGGGCAACTTCGCCAATCTGTTTCTCTGTTTTGTTCCCATGTTCTTCATAATCGGTCTGTTGAAACATCGGGTGTTCAACATCAAGTTTTTCGTAAGCCGTTACGTGGTCTATCTTGTCCTGGCGCTGCTGATCTTCGCATTTTTTACGGTGCTCTATGAACCCACCAAGAACCTGTTCATCCTCAGCTACGGGGTTCCGGATCATATTTCCAGTTTTCTGGTAACCGCCATCCTCTTTGTGCTCCTCATACCGATCCGTTCACTGTTCTGCTCGCTGATCGATCGGTTGGTCTACCGTCAGCACTATCGCCGGACCCTGCAGTATTCGGCGAGCCTGGAGAGGCGCAACATGGAGCTGAAGCTGTTGATAGACGAGCTGAACCTGCGCAACATGCGTTCCTTCCAGAAGGATCGCATGAGGGAACTGCGGGGCATCGTCACAGGGATATCCCATCGAGTGAACAACCCGGTGAACTTCATTTCCAGCAGTCTCACGGTATTGGACAGAAAGATCGGGGATTTATTCAGCGCTCTGGAAAAGACCGAACAGCCATCGGCCGAAGAGATCAGGAAGCTTCATCGGGAGCTGCAGAAGCTCATCAGCGTCGCTCAGGAGGGAGACCTGGAGATCCGGGATTTTCTGCGCAGGCTGGCCGCGTTGGTGGGCTCCCGTACCGGCGTTGCGGTCAGCGTAAGCATGGACCGTTTGCTGAAGAGCGTCACGGCGGAGTTTAACAGAGACGCCTCGAGCGCACGCATCAGAATCGAGGACGAGCCTGATGGACTCGTGTTCTGTAATCCCGATGAGTTGATCCAGGTGATGCGCTACGTTCTGGAAAACGCCCTGGAGTCCGGGATCGGCCCGAAAGATGTGATTCTGATTCGCGGCGATATCTACAATCGCTACTACCGAATCCGGGTGAGAGATGAGGGAATGGGTATTGACGTCGGCAATCTGAAGAAGGTCTACGATCCTTTCTTCTCCACGAAGGCCGACCATGACGGGCTCGGCCTGTATTTCAGCAGAATGCTCGTCGAGCGGAATGCCGGATCCATCGAGCTGACCAGTAAGCTCGGCTTCGGTACGACTGTCACGATTCTTCTTCCGAGGGAAGACCGGGACAGGGGCCGGCGCAAGCGACGGACCCGGAGCTCTCCGGAAGAGCACCGGTTGGCGGATCCACACCCCGATGTGAGCCGCCTGGTCGAGCACCTTCCGGTAGAACGCCGCCCGGACCGACGTCGGCGCTGCGAACAGCCCCCGGAAGAGGACCGTCCCCAAACCTGATGATGAAAATCCGAATATACACGGACGGGGGTTGCTCAGGCAATCCCGGCCCCGGTGCATGGGCATACATCCTGCTCGAGCCGCAGGGGGAGGTCCGCGACGCCCGATTCGTTTCCGACACGACCAACAACAGGATGGAGCTTCAAGCCGTAATCGAGGCTCTTCTAGCGGTGCGGAAAAGAGCGGATCTGGCTTCCGCCCAGATCGAGCTGTTCACCGACTCCCAATACGTCAAGAACGGTATCAGTGATTGGATCTACAACTGGATCAAGAACGGCTGGAAAACCCGTTCGAAACAGCCGGTGAAGAATCAAGATCTCTGGAAGCGGTTGCTTGCCTTGAGCTCGACCATGAGCGTGCGCTGGCGATGGCTTCAGGGGCATGCGGGGGATCGATACAACGAAGCCTGCGATCGCCTGGTCCAAGAAGCCCTCAAAAAACGCGACCTTTAGAGCAACCGCAATACAAGCAACGCTTCCCTTTTTCCCGTTATCTTCCATGGACAGGTTGCAGTTTTCATTTCCAGGCGCAAAGCAGGGGGTAGACCATGCTTGCCGTGATTGCCAGCCAGGCCCCGGTAGGGATCGAAGGAATCCCGATCCAGGTGGAGGTGGATATCCGCAGGGGCCTTCCCGGTATCGATGTGGTGGGATTGCCCGATGGTGCGGTCAGGGAAGCCCGGGACCGGGTGCGGGTGGCTATTCGCAACAGCGGATTCCGTTTTCCCAGTGACCGGATTCTCGTGAACCTTTCCCCGGCGGGGATCAAGAAGGAGGGGGCCAGTTACGATCTGGCGATTGCCCTGGCCATTCTCAAGGCCTCGGAACAGATCCCCTTTGCCGGCAACCCAAGGATCATGGTTGTGGGGGAGCTGAACCTGAGAGGAGCGGTGCTGCCCGTGCGGGGGGTGCTGTCGGCCATCGCATCGGGAATGCAGGAGGGGATCCGGCTTTTTCTCGTTCCCCGGGAGAACCTGGCGGAGGCACAGGCTCTGTCGGGACAGGGTATCTTCGGGATTACCTCCCTCCGGGCGGCCGCCGCGCTGTTGAAAAGACTTGCCCGGGGCTCGCCCCCCGCCGGCGGACAGGGCGGAGCTTCTCCTTCCCGCGCCCGGGTGGAGGAGAAACCCGAAGCCCGGTGGGGGGATATCTCGGATATCAAGGCACAGCCTCTGCTGAAACGGGGCCTGGCAATCGCCGCGGCGGGCAGGCATCATCTGCTGCTGTTCGGACCGCCGGGAAGCGGAAAAACCATGGCCGCCCGCAGGCTTCCCTCGATTCTTCCGCCCCTCAGCTGGGAGGAATCTCTCCTGGTAACCCGGATCCACTCCACCGCCGGAGTACTTGCCCCCGGCGCCGGTTTGGTCAGGGATCCGCCCTTTCGCATGCCTCATCACTCCGCCTCGGCGGAAGGGATCATCGGGGGCGGCAAGGTTCCCCGGCCGGGTGAGGTTTCCCTGGCCCACGAGGGGGTCCTGTTCCTGGATGAGGCGGCGGAGTTCAGCACGGCTCTGCTGCAGACCTTGAGAGAGCCCATGGAGGAGGGCAGCATCACCATCGCCCGGGCCGGCAGCTCGATTCAATTTCCCGCGCGCTTTCAGCTGATACTGGCCATGAATCCCTGCCCCTGCGGCAACCTGGGCAGGAAGAAGGCAACCTGTTTCTGCTCCACCCTGGAGATATCCCGATACTGGAGGAAGCTCGGTGGTGCCCTGCTCGACAGGGTGGAGCTCCGCATCCCCCTGGAGCCGGTGCGTTTCCAGGATCTAAGCCGGGATTCCACAGACGGGGAGAGCAGCGCCGTCATGGCGAAACAGGTAGCCGCGGCCATCGGCATGCAGCGGGATCGCTATAAGGATCACCCCTTCTCCCGAAACGCCCACATTCCGCCGGGGCTGATCGACAGATTCTGCCGCCTCGATCCGGCAGGCAGAGGCGCGCTCCAGGATACCGCCGAACAGTTCAGCCTCTCCTCCAGGGCTTTCCACTCGATCCTCAAAGTGGCCCGCACCGTTGCAGATCTGGAGGCCTGCCAGCATATCGGCAAAGAACACGTTCTGGAGGCGATCCAGTACCGCCGCTACTGCGAGGGGGATGTGTACTGGAGCTATCAGTGAGCATTCCGGCAAGCTGGGAAGGCTCTGACCCGGTTGGAATTTCACCTCTATTCTGGTTATATTCATCGCAGAGGAGGGATAGGCGTGAAGCTCTATACACGTTGGCAGGTTGTTGTATTCACTCTAGCAGGTATCGCTCTGGCCCTTCTGGTAACCTGGACGGCCGGCATTCTCCGTATTCCGGCGGGGGGGGAGGAAGCTTCAGAGCCGGAGAGTGTAATCGCGGAAGCACTGGAATCACCCTCTCAGTCGATGCCGCTTGCCGGTCAGCCGGTACAGTTCAATGGCTCTATCTCCAGCGATGAAGCCAACAATATCGAGATCTATGAGCAGCTCAACGAAGCGGTTGTCAACATAACCTCGGTTAGTTTCGAATACAACTGGTTTCTGGAGCCGATTCCCAGAGAGGGCACCGGCTCCGGCTCGATTATCGATCAGAAGGGTTACGTGCTGACGAACTATCACGTGATCAAAGACGCCAATGAACTGAGCGTCACCCTGGCTGACGGATCGAACTACCGGGGGGATATCATCGGCGTGGATCCGGAGAACGACCTGGCGGTCATCAAGTTCGATCCGCAAAGCAGGCGTCTGTCCACGATTGCCTTCGGCAGCTCTGCAAACCTGCGGGTAGGCCAGAAGGTTTTGGCCATCGGCAATCCCTTCGCCCTGGATCGAACCCTGACAACCGGAATCGTATCCGGGTTGGGCAGGCCGGTACGAACCGATATGGGTCTGTTGATCAAGGAGATGATTCAAACCGATGCCTCGATCAATCCGGGCAACTCCGGGGGACCCCTGCTGAACTCGAAGGGGGAGATGATCGGCATCAACACGATGATCTACTCGCCCTCCGGCGGTTCGGTGGGCATTGGTTTCGCCGTGCCCGTGGATACGGCCAGACGGGTCGTTCCGGATCTGCTGCGCTACGGAAAAGTGCAGCGGGGATGGATTGACATCGTGCCGGTTCAGCTGTTTCCGGCTTTGGTCCGCTACGCCGATCTGAACGTATCCGAGGGAATCCTGGTTTCCGAGGTGGAGCCGGACTCCAACGCGGAGACCGCCGGCCTGAAAGCGGGCAAAAAGGCGGTGCGCTACGGGCGTTCGATCATCAATCTGGGCGGGGATATCATCGTGGAGGTGGACGGAATGCCCATCGCAACCCTGATGGACCTTCTCGGCGCCCTGGAGGACAACAAGCCCGGAGAAACCGTGGAGGTCAAGGTCATCCGCGGCCGACGCCAGCAGACCCTCTACGTGAAGCTGTCCGCCCGCACGGAAAATATCCGCTTCTAAGGGATGAACAAGTTCAGGGTCGTTTCTTCCTTCGAACCGGCCGGCGATCAAGGACAGGCGATCGCCGCGCTTTCCAAAGGCATCTCTGGAGGCGCCCGCTACCAGACTCTCAAGGGAGTCACCGGATCGGGAAAGACCTACACCATGGCCAAGATCATCGAGCAGGTGCAGCTTCCCGCCCTGGTGCTGTCCCACAACAAGACCCTGGCTGCCCAGCTGTTCCGGGAGTTCCGGGATTTCTTCCCCGAGAACGCCGTGCAGTATTTCGTCTCCTACTACGATTACTACCAACCGGAAGCCTACGTAGCGGGCAGGGATCTGTATATCGAGAAGGACGCTTCGATCAACGAGGAGATCGACAGGATGAGGCTGGCCGCCACCGCGGCGCTGTTGGAACGGCGGGATGTGATCGTGGTGGCCACGGTGTCCTGTATCTACGGCATCGGCAATCCCCGGGACTACAGGGACATGCGCCTGGAGCTGAACTTGGGCCAGGAGATCGGCAGGGACGAGATCCGCCTGCGTCTGGTCAAGCTGCTGTACGAGCGCAACGACGCGGTTCTGGAGAGGGGGCGTTTTCGGGTGCGGGGGGATGTGCTGGAGATCTTCCCCTCCTACACCACGGATGCCCTGCGGGTGGAGTTCTTCGGAGATGAGATCGAGCGGATCCGCAAGATCCATCCTCTTACCGGTGAGAGCCTGGGGGATGTGGAGTTCTACATCGTGTACCCGGCCAAGCATTTCGTCACCCCCGAAGAGAGGATGCCCGAGGCTCTGGAGCGCATCCGCAGTGAGCTGGCGGTGCGCCACGGGGAGTTGAGCGAGGCGGGAAAGATCGTGGAGGCGCAGAGGCTCAAGAGCCGCACCGAGTACGACCTGGAGATGCTGGAGGAGATGGGCTATTGCCCCGGAATCGAGAACTACTCCCGGCACCTGTCCGGCCGCGAGGAGGGTGAGCGCCCGGCGGTGCTTCTGGATTTCTTTCCGGATAACTTTCTCGCTTTCGTGGACGAATCCCACGTGACGGTTCCCCAGGTGCGGGGCATGTACGAGGGGGACCGCTCCCGCAAGCTTTCCCTGGTGCGCTACGGCTTCCGCCTGCCCTCGGCCCTGGACAACCGTCCCCTCTACTTCGCCGAGTTCGAACAGATGCTCGACCGGGTGATCTATGTATCCGCCACCCCCAGCCAGGAGGAGCTGGACAAGTCAGATCAGCTGGTGGAGCAGGTAATCCGTCCCACGGGCCTGCTGGATCCGGAGCTGGAGGTGAGGTCCACCGAGGGGCAGATCGAGGATCTGTACGCCGAGATCAAGCGCCGCATCGCCGCTAATCAACGGGTCCTGGTGACCACGCTTACCAAACGCATGGCCGAGGATCTGGCCGAATACCTGTCGGAGCTGGGGTTGAAAGTGCGCTATCTGCACTCGGAGATCGAGACGATCGAGCGGGTGGAGATACTGAAAGCCCTGAGGACCGGGGAGTTCGACGTGCTGGTGGGCATCAACCTGCTGCGGGAGGGATTGGATCTGCCCGAGGTGTCCCTGATCGCCATCCTGGATGCGGACAAGATCGGCTTCCTGCGCTCGGCCACCTCCCTGATCCAAACCATCGGCAGGGCGGCACGGCATGTCAACGGCAAGGTGATCATGTACGCCGACCGCGTATCCGAGGCTATGCGGGAAGCCATTGAGGAGACCGAGCGCCGCCGCACCATCCAGGAGCAGTTCAACAGGGAGCACGGCATCACCCCCACCTCGATCAGCAAGTCGATCCAGGACCTGCTGATCCGCAAGAAAGAGGAAAAGCGAGGTCTGGAGAAATTCGACCTGGAGCTGATGGAGCGCCAGTACAACATCCTGGTTCCCAAGCAGCGCCAGGCCCTGATCAGGCGTCTGGAGCAGGAGATGCTGGAGCTGGCCAAGAACCTCGAGTTCGAGCGGGCCGCGGTTCTGCGGGACGAGCTCAAACGAATCCGGGAGATGTGAGCACCAGACTGTTCCTTCGTCTTTCCTTGGAAACACGCCCGGGCAAATAGGGGAAAGTGGTAAAATCCGAAGTTTTGCTAAGGATTTTGCCAGAATTCCGAGGGTAAGAGGGGAAGAAAATTTGGAGCGGGTCAAAATGACCCAAGAACACTTCGTTTTTTACTCGTTTACGAAGAGGATGTAGTCCACCGGAGCACCGGAAATGTGGGGGAAAAACGAGTAGCCGCTGGGCCCGTATAGCATGTTGAAGTTCTTGTTTATGTTTCTGTAGATGTAGAAGTAGGACTCGGTAACCGTGACATAGCCGTCCCGGTTGTAATCCCCGCCGGTTGCGGATTCCAGCAGATAGCGGGTCATCACCCCGTTTCCGTCGGTTTCATAGGCGTAGTCCAGTTCCCCGGAGGCTGCCATCACCAGGGCCTCCCCCGGCGGGATATCGCTGCCGTAATCCTGGAAATTGGCGTACAGATAGATCGCATTGCCCAGGGTCTCGAACAGACCGTTCGCCCCCTCCTCGGTGAAATTTTGCGAGATCGCATCCGCCTCCAGGGAATTGCTGATAAACCCTCCGGAATAGCAGGAATCCAGGATCACCACCCTGCGGGCGCAGGGGATCGTTCGCAGCCAATCGGCCAGGGTGTCGTCGCGCAGATACTCTTCCAGGGTCAGGGCGTCATTAACGAGCACGATCGCTTCGTCTTCCTCATCGCTTCCGGGCGTGTTTTCCGTACTTCCGGCGGCCAATTGCGTGCCGTGTCCCGAGAAGTAGAAGACGAACAGATCGTCCAGGTCGGCCTGCCCCGCTACGGTTTGGAAATCTCGATTCAATTGATCGTAGGAAGCTTCATCGATATTCGGTGGATTAGGAGGATCGGTCTGATCCTGGTTTGGGTCGTCGGTAATGCGGAGAATGACGTCGAATCCCTGGGAGAGAAGCAGATCGCTCATGTCATTCGCATCGTCATCCGTGCTGGTCAGATTCTGAACGTTCGGGTAGTCGGAAATCCCGTAGACGACGGCGTACCTGCCGTAATCCAGGTCGAAGGTGCAGGAGGCCAGCAGGACCAGGCCCGCCGCCAGGATGAGGGCGGGCAGGAGCAGGGCGGTGATCCGGTGTGGCCGAATCGAACTGGAAAATTTAGAAATCATGCTCACTGCAGAGTATACCTCCGAACGATGCCGATCCCAATAGAGCCGTAAAATTGATAGTCCCGGCGGAAGGTGTATTCGATGGGCAGCACCACAGCGATGCTGCGTTTTTTCCGTTTGGGGTTATCCAGCTCCAGATACGGCTCCAGAAAGATCCCCGGGTAGAAGAAAAAGAGGGTGGTGAAGGTTTGCAGGTGGAAGTTCACGGATCCACCGACAGAAGCCCCCAATCTCACCTGCAGCGCGGCGGAGGGCTCGGAAAGCCCGAATCCGTACCCCGTGGAAAGGCGAAAACCACCGCCCCAGTGGGCCGGGTAGGTCCACCCCCCGGCCGGGTTCGAGGCGGTTACCCCCTGAAGCTGAAAGCCGATCCCGAGGGAAAATGAGGAGACCAGGGGGACATCCAGCAGCGCGCTGAGGGCGCCCACGGCCTGGGCCTTGGGCGTATAAAAACCGGCCGGGTAGCCGGCACCGACAGGTTCATCCGCCACGGCCACGGCGCCGGTAATCCCGAATCCCAGGACCGGTCGTTTGGCCCCTGTGTCGGCTGCGGGATCTACGGCCGCGGGATCTACGGTCGCGGGATCGTCGGCCGCGGCCAGGGGCAGAACACAGGCGATGAGCAGCAGAATAACGAGTGTAGTCTTTCTGGCCATATTGTTGTTAATATTACCAATTATGAGGCTTTCGGCGATCGCTTTTTTTTCCGTCATCGTTTTGGTACTTAGTATAGCACCTCTGACCCTGGTTTCCTGCGAAAAGGAACAACCCGTGCAATCAATCGATCTGCCCCCGACCCCGGTGCTGACCCTGAGCGCGGAGTGGGGGGTGATCCGCTCGCCCTTCCTGCGTCTGCGCGCCGAGCCCCTGCAGAAGGCGAAAATCACCGCTCATCTGCGCCGGGGATCGATTCTGGAGATCATCAACAGGACCGAGGCCAAGGAGACCATCGACGATTCCACGGCCTACTGGTACCAGGTCAACTACGGCGGCTTGCGGGGGTGGGTATTCGGCGCCTTCCTCGAGGTGCTGGATTCCAAATCCAAGGCCGAGCGTTTCGCCGCAGATCTCGAGTAACTCCCGCCTCATGGACTTCGGTTTTTTCAGTGAAATCCGGCTGACGGAAGTGTTGCCCTGGGTTCTGCCGCCGCTCCTGGGAGCGGTTATCGGCTACGTCACCAATGCCATTGCCATCCGCATGCTCTTTCGGCCGCTTGCCGAAGTTCGGGTTCTCGGAATACGGCTTCCCCTTACTCCGGGAATCATACCCAAGCAGCGCGTCCAGCTGGCCGAGAGCATCGGACAGATGGTATCCCGGGAGCTTCTGACAGAGGAGGCGGTTCGACGGCAGCTGTCTACGGAGAACTTTCAGATCAGGCTGGAGCAGAACATCGATACGCTGCTCGCAGATATCATCTCCACACCTCTGGCCGCGCTGCAGAAGGGAAACCAGGAGCTGGTTTTTACCTCGGCGGAGGGCTTCCTGTCTGAGGGGCTGTACAGTTTCTTCTCCTCCCGGAGCTTCATCCACGGGGTGCGCGGCATTATCGGGCGGGTGATCCACTCAGTGGGGGAGAAGCGGGTAGGGGAACTGGTCGGTGAGAGCGAAGTGGGCATGGCGGTTGTCCAACGGCTGGTACCCCTGTTTTCCCGGCCCGAGAACCGGGAAAAGATTGCCGGGGCAGTGGAGGCCTGGCTGGAACAGCGGCGGCAGGGAGAACAGCATATAGAGAGCCTTGTCTCCGAGGAGCTAACCGGGGTTCTGGCGGATCTGCTGGCGAGCCTGCTTCCCTCGCTGTTCGATGCCCTGTTCCGCTGGCTGGATCAGGAGCAGGTACGGGAGCAGATGACTCATCGGGGCAAGCGCCTGCTGCGTACCGTTCTGGAAAAACTGAACATGCTGCAGCGCTTTCTGATATCCGCCGGTCAGTTCGATCGCGCCTTAGAACAGAAGATGCCAGAGATTGTCGAAGAGGCCGTGGTCGCCCTGCGCAGCTATGCCTATGAAGAGCAGACTCTCAATGACCTGAAAGAGGTTCTGGAGAGGGCTTTTTCCCGGTGGAGAGACAGGCCCGCCGCCGAGCTGTTCGCTCAGGTGCCTGCGGGCTTGGCGGGGGGACTGGTGCAGCGGCTTCTGGCACGGGCGGAGCAGGAGGGAGCCCGGCGGCGGATCGCCGCAGGGATCGACAGGTTATTGGACAAGGTGGCCGACCGTACCTTGGCGGAGATCCTGATCCGAGACCTTCGCATCCCCGAACAGGAGGCCGTTGATTATGTTTCGACCAAAGTGCTGGCGTTCCTTTCGAGGAAGGAGACCTCCCAGGCCATCGCCGCGGAGGTTGTCTCCTTCTCCCGAAGGTTCATGGAGGAACATCAGCAGAACAATATAGCCGAGCTTCTGCATATCGAACCGGCGCTGCAGAAGCGTGCCAGCGCCTATCTGACCGCCCAGCTTGTTCGCATCATCGATGCCAGGTTGCCCGCATTCATTGAGAGTTTCGATGTGCGGCAGCTGGTTGTGGACAAGATCAATGGACTGGATGTCGCTCAGGTGGAGAGGCTGCTGCTCATCGTCATTCAAAAACATCTGCGCTGGATCAATATCTTCGGGGGTATTCTGGGCGCCCTGATCGGATTTTCCCAACTCGTTCTGCGCCTTCTCACCTGAGATTGACCGGAGCCGC
>Ga0272442_10010462_pt1 | contig 11435 bp, 12 predicted proteins | sample SSMForm2O_FD_200262 | JGI IMG/M metagenome (GOLD analysis project Ga0272442, IMG submission 200262) | Marine sediment archaeal communities from Little Sippewissett salt marsh, Falmouth, MA, United States - SSM-Form-2O | ecosystem: Environmental > Aquatic > Marine > Wetlands > Sediment ...
TATCCCTACCGCAAACTGGCCAAACAGCAAGCTATGCTACAGGTGATGATGGGGATTTGAGGAAGGGAGTGAGCTGGCCGTCACAGAGGTTCATTGACAATGGGATCAACACAGTTACCGATAGTCTTACGGGCTTGATGTGGCAAAAAACACCTTCGCCTTCAATAAGGAACTGGTTGAATGCTCTAAGCTATGCGAATAGCCTGACTCTGATTGGTTATTCCGACTGGCGCATCCCCAATCGTAAAGAATTGAGGAGTCTCATCAATTACGGAGAATCGAATAGTGCAAGCTGGCTGAATAATGCTGAATTTGACGCAGTCCAGATATTCTATTACTGGACCTCTAATCCATACCCAGTCGGGACTCAGCATGCATGGATTGTTTTTATGAGCCGGGGCCAAGTGTTTCTCGAATACCAGAATCCGAGTACCTCTTTTTGGAAACCTGCATGGGCCGTTCGTGGGGAGTAGGATTGGAGGTGGCGGGAGTCGAACCCGCGTCCTGAAGCGCAAGACAAAGATCTCTACAGGCTTAGCCGTCCTTTAATTTGGGCGAAAAGTTGGCAAGACGGCCCGCCGCTTTCCGCCTGAGGCTGCCTTTGCTTTCCCCGTGCCGCGGCAGCCGATCGGCGCGGGTAAGTCCCGGTTTCTGTCAAGCACACCGGCGCTCGGAACAGCGCCCCGGGTGCCCGTGGCGGCCTATTTAGGCTGCCAGTGCGTAATCTGCGTTATTGGCAGTTATAAGGTTGCCACTTTTAAAGAGTGTGGCCACTCCACCTGCAATCCCTGCCTACACAAGCCCCAGTCGAAACCGTGACACCCCCTTGCTTTAGCTCCTAAACTTTATCACGCATCGCTCTCTCGGCGTCGCGCTTCATGTCTTTCTGCTTGATGCTTTGCCGTTTGTCCACCAGCTTCTTGCCGCGGCAGACCCCCAGCTCGACCTTGACCCGTCCTTTTTTAAGATAGAACTTCAACGGCACCAGGGTCAAGCCCTTCTCGTCCACCTTGCGCTTCAGGCGCTTGAGCTCCTGCTTGTGCACCAGGAGCTTGCGGGGCCGGTCGGGGTCGTGGTTGAAGATGTTGCCGAACAAATAGGGCTGGATATTGAGGCTGATCAGCCATAGCTCTCCGCCCTCGATCTTGCCGTAGGCGTCGCTGAAGGAGAACTTGCCGATCTTGAGGGATTTCACCTCCGTGCCCTTGAGCTCGATGCCGCACTCCAGGCTTTCATCGACCGTGTAGTTGTAGCGGGCGCGCCGGTTGTTGGCCAGCAGCTTGGTGGCTTCCATAAAAAACTCTAGGGACGGACCAAGACAGGCCTGAAGCCCAGGTAGGGGGTGCACCAGTCGCCTGGCTGGGAAGCCCGGGTGTGAATTTTAACCAGCTCCGACCGGTTGGCCCAGGAGCCGCCGCGTACCGCTCGCTCGAAGCCCGCGGACGGTCCGCCCGCTCCGGGACGGTTTTCCGCCGCAATCCAGGAGGTGAAAAGGTAGCGTACCGGGGAGTACCAGTCCGCGCACCACTCCCAGACATTACCGGACATATCCCTGAGGCCGTAGCCATTGGCTTCCGAGGCGCCCACGGCCAGAGGTCCTGAAGCACCTTCGCTGTGGAACACGGCTGAGCCAGGGTCCCGGCCCGTGGGGTAGGGGAGAGCACTCAGACCGCCGCGGGCGGCGTACTCCCACTCCGACTCGTAGGGAAGGCGTACATAAGTGCCCGGCGGCAGAGCGCCTGAAGCGGTCAGCCAGCTGCAGAAAGCCTCGGCGGCATGGAACGAGACCTGAACCACCGGCAGATCAGCCTCTTCGGCGGGATAGCGATCGTCTTCCCAGCCGGACAGGTAGCTTTCGGCAACCACTCCCTCGGAAAGGAGGGCGTCCAGGTTGCTCTTACGCCAGCGCGGGTTGGCATCGACGAAATCCTGATACAGACGGTTCGTGACCTCGGTTTCAGCCATGTAGAAGCCCGGCAGTTCCACGGGATGGGCCAGCAGGGGAGTGAGGAAGTCGCTGTCCGGCTCTCCCTGCAGCATTGTTCCGGCGGGTATGGGCACAAAGCGCAGGCCCCGCACCGCCGGGGACGCACCGGTTTGACGGCTGGTCGTGATCTTTTGCATGGTCACAGCCCGGTAGCGGGACAGGTACTCCTCGAACCAGCCGGAGCTGGTAAGAGTGCGGGAAAGGTTTTCGGGCAGGCTCAGAAGCAGCCAGAAGGGCAAACTGTCGCCACGCTTCAGCTGGGCCGTCCAGGCCGAGGCCAGCTCGACGAAGGCGCCGGGTGTCAGGACCCCGCCGCCGGCCGCCAGGTTCGCTGATGCGGATAAAAGGCTGGAAAGTTGCGGGGGGTTAGTTATAAAATACTTTGCATTGTCTAAAAATTCGTAATATTCTCGGCGTTCTGCAGGACTGGAAGCGTCATACCCGGCCTGTATCGTATGGGTGAGGATCTCCGGAATATGGGGATTGGCAGCGAAATCCCGAAGCGCGAAGTCAAGCAGGGCTGTGCTGTCTTCGACCTCCATGTCTGCGGCGATCTGCCGGCGTGGTTTGACGAAAAGTGTGCCGAAAACCCGGCCGCCGAACGTCTCTTCGATCTCCCGGGATCGAAAGAAGGGTTTTTCCAGCCTCAGGGCATGGAGGCCCGGCGGCACCAGCACAGTACAGGGTGTGGAACCCGCGTAGTCTCCGTCCACCGTCACCGCCGCGTCGGGCGGGAAGCTCTGTATGCTGACATAGGTTCCCCGGTGCTTCAATCCCGGAAAAATGAGCAGCAGAAAAAGCGCTCCAAGCACAATCAGGGTATAAAGAAAAGTCAGGTAGGTCCCCGGCGCGATGCCGAAAATGGGTTGTAACTTAACCTGTACCTGAGAGATATCGGTTTCGTCGTTCCTTTTTTTGCGCATAGGCCGATTATAGATTTGGTGCAGTGCCTTGTCAACGAGCGGACATTCATGATACCCTCCAGCCGAGGACAGCGGTGAAAAGCAAACAGTGGAACCAGAACCTGCAGCACAGTACTGAGCGCTTTCTGACCTGGCGGAAACGCCGCAAGTTGAGAAAGAAAGAAAAGCAACAAAGGAAAAATCCGATCCAGGACTGGGCGGAGGCGATTATCTCCGCCGTTTTTATCGTCCTGCTGATCAACCAGTACTTTTTGCAGGCCTACCAGATACCCTCCCCGTCGATGGTCAGCACCCTGCAGATCGGAGACCGGCTGTTCGTCAACAAGATGGTCTACGGTCCGGAGCTTTTACCCGGCATCATGAAGATTTCCGGCTTCCGGGAGCCGGAACGGGGCGAAGTGGTCATTTTCGAGAATCCCTCCTATATTCCCAAGGGGCCGGTCATGGATATCCTGCAGCGGGTCATCTATATGATGACCCTTTCCCTGGTGGATATCGACCGCGACGAGTTGGGGAGACCGCGGCACCAGTTCCTGATCAAGCGCGCGGTGGGAGTCGGGGGAGACCGCCTGCGTATGAACCGGGGAGAGGTGGAATTCCTCTTGCCCGGGGAGCGGAACTGGCTGAGTGAGGAAGAGGTCAAGCAGCGCTTCGGCCTGGAGTACACCATCCGCCGTCAGTTCGATCCGGCCGATTATGAGAGTTTCCGCCTGGCCGGAATGGGCCTGGCACTGCTGGATGCCGGGCTTCCGGTTCCCTCGCAAGCGGAACGCGCCGCAGAGCGCTATTACCTGATCGACAAAGCCGAGGACGGCAGAGTTTCCTGGACGCAGCGAACCCTGGTGGACAGTGTGAGTCTCGAGAAGGCGCGCTACCGGGCCGCCTATGAGCTGGAGCCCTACCGACTGATCGCCCAAACCAGCTGGCGCCTGCTGGAAAACGGCTGGTACATTCCCCGGGAACGCGTCTTCCCCATGGGAGACAACCGGGATAATTCCCGGGATGCCCGCTATTTCGGCCCGGTGCGGCTCGAGAAGGTGCTGGGCAGGGCTCTGTTCAAGTACTGGCCCCTGGGCCGGTTGGGGGGCATCCGCTGATATGTATCAAACCTTTGAGAGATACTCAACGGGTTTGAGCTCACGCCTGGGCAAAGCGCTTATTCTTCCCCTGCTCAAGATCCTCCTGCTGACCTTTATCCTCTACCTTCTGCTCACCGGCTTTTTCCTGAACTCTTTTCGGATCGATTCCTATTCCATGCGCACGGCCCTGCAGCCCGGCGACCGGGTGCTGGCCACGAAGCTGACCTACAGCTCCAGGCTGCCCTTCGCCGCCTCCAGGACCCGGCCTCCCAGGCGTGGAGAGATCGTTCTGATGCTTTCACCCTTTCACACCCCCTCCCGCTTTCCCCTTTCGGCCTTCGAGCCGCTGATCCGCTTCGTGACTTTGCAGCGAGGCAGCGTGGCCAGGGACCTGACCGGCCGGAGGATTCCCAAATACCTGATCAAACGCGTCATCGCCGTGCCCGGGGACACTTTGCGCCTGGAAAACTACACCGCCTATATCCGTCCGGCCGGGGAAAGTGACTTCCGGCCCGAGCAGGAGCTCATTGAGGTGGATTATACGGTTGCAACACCCGGGTTCGTGGCCGGATGGCAGGAAAGCTTTCCCCTGTCGGGCAGCGCCGAAGTCCTCACCCTGGGGGAAAACGAGTATTTCATTCTCGGGGACAACCGCGGCGCCTCCAGCGACTCCCGCTCCTGGGGGCCGGTGGAGGGGGAGCGGATTCTGGCCAGGGTCTTTCTCAAATACTGGCCCCTCAGGGAAAGTGGTCGACTTTAAGCTCCTCCCCCTGCCGCAGGGAATTCGACTCTATATTCATGTTCCCTTCTGCCGCAGCAAATGCCCCTACTGTGATTTCTATTCCGTTTCCAATGCCGGCCTGGAGCTGACCGAGGCTATAGTGCAGGGCACCCTGGCGGAGCTGAAGCACTTCCTGACCCTGCTGGGCCGGCCGCAGCTTAAAAGCGTCTATATCGGCGGCGGCACGCCCAGCCTGCTGCCTCCGGACCTGCTCGATACTCTACTGGCAGCCGTGGCGGCCGAAATCGGGCGCCGGGCACCCGGTAAAGCCCCCGAGTCTACCGGGTGTACCGAATACACCATTGAGGCCAATCCCGAATCGTTGAGCCCTCGCTTCCTGGAAATATGCGCCCGCCGGGGAGTCAACAGGGTGAGCCTGGGGGTGCAGAGCTTCCAGCCCCGGCTGCTCCGCATCCTCGGTCGACCGGGAAACGCCGAGCACAACCGGCGGGCCCTCACCCTGACATCTGAGCAGTGGCAAGGCTCATTCAACCTGGACCTGCTGGCCGGCATTCCCGGTCAGCAGGCGGAGGATCTGGACGACGACCTGCGGCAGGTCCTCGCCGCCCGGCCGGACCACGTCTCCCTCTACGCGCTAACGCCCCCTGCCGGAAGCCGCCTGGCGGAGCAGATCGAGCCCCGCCTGCAGGAAGAGCTCTGGTTCCGCGGCTTCGAAATCCTGGAGACGCGGGGCTACCAGAACTATGAAATCGCCAACTTCGCCCTGCCGGGAAAGGAATGCGGCCACAACCTGGCCTACTGGCGCCTCGATCCCTATCTGGGGGTCGGCCCCGGCGCGGTCTCGACCCTGCCTGGCTTAAGCGGAGAGGTCCTCAGGCTCTACAACCCTCACGATCTGAAGCTTTTCCTGCGGGGACAGGCGGAGAGTTGGGGCCTGCAGCGGGAAACGGTGACGCCCCGGGAGTTTCTTTTCGAGCACCTGATGCTGGGCTTCCGCATGCGCCGGGGGGTGGACGCCGGCCGCTTTTACGCCCGCTTCGGCGCTTCCCTGCCGGAGCTGCTGCCGCGGCTTTGGGATTCCTGGCGGGGGCGGAACCTGGTTGCCGGGGAATCCAAGTCCTGGCGGCTCAGCGATTCGGGCCGCTTTATCCTGGATTCCCTGCTGCTGGAGGTACAGGAAGCCCTGGAGAACCTGCCTGAGGCAAAGCACCGTTTCGACTGGGCGCTCCGCAGCGACGGAAGGTGAAATCTTGACACCCGCTTTGGGGGTGTGCTAAGTTCAGCGTGAAGGAGAAAAGCTTATGTCTGGCCACAGCAAGTGGGCATCAATTAAACATAAAAAAGGCGCCGCCGACGCCAAGCGCGGCAAGGTCTTTACCAAGATCATCAAGGAAATCAGCGTGGCCGCCCGCCTGGGCGGCGGGGACCCGGAAGCCAATGCGCGCCTCCGGAGCGCGGTCCTCAAGGCCAAGCTGGCCAACATGCCCAAGGACAACATCGACCGGGCGATCAAGAAAGGTACCGGCGAGATGGAGGGCGTGGAGTACACAGAGATGACCTATGAGGCCTACGGCCCCGGCGGCGTCGCCATGATGATCGATATCCTCACGGATAACAAGAACCGTACCGCCGCCGAAATCCGCCATCTTCTCTCCCGCAGCGGCGGCAACCTCGGTGAGACCGGCTGCGTGTCCTATCTGTTCAAACGCAAGGGACTGATCGCCTTTGATGCCTCCAAATACGGCGAGGACGACATCCTGGCCGCGGCTCTGGAGGTAGGCGCCGAAGATGTGGCCCCAGGCGGGGATTCTATCGAAGTCATTACACAGCCGGAAGATTTTGAAGCCGTGCTTTCCGCCCTGGAAAGCGCCGGTTTCGAGCACACCATGGCGGAAATCTCCATGCTGGCGGACGCCCAGATAACCCTGGCGGAGGACAAGACGCGGCAGGCTTTGAAGCTGATCGAAGCGCTGGATGACAACGACGATGTCCAGAGCGTGGCGACGAACCTGGATATACCCGAGGGCTTCCAGTTGGATGAATGAAGACCATTCTGGGGATCGATCCAGGGCTGGCCTCAATCGGATACGGCATCATCAGATTCGACGGCAACCGCTATCACCATATCGGTCACGGTGTTATCCGCACTTCCGCGGCTGAAGAAATGGGGGCGCGCCTCCTGAAAATCCATGCCGGGCTCGAAAAAGTGATTGCCGCCTTCCGGCCCGAGGAAGCGGCGGTGGAAACACTCTATTTTGCCAAAAACAGCAAAAGCGCTTTGCCGGTTTCCCAGGCCAGGGGAGTCATCCTCTTTACCCTGGCCGCCCACTCCGTCCCCTGCGCGGAATATACGCCCCATGTCCTCAAACAGGCGGTGATCGGCCGGGGCAGGGGTGAAAAGCGGCAGGTACAGGAGCTGGTCAAGCTGGTACTGGGCCTGCCGGAAATCCCGGCCCCGGATCACGCGGCCGACGCCCTGGCGGTGGCGATATGCCATGCCAACCACAGCGGGGCTGAGGTGAAGGCAAGGACGCCGGAATGCTGAACAGCATTACCGGCCGGATCAGCGCCAAGGATACCCTGGCAGTGTACCTGCTCACAGGGGGCCTCGAGTTCACCGTCCAGTGCTCACTCATCTCCCTGGCAAATCTGCCCGCCCCCGGCGAGGAGGCCACCGTTTTAGTCTACCTCCATCACAGGGAGGATCAGCTCAAGCTTTTCGGCTTCGCCAGCACCGAAGAGCGCAGCCTCTTTTTGGACCTCATCAAGGTCGAGGGAATCGGGCCGCGCCAGGCCATGAAAATACTTTCAGGCATCGAGGTGCAGCGTTTTATCCAGGCTCTGGAAGCCGAAGACCTGGATACACTGGTGACTTTGCCCGGGCTGGGCAAGAAAAGCGCGCAGAAGATTATCCTCAAGCTCAAGGGCCGTCTCACCAGCATCGCTCCCGCCGGAAGCTCCCTGGAAGAAGACCTGGTCAGCGCCCTGATTGGTATGGGCTTCGACCGCCGCCGGGCCCGCCAGGCCGTGGTCGAGTCTCTCAAGGACCTGGATGATCAGACCCTTCCGCCCGCGGAGCTGGAGCGTGAGCTGTTCCGCCGCGCCCTCAGCCGCATCGGCGGCCAGGAGAACGGCTCATGAGCGACGACCAGGACCGCCTGGTAAGCGGGAACTACCGTCAGGCCGAGGACGCCGAAGAAAGCAGCCTGCGACCCCGCGTTTTGAGTGAATTCGTGGGTCAGGCCCAGCTCAAGGAAAACCTGGCCGTATTCATCCAGGCGACCCGGGAACGGCGGGAAAGCCTGGATCACGTCTTTTTTTCCGGCCCGCCGGGGCTGGGGAAAACAACCCTGGCCGGCATCATCGCCAATGAGCTGGGCGTTCAATTCAGGGCCACCTCGGCTCCCGCCCTGGAGCGGCCGGGCGACCTGGCGGCGATTCTCACCACCATCGGCGAGAAGAATGTTTTCTTTATCGACGAGATTCACCGGCTCAAGCCGGTGATCGAAGAGATGCTCTACACGGCCATGGAGGACTTCGAGATCGATGTGGTCATGGGCCAGGGCCCCGGCGCCAGGACCATCAAGCTTCCCCTGCCGCCCTTCACCCTGGTGGGGGCCACCACCAAGACCGGCCTGGTTTCCAGCCCCCTCTATTCCCGCTTCGGCATCACCTCCAGGCTCGATTTCTACACCGAGGCGGACGTCAAGAAGATCATCTTCCGCTCCTCCCGGATTCTCGATGTCAAGGTGGAGGATAAGGCGGCGGGGATACTCGCGCACTGCTCCCGGGGCACTCCCAGGGTGGCCAACAGGCTGCTGCGCAGGATGCGCGACTTCGCCCAGGTCTGGGGCGAGGGAAAGGTCAACGAGGCCATCGTGGGCCGCGGTTTGGAAGCGCTGCAGATCGACTCCCTGGGATTGGACAAGCTGGACCGGATCATCCTCACCACGATTATCCGCTCCTACGGAGGCGGCCCGGTGGGCTCGGAGACCCTGGCGATCTCCATCGGTGAAGCGGTGGATACCCTGGAGGATGTCTATGAGCCCTACCTGATCCAGACCGGTTTGCTGAAACGAACCCCCCGGGGCAGGATGGTCACGGGACACGCCTACAGGCATCTCAACATGACCGACGACTCAAGTGAAGACCAGGGACTTCTTCTTTAACCTCCCCGAACATCTCATCGCCCAGAAGCCTCCCCGCGAGCGGGGCACCACCCGTCTGCTGGTTCTTGACAGGGATGTGGAGGGTGTCCGCCACGCCTGTATCACCGAACTGCCCGGGCTCCTGGAGCCGGGAACAGTGCTGGTGCTCAACGACACCCGGGTGCGCAGGGCCCGCCTTTTCGGTACAGCCCGGGCCAGCGGCGGCAAGGTGGAGTTCCTGCTGCTGGAGGAAAGCTCCCCGGGGCGCTGGACGGCCCTGGCCTCCAAGGCCAAAAAGCAGCGCGTGGGCAAGCACTTTATCTTTCCGGAACAGCGGGAGGCGGTGGTGGTTGCGGCCGAGGGCATCTACCGTACCCTGGAGTTCCAGCCCCCGATCGACGAAGCCTATCTGGAGCGCTGCGGCCGCATCCCCCTGCCGCCCTATATCCGCCGGACCGACAACGCCGAGGACGCGGAGCGCTATCAAACCATCTACGCCCGCCACATCGGCTCCGCAGCCGCGCCCACCGCCGGGCTGCACCTGACCTCCGAGATCCTCGAAGCCCTGCAATCAGCCGGTATCACCCTGGCCACGGTGACCCTCCATGTGGGGGTAGGGACCTTTATGCCCATACGCAGCGCATTTTTAGCGAACCACATCATGCACAGCGAAAAGTATACGGTGCCCGACTCAACGGCCGACCTGGTCAACCAGGCTCTGCGGGAAGGAAGGAAGATCGTGGCCGTGGGCACAACGGTGGTGCGAACCCTGGAAGCCGCGTCTTCGCCCGCCGGAATGAGCGCCGAAGTGCGCGCCGGAGCGGGAGAAACCGACATCTTCATTACCCCTGGCTACGATTTCCGCGTCGTCAACGGGCTGCTGACCAATTTTCACCTTCCCGAGTCGACTCTGCTGGTGCTGGTTTCCGCTTTCGCCGGCCGGGAGCGGGTGCTGGCAGCCTACGAGGAAGCCGTGGAGAACCGGTACAGCTTCTTCTCCTACGGTGATGCGATGCTCATTCTTTGATATCTTCGATTCTGATTCGGCTTGCGCCCCCAGGACAGGGCGGCCCTAATAGGTGTTGGCGTCCATGCTCAGGAACTGTTGTCGCACATGCTCGAGCCGGGCCAGGTGTCCGTCGATGATTTCCTGGTAATCCAGCTCGCCGTCCTGGATGCGCTGGCGCTCGTCTTCCCAGTACTGAATATCCTCGAGCTGGGGTGCGAAGCGGGGGATCAGGCGGGCTTCTTCGGCGGCTTCACGCCAGTAGACAAGGGCGACACGGTAGACCTGTTCCGCCGTATCCAGGCTTTTGAGGTTTTCCTCCCGCCAGGGGGCGTTGTAGAAGTAGGCAACCATCTTGTCGTACTTGCTCCCCAGGGTCAGGTAGAGATCCACCAGACGCAGCCTGACATGCATGGCGAACAAACTGCGGTAGCGGGCCCACTCCTCCTTGTCCTCGATGCGGGCCAGCGCGTACAGTGGATTGGCGAAATCGGCCTTCAGAGCTTCCTCCAGGTAGTAGATGTTCTCCATGGTGTCGTCGGGGTATTGGGTGAAGTGGAGGTGGTAGAGGCGGTAATACTGCTCGGCATAAAGAATGCGGTAGGCCGGCAGGGTCTGGACACCGCAGCAGAGCACAGCCAGGATGATCAGGAGCCGTTTCACACCTTTATCATCGGCAGCGAGGAGATTACAGTCCAGACTTCACGGAAAATCTCCTCTTTGTTCCGTGTACCGTCCAGGCGGTGAACGCGCATGCCGCTGCCGGCAAAGCACTCGAAGGCCCGTGTGTAATCCGCGTAAATGTGCGGCTGCAGCTCCTGGCTGTCGAAAAGCTCCGGCGCCTTTCGGCCGGCCAGCCGCTGCTGACTGAGGTCGATGGGGGTGTCCAGAAAGATGCAGTGCCGCGGCAAGGGGTATTCCCGGTTCAGATACATGACAAAGTCGAAGCCGCAGGGCCCGGACTGGTAGGCCAGGCTGGAGAAGAGATAGCGGTCGCAGACCACCGGCTCACCCCGCTTCAAGGCGGCCAGGATTCCCGTGCGCTCCGCATAAAGGTGCTCCCGCCGGTCCGCGGCAAAGAGCAGGGCGATGGTCTTGTCATCGGCCCCGATATCGCCCTTGAGAATCGAGCGAATCAGACTGCCCACGGGTGCCGAGGTGGGCTCGCTGGTGCAGAGATGGGGAATCCCGATCTCCGCAAGCCTGCGGCAGATGAGCTCGAGCTGAGTCGTGGTCCCCGAGCCGTCCAGGCCTTCCAGGATGATAAAGTTGTCCAATACCTCTCGCGCCTGTGTGTCCATATCCCCTTGTTTCCCCGTGTGAATAGGCATATTGAACAATCGACGAAACCAGCATAATCTAAACCGGAGTTTTTGTCATGCTGCTGCTTCTTCTGCTCCTGCACCTTTTTCCCGCCGGTCTCAATGCGCAGGCAGTCGCCGACGCTCCGACCCGGGAGCCGATCCGCCTCCCCGACGTGATCATGCGGGGCGAGGAAACCTCCGTTTTGCTTCCGCCGCCCCCGCTGCATCCGCTCCCGCTGCGCATGG
>Ga0272442_10010463_pt1 | contig 11434 bp, 9 predicted proteins | sample SSMForm2O_FD_200262 | JGI IMG/M metagenome (GOLD analysis project Ga0272442, IMG submission 200262) | Marine sediment archaeal communities from Little Sippewissett salt marsh, Falmouth, MA, United States - SSM-Form-2O | ecosystem: Environmental > Aquatic > Marine > Wetlands > Sediment ...
ATGTTTTGAACAGCCATCTCAAGGCCTATTGTACCATTACAAACAATTCCAACATCCATCATTTTAAAAAAAGAATAGGGGCTTATGTCAGTATCTGGCGGGATTATCTTGATGTTATTTGGCAGTTTTTTATGTTTTTCTAAAATATAATCAAGCATAGTTTTCTCAGATTTGTTTGTCTTTGATTCTGCAGGATGAATCTTTATTACAAGCTGTTTATTTTTTTGTTTTTTAAATAGTTCTATTGTATAGGATATCCATTTGTAAACGTCTTTAAATGCAACTTTTTCATCTAAAAATAGTATGGATCTATCCCAGGGAACATTTGGAAATATAAAATAATTCGAATCGTATTTTTCTATCTCAAATTTTTTCTCTAAATCCTTGTTGCCATTTGAAAACTCATAAAAAGCAGTATCTCCTTCTTTTCCCTTCATCCTTCTTTTCAAGAACTCATCAAGAGTTTTTTCTTCATTACCATTTAGGGCTTTCTTGTTTCTTATTGACTCATAATATGATTTGAATTGTTGATTTATTAAATGTTTATCAAAAGTTATCGTATTTCCTTTGTATCCTGTAAACCATACATGAACCTTTATTCCATTTTTTAAAAAATAATCTGAAAAACTTCCCCAGTGGCTATAGCATCCATGCGATGTAACTAATATATCTGGTTTATCTCTTTTTACTACTTCCTCTGCAACATCTGTTGTAATGATTGAGTTTACAAGTTCTTCACGTAGCATATATTCATATGTTTTTTTGTCAGGTTCTAATCCTACAAAATATCTGTCTGCGGATGTTTTTGCATTAAAACCTACTTCAACTTCTTTATATATCTGTTCTAAACATTCTTTATAACTGAGCTTTTTCACTTTTTCTCTTATTTTTTTTATTCTTTCATTGCTGATATATTCTCTATATGGTGAAAATTTGACATTTGCCTCTTTATAGAATTTTTTTGAGAATTTTTTACAGTTTTCGCATCTCCATTTTGTAGGAGGTTTTTTTATATTATAATGTCCTACACATGTTTTGAAGATTCCATCGCATATAAGCATCTTAACATCATGGCCGCGCATTTCAAGGGCTTTTGCAAGACCAGCTTCTGTATATGTATGAATCATATATCTTGCATCAATAGAGTTAAAAATTATCTTTTTTCCATTTTTTATACTTGTTTTTTCTTTTGTATTCTTTGATATTTTCCGAATTTTATATAATGCAATCAACTGACTAGGTTTTATTATAATCTTATAAAAGTGGTCTTTTAGTTTAAATTTTTCAGCTATCTTTTGAATAAAGAATTTTATTTTCCTTTTTTCAACACCAGATATAAAATTTAACATTTAATCATCTTTATTAGTTAAATAATACTAATCCACATTTATTTTTTATAAACTTCAATTGTTTTCATTATCCCTTCTCTTAAAGAAATTTTTGGTGAGTCATTTAACAAACTCTTTAATTTTGTAATATCAGGGCATCTTCTTTTATGATCATATTCTCTGCCTGGTAAATATTTTGGTTCAAATCTTTTATTTTCTAATTTATGTATTGTCTCTGCAAGCTGGTCAATACTTGTCTCTTTATCGTTTCCCAAATTTATTATTTCATCTTTTACATTTTCAATAAGATTTAATGCAAGTCTTGTATGGTCATCAACATAACAAAAACTTCTGGTGTGCTGTCCATTGCCAATTATTGTAAATTTTTCATCTTCAAATAGCTTTTTAATAAATTCTGGTACAACTTGTCCATACTTTGAAGTATCCATATGGGGCCCATAAGTGTTAAAAATTCTAAGTATTAGATAATCTAGATTATTTTCTTGTGCAAATAATTTTACGTAGAATTCATTTATTGCTTTTGAAGAGGCATAACTGTCTCTGTCGGTATGTACGTTTAGTAGTATTGGGTGACTCTCTGGAGTTGGGACTTGCATTGGTTCACCATATACTTCAGAGCTGCTTGCATAGACAATCTTTTTTACATTACTATTTTTAATTGCATTAAGTACATTTTGTGTCATTTTTACATTATCATTTGTTACTTGATAGGGAATATCATAGAAATATTCGGTTCCATTTATTGCTGCGTAATGTATCATTATATCGGGTTTTACCTCTCTTATTATATTTTCAAAGGCCTCGTCTTCATTTACTAGATCAACATTATGAAATGTAAAATTCTTATTATCGGGCAGATATTCTTTTTTACCTCTAAAGAAATTATCACAGCCGTATACTCTATATCCGTTTTTTAGTAGTTCTTGACTTAGAAAACTACCAAGGAAACCTGCACAGCCTGTAACATATACCTTTTTCATCTGATATCTCCTCTACCAAGGCCCATATATTCAATATTTTTCTTGTTTTCAAGTTTTCCTTCAAATATGTTCCATAAATCAATGATTTTGGCATTTTTCTTCATATTTTTTAAAAGCATTTCAGAATCAATCTTTTTGTATTCTTTATGGGCTGTTGTAAAAATAATTGTGTCTGCCTTTTTAATTCCCTCTTTTAAATCTATTTTTTCAACATTTTTTTCTATATGCTTTGATAGTCTAGTATAGGTATGCTTATCAAGATAAGGATCATGGACCAGTACATTGAAATCCTCTGCAAGAAGTAGCTCTATTATATCTGTTGGATGACCATTTCTAAAATCATCTATGTCCTGTTTAAAAGTTAGTCCTGCAACAAATACATTTGGGCCTTTTACATCCTTGGCTATCTTTTTACATAGCCAATCATTTGCCCGTCGTGCATAGAACCATACGCTATTAAACCCTCTGACAATTATCTTATCATATGCCATTTCGAGTAAATAAGGATCTTTTCCAAGACAATATCCACTAACAGGTCCTGGCATTGGAATTCCATTTCTTTCATAACCTTTATTTGCAGCTCTTAATACTTCCATAGCATTCACACCATTAGAGTCTGATAAAAATGCAACTTCATTTGAAAATGCAAAACGCATGTTCCTCCAGCTGTTATCAACGAGTTTAATAAATTCAGCAGTCTTTGGGCTACTCACTCTTACTATTTCTCCGCCTACTTTTTTAAATAATTTTTCAACTTTCTTGAAACTTTCGTCATTATAGCTTCCAATTACCTTTGGAAGTTTTTTTTCTTCTTCAATTGCACGCCCTTCCATCAATCTTTCAGGTACAAATGCTAAAAAGAAATCTTCTCCTTCAGTTAGTCCATCTTTTTCTATTCTTTCTTTTATTTTATCAGTTGTACCTATTGGTAGTGTCACTCTAAAGATAATTGTTTTTCCTTTTACACCTATCTCACGTATTCTATCAAGAACTTTATATAGATTTGTAAGTGAACCTTTCTCAGGATATCTATTAAATTTTGTACCAATTGCAATTATAAAATAATCTGAGTTCTTCACTTCATCAGTAATTTCGGTTGTTGGAAAGAAATTCTTGTTTAGATGTTTTTTAATAAGTTCTTTCATGCCTTTTTCATAAAAAGGCATCTCTCCGCGTTTTATTTGTTCAACTAGTTCTTTGTTTATATCAATACCAATTACTTTGCAGCCACTATCTGCACATACAAGTGAAAGTGGCAGACCTGTTCTGCCTAAGGCAAAAACACTTACTTTCATAATTCACCTCTTATTAATATGGCCCTCGGCCCTGTGTATTAATAAATCCTTTTTAATTCTTTGTCTAATTATATTATAATTCATTAATTTTGTCAAGGATTTTGTTCTTAAAATACTCTTGTAAAACAGGAAGCATAAAGTTCTTTGAATTTTTTTTAGCTTCGATTTTTATTTTTTTTAGTTTTTCTTTATTTTCAATTAAATCTATAATCTTTTCTATAAGATCTTCTCTTGATTTATATTTAACAGTTGAACTTTCAAGCTCTTTCATTATTTTAAAATCATTTCCAATTATCAAAGGTTTTGAGCTTTGTATGGCCTCAAAAGGAATTGCGCTTCCCTCAGTTGTTCCATAAATTTCTTTTATTCCAGTATCTGCAATCTTTGTTATTTGTAGAGGTGAAAAAATAATATCTGATTCGATAAGGATTTCATTGTATTTTTCTTCAGATATAAAGCCTGTTGGATATTTTATATTGTATCCTTTTTCTTTGAGAATTTTACATTTATTTATTATTTCCTTTCCATATTTGCCCCTTGGTTGACCAAGTATGTAAAGCTCGATTTTTTCATTATATTTTTCAAAAAGTTTTTCAAAGACATCAAGGGAAAGATGATAATCTCTTCTGAATTTTTCTATGTAACCAGGAATAATAAATCGAATTTTTTCATCTTTCTTTTCAGGCTTTTTAACTTTCTTATTATCATAAAAATTAAAAGGAATAGTAAAAACAGGCTTTCTGTAATTTGTATTTTTTTCTATATGTGCCTTTACTGGCGGGTATATGACATTGAGCGCGTTAAATCTTTTTAGAAGTATCTTTCTTAGAAGGAAAAGAGAGATAGTTACATCAAGTGACCTAGGGATATTTTTAACATTAAAGCCATATTTTGCTTTTAGCCAATGGTTTGTAATATGGCTTGTGGCAATGATTTTTGAATTTGGTTTAAAAGAAATGAACCTTACTATATCAAGACTATTTGTTTGAATTGTATTAATAAATAACAATTCTATTTTTTCATTACAGACTTTCTCAACTCTTTTTAAAAATTTACTTATACTTTCATTTTTTTCTTTTATTACAAACTCATATTTTTCTATGTTCTCAATATAGATTTTTAATCTTTCGTATATCTTTCTTGTTGTAAAAATTGTAAGATTTGTTTCATTTGTTTTGCATACCTTAATTGTTGTATGTAGGAATTTAAGATGATAATGGACTTCAAGTATCCCTATATTTATCAATTTATTTCTCACCTATTTATTTTTTTTAACTATTGCTTTATCATCTCTATAATAGATATAATTTTTATTAGGTACTCTCCAGTCTTTACCATATCTATATTCAAGATATTTTTCTGTATTGTTTGGTATTTTAAAAGTAAGATTATAAAATTTAATATCTTCTAGAGTAGTAAAAAATTTTTTTGGTATCTCAATATTTACTTTTTTACTTCCAATCTTTCTATATAATATTTCTAATATCTTATTTGTAGGTCTAAGAAATATTTTTGGAGATTTTTTTCTTGCCATGCTTATTTTCTTTGTAAATTTTTTTGGTGCATTACTTTTTTTATATTCGATTTTGTCTATTGTCAGTATCCATCTAAGATAATCAATTATCCTTCCGATTTTATTATGAATATAATATGTTTTTATTGCATTTCCTTCTTTTATATCATATAAATTTAGATCAATTTCACAATAACTATTTAGTATCTTAATGAACTTTTCAATCTTAAAATAAAAGATTTCAAATCCACTGTTTTTTAGTTCTTTAAAACACTCTTTTATTTTTTTTATATCCTTATAAAAAACCCCTATATCTATATCCTTGTCCCATTGAATGAATTTCTTTTCCCTTATTGCACCAAGCAATGTTCCTGTGTCTAACCAGAAATCTATATCTTTTTTTTCAAGTATGTTTTTTACTTTTTTCAATGATTCAACTACTTTATTCTCATTAATCATCTTTTAATCCTTTAATTTGGTTTTTGCAATCTTTAAATCTTCCTTTGTGTCAATTTCCATACATACTTCATCTTTAAAATATACAGGTTTGAGTTTTATTTCCTCAGATATTTTATTGAATGCATCCTCTGCATAGATGTTTAGATTTCCATTTTTAATTTCTTTTTCAATTTCATGCATCCATAACAAAAAATCTTTCTTTGATATTTTATAAATCGGTATCGAGAAATAGGAATTATCAGTAAAATATTCTACGCCTATCTTTTTTACAAGCCCATTTTCAATTATTGCTTTAAAGTCCTTTTCAGGTTTTTTTACAGATTTATTTACAAGTACCGAGTTTCCTTTTGCTTTGACAATCTTTGCTAGTACTTTTTCATCAAAAACAAGGTCTCCATGTAAAAGAAGCACATCTTCTGTAATGTGGTCCTTTGTAAGCCAAAGAGAATAGATGTAATTAGTTGTATCATATTGAGGGTTTTGAACAAATGTGATTTTTGCATCTCTATATTTTTCTTTTAATAGTTTCATAATTTTTACAGTAAACGGACCTGTTGTCACAATGATTTCATTTATCTTAAATTTTAAAATACTGTCTATTTGCCGCTCGATTATACTTTTACCATTTAGTTTGATAAGTGGTTTCGCTGTCTTTTTTGTAAGGGGCAGAAGCCTTTTTCCAATACCAGATGCAAGGATTATTGCTTTCATAATAACTCACTTAGAATATTTTCTAAATCATTTCTATTAATCTTTCTAGGATTATTATTCATTCTATCAGCTGTAAATCCTTCATTTAATATTATTTCAATATCTTTTACATCGATATTTAAATCTCTTAATTTTGTTTCAATACCAATCTGTTTCATTAGATTCTTTATCTTTATATTTGCCTCTTTTCCATCTCTACAGTCAAGGAGTTTTAATAGTTCACTCATTCTTTCTTTTACAAATTTAACTCCTCTTTTATCTATACAATCATTTGAGCTTATATTGTAATTGTATTCAATTATTTCAGGTAAAGTTAATGCAACCGCATGACCATGTGGTATATTAAAATAAGAGGTTATCGGGTAAGAAATTGAATGACAAGCAGTCGTCTTTGAAATGTTGATTGCCTTCCCCGAGAGATTTGCAGCTTTTGCCATATCTACTCTTAATCTTCTATCAGGATTTATTACAGCTTTTACAATTGCATTTAATGATAATTTAATTGATTTTTTGGCATATTGAATTGATTCATTATTTGAATTTACTGACCATAAGGATTCAATAGATTGAGTTAAAGCATCCAGGCCTGTAATTGCAGTTAATCTTTTTGACATAGATTCATGAAGACTGGGGTCTATTACAGCATAATTTGGTAAAATATGTCTTTCACTGCTCAAGGAATATTTCTTTTTGTCAATGTATATTGTTGAAAAACGTGTTGATTCGCTACCTGTTCCTGCAGTCAGTGGAACTGCAATCAAAGGAAGTCCTTCTTCTTCTAATTCTTTTTTTCCTTTTAAATATACTTCAGCATTTTCTTTTTGGAAGGATAAAACATTTATTGCCTTTGCAATATCAATTGCACTTCCTCCACCTACTGAAATAACTATATCAAATTGGTTTTTCTTAAATAAATCAGTCCCTTTTTTTATCTCATCTATTGTAGGGTTTGATGAAAATGAGTTAAAATGAGTATATTTTTTACCTTTAATAATATCTAAAATTTTTTCTTGTGCACCTGAAAGATAAAACGATCTTTTTCCGGTAACTAAAAAGATATTTTTTGATTTTCTATTTTCTAAAATTTCTCTGATTTTTTCAATAGAGCCATAACAAAAAAATACCTTCTGCATTGAATTTAGTTCTCCTGTATATATTTCATGAATTTTTCTTTATATTCCTTTGGTTTAAGAGGAGGTCTACCTAGATTATCTCTTGAACCTTTTCTTATTTTTACAACTATCATTAAAGGCCCTTTTTTTGATTTTATTTTTTTAATTTCTGTTTCTAAATCCTTTAGATTATCAACTACTTTTGAATATTTATAATTGCATGATTTTGAAACATTTTTTAGATCTATTGTATCTGAGCATGTTGGCTGGCCGCCTGTAGAATCATGGGCCTTGTTATCAAAAACTATATGGTAGTAATTTTTAGGACAATAATGTCCAGTTGTTGCAAGTGCCCCCATTTGCATAAGTACTGAACCATCTCCATCAAAAACAAAAACATCTTTGTCTTTTTTATTTAGAGAAATTCCTAAGGCAATTGATTGTGCACAACCCATAGCACCAATATTGTAGAAATCATGACCGCAGTCATTTTTGTCTTTTCTATTTTCAAAAAGTTCTCTTGATGTTTTACCAGTTGTTGATATTATTATTTCATTGCCTTTTAGGTTTTTTAATATTGTCTTTATTGCTTCTTCTCTAGTTGGTTTTTTCCCTTTTTCTTCTTTTTCATTTAATTTTTCAAAAATATTTTTCTTTATTATAAGAGCATAAGGTTTTTTGCTTTCCGTCATATACTTTTTTGCTTTTCTTATTATTTTATCAAGTTTTTCAATATCATCAGTTATTATTTCATAAGGAATATCTAACAGCTCTAAGAGATCAATTGTAATTCTGCCCATTTTATGATGTTGATATGCATCTTTTTTGTCTGGTTCTCCTCTCCAACCTATCATAAAAAGTATAGGTATGCTATATACAGAGGGGTCACAAAGGGATGTCAAAGGATTTACTGTTTTTCCAAGGCCTGAATTTTGTAGATATACTACAGCAATTTTTCCTGTTGATAGATGATAACCAGCACTAACTGCTACTGCTTCACATTCATTTACTGTTACTATATTTCTAAGTTTCCCCTTGTTTTTTTCTAGAAAGCTCATAAAAGATTTAAAAGTGCTATCTGGAATTCCTGAAAAGAATGTTAAATCATATTTTTTTAATAGACTAAAAAATTCCTCACATTTTAACATTTTTACACCAAATTATCTATACCATTTCTTCAGCAATCTTTTTATCTTTTTTATTATGAATTTCTATCCAGCCTTTGTATACCTGAAGAGCATTTACTGTAAATCCTCTATCAATTATTTCCTGAATGATATCTGTAACACCTGCTTTTTCAAAAGATTCTGCCTCGTGAAATTTCTTCTTAGAATATTTTTCCCTGCAGTCATCATATACCTTTTTTAGAATTTCAGCACCTTTCTCAGAAAAATATGCAATACCAATGAACTCAAAATCAGATTCATTTTTATCAATATTCTTTGCTATATTTGTTATTTCTATCATCTTTGTTGGTTGAAGAGTTCTATGAAAAGAAGATTGTTTTGTTTTACTTGTGACTAAATCTAGTTTTTTATCAACTTCATGTTTGTGATAAGAATATGAATTATCAACGATTAAAACAATGTCTCCTTGGCTTTTTACAAGCGATTTTAATATATCTTCGTTAAATATTATGTCTGAATAAAGTAGTATAAAGCCGTTTTCCATTTTCTCTCTTGCACACATTAGAGAGTATAGACTATGTTTATTTTGATAATTTTTATTTTCAAAATAAGTAATATCTTCAAATTTTATCTTCTCCCCTTTGTATCCTTTGACAAGAGAGATATTTCTGAAACCTATTTTCCTTATTATTTCAAGTTGTCTTTCGAGTATAGTTTTTCCATCTATTTCAATCATGGATTTTGCTTTTTCTGTAAATACTGGGTCCTTACCTGCAGCAGGTATAATAATTGATATTTTTTGTTCTTTTGAATACTTTTTGTCTTGCTCTTTAATCCATTCAAATCCAACTTCTTTGAATATTTCTTTTACTTCAGAGCATTCTGGCTCTGCTTCAAAATTCCTATCATTTAAAAGTATAGTCTCAGCTGTTTTCTTCATTGATTTATGTGCAGATCTTAATAAATGATTTGCATGAATAATTACATTGAAACCATTGTCTGCAAGTTCTTGGTCGGTAATCAGATTATATGTAGTTGGAACTGATACCAATATAGGTCTCTTCTTTAATTTCTTAGTAAGTTTATCATACTCTTTTGCAAATGAAATAACATCATCTGCAATCTCTTTTTTGGAGTGAATCATTATTCCGTCAACTCCAGCTTTTATGTATTTTTCTGCACGATAAATCGCATCCTTGAGCCCAACACCTGCAATAAGGCTTTCAATTCGTGCAATTATCATAAAATCCTTGCTAATTTTTACATCATTTCCCCTTTTTATTTTTTGAGAAAACACCTCAGGGTCTTCCAAAGTCTGCTTTGCAGAAGAATCTAGACTATTTCTTTTTGGAAAGACCTTATCTTCAATTATTACAGCAGAAACTCCAAGTCTTTCAAGATGCTTTACAAAATACTCAAATTGTGCAGGTGAGCCACCTGTGTCTCCATCTACAATTATTGATTTAGTTGTTACATTTAATATCTCATTTATTGTATGAAGTCTTGATTCATATCCTACAACCTCTGCATCTGGCATTCCTTTTGATGCAGTATCTGTAAGGCTACTTTCCCAAAAACCGTCAAATTCAATTGTTTTATCTTTCTGTTTTACACTTGCCCTTTCTCCAACAAGCGCGCTTAGGCCATTATGCACCTCAATAATTCTTACAAAGCCTTTTTTTTCGATTTTCTCTTTTAATAATGTTCTTCTCTTATCAGGGGATATACTACCTTCCATAATCCTTGCCATCTCTTACTACGTTAATAAATTTATTAGTAATAACTATTTACTCTTTTATCTTGATTTCAATTAGATTTTTAAAATCTGATATTTTTGGATTATTAAGTCCTAGTTTAATATTTGAGCTATAGAATCCATAATGTGTATGAACTCCATTTTCTTGACCATGATCTGAAACAATTAAAAGCATTGTATCCTTTGGAAGTTTCTTTTTCAGTTCACCAACAAATTTGTTGAATCTTAAATAGTAGTCCATAACCTTTATCTTATTTTTAAAATATACATGCTGAATTCCATCAAGAACATAAAAGTACTGCATAAATAGGTCCCAATTTGGATTTTTAATTTCTTTGTAAACGTTTTCTATACCCAAATCCAGTTCTTTTTTTAATTTTTGTTCGAATTCTTTTCTAAAGCTTCTATCACTTATTGCCCTTATCACTCCATTTCTTGCACTGTCACGTTCTTCGGTAGTAAATATTTTATCATAAACAGGAATGTTTTTATGAATTGATTTGTAATCATTATTATCAAAAAAGGTTTGAGTTTTTATATCCTGTCTTTCAGGATATCTTCCCATACCTGCTTTCATAAATGCAAGATTGATATAACTAATAATTTTACCTTTAAAACTTGTTTTTTCAGTTAGAATGTCTTCATGCTCACTTTGCTGTTCATTGTTTACAAAAGGAAAATAAAACTTTTCAAGTAAAAATCTTAGAGGCTGCCTAAAAAGTATTGGAGAGTCAAATCCCATAATCTCAGGGTCACTACCAGATATGAAACTTGGCCATACAACAAGAGTTACCGGCTCGCCAAAGCCTTCAGAAATTGGAACAATTGTCTTTCCATATTCCTTTTGCTTTAGATGTTTTAGACCCCACTCTTCAACTAACTTGTATTCCAATGCATCTATTCCAAGAATCAATACTCTCATTTTTTTCTCCTTTCTTTTTGTGGAGGGTTTGCTTAATCCTTGATTTGGTATAATAAATTAATCCTTCACTTACTTATATTTCCTGACAGTAAGCACACAGTAAATATATCCTAGAAAACCCATTATTAATCTAACCAATGCAAAAAGAGAGGTCTGAGATTTCATAATATCTGAAATTTTATGTTTTTTCCATACCCTACCGTGTTTTAG
>Ga0272442_10010464_pt1 | contig 11434 bp, 5 predicted proteins | sample SSMForm2O_FD_200262 | JGI IMG/M metagenome (GOLD analysis project Ga0272442, IMG submission 200262) | Marine sediment archaeal communities from Little Sippewissett salt marsh, Falmouth, MA, United States - SSM-Form-2O | ecosystem: Environmental > Aquatic > Marine > Wetlands > Sediment ...
TGTCAAAGTTGGATTCTTTTTTATTCATAAATACTCCTAATATAATTAGCGCAACCGCCATTAAGATTAAAATCGGCCATTTATATTTCTTCAAAAACTGGAATATCCTTTTAAAGAAGACTAAAAATACCCCGAAAAATCCCAAAAAAGCGGCAACCAATCCTCCGCCCAAGCCGAGGATCGTAATTCCTGTCCCCGGATCTATGTACCCTAAGAATATGAACTTATCCATGATTGTTAAGATTATATGATTATTGGACGATTTTTGCAACTGTTTTTATCGAGGCCGAAATTCAATACTAAGCGGGTTGGTTTAATTAGGATCTGATGAGAGAGGGTTAGTGTAGTCTACGGAGTTGTCGCCGCCGAACTGGCTTGCTTGAGGGGTGGCCGTTCCCCACCAGTTATATTGGGCAGGAAGGTCATCCACGCCTGAGTCGTTCTTTATGTCAAAATAAGTAATACCATCGCCATTATCATAGATGGAGTTACTGCCTCCTGTGGTGCCATTGCCTACGTTCATGCTGGAGATGGTACCGCCACCCTTTTCAAACCAAATACCACTCCTAGTGTTTTCTGTAATAGTATTGCCGGTGAAGGTGAAGTCGGAAATAGTGCTTCCGTTATAAACACTATACATATATATACCATCGTAACTGTTTCCAGCGATAGTATTGCCGGTGAAGGTGAAGTCAGAAAAACTGCTGCAGACATCTTTTGCATTATTATAAAACTCTATGCCATACTCACCGTTTCCAGTAATTATATTGTTGGTGAAGGTGAAGCCGGAGGTGGTACAGGTATGCGTATTAGGTAAATACACGCCTGCGTAACTATTTCCAGTGATAGTATTGCTGGTGAAGGTAAAGTCAGAAATGGTTCCGCAGTTATTACCTACATATATGCCACTATAACCGTTTCCAGTAAACGTATTATTGGTGAAGGTAAAGTCAGAAATGGTTCCGACGTCCCAATTACCCACAGATATGCCATCGGTAGTATTTCCAGTGATCGTATTATCGGTGAAGGTAAAATCGGAAATAGTGCCGTCGGCACCGTTACCCATCCATATGCCATAATAATCGTTTCCAGTGATAGTATTGCCGCTGAAGGTAAAGCCGGAAACAGTGCCGGCGCCACAATTATACAAAAATATGCCCCCATCATCGTTTCCAGTGATAGTATTGCCGCTGAAGGTGAAGTCGGAAACAGTGCCGGCGCCCTCATCATACACATATATGCCATAATAATCGTTTTCGGTGATAGTATTGCCGGTAAAGGTGAAGTCGGAGTGTGTAGCGTCATCGGTAAACTCTAAACAGATGCTATTGCCGGCGTTATCTGTAATATTGTTGTGATTGATATTAGCTGCGTTTACGTTCAGTCCATAGATACCGGCATCGGTCCAGCCACCAGCACTTGAGTTCTGTATCTGAAGCCCCATCACCGTGTTATTATTAGCAAGCGTTATGGTGTTATCTAGCGCATTGCCGTCTACTACGGGATAACCCGTTGCCGGAATACCCGCGAAGCCTCCGTCATAGCCCGCTCCCCAGAGTGTGATGTTGTCCGCAAGAACTACGTTTTCTACGTAGTCAGCATTCCCTTGTTTTACGTATACCCAGTTGTCTCCTATGGCATGGTCATTACCGTCCTGCAGTGTAGTATATGGGTGCTCTAATGAGCCGTCTTCAGTGCCGGATGCGTTGGAGTTATCCACATAGGTTAGGTCATGTTCTTTTTGTTCTACGCTCTGGGAGGCGCTTTCAGATATGATGTCTATATCCCTTATTACAAGGTCTGTCATGCGCTCTCTTGTGGGCCTGGGGCCTTTACCAAAGTTAAAGATATCCTTACACCCTTCAAAGGGGTTTTTGGTAGCTGTGGAGAAGGGAATTGTCACATATCCTCCTACAAAGAAGTGCGGGCTTGATACATTATCATCTTTTATCTCAAGGTCTACAGTAAGCAGGGGGGTAGGCCGTATCTCAAACCTTCCTTTTATGCCGTTTATGTCTTCTCCTAAGTCTGAGAAGTAATGGGAACCCCCCATATATGCCCTTGTCTCTATAATGTCTGAAAGAAACGGTATCAACACGCCTGCCTCATAATCCAGTCCGCTTAAGGGCTCCTCCATGTGGGTTGTGGTTACCCTTATGAGGCTTCTTTGGCCGAACCTGAAGCTTGTATCATCCCCTATGGGTTTTTCATCCGATAAGGAAAAGTAGAAGTTTGTCCTTAGGTCCAGCCATTCATGAAGGGCCTCTAGGCCAAAGCCTAATTGGTGGAAGCGGTTTTTATTCTCGCTTAATCTTGTATCATAGAAGAAGTTTGCCCCGAGGATTAGGTTATCATCAAAGAGAAGCTGTCTCAGGCCTATTCCTACATTCTCTTCGTTGGTATCATTGTCATCAAGAACGACCTTTGGGTTTAGGAACAAAAGAGTCTCTCTTGTGCCCATGATAGGCACGAATTCATCCATGAAGAATAAGGTCCTGCCCCTTGTGCCTCTTACGCAGGGCCTTGTCTGGATAGGCCATTCTTTGGGGGATGATAAGAACCAGAAGTCTCCTGTCTCGTTGGCCTTATCGGTATTGGGTACTCCGCCAGCAAAGGATGAAGGTACCATAAATAGGATGAGACTTATTAAAAGGACTATGCGTATGAAGGTCTTATTCGTATTTTATATAAATATACACCAATTCCTGGGTGTGGTCAAGGGGTCGGGTTAGTATTATTGCTGCAGGAGTTTTAGCGAATGCTCAGCTTTCTTAAAATTAGGGTTCAACTCCAGAGCCTTTTTATAAGATTCTCTGGCTTTATCAAATTCTTTAAGAGCGGCATACGCATTCCCCAGATTACAATAGACAAAGGCATTCCAGGGCTCTATTTCTAGCGCCTTGAGATAGTTTTCTACAGCTTTATGGTGTTCTCCTTTGCGCTCATAACAGACAGCTAAATTATTATATCCGTCAAGGCCCTCCGGGTCCAGCTCTATCCCTTTTTTGCAATAACGGATGGCTTCCTCTATATCTCCCTTTGTTGCCATACACGCCCCAAGCTCACTATGGGCGAATGCCAGCTCAGGTTCGTTTTTTATGGCTGTATGCAGCTCTTCAATAGCCTGCCTTAGATTTCCTTTCAAGCGGTAACAGATACCGAGATTAGCATGGGCAGTCGCTATACCAGAATCGAGCGCAAGCGCTTTATTGTAATACTCCATTGCCTTGGCCATCTCTAATTTCTGTTGATAACACCAGCCGATGTTAGTTGTGGTCATGGGATCGTCCGGGTCCAGATCGAAGGCTACCTTGAATTCCTCAAAGGCCCCATCAACCCTACCCATGCTCTTATATATATTTCCCAGGCCGTTATGCACCTCCGCGTTATCCGGCTTGAAAGAAGCCGCTTTCTTAAAATGTCTTATGGCGTTATCGTATTCCCCCAACTCTTTATAGCACTGGGCGAGATGGATATAGGCCTCTATATTTGTGGTGTCAATTTTTAAGATTTCATTGAATTTTTCTATGGCTTCTTTTATCAGCCCTTCATTAGCCATCCTGTCCGCAAGACTCATCTCTTGCATAATAGCTACCATCTTTCTCGGAATAGGCCGAGACTCAGAACCGATACTCCCCTGTATATAGCCAAGGCTCATCAATTTCTGACGGGTCTCTTCGTCCATCTCAACCTCAGCTTCTTCCAATTCAGAGCTTGTCTTTTTTAGAAACTTATCAAGTTTTTTGTCCAGCTCTTTAATAAGATCGCTCCTCTTTTCTGCTAAATTGAACAATTCGTCCGGGTCATCCTTTATATTATATAATTCCGGCTCCCGCGACTTTATATACTTCCAGTCACCTTCGTGAAATGACCTTAGCTCATCCCAGTTGAAATGAATCTTGCCGTAAAAAGATTCGCTATAGGCGGGTAGAGAGAATTTTTTTAAAGCTCCTCTTATCAAACCCGCAAGGCTTGTTCCTTGGATTTCTCTATTCTTCTTTATATGCAAATAATCCAACAAGCTAGGCATAATATCGATTAAACGCACCTGTTTTTCCACAACCTTCCCCTCGGGGATTACTCCGGGATAAGAGAATATAAGAGGCACCTTTAGGGTGGTGTCGTAGATAAAAACGGCGTGGCCGTTCTCTCCATGCTCACCCAGACTTTCGCCGTGATCGGATGCAAATATTATAAAGGTATTCTTATCAATCTTTAAGTCTTTCAGCTCGGATAAAAGGACCCCTATGTGCTCATCGGTAAACGCTATTTCTCCGTCGTAAGGATTGTCTTTGTAGATTTCTTTGTAGGGGCTGGGAGGGTTGTAAATAGTATGAGGATCGTAGTAATGAACCCATAAAAAGAATTTCTTATCTTTATTCGCTCTTAGCCATTTTATCGCAGCATCGGTAACTTTATCGGCTGTCCTTTCTTCATCCATAAATTTAATTACTTTCTTGCCGGATTTCTTTTCCATTTGATCATCATAGGTTTGAAACCCCTGATCCAGGCCGAACCTGGAGTCCAGAACAAAGGTGCTTACAAACGCACCGGTAATGTAGCCGTTTTCCTGCAGTATTTCGGCTAAGGTAACGGCGGAATCATCAAGCCGATCGCTGCCGTTATCCCTTACTTTATTATACTGCGGGTACGTCGATGTAAAAAAAGACGAGTGTGAAGGAAAAGTAAGAGGGGCCTGGGTTATAACATTTTTAAACAATGTTCCGTTTTTAGCCAGGCTATCTATGGCGGGGGTCTTGATCTTCTTATATCCGTAACAACCCAGGTGGTCGCTCCGGAGGGTATCAACAAGGATAAAAAGCACATTCGGGCGTTCTTTCGGGGGTTTGCGCGTGGAAAGAAAAAAAGATACGCCTCCCAGAACAAGGATTATTATCGCTAAAGGAATGGCTGCATTTCTGTTTATTTTCACTTTTATTGACCACTTTCTCCTGAAATAATTCTAGCTCAAGATTGAGATTAGGAACATTCATTATACCATGGAGATTTTCTACAAGCAACTAAAAACATATAGGTATTACCAGCCCTTGACATTACTAAATGAATAGTGTAAAATACATGTAATAGGCTACCCCCCCCCTATAATATATGAATATATGTACGATAAAAGAAAATAAAGTCTTCCATAAAGTCGTTGCGCTTCTTTTAATAATATCCTTCGTATTCATGCCTCTTTCTATCTCCCCAGCCGCTCAAGCCGGTGAGGTTCCCGCAGTAGACAACAGTACAAGCGTTACCAGCTCATGGTTTATGTCTTCACCCCCGGAGTGGCCTTTCATGTTTAGGCCCGGCTTAAGAGGGGGAAACTCCAGGACTCTATTCTATACGGACTATTTCATACCCGTCATGGGTACTAATGAAACCCTCTTCTTTTTGAATCCTAAATTAGGTTGGGATGATGAAAGTGCGAATGAGCAGAACATAGGCTGCGGCATTCGGAGTCTCTTCTTTGATGACCAGTTGATACTCGGTGGCAATATTTATTATGACAGAAGAAAAACCGAGTACGATAACCGTTTTAACCAGCTCGGTTTTGGAATTGAAGCACTATCAAAATGGGTGGACTTAAGAAGTAATTTTTATTTATCCTTGTCAGATAAAAAAGCGGTTGACCAAAACATAAACTATAGCTTCGCCTCAAGAAGCCTACTAAGGCGAACCCCCTACGAAGAGCCATTAAACGGTCTTGATTATGAAGCAGGCCTCTTAATACCCTACATATCCGACTACGCGGAAACAAGGTTGTGTATGGGCGGATATCACTATTTTACAGACTCCACCAAAGACATAAACGGCATAAAAGGAAGGCTTGAGATAAGGCCTACCCCTATGATTACAATAGACATAGAAGTATCCGATGACAACATGTCTTCTGCAGCAGGGTACATAGGAGGGTATGTCACATTACCGTTCTCGATAGGGGACTTCCTTAAAGGGAAAAACGCCTTTGGGGGATGGAAAGATATTATAGCCTTCGGCAAGGGCACGCGTCCCTTAAGAGAGCGCATGACAGATGTGGTAATAAGGGACATGGATGTTATCTTACAGGATGCAACCGAAGAGACGAAAGAACATGACCTAACCTATGTGGATAACTCCAACGCATCCGGCACTGAAGACGGCTCATTAGAGCACCCATATACTACACTGCAGGACGGTAATGACCATGCTATAGGAGACAACTGGGTATACGTAAAACAAGGGAATGCTGACTACGTAGAAAACGTAGTTCTTGCGGACAACATCACACTCTGGGGAGCGGGCTATGACGGAGGCTTCGCGGGTATACCTACATCAAGCTATCCCGTAGTAGACGGGGGTGCCGCTGACGTCATAACACTTGGCAACTATAATACCGTGATGGGTCTTACGATACAGAATGGTGGCGATGGTATTTACGGATTGAACAAAAATGGAGCCACTATCCACAATAATAATATCACCGGTAACACCGGTCAAGGAATTTATGTATACTTTGACGATGCCGCAGACCACTCTGACTTCTCTTTTAGCGGCAACACCATCAGCGGAAACGGTAATTATGGCATATATGTATATCATAAGGGAGGCCCTGCCGGCACTACTTTTTCTAACTTCACTTTCTCTGGTAATACTATCACTGGAGACCTTACCTCTGCTGGTATATATGTGTTGAATAACGATTCTAGTGCGACTTTTTCTGACTTCACTTTCACCGGTAATAGTATCAGCAATTCTAGCCGAGGCATAGGTGTATGTAATGGTAACGCCGGCACTTTTTCTGATTTCACCTTCTCTGATAATACTATCACCGGAAACAATTTCCAAGGCATACATATATTGCATATGGCGGCTGTTGATAGCCATCTTTCAAACTTTGCTTTCATCGGTAATACTGTCACTGAAAACAATCTCTGGGGCATAGGTATTATGAAGACTAACGGGGGCACTGTTTCTAACTTCACTTTCACTGGCAATACAATCAGCGAAAACGTTCGGCAGGGTATGTTGTTTTATTCTTGTGGCGGTGCTACTGTTTCCGATTTTACTTTCACTAGTAACACCATTACCGAAAATACTAGGGACGGAATTGAGTTTTTTTGCGACAACATCACGTCCAACATCATCCTCGGTGACGGAACCGCAGGCGGCTATAACTCCATATATGACAATAACGCCGGTGACGGTGGAAATTTCGACATACAAAACGACTCCGGTGTGGATGACCTCCCAGCCCAGTATAACTGGTGGGGCCAGGACCCGCCAGTTGACAGCCAATTCGGCGGCGCAAATACAGTCGACCGCACTAACCCTCTCTCATCAGATCCTAATTAAACCAACCCGCTTAGTATTGAATTTCGGCCTCGATAAAAACAGTTGCAAAGAAAATAAAATAGGGACATATTCCATTTCCAAAAATAGGATGCGTGGACATGCCCCGGTTTAATGGACACTAGAAACATGGTATAATATACCAAAGGAGGTGTCCAGTGGCCCTATTTTCTACAGGTACAAAAATATTGATAATTTCAAAGGTTTATAGGATAATGTTATATAAAGCGTAAATAGAATGGCGTGAATATAAAATGAATTATCTGGATGAGCTGGAAAATAAGAGTATATATATAATACGGGAGGCCTACAGCCGCTTTAAGAGGATGGCGCTCTGCTGGTCTATCGGCAAAGACTCTACAGCTTTATTGTGGATTGCCCGCAAGGCGTTTTTCGGAAAGATTCCCTTTCCCGTTCTCCATATCGACACGAGTTTTAAATTTGAAGAGATTTACGAATTTAGGGATAAGTACAGAAAAGAATGGCTTCTTGATCTTATCATATGCCGAAACGAAGAAGCCTTAAAAGAAGGAATGTGCCCCGAGAAAGAAAAGCTGGAATGCTGCAATGCCCTGAAGACAGAGGCATTGAAAAACATTATAAAGCAAAACGGCTTTAAAGCGCTTCTATTGGGCATAAGAAGAGATGAGCACGGCATAAGGGCAAAAGAGAGGTATTTTTCTCCGCGCGATACCGGATTTAGGTGGGATTACCAAAATCAGCCTGCGGAGCTCTGGGATTTGTATAAGTCGAAAATCGAAGCCGAGCACCATTTCCGTATTCATCCGATGCTGCACTGGACGGAACTGGATGTCTGGAAGTACACTGGAAGAGAAAAGATACCGACTGTCGGGCTTTACCTTGCCATGGGAGGCAAAAGATATAGAAGCATAGGGTGTGCTCCATGCTGTTCGCCGGTAGACTCAAAGGCCACCAGCATCAAAAAGATAATCAAAGAGTTGGAAACGACAAAAACCCCGGAGCGCAGCGGAAGGGCTCAGGATAAGGAAAACACCTACACGATGCAAAAACTGAGAAGTTTGGGTTATATGTAATGGCGATGAAAAAAAAGACTCTTAAGATAATACTTATCGGGCATGTTGACCACGGAAAATCAACCTTGATCGGGAGGTTGCTCTTAGATACAAACTCTTTACCCAGAGAAAAGATATCGGAAATAAGAAAGATTTCCAGGGAACTCGGGAAAGAGACCGAACTTGCTTTTTTAACAGACCAGCTCAAGGAAGAGCGGGAGCGGAGTATCACAATAGATACAACGCAAACCTTTTTTAAGACGCGTAAGAGAAACTGCGTGATAATTGACGCCCCCGGCCATGTGGAATTTATTAAAAATATGATCACGGGCGCAAGCCTTGCTGAAGCGGCGCTACTTTTGATTGATATAAATGAAGGGATCAGGGAGCAAACCAGGCGTCACGCTTATGTCATACGCTTTCTGGGGATAGAAAGCGTGATAGTCCTTTTTAACAAGGTGGACCTTGTGGATTATAAAGAAGAAAGATTTCGGGAGGTCAAATCGGAACTCTTGAAATTGCTGGAAGCCCTCGGGATAAAACCTTCTTTTTTAATTCCCGTATCTGCGAAAAAGGGCGTCAACATAATCCAAAGATCGAAAAAGACAAGTTGGTATAACGGCCCGCCCCTCTTAAAGACCCTGGATTTACTGAAGGTAAAACCCGAAACCGCGAACAGGCCTTTACGGTTTCCCATTCAGGACGTGTACGACCTAAGCGGCGAAAAAGTGATAGTTGGGAAGATAGTTTCCGGGACCATAAAAAAAGGCCAGGATGTAATATCCTTCCCGGCTTTGAGAGAAGCAAAAGTAAAGTCAATTAAGGTATTCGGCAAATCCGGTAAAGTAGAAGGCAGGGCAGGGGAAAATATAGGCTTGGTTCTGGACAAAGCGCCTTTTGCCGAAAGGGGAGAGGTCATTACGCGAAAAGGAGACCGGCTAAAACCAAGCGACCGTTTTAAAGGTAAGATCTTTTGGATGTTTGAAGAGCCGCTGCAGATTAATGAGAGCCTAATCCTCCGATGCGCTACGCAGGAGGTTAAATGCGTTGTTGAGAAAATAGAAAAAAGGATTAACTCATCAACTTTAAAAGTTATGGAAGAGGACGCAGGCGAACTTAAAACAAATGAAGTCGGTGAGGTGATATTAAGGACGGAAAAGCCGATTGCAATAGAGAAATTCTCTTTTATAGAGGAACTCGGAAGATTCGTAGTGGAGCGTGGATATAACCCCCGGGGCGCCGGTATAATAACGTAAATCTAAAATAAGGACTCCCCGTCAAAATTACATTCCTTCAATTTTTCATCCGTATAGCCTATTATCTTCAAGACGCTGGGGGCAATATCATAAATCGAAGGATTTTCTCTTGTTATATCTTCGTTCGAGAAGATGACCCCCGGCACAAGGGCGGGGTCAAAAAGGTGCGAACCGGACCAGCTTTTTAGATTATCTTCTATCAGGCCCTCGGGCACGCCGCCCATCGCTGTCTGCCATGAGGCCCGGTATCCTATATTAAATCCAATGTAAAGGTCTGGCGTTTCCTCTGAATGCTTTCCCCAGAATGCCTCTTCCCGCTTATAGACTTTACTTATTACAGGCTGATTATATTTCTCATCAATCCATTTCTCGAGCTTCTCTGATATCTCTTCTTTTAACCTTTCGGTATTCCTGCCCGGCTTGACTATGCCGCCCCGTTCCCTGTTCTCCTGATTAATGTATATAGCGCCGAAGCCTATGGAATAGGCCTTTGTCTTTGACCAGTCGATATCTGCCAATAATTCAGCGCCTGATTCGGCGTAAGGGTTCTTCAGTTTTAGATAACCGTGCTCTTTAAGCCAGCTGTTGACATGTGCCGCTCTTCTGAAAGTGCCAAAGCCGTGGTCTGATAAAACAATTAACGCGTCTTTTTCGTTTACCTTTTTCAACACGTTACCCAGGATTTCATCCATCTTCTTATACCAGTTTTGTATTGTATCTTTATATTCCTCGGGTGCGTCCTGCTCATACAATGGATGCTCAGGGTCGATATAGCGCCAGAACATATGCTGGATAATATCCGGAGATTCAAAATAGCAATAAAGGACGCCTTTTTCAAAACGGTTAAGCTCAAAATCAAGCATTTCTTTTTTTTCCCTCAGAACTTCATTAACCTGCTCCAGGAAAGGTTTTTCCGGAAGCCTTTTTTCGCTAACCGCCCAGGTATCCATGGGCATGCCCTGGGTATAGTAAAGCCCTATAGCGTCCGTCAAGTCCTTGCTGTATCTTTTGGGGTAGGAGATCTGAAAAAACGGATCCCTGGGGTCAAAATTAATAGGGCTTATATAAAGCTTGAATTCCGGTTCTGTTTCTACGAGGTAGAATTTAAATATGCCTTTCGCTTTCTTAAAGAGCCCGAGATTGAAGGTTACTTCATTCCAGTTGCTCCATTTGTTAGTTTTAAGCTCCAGTTTATTTTTTTGGTATTCGATAATGACGCTGTCTCGGCCTTTTAAGACAGCCTTAAACGGAACTTTTACGTTTTTCGCCTCACCGCTTAAGCCCGCTACCCTCGGGCCTATAAGGTTCATGACCATTAGCGGAGATTTCTTGACGTGGAACACTTTTCCGCCTATGTCTTTCCGGCCCGTTTCCTCGCTTGTGTAAAAAGTGAATGTGCCTTCTGTCCCTAAAATATCGGGGACGCCCATTCCGGATAACATCCTGCCGTATATTTTATCGGGCGGAAACGTGACCGGGCAGGCTATTATGACAGTCGGCACTTTCTTTAAAGATGTATAATTCCAAAAGGCCTTGCTCTTTACCACTCTCTGCGCCCTGCCTTTTTCTATCCTGGAGAGAGAAAGGCTAAGGGCGTATGTTTTGGGGTCTCTTACTATGAAATCGAAAATACCGTTTTTACCGGGATTTTGCCCCGTAGAAAAACCCGTCCACGCGACAGGTGACTGCGGGGGATTGGTTGTAGAAAGATGTTTATAAGAACCTTGCTTTTCTAATCTTGAAAAATTGGGTAGCTCACCTTCTTTCATCATTGGCTCGATAATCTTGGGGCTCAAGGCATCAAATCCCAAA
>Ga0272442_10010465_pt1 | contig 11434 bp, 11 predicted proteins | sample SSMForm2O_FD_200262 | JGI IMG/M metagenome (GOLD analysis project Ga0272442, IMG submission 200262) | Marine sediment archaeal communities from Little Sippewissett salt marsh, Falmouth, MA, United States - SSM-Form-2O | ecosystem: Environmental > Aquatic > Marine > Wetlands > Sediment ...
CCATAGCACCCTTGTGTGATCTTGCCCGGGTATTGACCGAACTTTCTGTCTTTATGATGGCCAGGATCAATTCCCAATCATAGCCATATTTCTCGCTTTCTCTTCGGACTGCATCTGCAAATGAAGATACATCTCTCGTATCTAAGCCTGTGCGACATGCAATTATAGCATTTGCTATCTGAGCAGTTTTGTCTGGAATTTCAACAGCCAAATCCTGCTCTGGGTTCTCAGCCCATTCTCGCTGCAAGCCAGAAGATAAATGACCAATCCTGGCTTCCAGATTCGACTGGATTATACTACTGGATTGCTGATACATAAAGCCCAAACTTAGCATAATGAAGAACGTGACACTTAGGAGTACACGTCCTCCTGATACAATATGTGTTTCGTCTGTATCTCCTTCTTTCCTACGCATTCTGATTACAATCCTCCTCCTTCATATTATATATTCGAACAAATGGTTAGAATCATATAGATGCCATCTCATAGAAAGAACAGCAAATGCCTATTTATTATTCCCATTCGATCTCCGAATACCTCAGGAGAAACCCGCGCAGGAGTCAGAAACAAAGCAAAACCACGGAAGAATGAAGACTTGCTCTTCCTATACTCCCGTGGTTTGACATAGCATTCTGCTGAATGCTCCCTGACCAGACAAGAGAAGATCCAGTATCTGCAGAAGTTTTCGTGGATAAGCGGACATTACCATTCTTCAACTATACTGCTGACAAGATCCTCTGATAGTTCTTTGATAAGCTTATCTTTGGCCTCCCTTAAAGTTTCAGGCGGTTCACCTCGATCTGACACGACGTAAAAGTCATGTATTTTTTCGTAATTGCTCTCGTTTCGGAGGATTTTGTTCCGCTTAAGATCCTCAAAAACGAATGACATCTGAGTAACTAAGCGATATTGTTCTGGCTGGTTGTTCTGGTCCAGACTTATCACCAGTACCTCATACATTTTGATATTTCCTGTGAATATGGAATCTGTTCCCTCGCGCCATTGTCTATTGGCAAACTCTAGTCTAATGGCATCTGCCAGATCGTCTTCAAGACCATATTCCACGGTATCGTTTACTATAGGGGATACGGTAACTGACTTTATATGTCCAAGCAGGTCAGACCTGGTCTTGTAACCGCATCCCGCGGCAAATACGACAAATGACAGAGCCAATATTAAACAGCTCCGGGTACTACTGATTCTGAACATGAGAACATCCTTACTCCATTTCCAGCAATAAGGAGTAAGCCGAAACAACGCCTTTGTTGTGCAGGTATAAGACCTGCCTCTACTGAATACCTTGGTCTTTGTCAAACCTGCGGCAAAGAAAGTTTTTGCCACGAAAGTTCAGCAACCACTACAAGCCTGTCATCAATGGATTCCAATCCAGGCTGATAGTTGGGATCGTGGAGTTGATCATTCATTACAGGTTTGAGCGGTGGACCTTCCTGCTTCGTATCCTTTTTCTGGAACCTTTTGAAGAACCTATCAGCTCTCTCATTGCTTCCCAGTATCAGGTAGAGCAGGAGTCCCAGAATGACCAACACAGCAATCAAAATAATTGTTGCCCATTTGCTGCCCAAGAACCCTGACGTTTCTTCTCCTCTTCCCATGCTTCCCTCCTTGCTGTCAGCATTATCAGCGTCGTCTTTCCTTTGGCAATCTCAGTGCCTTTCGAGGACGCGTTCCCTGCGGCTTATTTCCATTTCCATCATCCAACGCCGCTTTCCTACTCAGGTTCAGCCGGCCGCGCTCATCGATCTCAAGGAGCTTAACCATGACCTCATCACCTGTATTAATGACATCTTCGACCCTCTTCACATAACCATCTTCCAACTCACGAATATGCAGCAGACCTTCCTGACCGGGAAGGATCTCCACAAAAGCTCCGTAATTGGTTACATTCTTTACTATCCCCTTGTATATCTTGCCAACTTCCGGCTCTTCGGTGAGTGATCTTATCCTCTCAATAACTGCGTCTGCGGCTTCACCATCAACGGAAGCTATATTCACTGTGCCATCGTTCTCAACTTCGATCTGCACCTCGAACTCATCCTGCATTCCTCTGATAATTTTCCCCCCAGGCCCAATTATATCCTTAATTCTGTCTACAGATATTTTTATGGAGATGATCCGCGGGGCATAAATGGAGATTTCTGCACGCGGCTCAGAGATGGCTTCGGCCATCTTGTCGAGTATATGCGCCCTTGCCTCTTTGGCCTGCTGCATGGCCATTTCCATTATCTCCTTTGTAACACCCTCGATCTTAATATCCATTTGGACAGAAGTTATTCCGTCTCTGGTGCCGGCGATCTTGAAATCCATATCACCCAGAGCGTCTTCCACGCCGACCATATCAGTAAGAATCGCTATTTGATCCCCTTCCTTAACCAGTCCCATGCCAATACCTGCAACAGGTGCTTCTATAGGCACGCCGGCATCCATCAAGGCTAAACTGGCAACACAGACGCTGGCCATAGAGGAGGAACCATTCGACTCCAGGATCTCCGATACAATCCTTACTGCGTAGGGAAACTCTTCCTCGTCCGGCATTACCGGTGCGAGCGCTCTTTCGGCTAATGCTCCGTGACCAATCTCTCGTCGTCCAGGGCCTCTGATAGGTCGGACTTCTCCTACACTGTAGGGCGGGAAGTTGTAGTGCAGCATAAAACGTCTGGTCCGCTTACCTTCCAGGTCTTTGACCATTTCTTCATCCCCGGAGATGCCCAAAGTAGTCACTCCCAAAGCCTGGGTCTGACCACGAGTGAAAACAGCGGATCCATGAGTGCGCGGTAGTGTACCAACCTCGCAGGTTATAGGCCGAACTTCCGACAGTCCTCTTCCATCAATGCGTTTTGACTCGGAGAGGATAACTTTTCTCATTTCCTCTTTCTGAATTTTGGTCAGAACGAAGTCTATAATATCCTCGGAAACATTGCCCTCCTCTTCCTCTTCCTCTAACGGGATTGCTATGTCGTTTTTAAGATCCAGCAAGTATTGCTGACGCTCAAGCTTATCCACGATTCCAATGGATTTCACAATCTTATCAGTTGCGGCAGCTCTCAGCTTTTCTTCCACATCCTCGTCCGCCTTTACCACGAAGAGTTCGCGTTTGGGCTTCCCGCATCTGGCAACCAGTTCCTCCTGCAGTTCGACTATCTTCCTGATCTCCACGTGGGCAAACTCTATAGCCTCAATGATTTCGGTCTCCGGCAGTCTATTTGCCATCCCCTCCACTGACATTACAGCGTTTTTTGTGCCTGTAACAAAAAGATCCAGATCACCATTACGCTCCTCGTCATACGTTGGATTAATCACGAACTCGCCATCTATTTTTCCAACAACGACTGCCCCTACAGGCCCTGGGAATGGTATATCTGATATGCACAACGCGGCGGAAGCACCGATCATGGCAATGGTTTTCGGCGGATGCATACGGTCGGAAGCCAATGTCGTAGCCATTATCTGAAGTTCATTGCGAGCATTTTTAGGAAACAGCGGCCTGATGCAGTGGTCGATGAGTCTTGCCGTTAGAATCTCGCCAGTACCGGGTCGAGGCTCGCGCCTTCCATAAACTTCAGGAATTCTGCCTGCCGCATATGATCTTTCTCTATACTCAACAGTTAGCGGGAAAAAATCCAGATTCTCTGACGCCTCTTTTTCGGCAACAGCAGTGGTTAGAACTACTGTGTCAGCATATCGGACAAGCACAGCTCCACCCGCCTGCTTTGCCAGCCGTCCGGTTTCCAATGAAAGTGTTGATTTACCGATTTCTATTTCTAGTCTTTCCAAAGTGACTCTTGGTTCAATTCGCTATTCGATAATTCGTCGCCATTTAGAATAATAAAGCTAACGATTTCGAAATCACGGGTCCCAAGATTCCACCTCCTCCATTTGTGTAATTAGCTCATTTAGTTTTCAGGATGAAATACGTGAACGATCTGGTTTCCTGAATTTGTTTCCATCCCCGGAAGCTTGAATGAGCGATGTGACTTCTTTATTAAATATTATGCTTTATCCTCTGATACCGATTTCGGAGATTATTTTCTGGTAACCCTCCGAGTTTTTGCGGCGGAAATATGCTAGAAGTCTCTGACGCTGCCGCACTAGCCTTAACAATCCTCGTCTGGAATGATGATCTTTTCTATGCTCTTTCAGGTGCTCAGTTAGATATCTAATCCTTTCGCTAAGTATTGCGATCTGAACTTCCGTTGAACCTACATCAGTTTTGTGTCTCTTGTATTTGTCTATTAGATTAGTTTTGGTTTCCTTAGTTAAAACCATTCAAACCTCCCTCGGTAAGTTTCATTCATAAGGGACGACATTGGTCATACTTCCAATGATGCCCGCTTACCTGTTTAATAATATAACACAAATAGGTCGTCTTGTAAACGCAAAACGTAAAACTTCTGGCACAAAAACTTCACTGTATAAGCCATAGCCGCAGGTTTATAGATCAGGAACTGAGTATTTTTCTGGCGGTGGCTTCATCCCTTCTGATCTGGTCTGCCAGTTCCTCTGGGCCGGCGAAGGCCTTTTCGTTGCGAATCTTCTTCACGAAAGACATTTTTATCTTCTGTCCATAGAGAGAACCTTTAAAACGCAGCAGATGAACCTCAATCCGAAACTCATCTCCTCCAAAAGTGGGTTGTATTCCCATGTTTAGTATGCCATCGAATTGGGTTTCGCCAACGTATACCCAAACGGCGTATACACCGGCCGGCGGCAAGACCTGTTCTGGTATCTGTAGATTGGCTGTAGCATAACCGATCTCGCGACCGATGCCTTTTCCTGATACAACCAGCCCTGATATAGAGTATGGTCTGCCCAGCAGCTTAGATGTCAACTCAAGATCGCCCTCCAATATGGCCGTCCTGATCCTGGTACTGCTGACAATAACACCGCTTAGCCTGTATGGTTCTACCACATATACCCCAAAACCATACTCCTGGCCTAATTCTTTCAGCAACCATCTGTCTCCTATTTTGTCCTTGCCAAAAGCACAATCGTAACCGACAACCACCTCCCGAACATGAAATCTGTTTACCAGAATGCCGTTAACAAACTCCTGGGGTGAGAGTTGGGCGAACTGCTCGTTGAAATCTTCTACTATAACTCTGTCAATTCCCTGTTTTTTCAGCAGCTCGATCTTCTCCGGAGTATTAGTAATGACCAATGGAGCCTTGCCTGATATCGACAGGGCCGGATGTGGATCGAAAGAGATAACGACACTGTCTATATTGAGTGCTTTTGCCCGATCCACCACACGCTTGATCACTATCTGGTGTGCAACGTGAACCCCATCGAAGACACCAAAGGTCAAGACGGTACTCTGTATAGGATCAGGACTGAGGACATCTTCCTCCTGTTTCTCGTCTTGTGCTTTGTCTTCTATATTCTGCATCCTGTGTTCACACCTCAGGTTTCATGTCGTTTTCAGCACTTTCACCGATCTGCATACTATCATATCTGGATTTAACTCCACTGCTGGAATATATGTCCCAGTGGATCTTGCGATTCCGAGAAGCTCTCCCGCCTTATCGTGAATCCGGATCAGATCGTCGACATGAAATTTTGCAGAATCCGGTTCGCAACACATCACATCTGATCCATTAACAGGGATACCATTCAGGAAACGATTCCGGGCCAGATTCGTGATAACAATCCGGGGTATAACGGACAGCACATCATCCATTGATCGCATGAAGCAGGTGACGCTTTGTGGATCAGCCTGAACTTCCTCGAGTTTTATGGAATCCCCTAATTCAAAGATCCCTGATTTTGTTCGGACTAATCTGGACAGATGTGCCCCACATTTCAGAACATCCCCTATGTCGGCTGCCAATACCCGGATATACGTTCCCCTGGAACATCGCGCCCGGAAATCCAACTCAATGCAGGGCATTGGACACTCGATACTGGATAATTCCGGGGCCAGATTCCAAGAGCTACTATCCAATAGCGAATGCCGGAAATCCAGCAATTGCAGATCATATACATGAATTTTGCGCGGCTTCCTGTCAACTGTCTTTCCTTGACGCGCTATACTATATAGACGTTTCCCTTGAAACTTGATCGCAGAGACCATAGGGGGAATTTGGTCTATCTCGCCCACAAATCTCTCAAAAATCTTCCTGACGTCATCCACCGCTACATGGGTGCTATCCGAAACATGCAAAACTTTTCCGCTGGCATCTAAAGTATCAGTCACTATCCCCAGAGTCATAGTTCCTTCATAACACTTTTCATTATCCTGGAGAAATTGTATGATCTTTGTGGCTTTGCCCAGACATATAGGCAAAACTCCGGTAGCATCTGGATCCAGCGTGCCAGTATGCCCAACTTTTTTCACACGAAGGAATCGCCGCAACTGAGCGACCACATCGTGAGATGTCATCCCAGCAGGCTTGTTTATGTTCAAAACTCCATCCATATATTCAGTATTAGTCACTGATGATCTCTTAGTACCCCAAGGATTATTTCTATGGCTTTATCCATTGGCTCGTTGATAGTACAACCTGCGGCTGCCTTGTGTCCGCCGCCTCCGAAGCTGGCGGCGATTTGACTAACATCCAGCCCAGTCTTGGATCTCAGGCTTACCTTGATGCCTCCGTCCTGGAGTTCTCTGAAAAACAGAGCTATCTCAATATCCTTGAGAGAACGGGCGTAGTCTATGAAATCCGCAGTATCTACACTTCCGGTTTCTGTTTTCTGGTGCATTTCCTGAGTGACCCACATCCACGCGATCTTTCCATCCGGGCTGATCTGGAGGGTTTCCAGGGCCAGACTAAGCAACTTGGCTCGCTGATAGGGTACAATGTCGTAAACCGATTCAGCAATCAAGCTTGGTGATACCCCCTCATCGATCAATCGGGCAGCTATCCTGTGAGCTTCAGGGGTGGTATTGGCGTACTTAAAAGATCCTGTGTCCGTGATTATTGCAGTATATAGGCATATAGCCCTATCCCGGCCGATCTCCATGTTCCCATGCTCCATAAGCCGAAACACAAGCTCTGCTGCGGCACATGCCTTGTTATCAACTAAATTGTATGTGCCGAAGTATTCATTGCCGCTATGGTGATCGATGTTGATCAGCGCCTGTTTGGGACAAACCTGCTTTGCCAGTTCTTCCCCTATCCGCCCTAAATTGCCGCAGTCCAGGATTATGGCTACATCGACGTTCTGTATACTGGATGCTAGGTTCTGAATGTTGGATGCTACACGGAAAACTTCAGCATTTGGCAGGAAATCGTAATCAGATGGGAACGGATCTGAATTCACCACAGATACTTTTTTCCCGAGATCTGACAAGATTGAGTATAGAGCAAGTTGTGAACCTACAGCATCTCCATCAGGATTAATGTGAGATGAGATTAAGAAGGTTTCATACTCGTTAAGCGTTTCCAGGATCTCTCCCATTATCTCTAATTTTGACTTTAACATATAGGTCTACAGTGCCCGACACATAACTTACCTTGATCGCCAACAAAACTCACGCGTAGATTGGGATAAATCATGTTTTATTCTCTTTCTCGCCTTCTTCAATAAGCTGAGCAATGCGAAAACTGTGATCGATCGATTTATCAATAGCAAAGACGATTTCGGGTGTATGTCTTAGTGCAATTCTGCTGCCGATTTCTCTTCTAATAAATCCAGTAGCGCTTTTTAACCCGTTCAGCGTGCATTTCTGCTGGCTTTCGGTTCCCATTATGCTTACACGGACTTTCGCATGGCGCAGATCATCAGACACATTTACTCCCATAATAGTGCAGAATCCGATTCTCGGATCTTTAATCTTTCTATGCAAAATATCACTGATCTCTCGCTGCATTAGGTCACCAAGTCTGTCTGCTCTTTTGTAATGTAACACAGAGAATATCCCCCACGGAATGGAGTAAATAAATTGCCCTTAAAGGTGTACTTAACAGATTTTTACTGGATCTCCATTTCGTAATCAACTAGCTCCACCAGGTATACGCTATCAATGAAGTCCACAACTTTTGACAACACACTATTTGCAAACCTGGCGTCGTTCGACACGCAGGCCACACCCAGCGTTGCCCATTGCCATTTATCCTGCCCGTCGATCTCGGCTATGGAAACATTAAATTTGTTCCTAGTCCTATCCTTTATACTCTTGATTGTCCTACGCTTTTCCTTGAGAGAATGGTTCTCTGAAAGCCGCAGATGAAGAGTGCAGATACCAACATGCATTATGTCCTCGTAGGATACTATAGCCTGGCAGGAATTTCTTCGAAGGTGAAGGATTCTATGATATCCCCCGACTCAAAATCATTGAAACCGTCCACCAATATGCCACACTCTTGTCCAGATGCTATCTCTCGCGCATCGTTGCTAAATCGCCTTAGTGAGTTGAGTCTACCTTCGTGAATAGTCCTGTTGTTGCGTATTACTCTTACGGAGGAGTCGCGAGTAATCCTGCCATTATTCACTCGACATCCAGCCACGATTCCCAGACGAGAGATGCTGAACATCTCGATAACCTCTGCCCTACCTAAGATGACCTCTCGCTTCTCCGGTTCCAACAGACCTTCCATGGCGCTTTTTACATCTGAGATAGCCTCATATATAACGTTATATAGCTTTATCTCCACGCCCTCTTTCTCGGCGATTTTGGATGCCTGTTGTGCAAGACGAACATTGAAACCCGTAATAATGGCCTTGGAAGCAGATGCCAACATAACATCATTCTCTGTAACGTCACCCACGCCGATACGGATAACATTCAGCTTTACCGCATCTGTGCTCAAACGTTGGAGCGATTCGGCAAGAGCCTCTATTGACCCGTGCACATCTCCCTTTATGATGATATTCAGGTCTTTTATCTCGCCCTCTCTGATCATCTGGTAAAGATCCAGTGTCCTTCTTCCGGTGGTAGCTCTACCTTCTTCAACAAGGGCTGTTAGGCGCGACTCGCTGATGGCTCTGGCCTCTTTCTCGTCCCTCATTACGTAGAACTTGTCGCCGGCCTCCGGAACACCAGAAAAACCGAGCACCTCAACTGGCGTTGATGGTGGCGCTTCCTGAACATTTTCGCCCCGGTCGGTGATCATCGCTCTCACTCTTCCATCGTAGACACCAGCCAGGAAATAATCCCCGATACTCAAGGTTCCGTTCTGCACAAGTATAGTTGCTACAGGCCCCCGACTCTTATCCATCCTGGCTTCGATAACTGTTCCTCTGGCAGGCTTGTTAGGGTTACCCTTAAGTTCCAGGAGTTCGGATTCCAGTAGGAGGTTTTCCAGAAGGTCATCGATCCCAATCCTGTTCTTGGCCGATATATCCGCAAAGATGGTCTGGCCACCCCAGTCCTCAGGAACCAGTTCCAGTTCTGAGAGTTGTTGTCTAACACGGTCTGCCCTGGCGTTTTCTATGTCAACTTTGTTTACCGCTACAACGATTGGCACTTTTGCCGCTCTAGCGTGATCGATGGCTTCTATAGTTTGCGGCATAACACCATCATCAGCGGCGACAACCAGTACGACCACATCGGTAACCTGTGCCCCACGAGCGCGCATCTTTGTGAATGCTTCGTGACCGGGCGTATCTAAGAAAACTACATCACCGTCACCCAGGGAAACACTGTAGGCCCCTATGTGCTGTGTAATGCCGCCTGCTTCTGTGTCCATCACATTTGTTTGGCGCACAGCGTCCAACAGAGATGTCTTTCCATGATTGACGTGCCCCATTATAGTAACGACCGGCGGTCTCGGTTCCAGATCTTCGGGGTCGTCTGGTTCTTCTATCAGAAGCTTTTCTTCTGGGGACAATCTTTTAGTAGGCTCGAAGTTGAATTTCCTGGACAGAATCACCAGAGTATCAAAGTCCAGTCGCTGGTTGACATTAGCCATTATACCAAGTGGTATCATGGACTTTATCAGATCCGTTCTCTGCATGTCCAGTGATTCCGCCAGGCCGGTCACCGTGGTACCTTCTTCGACCTTTATGACTTCTGGTTCTGGTGGTGGCTTAATTCCACCCATTTCATCAATGACCAATTCTGCTGTATCTTCGTCAATGGAACTCATGTGGCTTTTGACTTCGACACCGTATTCGTTAAGCTTTTTTATGAGTTCCTTGTTGGATATTTGAAGTTCCCTTGCCAATTCATATACTCTTATATTTCTGCTTTTATGAGTCTTTTGCCGATCCAAATTCTCATGCCTCCAAGTTCCTGCTAGTAGATCATAATCCTGATAGTATTAGGCTTTTGTTAACTCCAATAGATTTTGTTTCAGTTCGTTTACGACCTCCAAGCTGACGCGATCCGGTGATTCGGAAGAGGTCCTAAAGGCTCTACTTAGCCTCTCGGTCTGCATTGCCAAGTTTATACAATCCAGATTAGGACAGATATAAGTTCCTCTGCCCTTGGACTTTCCGTGCAGATCAACAGCAATAACACCATCAACAGGCGATCTCACAATCCTGATGAGGTCTTTCTTAGCTTTCACCTGACGACATCCGATACAAGTTCTTTGGGGAACAACCATCACTGCAACATCTAGCTTTTGCTGTTTTCTTTTTCTTTGATCTTTTCCAATGCTAATGAATAGAGTTTTTCTGCGGTCTTGACACCGATCCCCGGGACTTCAGTCAGATGCTCTATATCGCTGTCAGCAATGTCCTCGAATGACGAGAATCCTGCTTCTTTAAGCCTTTCAGCAGTTTTAGCCCCAACTCCCACCAAACCATCAACGGGTGGTGATTTAAACAGGCTCTTTGCGATATTTACCCTCGCCTCGGATCCAGCATCAGACTGACTTTTGATATCAATATTCCAGCCGGTAAGCCTGGCCGCGAGGCGGACATTCTGACCCTTTCGGCCAATAGCCAGCGACAACTGATCGTCGGGAACAACAACCCTGGCTGATTTCTCGCCCTTCTCTTCATTTACAGATACATTCACTATCTTTGCCGGACTTAATGCGCTGGCAATAAACTTCTCTGGTATCGAACTCCATGGTAGAATATCTATTCTCTCTCCACCGAGTTCGTGAACCACCATCTGTACTCTGGAGCCTCTCATTCCAACGCAAGTTCCTACAGCATCCAGATTTTCTACGCTAGTGGCAACAGCGATCTTCGATCGGTCACCCGGCTCTCTGGAGACGGTTTTGATTTCCACAAGTCCGTCGTAAATCTCAGGAACCTCCAATTCAAACAATCTCTTAAGCAGATCAGGATGAGTTCTGGACAGAATTATCTGTGAACCTCTGGAATCGAGCCTTACTTCTATAATCAACGCCCTTAGTCTATCACCACGGCGGTATTCCTCATTTTTTATCTGTTCCCGGTAAGGGAGCAAAGCTTCAGCCTTGTCAATCTCAATTATCAGATCGTTATACTCACTCCGCTGTACTATTCCGCTTACTACTTCGCCTTCCCGATCTCTATATTCCTCGTATATATTTTC
>Ga0272442_10010466_pt1 | contig 11433 bp, 9 predicted proteins | sample SSMForm2O_FD_200262 | JGI IMG/M metagenome (GOLD analysis project Ga0272442, IMG submission 200262) | Marine sediment archaeal communities from Little Sippewissett salt marsh, Falmouth, MA, United States - SSM-Form-2O | ecosystem: Environmental > Aquatic > Marine > Wetlands > Sediment ...
TTATTTCGTAGTGCATCATTAGCGACGTTTACATTATTTGCGAAAACTATGTCATCCTCATCTTTACCAATCAGTTTATATGCACGTATTGCAGCAGACGTATTGATGTCACAGATTACTGAGTTAGTAATACCTTTCATAAGTGAAGTTTGACAAATTGCTCCGGTATTCATTCTCCCGGCTCCAACCCATCCTACTCTTATTTGATTATTCTCCTGTTCTCTCCTCAATAATTTTTGATTAATCATTGTCTTTTACCTACTTTGCTTTTTTTCTTATCTTACGTATTGTCCGCCATTCACATCGATAGTTTCACCATCAAGATAATCGTTTTCGATTATGAACTTTATTGCCTGCGCGATGTGAACCGGATCGCCAATTCTCTTTAACAAGGTGTTCTGACGCCAGTTTTCGAACCTTTCTAGAGAGGATATATTGTCGTGGAATGGTGTTTTTATGACTCCAGGAGCGACTGCATTAACTCTTATTTGCGGTGCCAATTCGGCCGCGATACTTCTCGTAAAAGCATCCATTGCTCCTTTGCTCGCTCCGTAAATAGATGCTGATGGAGCACCTCTTCTTATTCCTACCGTTGTAATGTTTATTATACAGGGATCCTGGCCCTTCTTTAGTAACGGTAGACAAAGAGAAGTTAACTTCATCGGCCCAAAAGTATTTAGTGAAAATGTCTGTATCATAAATTCCCAGCTTAATTGATCTACATACTGTCTCTTGTAAAGCGAACCTGCATTATTAACCAAGACATCCAGTTTGGATGTTACTTTTGTAATACATCTAACTAACTCGACACAACTCTTTTCAGTAGTAAGATCGGCCTGAACGATGTGTGCAACGCCACCCAACTTTTCTATTTCAGTTGCTACTTGATTTGCTTTGTCCTTAGAGGTTTTGAAGTGCACAATAATCTTATTATCCTTGGCAAGCATTTTTGCTGTCTCTGCTCCAATTCCACTGCTGGCACCTGTAATGCAAATTGTTTTGGACATATCTACTCCTCCGATTATCGCAGATTAGATTTAGAATTCTTGTTGACCTTCTATACCTTAGACTCCCTTTTCCAAGAAATTTTTTTATTCGATTCATTGCTATCATGTTCGCAGCCTGAGCCTTCAAGAAAGTTCTTTTGTTTTCCATTTTCATAATTATCCTGCTAATGACAAATTAAAAATCTTTAAAAAACAGTAAAATAGTTCCAAGATATATTGAACATTTCCTAGTGCCATAGAACTATAACCTCATCTAGATTATATGAGCAGCATAATTATTCCTTATATTTTAGCTACCGAAAAATCTAGTCTGAAATTACCAATTTTTTGAATCCATCTATTACTTTAAAAGCATGTTTTTTCATTCCCTCCTTTGCACCGAGTGCATCTCTTGATTCCAATGCTTTAATGAACTTATTATGCTCAGTTATGCTATCAAACATTCGCTTATTTCTGGCGGGTTTGCTGTATAGAGTTAGTGTTATTGCAGTGTAGATATTCAGCTGATTATACATAAACTTCATTTTTTTATTTTTATTCTGCGAAACTATTACCATGTGTAGTTCTTTGTCATATTGCATGAATTCTTTGTAATTATTCTTTTCAGCAGCATTTGATGCAAGTTTGTTTAACGATTTTAGTTTCTTAACAATAGATGGTGTTACTAATTCATAGTTGTTTTCTATTGTGTAGCACTCAATCATAAATCTTATTTCAAGATACTCTATCAATTCCTCTTTTTTTACAGTTGTTACAAAAGTACCTTGCCTGGGTTTAATAATAAGAAATCCTTCACCAACTAATTTGTCAATTGCAGTTTTTATTGGTGATCTACTAATACTATATCGGCTAGCCAAAGATTCGATGTTGATCTTTTCACCAGGTTTTAGATTTCTTTCAAGAATAGAGTTTTTCAAATACTCATATATTTGATCTCCAATGCTTTTTGTGTTAATTCTTTCCGTATTCATCTTGTAAAGTATCCCATTCTATAATTATTTCTTCTTTCTTCTTTTCACTTAGATACATACTGAGTAAATGGTTTTTTATTAGCATACAACATAACAGCTGCAAATAGATTAAATATTTATTTTACCATAACAGATATTCTCCTTACTTCAAGTCAATCAAAAATGGATTCTATAGAATCAATATTTTTAATTGCATTTTCTCATATTTGAATGAACTTAAAATCTAATTTAGTAATTATCCCTTTACAGCTCCACTAGCTAGACTTTTAACAACTTGTTCCTGCATTAATATAAAGAAAATAATTGTTGGTATTGTAACTACTACCATAGCAGCAAACATTGTAGAATAATTATAAGAAAAGAAATGAACGAAGTAGTTTAGGCTAACAGGCAAAGTTCTAGCTTTATCACTAGATGTTAGAAGCAAAGCAAAGAAGAATTCCTTCCACGTGTCTATAAAAGTAATTGTAGCTGCAGTGGCAATGCCAGGTTTTGCTAAGGGAAGCATAATTTTTATGAATGTTCTAGTATATGTAGCCCCGTCCAAATACGCAGACTCTTCTATTTCTTTAGGAATAGTCAAAAAGTAACTTCTAATGATCCACAACCTTACTGGTAGTCCAAATGCCGAGTAAACCAATATCAGTCCACTCTTTGTATCGATCAAATTTATTTTATTTAGAATATAGAACAGCGGCTGAGCCAGCGAGAAGTATGGAATTAATATTGCAGACGTAAATACAATTACAATAGCGTTTTTTAGTTTGAAGTTAAATCTAGATAGTACATAACCGCTCATCGTTGTTAATAAAATCGTAGTAAGAGTTGTAACGGATGTTACTACAATGCTATTCAAATAATATTTCGTAATAGGAGCTAACTCAAAGGCAAGCTTGTAGGACATAAGAGTAAGTTTTTTTGGTAGTGACATTGGGCTGCCAAAAATATCTTGATTTGTTTTCATCGATGATAAAACGATCCAGAGAAATGGAACTAGTGTAATAAAAATAACGATTAGTAAGAAAGAATATTTCAAGATTTCAGATAGAACTTGTTGAAAGCAGTTTCTAGTAGACACAACAATGACTTCCTAACTAATAAACGATTTACCGATTTTGAACAGTTTGGATATTAAAAAGAATACTGTAATTCCAATTGAAATCTGGATCGTGCCAATTGTATTCGCCAAACCAAAATTGTGATAATTTGCCGAAAGCTTATACAAATATAGCGATAGATTATATGTAGAGTAACCAGGTCCGCCTTTCGTTGTAGCCCAAATGAACGCGAACTCTTTCAGCATTGCCAGCATTGAAATAATTACACATGTACCAATAATATTTCTCAGCATCGGTAGCGTAATAAAAACATCAATTTGAAGTGAGCTTGCACCGTCAATCCGGGCTGATTCAAAAAGTGACTCTGGTATAGATTCATATTCGGCCATTACTAAAATAGTTAGAAGACCAGCATAGAAAAGCCAAATCGATGTAACAGCGATAAACGCTGTGTTTGTATCACCGAACCAATTCTGATAGAAATTTTTGAATCCTATAAACCTAATTATTGAATTTACTAGTCCAATTTCGGGATTTAATAGTAGAGTGAAGATATAAGCTAAAGTTATACCTGGGAGTATATTTGGAATAAAATATATTGTTCTAATAGCCTTCCATCCTACTGGTCTTCTTTCTAGCACAATGGCCACCGCTATACCGACGATAACATGTAAAGTTCCAGCAATTAGCATCCACAATATTGTATTAAAAATCGCTGAACCGAAGGGTGCACTCTCTACTATCAAAAAAATGTAGTTATTTATGCCAATAAATTGGGGAGACTTTACAATGGTCCATTCAGTAAAAGAAGTTACAATTACCATTGCTATAGGTATTCCGAATATGAATAGAAATAAAAGGCCCGTGGGTAATAGAAAAACACTAATAAATAAAATCTGTCTCTTTTTCATGTCACAAAATACTATTGCATTCAAAAATATGAAAGATGCATTTAGAGTACTAAAATATTTAAAAAAAGAACGTACATATACCCTCTAAATGTGTTTTAATTATTCTGGCACAAGCGTTCCTTGAGAGACATGCCTCAAAATAGTACCACAATAGATCCTCAGCTTGATTAAAAATATGATCCTCCTCTATGACTGGTGACGAACAAATATCTACATAGTATAGAGGAGGATATCATTAAATCATTGATTCTGCGCAATTTTGTTCATTTCTTCGACCATTTCCATAGCGGTCATTTTTCCGGATGCCAGTAATGGAAGATGAGTATCTAGTAAATCATAATGAGCGGGTAGCCAGAGTACCTGGTAATCACTGAATCGATACTTCGCATTCTGGCTTTCGTTTAACAATTCACCAAGAATTCTCTTTTCTTTTAGAACGTCAAGTGGTATTTGGACTTTTGGTGACTTAGTAATTTGATCGTGATCCTTGAATCGCGCTATTGATTCTTCTGGGTTAAAATACATTTTGAAAAACTTAACCGTAGCCTCAGCTTCCTCCGATGTGTTTGAACCACTGAGCATCCCGAAGGACTGTCCATCATAAATGCCTCCACCTGGATAGATAGCGGACTTTACTTTCTTGTGGAAGCCTTCCGGAGCCTTGCTGGCATCCGAGAAATCTTTTATCATCCAGGGCCCATTAAAAATCATTGCCGTTCTTGAGTTTAGAAAATTGTTTGCTGCTCGTGCATAGTCGCCTCCAATTGCATCTTTGGTGGTGTACTCCGCCAGAGCCTTCTGCAAATCTTCAAAAGCATCAACCACATACGGCTCGCTGAAACTCTTTGGCTGAAAGGTATTCATGAACTCCTCGCCTTTCTTGCTATTTGTACCGATTATTGCACCAAGCAAAAGTGCTGAAGTCCAGGAGGTTTCGCTAGTCTGCAAAGCAAGAGGTACAATACCACTAGATTTAAGCTTTGCACATATGGTCCAAAATTCATCCCACGTCGACGCGGCTGTATCAATTCCGGCATTTTGATATAATTGCTCGTTATAGAAATATCCAATCATTGTACCTTGATCTGTCAGCCCGTACACTTTTCCATTTCTTGAATTAAACTCTAGATTCCGATTGGGGAAATAGCTCTTCCATCCCTGATCCGCGTTTAAATAAGGAGTAAAATCTAGCAATGCATCCTTTTGAAATGCTATATCGATAAAATTTTCACCCGTGTCCAAAATTACATCCGGCAGTTCACCAGATACGAGTAGGACCTTTAGCTTTTGAAAATAATTATCTGTGCCAGGTATCTCCTCAACGGTAAGCTTAACTTCAGGATGAGCTACTCTAAATTTTTTTATGAAATTTGCAGTGTAAGAAGCTTTGGCATGATTTCCTATACGATAATTTCCAAAAACGATTTCTGTAATTTCACTTGGCTCTTCTTCTTGCCCGCCGGAAAATGCCGGGTTACCGAAAATGAGAAAGACTAAGAATAGTACTAAACAAATAACTTTTGTCATGATTCTAACCTCCTGTTTGGTCTAAAAATTTGATGTGTTGGATTACATTTGTACCGTCATCCATTCATTTCTATCACCCCCTTTCTGTCTAAGACCTAGCACAGAGCAGCTCATTCACTGGTGTCCGCTGGATTAAGAACATCGTTATTCATGAAGAGAAATTGATAGAACAGATATACTATCGTAACATGTTAGATGTAACATCTAACATGTTAGTTTATCAAATTTCTCCTGTTTGTCAAGCCTCTGAGTCATTTTTTTACGGAAATTTCTTTCGACAGTGTAACCCGAGCCCAGGAGATGGTGGAGTTTATGCTTAAAGCGCAGGAGGAGTATCTTCCGGAACTGAATTAAAAATGATCCTGTCAGTATCTTTAATTACCAGAGCTGATTAGTGAGTCCCGCAGAGTTTGCAGCTGGCGATACGATTGTGAAGGGGGTGCATCGCGTATTCTTGGGCTACACAGACAAAATCCCCTAGGAATCGTGTAGACCCTTAATTGAAGGTCAGAGCCGTAAATCATGAAAGCGGCACGATCTTCGAGGATATGAAACTATGGAACGAGAGGCAGAGTCCGAGACATGGAGTCGCAGCGCTCAAAGTGTAAGAAGTATACAGCGGGAAGGAAAGGCTGTTGTAACGATGAAACTTAGCGTGTGCTGAACCAGGTTGTGTTTGATTCCGGAGTTAAACCGTTCGTTCATATTCTTTGGAGGTGCAATAATGACGGCTAGAGAAAGACTAATAAGCGTCCTCCGCAAAGAAAAATACGTAGATCGGCCGGCTTGGTCACCCTTGATCGATGGCTACTTCATGAGCTCATTCCCCTCGAACAAGGATATCATTGAAGTATTTCTGGAGATTGGGGCTGACGTCATGGAACGGCACGTTCACACTTGGGAAGGGAATTTGGAGCACCAACGACACCTAACAGACGCTGCCGCACTTCAAGGCCGGGGTAGCGTCGAGCACACAGAACAAGGCGTCACAGTATCTGTTGAGATGACAAACAAGCCCAATGGGACAGAGTTGAAACAGCAATTTCGAATTCCCGGCCGGACCTTGACGGCACGGTGGTTGTTCATGGAGACTTCTCCATTTGTACCATTTCCCGTCGAGATGTTGATAAAGGACGTGGAGGACCTCGAGGCCTATGAATACATCGTGAAACGAGAACGGTTCGTAAGTCGGTATCCGGCATTTGTTGCAGAGGACAGTCGGATTGGTGAACACGGTATTGCCACTGATTCGGGACTTAACTCGCCCATTCAGGTTCTACTTGAGGAACTGATTGGTATAGAGCCATTTTACACCAAGTTCTATGTTGACCACCAGGACCGGCTGATATCAGTGATGCACACCATGCATGAGAGAAACATGACCCTGTACGAAATCATCGCAGAATCACCGGCAGAAGTGGTTATAGATTATGAAGACACCTCGACGTCGTTTATCTCACCGGAACTATACAAACAGCACAGTCTTCCAGCTATCAACGATTACGCAGATATCCTTCACGATAGGGAAAAGATATTTCTTACTCATCGTTGTGGTCTACTTAAGGGATTGCTGGAATTCATCCGCGAAGGGCGGGAGGATGGAATCTGTGACATCAGCCCTCCTCCTACTGGAAACCTGGACATCTGGGACGCGAAGGAAGCATTGCCTGGAAAAGTTCTTGTTGGGGGCATCGATCCGACGTTCCTGTGTGGATGGTCCTCGAAACAGATCAGAGACTACGTACGCGAGATGATTGTCAAGTCCAAAGGACTTGACAGGATTATTGTAGGGAGCGCTGACGCCGTTCCCAAGAATGCGAAGATAGAAAACCTAAAGGCGGTATCTGAAGTTCTTGACCGGACAGAACCCGGAGGAGTGAGCGCCTCCGAATAAGGCAGAGCCAAAACTTTGCTGAGATGAGCTGACCTAACACGTAGATTCACAATTTCGCGGATTGAAGGGGTTTAGCCGAGCAATAGCCCAGACGATTCCAGAAGAATCCGCCTTTAGATAGGCTCTGTGCTTCCAGAACCAAGGGCAAGTGGCCGGATATGCCCCATGTGATGCGGCTCGCCCCTGCCGGATGGAAAGCCGAGCGCCTGAAGGCTTCTGAGTCGATTCAATCCTGCTATGAGGGAACAGCTGTGTCTGATTAAGAAAGCCGCTCTACCTGGGGATTGAGGATTACACGGAGCTTAGATCCAGCCCGGTGAGTTCCGGCTGGACGTCGCAACGGCGCACCGCCCCGGCCGATCTTCACCAGATGCCGCAAGATCTTGCGGCATCTCTTCCGGCTCGGTGACTTTGGCAATCACCTTCATGGGTGAGTGGCAGCTCGGATACTCTAAAGCAAGCGAACAAGAATCGGTCGGCATCTGTTGCTAAACTGCGGTCGTCACCCGCGTGAATCCCTTCCGCCACCTCGTGTGGCTCCAGGGACTGCCATCTCCAATGCGCAAAAACGCCCCACCAGGATGTTGGGGCGTTTTTGCGCTCTTAGCGCCGGAATTTTCATAGAGATTTCATGACACTCGAGCCGCGACAAGCTTGCTGAAAATCGGGAAGCCTGCCGGTCGAGCAGGTCCGGAAGCGCCTCGTTTTGAACCGGCACGTTCTTTTCAGGGAACAAAAACTCCACCTCTTTGTGCTCTTTTTTGTTGGAGCATCCCACTGGAACCAACATCACCGGTACTGCGTTGACCACGACACGATCATCGCGAGAACATGCCCGCTGCTTATGTCTTCTATGGAGCCATCGGAGAAGACAAGTAGGCAGTTAATGCCAAACAATGAGGCAGGAATAAAGAATCGACACTAATCCATGTCGGCTGTCTTCAGGCACCCGCTCGGCGTAGATGGCCCACTGGGTGAACTTTTGCGGAAAACCGAGATCTAGCCCCTAAGTGGATCCTGGCGGCTTCCTGCCAACCAGCTCGTCGAGGGAGATCTCCAGGGCCTCCGCGATGTTCAGAAGCGTCTGGATAGATGGATTAGGCGTAACCCCATTCTCCACCTTCAAGTAGGTGCTCAGAGGCATGTTTGCCTTACGGGCTGTCTGATCCTGGGATAATCCGGTTTTCTCCCTCAGTTTTTTTATATTCTTCGAAATAATTTTGCTTGACACTATATCCAAGTTAGGTCATCCTAATTAGGTCATGCTTGTATCTGCTCGCATGCATGATTCTACCAGGACTCCTGTAATGGATCAAACATCAGTCTGTGTTCCGATGGCTTGGCGGCCCCTGCGCCCTCCGGAGCCAGAGGCCGTGGGTTCGAATCCCGCATTGCCCGCTCTATTTCCCTGTCCAGTAATTCTTTACTCGCATCAGTTCCCCTCAGGGGGAACTGGCGTCTTGTCACACTGTGACAAGATTGTGACAAAACTCAAGGGTCAGGAAGCGCCATGAGGCGTCCCTACTACTTGATCCGGCGGGGAGAGTATTGGTACTACCGGCTCAACAGGGAGTCGGGCCTGATCACAAGCGACGGAATCACCTGGCACACCACGGGCTGCAAGGATCGAAGGGATGCTGAGAATTTCGTCAAGGACCTGCTTGCCGCTGATCGTTATCCGGATGTTCCTGCGAAACACCTGTCGTTTCGCAAGTACGCAGCACCGTTTTTCATCTGGGACCGCTGCCCCCATGTACGCCGGCTGCGGGAGGAGGGAAAGAGCATCACCCGGCGCCATGTTAAGATCCAGCGCCAGCGGCTGAAAAAGCATATCTTCAAAGATCCCTTCGCACGAAAGCGGTTGTCCGAGATCACCCGAGCCGATGTGCTGGACTTGCGTTCCAGGCTGTTGAAAAAGAATGCACCGGCCACGGTGAACAAAGCCCTGGGGATTGTGAAGGTGATTTTCCGGGAGGCGCTGTACCGGGAGGAGATCAACCGCAATCCCACAGCGGGTGTAGGGAGGGTGAAGTATCGAAAGGTTGAACGGGGGATCTTCACCGTGAAAGAGCTGCGCGCTTTGTTCCCCGAAAAAGGGTACGGTCCCTGGAAAGACGTACAGGATTACACCTGCTTCTACCTGGCTGCTGTCACGGGACTGCGCCGCGGGGAGATCCTGGCGCTTCGCTGGCGGCATATCGACTTTGAACGGCAGGCTCTCACCGTGTGTGAGGCGTGGAAAGGTGGTGGCGAGATTGGCCCGCCGAAGTGGGACCATCTGCGGATGGTGCCGCTTTCTTCAAGAACGATTGATAAGCTCCGCCAGCTTCAGCTGGAATCTATCCGCCTTGCTCCGGAGGACTTCGTATTCGCCTACGATGACGGTTTTCGGGTTGGTGAGACCTGGTGGCGGAAGCGGTTTTGTAAGGCGTTGGACCGAGCTGAAATTGACCGGCAGGCTCGAAGCCTGACAGCCCACTCCTTCCGGCATACGATCAACACGATCATGCGGAACTCGGGCCACGATCCGGCCAAGATTCGAGCCATCCTGGGTTGGATGGACGAAGCGGTTCAGGAAAACTATACCCACTGGGATCTGGATCATCTGAAAGCGTGGGCGGACATCGTGGATTCGATCTGGGAGGGGTGATCCCAAAAGCGTGAAACAAATTGTGAAAGATTTTTCGCACGAGTACAACCAGTGGGGGACATCGGCGTGGGCGCTTTCCCGGAAACTCACGGAGTGGCATAATATGGTCGCAGAGGTGCAGAATCTTCGGGGATATAGAGTGGTAGAGGCGATCAGAGAATCACGTTATGGAAGATAAGGGATTGCTTGAACTGCGGGACATCAAGTTCGTCGTTAATCAATGGATCGGCGTTCACGGTGGATATTTGGGCGACTTCAGCTACCGGACTCACTCTGATTTCTATCCAGAGTACTGCGGTCTCGACGATATCGATCCTTACGCATATGAGGGCACAACCAGAGAGCGCTTCGAGCAAATTCTTGGAAGTGCGGATTCGCTCACGCAGGCAAAGATTCTACGGGGAGTGCTTGAGAAGTATCCCGTTGGATCTGAAGAGAACAGAAATACCAAAAGACACCAGCGCATACTCGACGTAATCAAGAAGTGTGAATCTGGCACTCCTATCCAGTTGCCAGAAGGGCGAACTGGCATTGAAGTGGTTGAGGTCGCACTTAGGGATGCCGAGGTCCTTCTTGGAAATGGCCGTCCGGTAAGCGCTGTTGACCGAACACATACAGCTTTCCACGGCCTATTAAAAGCCCTTTGCCTTAAGAAAGGCATCGCTTTCGATTCAGACGACTCGGTGACCACCCTTTACAAGAAGCTACGGCGCGGGGCATCAGAGCTTCTCCCTACGGGGGAATATGCCGAGGAGATCGAACGGATTCTCAACTCGATAGCCTCGGTGGTAGATTCCATAAACAGGCTCAGAAATCGTGGTAGTGTAGCGCATCCAAACGAGAAACTCTTGTCCGAAGCAGGGGCTATGCTGTTTATCAACTCTGTCCGGACGATCTTCCTGTTTCTAAACCAGAAAATAGAATAGCCAGCACGACGTTTTGCAGGTGCCTTATGGTCACATCGAAGAATAAGATTCGCGCAACGCGGTTTTCTTTGAATCCTGATCCCCGGCCCCTGGCGACCAATCAGCCATCCGTCCTGGCTGGCTGATTGGTCGCATTGTAAGGCAGGTACAGGGATGTACCTGCCGTCCTCCCTGTTGTTGCTTTCCCTTTAGCAACAGAAATCTACCGAACTCAGGTCTTTTTCCCGCTGCCTGCCAGAAAGCGCTATGCTCGGGCACCGAAAAACGGAAATTGAGCCAAATCCCCGCTACTGGGTATCTCATACTTCCCACACGACCTCGCAGGCCAGATATTCACTCAGGACCATCCGGGTTAGCAACCCATGTGTATCAGGTATGCATTACACGATCCGAGCGTTGCCAGCAGACCAGCTGTTTTTTATGTTCGAAGTGGTTTGATCGTAAGTAGCTCCATGGTCAATCGACAAAGACTCTATCCACGATAAAAAA
>Ga0272442_10010468_pt1 | contig 11432 bp, 9 predicted proteins | sample SSMForm2O_FD_200262 | JGI IMG/M metagenome (GOLD analysis project Ga0272442, IMG submission 200262) | Marine sediment archaeal communities from Little Sippewissett salt marsh, Falmouth, MA, United States - SSM-Form-2O | ecosystem: Environmental > Aquatic > Marine > Wetlands > Sediment ...
TCCGAACGAGTTCGTCATACTTCGGAATGAGCGGCATCAGCTCGCGGACGAGCGCTTCGACCTTGTCCTTCAGCAGCTTGTGACCGCGCGTCGCCAGCTCCAGCCGACGCTTCAGTCGGAAAAGCTCCATCCGGGTTGGACTGACTTTTTGTTTCATGAGTCTCTCTGTCGGCTTTCTCCCTCTCCCTTTCAGGGAGAGGGCCGGGGTGAGGGTTGAAGGCCTCGTCGGCAAGTTCGGCATCATTCGCCGACGTGCATCTTGACCCTCCCCTTATCCCCTCCCTGCAAGGGAGGGGGGTGAAACAGCAACCCTCTCCCATCGGGAGAGGGGATCATGACGACGCTTCCGCCGCGGCTTCGGCTCTGCGCGCCTGTTCCTTTGCCATGAAGTCTTCGATCTCGGGCGTCGGTTTCCAGTATTTCTCGATCATCTCGGGTCGGCAGCGTTTCAGTTCGGCCGAGGGGAGCATGCCCATGAGCCGCCAGCCGAGGTCGAGGGTTTCCTGGATCGAGCGGTTCTCGTCGGGGCCCTGCGTGATGAACTGCGCTTCGAATGCTTCGGCGAACTTCACATACAAGACGTCGATCGGCGTCAGGGACGATTCGCCCAGCACCACCGCGAGTTCCTGTGCCGACTTGCCCCGAGCGTAGGCGGCGTAGAGCTGGTTCAGCACGTTCGCGTGGTCCTCGCGGGTCTTTTCGTCGCCGATGCCCTTGTCCTTCAGCCGCGAGAGCGACGGCAGCACGTTCACCGGCGGATACACCCCCTCGTTGTGGAGCGGCCGCGACATGATGATCTGTCCTTCGGTGATGTAGCCGGAGAGGTCGGGCACGGGGTGGGTCTTGTCGTCGTCGGGCATGCTGAGCACCGGGATCTGCGTGATGGAGCCTTTCTTCCCGCGGATGCGGCCGGCACGTTCGTAAATCGTCGAGAGGTCGGTGTAGAGGTAGCCGGGATAACCGCGTCGACCGGGAATCTCCTTACGCGCGGCGCTGATCTCACGCAGCGCGTCGCAGTAGTTCGTCATGTCGGTGAGGATGACCAGCACGTGCATGTCACGTTCGAACGCGAGGTATTCGGCGGCGGTGAGCGCCGAGCGCGGGGTGGCGATACGCTCGATGACCGGGTCGTCGGCGAGGTTGATGAACAGCACCGCCCGCTGAATGGCCCCGGTGCGGGTGAAGTCCTCGATGAAAAAGTTCGCCTCTTCAAACGTGATGCCCATCGCGGCGAAGACCACCGCGAAGCCTTCACCCGATGCGAGCACCTTGGCCTGTCTGGCGACCTGTGCGGCGAGCATGTTGTGCGGAAGACCCGCACCACTGAAGAACGGAAGCTTCTGCCCGCGCACGAGCGTGTTCAGCCCGTCGATGGTCGAGATGCCCGTCTGGATGAACTCGTTGGGATAGTCACGTGCGGTCGGGTTGATGGGAATGCCGTTGATGTCCGTCGTCTTTTCGGGCAGCACGTCGGGTCCGTCGTCGATCGGGTGACCCAGCCCGTTAAACGTGCGGCCGAGGATATCGGGCGAGAGATCCATGCGGAGACCGCGGGCGAGGAAACGCACCTTGGTGCCGACCGACGAGATGCCCTGTGTGCCTTCGAAGATCTGCACCAGCGCGGTGTCGGTGTCGACCTCGAGCACCTGGCCCTGTCGGGTGATCCCGTCTTCGAGCTTGATCTGCACGAGTTCCCCGTAGGCCACGTCACTGATGCTCTCGACGAGCATCAGCGGGCCGGAGAGTTCACGAACGGTTCGGTATTCTCGCTGCACGGCATCTTTCCTTTCGGGAAGTGTACCACGACTGGCTTGTCCAGCCGCAGATCCCTCCTGCTGCAATTTGTTGACGAATGACCAAATCCCAATGACCAATGTCCCATCAAGACCCAAGCCCTAATAAGCAATCCCCGTTGAGGACAGGTGCTTCGTCATTGGGCATTGCAGTTTGGTCATTGATTGGTCATTGGACATTGTCCATTGGGCATTGTGTGCTATTTCCCCTTCAACGCACCGATCTGGTCGATGACGGCCTGTTTGAGTTTTTCGAGTTTGTCTTTCGACGCGGCTCTGTCATCTTCCTCGATGAGCTTGGCCCGGGAGATGTCTTCGAGCACTTCGAGGTCGAGCAGTCGGTCGAACGGCACGCCCGCTTCGATGGCCTCGGCGGCACGGTGCTGGAACTCGATGATCGTGTCGAGCATCATGAACTGCTTGTCGAGCGAGGTGAAGGTGTCGATATCGTCGAACGCGTTCTGGTGCAGGAAGTCCTCGCGGATCATCCTGGCGGTCTGCATGGTCAGTCGGTCGGCGGGGCCGAGCGCGTCGACGCCGACGAGCCGGACGATCTCCTCGAGCTCGGCTTCACGCTTGAGAAGCGCCATCGCCTCGGTGCGGTTCTTCTGCCAGTCTTCGTGGACCGATTCGTTGCCGAAATCGTCGACCGTCTTCTGGTACAGGCTGTAGCTCGTGAGCCAGTTGATGGCGGGGAAATGTCTCTGGAACGCGAGCTTGTCGTCGAGTCCCCAGAAGACGCGCACCACGCGCAGTGTTGCCTGCACGACGGGTTCCGAGAGGTCGCCGCCCGGAGGCGACACCGCGCCGATGAGCGTGACCGACCCTTCACGGTCGTCGGACGAGAGCACCTTGCCGTAACCGGCGCGTTCGTAGAACCCGGCGATGCGACTGGTGAGATACGCAGGATACCCCTCCTCACCGGGCATCTCGCCGAGACGTCCCGAGATCTCGCGCATGGCCTCGGCCCACCGCGAGGTGCTGTCGGCCATCATCGCCACGTTGTAACCCATGTCACGGAAGTACTCGGCCATGGTGATGCCGGTGAAGACCGACGCCTCGCGCGCCGCCACCGGCATGTTCGACGTATTCGCCACCAGGACCGTTCGCTCCATCAGGGGCTGACCGGTCTTCGGGTCCTTGAGGTGCGGGAACTCCAGCAGCACATCGGTCATCTCGTTGCCGCGCTCGCCGCAGCCCACGTAGACCACCATCTCGGTGTCCGACCACTTCGCCAGCTGGTGCTGCACGACGGTCTTCCCCGACCCGAACGGCCCGGGCACGCACGCGGTGCCTCCCTTCGACAGCGGGAAGAACATGTCGAGGATGCGCTGTCCGGTGACGAGCGGGATTTTCGGGGTGAGTCGTCGGACCATCGGCCGCGGTTGCCGCACCGGCCAGCGCTGAATCATGTCGAGCTGAATCTCTTCGCCGTTCGCATCGAGCACAGCGATGACGGTCTCGACGTTGCCGTCGAGTTCCTTGATGTCCTTGACGGTGCCCGTCATGCCGGGCGGCACCATGATGCGATGCTCGATGGTGTCCGATTCCTGCACCGTGCCGAGAAAATCACCGGGGCCGACCGTGTCACCGACCTTGGCGACGGGAACGAAGTGCCAGGTGACGTCGCGGTCGAGTGCCGGTGCCTGCGCACCCCGGACGATGAAGTCACCTTCCTGTGCCTGGATCTTGTCGAGCGGACGCTGCACGCCGTCATAGATGGCACGGATGAGGCCGGGACCGAGTTCGACCGACAGCGGCATGCCCGTCGGCTCGATCGGGTCGCCCGGGGTCACCCCCTCGGTGTCCTCGTACACCTGGATAGAGAACTCCTCGCCCTTCACCTCGATGATTTCACCAAAGAGCTTGTCGGTGCCGACGTGCACCAGCTCGTACATCTTCGCCCCTTCAAGCCCCACCCCGATGACGAGCGGTCCGGAAATCTTCTTGACGGTTGCGTCTGGCATAGCGGCTTGTCCTGTGTTCTATGGTTTTCGCGATCTCTCCCTCAACTTCTCAGGGAGAGGGGATTGATTGCGTTTCCGTTTTCCCCAAGAGATCCACGCCGGCGGCCTGCTCGATGGCGAGGCGCACCTGTTCGCGTCCGATCTTCTTCGGCTCGGGTCCGTCGGGGACGACGAGCACGACGCCGTGAGCGTTCCGGCGGAAATTCATGACCGCGTCGGCGCACCCGGCGGCTTGTGACTCACCGCAGACGACCATCGCGACGGTCTCGTCGACACTCAACGTGTTCAGCGTCGAGGCGAGTTCGGCGGCATCGGCCGCCTCCATCGGCGCGAAGCCGACGGCGGTCAGCGGCAGCACGAGCTGCTTGGTTCCCACGACGACGAGTTTGGCCATGACGTCTCGTCCTACCCGATGTAGCTTCGTCGGAGTTTCGTTCGCGTTTCATCGCGGTCGGCCTGGACCACGAAGGTTTCGCTGATGAGACGAAGGTTGAGGTTCTCCGTCCTGAGCGCCCAGAGATACCCGAACACGCGTTCGGGTCCGAAGGCGACGCGCTTGGCATCGGTGAGACGGTGCGTCACCCGGTCGTCGGTGCGACGGGCGATCTCGCCGAGGGTCTTGCGTGAGACGGTGATCAGCTCGCCCTCGGTCGCCTCGAGACGTTCCATGAGGACGTTGTCCATGCGGTCGAAGTCCTCGCGGACGAGACGGATGAGCCAGTCGTATTCGAGCGGCGGTGCGAGGAAGACGTTGATGAGGCGGTCTTCGCTTTCGCCGGCGAGCTGTGCGCGGACGATGGTGACCGCGGCCTTCATCAGTCCTTCCTCTTCAGTCCACTGGGTGATGAAGTCGCTCCCGATGCGGCGTGCTTGCTCGAGCATGTAGACGAGTTCCTCGCGGTCGATCAGCAGGTCCATCGCGGCTGCCGGGTCGTCGGCCTGTTCGATGTGCGTGCGGACCTCGTCGGCCATGGCGTCGAAGTCGAGACGTCCGTCGATGCTGCCGCCGGAGAGGGCATCGATCTGCTCGTCGGTGATGAGTCCCGGGGGCTCGGCCGCGTGCTCGGGACTGAGCGCCTGCCGCACGCGTGCACGGACCTCGGCGAAGATGTAACTGGCGAGCATCATCTTGCACACGGTCGGGTCGGGAGACTGCCTGGCGAGCTCGCACGCGATGCGGACGTATTCCTGCTCCAGCGCACGCTTGACCTCCGCGTCGGGCACACCCTCCGGCTGGTGCACGTACGTCTCGACCTGCTTGAGCCGCTGAAGGGCCGCTTTGAGATCGGGCTGACGCAGGAGGTCCAGAAACTCGTCGTCCGTCAGCAGCCGTGTTTCGGCCACCGCCAGAATCCCGCTCACGTATGTCCAGTCGGCTCGATACACACCTGACTCCGCTTGCTCGTGTTCGACCCCCCTGGGGTCGCACTGCGGCATCACGACGCTTCGGGAAACGCCTCGGCCATCAGCTCGGGCAGCACCTTCGTGCGGAAGGTCTCGAGCTGTGAGTCGAGCGAGTAGTCGACGTCGAACTTGTCACCGCGCAAGATGAACCCGCCGAGGATGTCGACGGTTTCCTCCGACAGCGGGGGGATCTTCTCGGTGACCTCGGCGTTCAGCTCGTCGATCGCACGACCGAGGGTTTCACGATGCTCGCTTCGGCAGAGGATTTCGCCTTTCTGCCCGGCCATGCTGCGAAGGTACCGGCGGGTGAGCTGCCAGTATCCGTCGTCGAACAGCAGCTTCCGGGTCGCCTGTTCGAAGACGTCGTCGAGGATGGCCGTTTTGAGCTTGAGCATCTCGAGACGCTGTTCGGCCTGGAGCGTTCCGATCGACTGGTCGAAGGCGTTCTTGAGTTCGGCCTTGAGCCGGTCGATGCCGAGTGCGAGGTCCGCGTCGGCTTGCTGCTTTGCGTTCGAGACGGTCTCGGCGGCTTCGGTGCGTGTGGTCTCGGCCAGCTCGGCGGCCTTGGTTGTCGCCTCGTCGACGATATGGTTTTCGATCTTTTCGAGCGTCATTGCACCGCCTGTGTCACGAGTTTCAGGCTCGGCTCAACCACCCACAGAAGCGTGAGGAACGCCGCCAGGAGCGCGACGACGGCGTAGGTCTCGACGAGCGCGGGCAGGATGATCGCCCGGCCCATTTCCTCGGGCTTCTTGGCGACGAGGTTGATGCACGCCGCCGACGTTTCGCCCTGGTAGACGGCGCTTCGCCAGTAGACGAGACCCGAGCCGAGTCCGATGGCGAGGATGCCGAGTCCACTGAGCGCCGAGACGTCGACGGCCTTGCCGAGCACGCCGATGCGCCAGAGAATGAGGAACAGCGTCACGAACCCGTAGAACCCCTGTGTGCCGGGCAGTGCGATCAAGACGAGCAGTTTTCCGAAGAGCTCCGGTTTCTCGCTCATGACGCCCGCGGCCTGTCCCGACGCGATGCGGATGCCCTGTGCCGACCCCATGCCGCCGCCCGCGACGGCGAACATCGCACCGAGAACCGCCCAACCCAATCCCGACTCCAGGAAATACAGCTGCCAGAACGCCATCTCACATACCTCCAGGTTCCAGGTTCAAGAATCTCTCGTTTCTTCGTATCGTTTTCGGTCAGTCGACCACGCGTACGCGTTCGGAGGTACCCAGCGGACTGAATCGAACGCCTCCCGCCTCGTAGAACCGACCGAAGAACTCCATGAAGATCAGACGTCCCGAGTGCACGAAAGACCCCAGCACGTTGATCAGGAAATTGAACCCATGTCCGATGAGGACCAGCAGCACGAAGAGGAGCACCTGCCACACCGCCGGGTCCTGTCCCAGGACGATGCCCGCGATCTTGTTGAAGCACATGCCCACCACCGCCGTCACGAGTCCCAGCGCCAGCAGACGCGAGTAGCTCAGCGTGTCGCCCACGAAACCCGTCGCACCGTAGGAGCCCATGATCCCGTAGATGCTGACGAGCCCGATGACGATCTTCCCGGCGATGCTCTCCTCCTTGCGGCCCTGCGTGAGGAAAAGCCCCACGGCCCCGATCAGGAAAAGCCACACCCCCGTCCGCGGCACCCAGGCCGGTATCGGGGGCGAGAAGAGTCCCATGATCATCATGATGAACCCGGGCAGCACGATGAGCCACAGTCCGCCGTCGAAGATCGCACCGGCGTAGTCCTTGACGCGGAAGTCGCGGTACATCGCGAGGAGGATGCCGTAGAACTGGTTGATGACGCCGATGCCGAGGACGACGATGAGCGCTCGTGCGGGAACTTCCAGCGGCTCGGCCACCGTGAGCGCCCTGGTCATCCGCAGCACCGCGTTGTTCTCGCCCAGATACGTCGGGAGGTCCGACGCCCACGACCCGGTGAGGATGCCCACCACCATCGCGAAGAACCCGCCCCACGCGATGAGCGTGAAGAAGTGACGATAGCCGGGGTAGGCCTTCACCTTGCGTATGATATACCAGGACAGCGCCAGGAGCAGGAACCCGTAGACCGCGTCGCCGAAGCAGAACCCGAAGAAGACGAGAAAGCTGAGCATCAGAAACGGGCTCGGGTCGAACGCCCGGTAGTGAGGGAGACCGAACATGCTGGTGAGCGCCTGGGCGGGTTCGAAGATGCGGTTGGTTCGCAGCTGCACGGGGACGTCTTCGTCGAGTTCGGGCTCTTTGAAGACGACGTCGGCTTCGGGAAAGGTCTCGCCGATCTTCGCGCGGACGACCTCGGCCTCCCGAGCACAGACGTACCCGGTGAGCATGACCATGCGCCGGGAGTTGAGCGCCTTTTCCTGGGCGGCGGCGACGTCACGTCGGGCCTCCCAGTGCCCGAGCACGGCGATCACCCCTCGACGGTGCTTTTCGACGAGTTCGGCGATGGCCGCATCGATGGCAGCGATGCTCTCGCCGTAGCCGTCCAGCTCCACCGTGAGTGCGCGCGCCATGTTTTTGGCCGACACCCCTGGGGCCAGCGGCAACAGGTTGAACTCGAACTGTCGGAGGAAGTCGTTGAATTCGTTTTCGTGCTCGGCGAGCGCCACGACCTGCAGAAGTGCACGGTCGTTCTTGCCGCGGCCGAGTTCGTTGATAAAGATCGTGTCACCCACCTTCTCGCTCTCGTCCATCAGCGCTCGCATGCGGTGACTGACGGCGCCGAGCGCCCCGACGCACCGTCGGAACGGCGGCGGCGCCGCACAGTCGATGCCCTCCCAGAGCGTAAGGTGTGCCAGCTCGATGTGAATTTCCTCGATGCGATGGGAGAGTGCGAGCGCCTCGTCGGCAAGGTCGGTGATGTGCCCGTCGATGGCGTCGACGTCGAACTCCTCGAGTGCACGGGACATCTCGTCGGCGGTGATCTCGAGGGGCAGTGCGACGAAATTCTCGCCGAGGCCGCGTTTCGGCGGCTGGTAGTGGTCCATGATTTCGCGGATGTGCTGGAGCCGGGCGATGCGCTCATCGGGCTTCGCCGTCTCGGCGGCGAGGTGCGAGAAGACGTCGTCGGACGTCTCAGCAGACGTGACCTCGACAAGGTGAACGGACTGGAGTGATGCGAGTGCGTCGAGCATCGGGCGGAGCTTCGTCCGCTCGGTGACCACCCACATGCGTTTCATCCGCTCGATGCTCATCGGTTGATTTCCAGGAAGCGACGGACGACCCAGTCGGCGAGTGTGTCGGTGCGGCCGCCGGTGTTCTTCTGGAGACTCTCCTTGCGATCCTCGAAAGCCGCACGCATCGATTCAGTCTCTTTGGCGAGTGCGGCCTCGTGCTCCTCACGGAGACGACGCGACTCGGCCTCGAGCTTCTCCTGAGAATCCCCCCGGGCGGCCTCGGCGTCGCTGCGGGCTTTCTCGAGCGCCGATTCACGGTCGGACTCGGCCTGGGCCAGAATCTCCTCGGCACGGTCCTCGATGCGCCTGACTTCCTCGAAGATGTCCTTCTCCATGGCTGGACGGACTCCCTGACGAACCCGGCGACTGGCGGAAAGAACGGAGGGAAAAACACACTGGGACGACCTCGGTCGGCCTCCCGGCAGTCCCCCGTAAACACCGACCAGATTATGAAATCCGAACGCGATGAAGTCAAGAAAGTAACCCGTAGATGGGTCTGGGGCATCAATTGAAGGTAAGGCATGCGTGTGAAACGTCTTATGTCGGAACGGTACCGGGCCGACGGCGTGAATGTGTTTCACTTCGTGACAGAGCCCGGAAGCTGTCGGTGCCTGTAGAATCTCGCACGGGCCGTCACCCGCATTCCTGACCGTGAATTCCTCGAGTTCATGAGGCGCAACTACGCCCTGCTCGAATACCGGTTGTTCAATGGGACCGGTGTGTTCCTGTTCAAGAACGAACGCCCCCGACCCCGGCGCCAAAGCGCCGGCGTTGTCAACGCTCCCCGTCGGGGGTGCATCCCCGCAAGGCCGCGCCTTGCACTTGACAGGTGCTGCACTATCATTTATAAACATACCGGGTGTCGGTCGGCTGTGCACGTTGAGCGGACGAAGGAGGACCCCGCATGAGTGACCACGAGGCAGCCAAGCCGTCGGCGGCAGACGGGCTCTTTCCCAAGAGGGGGGCATCGCGGCTCCTGACGCTCGGTCTCCTCTTCGTCGCGGCGGTCGGCATCAGGCTCTACCGCATAGAAGAGCCTCTTCTCGAGATTCACGCAAGCCGCCAACACCACTCGGCGATCGTCGCAAGAGCCTGGTATTTTGAGGGAAACGACTCGATACCGAAGTGGCGGCAGGATGTCGCGGTGGCAAACAGGAAGATGACCGGTCTCCGCGAGCCTCCTCTGATGGAGTTCCTTGCGGTTCTGGGATACCGAGTCACCGGGGGAGAGCGGTTGTGGATTCCCCGGCTCTTCTCAATCGCGTTCTGGGTCGCGGGGGCCGTGTTCCTCCACCAACTGGTCAGAAACATCGCCGACGCCGACTCGGCCTTGCTGTCGACGGCCTTCTATCTTCTTGTCCCCTTTGGGGCGTTTACGAGCCGGGTGTTTATGCCCGATCCGCTCATGACAGCGCTGCTGGTTGCGGCGGTGTTCCTGATGTGGCGCTACTTCGAGCGACCCACAGGGCGGAATTTCATGGTCGCAGCGGCGGCATCGGCTTTCGCCGTTTTTGTGAAATCGTTTTGTCTGTTTCCGCTCATCTGTGTCTTCGTGTCGCTGTCCGTGCGAAAGCGAGGAGCACCGCTTCGACGGATCGTGCTGCGGAGCACACTCTTCGCGACCCTCGTGCTGGCACCCGCCCTTGTGTACCTGCTGTACACGAGCCTGACGGCACAGGCCAGGGCGATACTTTCGACGGGACGTGCGGTTGTCCAGCCAAGTCTGCTGATCCGACCGTTCTTCTGGGCCGGGTGGCTGGCGAAGATCTCACAGGTCGTGACGTTACCCGCCCTTCTGGCCGGTGTTGCAGGCATGGTGGTCTTCCGCAAGGGGTTGCCGCGTGCACTGGTGTTCGGCTTGTGGGTCGGGTATATGCTTTTCGGTCTGGTGCTCAGTTACCCGGCATACACCCACAGCTATTACCATCTGCAACTGGTGCCGATTGTCGCCATCTCGCTGGGTCCCGTGGCCGCGCTCTTGATGAAAGGTCTCGCGCGGTCAATCAGTCCGAAAGGACTTCGCAGGGCATTCGTCCGCGGTCTCTTTCTGGCGGTGGTCTTTCTGGCGGTCTTTTCCTACATTTACGAGAGACGGACACTCGCGCTGCGCAGGTTCTCGGCAAAGCAGCGGAGAAGCCAGTCCTTTCTGTACGCGGTCAACCCGGACTTCCAGGACGTCATCAGGAAGGCGCGGGAGATCGGCGATGCCGTTGGGCACAGCACGAAGACGCTCGTCATATCCTCTTACAGGATCTACTTCTATCATGGGGAGTTGTCGGGCAGAACCCGGCCTGACCTGGACATGCTGCGCACAGGGAAACGGGGCGGGGGACCGGATCTCCGTGCAAAGGAGCAGTTCATGACGCAGTATGCAGACTGGTCGCCGGAGTACTTCGTTGTCATGAACCTGGTGGAACTGGACGCCCGGCCGGACCTCAAGCGGTTTCTCAATCAGAACTACCCCGTTTTGCGCAGAGGAGATACCTACCTCATTTACGATCTGCGGCAAAGCAAGAGCCCCCCGTAAGGGCGGACGTGTCCTCATCTTCCGGAAGTGAACCGATCAGGCGCTTCAGTCGTCACCACACCATGACCACGGTATCTGTCTCTGTTGCGAAACCTCCGACGTGCCCGCAAAACCCTTGAATTCGCGGGACTTGTGGCTATCATACGTCTCCTTCGAGAAATCTGCGGACGACTGATCCCGAACATTCAGGAGAAACCCATGACCCTCAGGACGTATCCCATCTCGAAGTCGAAGCACGGCTACTTCAGCCCGGACGGTACCGAGTACATCATCACCGAGCCCGACCTGATGCGTCCGTGGCTCAACTTCATGGCCAACGGGAAATACCAGATCTGCGTCTCGCAGACCCTGGGCGGGATGAGCCTCGCGGGTCAGGACCTGCGCATCAACAACACCTACGGCAAGTTCGACACCCCCGGCAAGTACGTCTTCCTGCGCGACGACGACACCGGGAAGTACTGGAGCGCGAACTGGGTGCCGTTTTTCCGGCGGCTTCAGCGGTTCGAGTGCCGGCACGGCATGAACTATTCCACGCTCACCACGCAGACCGAGAACGTTCGCA
>Ga0272442_10010469_pt1 | contig 11431 bp, 13 predicted proteins | sample SSMForm2O_FD_200262 | JGI IMG/M metagenome (GOLD analysis project Ga0272442, IMG submission 200262) | Marine sediment archaeal communities from Little Sippewissett salt marsh, Falmouth, MA, United States - SSM-Form-2O | ecosystem: Environmental > Aquatic > Marine > Wetlands > Sediment ...
CATTTTGGAACCCTTGATCCTAAGGTTACTGGTGTCCTGCCTGTTGCTTTGAACAGAGCATGCAAGCTCACTGGATTTTTTCTTGGAGAAGACAAAGAGTATGTTGGAATCATGAGAATTCATGGTGAGATGTCAATGAATAAAATTCAAAAAGTTATTGATAAGAATTTTATTGGAGTGATTAAGCAAACACCTCCTGTCAAATCCCGTGTCAAAAGGCAGGAAAGAGAGAGGGAAGTCAAGAGGTTTGAATTGCTTGAACAAAATGAAGACAGCAAAGACATTGTTTTTAAGGCAGAAGTTGAAGGAGGAACATACATTAGAAAATTAATTGATGACTTGGGAAATGATATTGGCCTTGGAGCACACATGCTTGAATTGCGAAGAGTTCGTGCAGGAATCTTCAAAGAAGATGATAAAAAATACCCTGCTGTAAATCTTTATGACTTTGAAAAGGCAGTTGATGAGTATGAAAAAGGCAATGAGCAAATTTTAAGAGAAATGATTATTCCTGCAGAAATTGTTTATGAGGTTTACAAGCCTGTTCAGATTAAAAAAACTTCCATGAGCAGAATCTTTCATGGCAGCCCTGTTCATGGCAAGGACTTGAAAAAGTCTGTTAAGATGGAAAAAGGAAAAATAATCAGTGTTTTTGCAGGAGAAAGATTTATAGGAATGTTTGAGGTTGTAAATTCAGGAGATGCTTTTGCAAAGCCAAAATTTGTTTTGCAGCCATTACATTCTTAGATTCTTAAAGGAATGCAAGTCCATGCCATAATAATCATAAATATCCTTTACACTCATGTGCCCTACATCCTTTCCCTCTAGATTCAGCAATCTTAATCCCTCTCTTACCTTTTTCTCACTAAGGGGGGATTCAATTTCCAGATATGTTGGGATTCCTGGCCAGGAATCTATTGAAAACTCCAAGTCTCCTAATGTAAAGAGCTTTCTTATGTTTTCCTGGTAATATACATCCTTGAATGCACCTGTTTTTGATAAAATCTCTGCAGTTGCCTCTGCATTTGAGACAATAACTTCTATTTCCTCTGTATCTGATATTCCTCTTCCTCTTTTAATTTTGTAAGTTAGAGTAGATTTATCACCCTCATCTCTTACTCTAATCCATTCATCTTTTTCAGGATTTATGTCAAAAATCCACCTCCTGAAAAGTCTTGCTGCTTTTTCCTCTGTGCATATCTTTCTTAATTTGGACGTTGTTTCTTCTACAGGAATATCCAATACCTTTGTTTCATATTCTTTTGCCATATTTATTTTGTTAAATGTAAATATTTAAGTATTATTGTGATGGTTTTTAAGTAAGATGAGGCACTTCATATATGTTTCAAAAAGCGCAAGAACCTCTGGAAATTTTGATGTAAACAATCTAATGAGGGCAGGGAGAATGGATATTGCGTGCCAGGTTGTGATTATGGCTTTTTTTGTTTCCCATCATACAAGAGAGGATGTCAAGCTTCATTTGATATTTGAAGGCGGGCCAGACCCACCTAAACATCTGGAAATGTGCCCTGGAAAGAATTTCATGGGAGATGAAGAGCACAGGATTGACATTAGCAAAAAAGATATTGCTGGCTTAATCAAGAAAATGCTTTACAAGTACAGAAAAGGGGAAAAGAGAGAGATTGCTCCAGGATATTTTGTTGAAAAAAAGAACCTTGTTAAGGTTGTTGAAGAATTAATTGATCAAGGAAAGGAAATCTACATCATGGACAGAAAAGGTAGGGATGTCAGAGAAATTGAGAAGCTAGACAATGCTGTTTTTATTCTTGGAGATCAGGATGGAATCCCAAAAAAGGACTTGAAGGCCCTGAAAAAGATGGATGCAAAAAAGATAAGCGTTGGCAGACAAATGTACTTTGCCTCGCAGACAATGACTATTCTTCAGAATGAGCTTGATAGACGAGGAATATAAAAGTTAATAAAGCAATCTTGCTTTTTCTGTGTATGAAAAATAATCTTTTTAAAAAAGATTAGACAAAACCAGAAGATGAAAAAAAGCGTTAGATTATACGTCAATGGACTTGTGCAGGGAATATTCTTCAGAAGCTTCATAAAAACAAATGCAGAAAAATACAATGTCAAGGGCTTTACGAGGAATCTTGAGGATGGAAGAGTCGAGGTTTTCTTGGAAGGAGACAGTGAAGGGGTGAATAAGATGATTGAATTATGCAAGCAAGGGCCAAAGCATGCGCAGATAAAAAATGTTGAAGTTAAACCAGAAAAATTCCAGGACTTTAAAACATTCAAGGTTCTGCATATTTGATTATTTTTACAATGATTTACACAAATTCTGATGGGGGTGCAAGAGGCAATCCAGGTCCTGGGGCCATTGGAGTTCTTATTCGAAAAGATGGAGAGATTATAACCAAGGATAGTGGCTTTTTAGGAACCAGAGTCACAAACAACCAGGCAGAGTATGAGGCCTTAATTCAGGCACTGAAAATGGCTTTGAAGTTTGGCAAGGAAGTGACTTGCATTCTTGATTCAGAGCTTGTTGTCAAGCAGATGCTTGGAGAATACAAGGTAAAGAATCCAAAGCTGAGGGAGCTTTTTTTAAAGGCTCAGAAGATTCAGGACAAATTTGACAAAGTAAGGTATCTTCATGCAAGCAGAGAAGACAAGTTCCAGTCAATGGCTGATGAGCTTGTGAATTACGAGCTTGATAAAAGAGGCTTTAGAAAATACTATAAAAGATAAAATCAATACTAATTTAAGATGGAAAAGTTTTTTTGGGCAGACGCTATTGCTGACAACATTGTAAAAAAAGTAGGCAAAAAGAAAGGGTATGTGTGCGCTTCAGGCATAACCCCTTCTGGCGAGGTGCATATTGGGAATTTTAGAGAAGTCATTACAACTGACATGGTTGTTCGAGCCTTAAGGGAAAAAGGGCACAAAGTCAGATTTATTTATTCCTGGGATGATTATGACAGATTTAGAAAAGTTCCAGCAGGAGTTGATAAGAAATTTGAGAAATACATTGGAATGCCTCTAAGCGATGTTCCTTCTCCTGATAGTTCTGAAAAAAGATTAAGTTATGCTGAACATTTTGAAAAAAGATTTGAGCAGGGCCTAGAGAAAGTTGGAATAAAGCCAGAATTTATCAGGCAAAACATTATGAATAAAAAATGCACATATGCTGATTTAATTAAAACTGCTATTGAAAAAAGAGACACTATTATGAAAATCCTAAATAAATACAGAAAAGAGCCGCTTAGTAAGGACTGGTATCCTGTTAGCATTTATTGTGAAAAGTGCAAAAAGGATTTTGGAAAGGTTGTTGCTGTTGATGGCTATGAAATAGAGTATGAATGCAAGTGCGGATTCAAGAATAAAATAGATTTTAGAAAAAAAGGCATTGTCAAGGCTGCTTGGAGAGTTGATTGGCCAATGAGATGGAAGTTCGAGGAAGTTGTTTTTGAGCCAGGAGGAATTGACCATAGTGTCTCAGGAGGCTCCTTTGATACTGGAAAGCAGATTGCCAAAGAAGTGTTTAATTATCCAGCTCCAATGTATCAGATGTATGAGTGGATTGGTGTCAAGGGAGGGGGTGCTTTTTCAAGTTCTACTGGAAATGTCTTAACACTAAATGATGTTGAAGAAGTTTATGAGCCTGAAGTCCTAAGATACTTGTTTGTTGGCACAAGACCAAGCAGGGCTTTTGATATTAGCTTTGATTTGGATGTCATTAAGATTTATGAGGACTATGACAAATTAGAGGAAAAATATTATTCTGGAGAGGCAAACCCCATGGAAAAAAGACAGTATGAAGTCTGCCAATTAAAGCTCAGCAAAAAGCAGCCAAAAAGAATTGGGTTCAGGCATTTGGTTACTCTTGTTCAAGTCAATGAAACTCAGGGATTGGACAAGGCCGGCAAGATTCGGGCTGCTAAAGTCAGAAACTGGCTTGAAAAATATGCTCCAGAAGAAATGAAATTTGAATTTCAGAAAAAAATTCCTGGTTCTGCAAGGCTGAACAAAAAAGAAAAAGAAGCTCTTAAGGAATTGAAAAAATCCCTGAAAAAGAAAGATTATGGTGAAAAAGAGTTATTTAATGAATTTTACGAAATTTGCAAAAGAATTGAAATAAAAAACACAGAGTTTTTTGATGCTGCATACAGAGTTATCATAAACAAAAGAAAAGGGCCTAGATTAGCCTCGCTTATTCTGGCTGTAGGAAAAGAAAATATTATTAAATTGCTAAATCAAATAAAATAATAATGGCATTGATTGTAAAATCAAACATCAAGAAAACAGTGAAGGAGCTTGACAAGGAGAATGCTGTTTCAAGCGTTGCTGAGGAAGTCGGCATGGCTATGGAAAGAAAAGTAGAGGATATGCTTTCTGAAGCCATCAAAAGAGCAAAGGCAAATGGCAGAAGAACTCTGCAGGCTCGGGATCTTTAGGAAAACAAAATGGGCATATTGGGAGTTGAACGGAGAGCCAAGAAATGGGTTAATCTTGAAAGAGACCTTGAGGGCAGAACTGAAACATTTCGCAAAGTAAAGGAATCCATATCTATGCTTCCAGAAGCAAATCAGAAAATTGTGTGGAAGTACATAGAAGTTGATTACTTAACTGGTGCATTTAATCTTGATAAATTAATGCGTTACGGGGAAGAGATGAAGGAGATTCTAAATGACCATGACATCTCCAACCTCTGTTTTTTAATGATTGACATAGATGATTTCAAGAAATACAATGATACTTTTGGACATGAAAGAGGAAATGAGGTATTAAGAGAGGTTACTGAAACAATCTTCCTAGATTTAAGAATATATGATAATGTGTTCAGATACGGAGGAGAAGAACTTGTAGTTACTCTTCCAGGCGATACCCTATCTCAGGGAGTAAATGTTGCAACAAGAATAAAGAACCATATAAGGAATAGGGATTTTTACAGGAGAGATGTTACTGTCAGCGTTGGTGTTGCAAACCAGAGTGAGATGCCCTTAAATGTCAGAAACCTTATTAGCATGGCAGATGTGGCAATGTATGTTGCAAAGGCAAGAGGAAAGAATCAGGTTGTTGCTTATGATAATGATACAGAAAAAGAATTTCTCCAAACAAGGCAAACAGAATAGGGCTGCTGGAGCAAGATTTGAATTAAAAGTGCGTAAGGATCTTGAATCACAAGGATATGTTGTTTCCAAGTGGATGAATAATGTTTCATTTAGTGACGGAAAGGGAGAGATTGTTCCTGCAAAAAGAAAATACAATCCGTTTTTGCGTGCATTGAGTGTTGGCACAGGATTTCCAGACTTTATTTGCTTTAAAATTAATAAAAGAAATATTCTTGGTGTTGAGGTTAAGAGAAGAGGCTATTTAAGCAAGGATGAAAAAGCAAAGTGCAGATTTTATTTAAGGAAAAAGGTTTTTTCTAGGATATGGATTGCAAAGGCTGTCAAAGATGGGAGAAAGATTAATATAGAGTACATGGACTTCAAAAAGAAGTATGGATTGTAAAAAGGAAAAGAATTTGCTTTTTGTGATTGTTTTGTTTTTAGCTGCATTGACTTTTGCTGGCTTTGCTTCAGCAGCATGCTCAGAGGGGCAGATTAACATAAACAATGCTTCTCTTGAGGATTTGGACTTGATAAAATGGGTTGGGCCTGCGACTGCCCAGGCAATAATTGACACTCGGCTGTTTTATTCATTGGATGATTTATTGAATGTTTCTGGAATTGGGGAGACAAAACTGCAGGATATAAAAAATCAGGGCTTGGCTTGCGTAGATGTTGATGATGATGGTTCAGATTCAGATTCAGATGAAGAAAATGGTTCAGATTCTGATGGAGAGGATGAAGACAAAGATGATAATGATGATTGCGACAATGATGAGGATTCTGATGAAAGAGATGTCATAAACTATACTCTAAAGACAAATTACACTGGAAATTCAAATAAAAAAGATAATTTCACTTTTGAAAAAATAAAAATAAATAATTACTCCAACAATACAAAAGATATAAAAACCAAACCAAATTATGCTCTTTATGGCTTGGGGATTTTTTCCCTGCTCATAATAACACTCCTTGCATTGAGATTCAGGAGATACAGCAAAAATGAATTCAAATAAAAACAAACCACTTTCAGATGTCAAGGTAAGGGCACTTCTTGTAATAGAGGTTTTGGGCAGACCTCCTGAACACTTAAACGAAGTTTTAGAAAAGATGTGCAATAAGATAGCAGAGGAAGACGGTGTTGAAGTCAAGGAGAAAAAGATTCATGAGATAAAAGAACTGGAAAAGAAAAAGGGCTTTTTCACAAATTTTGCTGAAGTGGAAGTTGAAACTGACAACATAGTCACTGTCTCTGGGCTGATGTTCAAATACATGCCTGCCCATGTTGAGATTCTTTCTCCAGAAAATATTTCATTGCAGAACAATGATTTCACTGTTTTGTTCAATGAGCTGACAAGAAGGCTTCATGGATATGATGAAATAGCAAGAGTTGTGCAGGCTCAGAAAATCATGCTTGAGAAAAAGCTCAAAGAAGTTCTTGAAAAGCAAAAATCTGGAAAAGCTGAGGATAAGGCTGATGGCAAGGAAGACAAGGCTGAGAATAAGACTGAAGATAAAAACAAAGATAAGGAAGACAAAAAGAAAAAGAAGTGAACTTTATTTTTTTCCCTGTGCAACTTTTAATAAATTAACTGGCTTAGGAGATTTCTTGTATTTTGTCAGGAAAAACCATGCTCCAATTGCAATCACAGCAATGACAATAATCCACCCAATGATTTTCCCCCAGGAGCTTGACACTGGTGCTGTGCATTTTCCAATGCAACAGAACTGGTTCTTTGCAAAGACATAATCTCCTTCGCATTCCTCATCATCAATGCAGACATCTCCTCCAATCTCCTCGCATGTTTGGGTTGTTGAAATATCCTGCTGCTGCTCTTCTTCAGCAGGCTCATAGCCTGCCACTATGTTCAAGGAAACCCGTATTGAGTCTGAGACACCTTCTGCTGTTGAGACTCTTATGTCTCCTCCAAGAGACTGCTCTGCACCTGAAACAATTATGACTTCAAAATTAGCATTGTTCTCTGGAAGAACCTGTCCAAAAGTATCCTCAGTTATTCTCAAGTAAGGCTTTAGGGATTCATCTAAGTCAACTTCAATGTCGCTTAATCTTCCTGTTCCTGTGTTGTAAATGTAAATCAATTTTGTAAGATTTGAATTTGTAGGCATTGTTATTTCAAGTTCAGGAGGCGCAATGTCAAATGCATAAATCTTGTCCTCTGCTGCAACCTCGTCAATGAATATTGAAACCGGAACTGTGTAATTCATGTTTTCTGATTTCAATGAGATTTCCTTTATTGAAGACTTTGCTCCTGATGCAAGGGTAAATTCAATTGTTTTTTCTCCTGGCGAAACAGATATTTCATAAGAATCATCATCCTCATATTCACTAATGCCACCCTCTTCTCCAGAAACAGTTGTTATTTCAAGTTCTATGTCAATTGAAGTGTCCCCTAAATTGTCAACAGTAATTGAAAAATCATCATTAGTTGAGATAAATCCCTTGTTTACTGAAAAGTCTGCGACTTCATCTATTATTGTGAAATTCCTTACAAGGGGCTCGTCTGTGAACTCGCCCTCGTGCTTGTACTCAACATCATCTATCACAACAGAGTAATTGCCTGGATCTTTTCCTGTTAGGGATGCAAAAAGGTAAAAGCTCTCTCCTATCTTTGCTATCTCAAACTCCATTCCAATTCTTACATGGCCTCTGAAAAATTCAATGTTTTTTTCACTTACAGGAGTCTTTGTAAATTGTCCAGACAGCTTGGCCATAAGGGTTTCGCCTTTTCTGAATTCAGGTTTCATATCAAACTCAACTGCTGACACTAAAGAAACCATAAGCAGAAATGTTGCTGCAAAGCCTGTGAGTATGGCAACCTTTTTCATAATTATTAAAGAAAAGTATGGTTAATAAAGTTTTATTTTTTACTGGCTATTTCTTTTGGCATTGTTATTTTGTCATGCCTTTTAACTTCTTTAGGACATTGTCTACTTGCCCTGGCTTTTTGCCTGCAGGTGCTGGTCTTGCAGAACTTCTTTGAGATGGAGGGAGAATTCTTCTTGGAGGCCTTCTCATTCCAGGCATTCCAGGTCTTCCTGGTCTTCCTGGACCTCCAGGCCCCTGTCCAAACCCTATTGGAGCTCCTGGCTTTCCTGGGCCTGGGCCCTTTTTACGTATCTTGTTCCATAGTGCCTTAAGCTTTTTTCTAAAGACTATTCCAAGAACAGTCAAAAGAATCAATATTATAAGTAGGATTATCCATCCCCAGCCACCTTTTTTTTCAACCTTTGTTGAGGGGATGCAGCACATGTCTCCAAATTCACAAGCATAAAATCCTTCTTCTTCTCCTGCTGAGCATTCAAAAGGTCTGCAAACTCCTCCGTAAGTCTCGCATTCTGATTCTGCTGCTGGAACTTCGCATGTTCCTCCAATGCAGCAGGTTTCTCCTGTTGCTGTGTCTGATGCCTCTACAACACTTCCTCCAGCGCATGTTTCATCAACCTTGCAGATTTCACCTGTTTGCTCTGAGCATGAGAGAATAGGCTTTGCAGTGTCGCAGCACTTTAAAACTCCTGGACAGCTGTAGTCATTGAGAATTGAGCCTACACAGCTTACATCAGACATGCAATAATATCCAGCGCCTTCACAGCTTGTCTTGACAACATCAACCTGCCTTGGCCATATTGAAGCAAGGATTAGTGCTGTGTTCCTTACATTTCCCTGCCAGCATCCGTCTGTTCCCTGAACCTGAGGATCAAGAAGCCAGTTCTTTGCATTTGTTTTTTCTGGAGGGTCGTCGCTTATTGAATACAATGCAATTGCAGTGTCGTAAAACTTGTCCTTGTAGGTGTCCCAGTACTTGTTGTTTATCTGCTTTGACAATAAGTCTGTCCTGTAGTCACTGCTTCCGGTTAATATGTATAGGAATGATTCTGGAAGAAATTTTGAATTTTCATCAGCCATTGTTGTCAAGTAAGGAAGGTAGGCTGCAGTGTCATGCCCCTTGTATCCTAAGACAAGGGCTGCCCACAGTGTTCCCTCGTAATTGCACTCGCCTCCCTCAAGGAAGCACGCTGAATTTACTTTCTCTGTTGTTCTTCCTCCAGCAGATGCTGAATTAGTTATGTCAGAAATATGAATTACTGAGGATGTTTTTCTCTTGAATAACAATGCTGTTAGAAAATCCTCGTCGCATGACACTTCAAATTCCCTGTCATAGCATCCAGGAGTTATCTTAAGCCAGTAATCATCATTTGAAAGAGTCAGGCAGCTTCCAGCGCCTGTGCTTAATGTTTTATCCTCTGACAACTCCAATGTATGCGAAAGCCCATCATAAGATACAGTGCATGTTGTCTCCTGTGTTGATTCTATCTGAAGATACCAGTCAACATCCTCTGGAGAGCCCTGTTGAGTGAGAAGCCAGTTCTGAGCAGGCTGAGTGTTTGTGGTTGTTGCCTTGTCCAATGCAAGGATTGCCTGAGCAGTCATCTTAATGCTTGGTGTTGCAGATGTCCAGTACTGATTTCCCACAGAGTCTGCAAGAACTTCATCCTTGCATTTGCCTATGGCCATTAATGTAAAAAACCTCTCTTCTGGAGAAAGTGTTGCGCATTTTCCAGTCACCTTGCTTTCAAGGCAGGAATAAGCATTGTCTATCTTGTCCTGAGAGCTATCTGCAAGAGCTGTGTCTGAATCTGATTCATTGGCATCTTGCGCAGCAACCAAAGAAAACAAAGAAACCATTACAATTAAAATACTAATGAATAATGCTGCAAACAATATCCTCTTTTTCATATTACATTTAGTTAATTCTTCTTTTTAAATTTGTTGCTATTCTCAAGAAAATTTTTCTTTACAACGTAATTGACTGGGTTTTTGATTTTTCTGCAGAAATTGTCTGGCATGCAGACACCTATTCCTTGATAATACTCCTTGCAATTTGGAGGCATTAATGGCTTTCTCTTGTAATTGGCTGTCAATTGAGACTTTATGTAGCCGTCTTTTAGAGGGGGTTTATTTTTTTTATTCCATTCCTCAAGCCTTTTTTCAACCTCTTCAAGAGGCAGGCCTATTGACCTGAATAAATTTATTAGAATAAAGACTGCTCTTTTTTTTCCATCCCTTATGCCTTTTAGTATTTTTTGTATGCATGGAGGAAACTGGCTCTCATTTATATTTTCCAATGAGATTTTTTTAAAATCAGAATACTTGCTTGTGATTCTCTGTTTTGATTTTTCAGAGCCCTCTTTGATTTCATTTTCCCTGTGCCAATCAAGAGCCTGCATTAAAAGCTCAGAAGCCTCTCCCTCCTTGCAGTCAGGCATGAAATTCATTATTTTCTTTATCTTCATAGGATTGGCGTCCTTTAATTGAAAATTTCTTATTGCTTCTGAAGTTGGAGGAAGAACAACACTTGCAAGAGCAGTCTTTTCATGCAGGGCATAGGGCATCCTAAAGAGGTGCCTTGGAGACACAAGGATTAAATCAGGCATGACTTCTTTTGGAGCTGTGAAATCCTTTACATACTTGCTTGGCTTTTCAAGACTGCTTATCCTATCAATAAGCTGGGGCTTTATTTTTTCCATTACATACTTGGTTATTATTCTCGGATACTCTGGAAACATGTCTGATGTTTTCATTTCATTGATTTCCTTTGGAAAAGCTTTCCATGGAAGGATAATGTGAAAGCCCTTGCTTCCGCTGAACTTAATTCCTATATTATTAATGCCATGAAACTTAAAGAGATGGATTATCAATTCTGCCATGATTTTGCTGTAGTCAATGTACTTGCTGTCAATGTCCATTAGCAAGTCCCAGCCAATTCTTAAGTCATTTAACTGATTCTCATTCATGCCTGTCTCAATCCTCAATGGGTCATCCCAAAGCTCTTCTGAGCAGTGAAAGGAAGTTGCTCCTTTTTTCACCATCTCAAAGACATCCCCTGGATACTGAAAGCAGTCAGGCCTTTTTCCAAACCCCTGAAAATACCTTGGAGAGACTTCACGATTCTTAGAAAAATCAAAAATTGCATTTTGAATCTCTGGCTTTGAGTAATAGAGGCTTGTTATCTTTCGAATTCTTTCTTCTTGAAATTCAGAAAACTCTGCCATAGAATAGGACTACTGCCAGAGTTTAAATTGTTTGTTGTAAACTAGTGAGTAAATGCTATAAAATGCCATGTAAATAAGGCATAAATAGGGCATAGCAATGCTTAAAAATAGGAGAGGTGTTGGATTTTTATGAGATTAAGGGATATATTGTTTGGGAAGAATGCAACTGATTATGAGGATTCATCAGTCAGGAATTTCAGAGTAAATGAAACTAATTACAGAGTAAGCGACATTTTTAATGATGTTGCGCCAAGTGTTTTTGCTGCACAGGCTTTTGG
>Ga0272442_10010472_pt1 | contig 11429 bp, 9 predicted proteins | sample SSMForm2O_FD_200262 | JGI IMG/M metagenome (GOLD analysis project Ga0272442, IMG submission 200262) | Marine sediment archaeal communities from Little Sippewissett salt marsh, Falmouth, MA, United States - SSM-Form-2O | ecosystem: Environmental > Aquatic > Marine > Wetlands > Sediment ...
CATCGCCCGTTGATGTCTTTGCCGAACTGCGACGACGGAAGGATGTCTTCTGAAGGCAGATCGCGCCCTCGGAGGCGCTGATTTCCCGAGGCTCTGGGTACCCTGTATGGGCGCCACGGGGCGGTCTGCTGACAAGACGATTGATGCGGTCCGGGAAGGAGACATGCCCCTACGGGCAGCCTGTTTCCCGCGCAATCACCGGCCGGCGCTGTGGTGCCGTCATTATTTCATTGACACACCGGACCGTTCTCCTTATACTCCCCCAACGACAGAGGAAATTCCCATCATTGTATCGTGTCAGGTCGTCACGTCTTATCCGGTGAGGAGAAAAAGATATGAATAGAAGATTTATTTTTATGGGTCTCGGGCTTGTCGCCCTCGCACTACTGTGGTTTGGCATGTCCTTCTATCCCGGCTGGCTGTGGTTTGAAAATCTGGGCTTTACCAGGGTTTTCTGGACCATGCTTGTGAGTAAACTCGGTTTTGGCCTGTTGGTCTGGTTCATTCTGACAGTCATCATAATCCTTAACCTCTACGCCGCCAACCGCCTGAACCCGCGTAACTCTCCGGGGGGGACACAGCGGGCCGTCGACGGATGGGCATCCCAGCTCGGCCTTTCGGGCCGTACCCTCAAGCCGCTCCTCGTCGTTTTTCTCCTGATCTTCAGTGTTATTATCGCCTCAAAGGGTGCCTACCAGTGGGATATGCTCCTGCGCTATTTCTATCAGGAACCCTTCGGCACCACTGATCCGATCTTCAGCAAGGATATCGGGTTTTATATATTCTCTCTTCCCTTTTATACCTTTGTCCAAAGCGGGCTTCTGGTCTTTATCATCATAGCCGCCGTGGTCACCATGGTGTGGTACCTGAAGAGCGGAGCCCTTCACATAGAGGGCGAATTGAGCCAGACCCAGGGTGCTCCCCCCTCCTTCCCCAAGATTACCATGGCGCCCATCGTCAAGAAACACATCATTTTCCTGGGAGGAATCGTTGCGATCCTCCTGGCCTGGGCCTATTATCTCAAGATGTATGGCCTGTTGTATTCCGGTCAGGGACCCGCCTTCGGTGCAAGCTATACCGATGTCCACATCAAGGTCCTGGCCTATAAGATCCTCACCGTCGTCACGCTGGGTTTTGCCCTGGTCCTCTTTCTCAACGCCTTTACCATTCGGGCAAAGGTGATCTGGTTCGGTGCCGTCATCTGGATCGGGGCTGTCCTGGTATTTTCGACGGGACTCCCCGTGGTGGTGCAGCAATTTGTGGTCAAGCCCAACGAACTGGCCAAGGAGACACCCTACATCGCCCACAACATCGATTATACCCGAAAGGCCTATAACCTGAACAAGATACAAGAGGTCGATTTCGAAGTCAACAATACCCTGAGCGCCGCCGATCTCAAGAATGACGACGTGACGATCCAGAATATCAGGATCTGGGATGAGCGTCCCCTGCTCCAGACTTACCGGCAGATTCAATCCATACGCCTCTACTACGATTTTAACGATGTAGACGTCGATCGCTATCTCCTCGATAAACGGTATAGACAGGTCATGCTGTCCGCCCGGGAACTGGTGGTGAATAAGCTCCCGCCCCAGGCGAATACCTGGGTCAATCGACACCTTATCTACACCCACGGCTACGGCGTGGCCTCAAGCCCCGTCAATGAAGTGACGGCAGAGGGACTGCCCCGCCTCTTCATCAAGGACCTTCCGCCTTCCTTTGAGCCGGACCTGAAGATAACGCGCCCCGAAATCTACTATGGGGAAAAGACGGATGAGTATGTCATGGTCAAGACGACGGCCAGGGAATTCGACTACCCCAAGGGGGACAAGAATGTCTACGCCACCTATGAGGGAGAGGGCGGCATTCATATCAGTTCTTTCTTCAGGCGGTTTTTATATGCCCTTGAATTTATGGATCCCCAGATACTGTTTACCACCTATCTGGGTCCCGACAGCAGAATCATGTATAACCGTCCCATCGACATGCGGACGGAGGCGATTGCACCCTTTCTCGATTACGACGGTGATCCCTATCTCGTCGTCTCCGGGGAACGGCTCTACTGGATTCAGGATGCCTACACGACATCGGACATGTATCCCTATTCGATCCGGTCCTATGGCCGTTTTGCGAATAAACAATTAAATTACATCAGGAATTCCGTCAAGGTAACCATCGATGCCTATAATGGCGATGTCACCTACTACGTTATCGATGACAAGGATCCCATTATCAAGACCTATGCGCGCATATTCCCCGGTCTCTTCAAGTCTTTCAGTGACATGCCCGCCGATCTGAAGCGGCACATCCGCTATCCCAAGGACCTCTTTTCCATCCAGATGGAGACCTACACGAAATATCACATGGAAGACGTCCAGGTCTTCTACAACCAGGAAGACCTCTGGCAGATCCCCGATGAGTTGTATGGTGACAGCCGCCAGACGATGGAACCCTACTATATCATCATCAAACTCCCCGAAGAGGACACGGAGGAGTTTTTCCTCATGACCCCCTTCACCCCGTCAAAGAAGGATAATATGATCGGCTGGCTGGCGGCCCGGTGCGATCTGCCCGACTACGGCAATCTCCTGGTCTATAAACTGCCCAAGGAAAAACTGGTCTATGGACCGATGCAGATTGAAGCCAGGGTGGATCAGCAAACGGAGATCTCGCGGGAACTGAGCCTCTGGGGGCAGCGGGGGTCCAGGGTCATCAGGGGTAATCTCCTGGCTATCCCCGTCAGTGACACCTTCGTCTACGTGGAACCCGTCTACCTGGAAGCCATACAGGAGGAAAGCGAAGCGGCGAAGGCTGCGGCACAGACGGGAAGCGCGACAAAGCAGCGGGGCAGGGCACCGATCGTACAATCGCCGCTCGACACGAGGGCCGCCTCCCTGCCGGAACTCAAACGGGTCATTGTCGCCTTCGGCAATCGTGTCGTCATGGAGGAAAATCTTGATAAGGCCCTGAGCACGATACTGGGTGGGCAGATAGTCACCTCACCCGGACAATCGGTGTCACCCTCCATGCCCGGCGGTGACGATGTCTCCGCTTTGGGTATGACGGCGCTGGAACATTACCGAAAGGCCAAGGATTACCTCAGGCAGGGGAACTGGGCCGGATACGGGGAGGAACTGGCACATCTGGAAAACATCCTCGAAGAGATGTCCCGTTCGAAGAAAGAATAATCACCTGTGATCTGTACCGTGAAGTCCGCCCACTGGGGGGCTTCACGGTATGACATGCCGCTGTCGCCGATCAGCCGTCATTGCCCGCCTTGATCAGCATGCTCGATGGGTCGAGGATAACGGCAGGCGTTTCGAATCGCCCCTGTACCGTCTCTATACTGGTCGCGCTGCCTTCGGGTTTCAGTGCCAGGACCGTATCAAAGAAATCGGATACCTGAGCAAATGACAGGGGCATGCCCTGTTCATTCGTCGCTTCATCCCGGTGGGTCGTGATGCTGAACCAGACGGGGCAGGCGTTGTTCTGGGCCAGTTCCCTCAGGGCGGTCAGTTGTTCCCCCGCCCCTTCGTCGAAGGTAAGGCCGTCTATGATGAGGAGATGGGGCGTGAAGATCTCCTGTGCAGTCAGATCGGTGAGCCGTTCCTTGAACCGGGGGACACTGAAGGAGGTCTTCCTGAAGGTCATGATAAAGCGGTGAAGGAGCATTGCGTGCCATAACTCATTGATATCACCTTCGGTGTCCCTGTCTACAAGACTGTCGAAAAGTTCCCGGTACCGGAGGGTCACCTTCTTGACGGGGTCACTGAGGCTGATGTGGAGGACATTCCGGTCCCGCGCCATGGCGTTCAGTGCCAGCTGCACGAGAAAGGCCGTCTTTCCCACGCCGTTTCGTGCCAGCAAGGCAAAGAGACTTCCTTCCCTGTTACAGGTATCTTCTGCCATACGTCCCAGGGGACTTTTCAGTATGATGTCTTGTTTCTGCATGTTTACAATCCTGTCTTTCAGATAAATGAGGGTTCCTCTGCTCCGGGTCGCCATACCCGACGGCGATCCGCACCTAGGCGACATGCTTTTTCTTCCGTGTCGCCTTTTCCGCCAGTTCTTCCGCCACGGACCGGGGAACCCGTTTGTAGAGGGCAAATTCCATGGTGAACTGCGCCTGTCCCTGCGTCGCCGATCGAAGGACGGTGGAAAACCCGAACATCTCTGCAAGGGGTACCTGTGCCTCGATAACGCTCATGGGTCCTTCATCCTGTGAACCGATGATCATGCCCCGTCGCTGGTTGAGAAGGCCCATAACGGCACCGTGAAAATCGGCAGGTGTCTCGACGGCCACCTTCATGATGGGTTCGTGAATGACGGGCTTTGCCCTGTTATAGGCCTCGCGAAAGGCACCCCGTGCCGCCGCCTGAAAGGCCATATCGGAGGAATCGACGCTGTGAAAGGCCCCGTCGTTGATGACGATGCGTATGCCCGTCACGGGGTATTCCATCTTCGGTCCCTTTGCCATGCATGCGCGGAACCCCTTTTCACAGGCCGGGATGTACTGTGTGGGGATAACGCCTCCCGTGATCTCGTTGACAAACTCGAAGTCTGTCTCCGTCACGGGTTCCATGTAGCCCGTCACCCTGCCGTACTGGCCCGACCCACCGGTCTGTTTCTTGTGTATATAATCGAATTCCGCCTGTTGCGTGATGGTTTCCCGGTAGGCCACGAGGGGACTTCCCGTTTCCACATCGGCGCCATACTCGCGGCGCATGCGCTCCACATAGACCTCGAGGTGCAACTCACCCATTCCTTCAATGATCGTTTCGTCAGTCTCGTCATCGACGTGGGTCCTGAAGGTGGGGTCTTCCTTGGTAAAGCGGTTCAGTGCCTTGGACATGTTGATCTGTGATTTGTTGTCCTTCGGGATGATGGCCAGAGAAATGACCGGGTCGGGGACAAACATGGATGTCATGGTCAGGTTCAGTCCCGGTGACACGAAGGTGTCTCCCGACGAACAGTCGATACCGAAGAGCGCCCCGATGTATCCCGCCGGGATCGCATCGATGTCTTCCATCTGGTCCGCGTGCATGCGGACGACGCGCCCCACCTTTATCTTCCTGCCGCTTCGTATGTTGATAATGGTTGAGCCCTTGGCGATCGTTCCCTGGTAGACCCGGATGTAGGTGAGCTGGCCGTAGGGCCCGTCCTCCAGTTTGAAGGCCAGGGCCACGGCGGGGCCGTCGGCGCTGTTGGAGAGGGCGACGGCCGATTCTTCGTGATCCATATCGAGGGCACTGTTTTCGATATCAGAGGGGCTGGGCAGAAGCTGTGTGACGGCGTCGAGGAGTGGCTGCACCCCCTTGTTCTTGTAGGCCGTTCCCATGAATACCGGTGCCAGCTGACGTGCCACCGTCCCCCGTCTGACTGCCTCCAGGATGAGCTCCCCGGCGACATCCCGTTCCTCCAGGACGGCCTCCATAAGGTCATCGGAAAACATCGATGCCGCTTCGATGAGTTCGTCACGCTTTTCCGCTGCCTCCTGGAGGAGGGCCGGGGGGATATCTTCGATACGAAGGTCTTCACCCTTTTCTCCGTCGAAGTAGAGCGCCTTCATGGTGACGAGGTCGACGACCCCCTCCATGTCCATTTCCAGGCCGATGGGGATCTGCATGGCCACGGCATTGTGCCCCAGCTTTGATCTCATCTGCTCTATGACACGCAGGGGATCGGCACCGCTCCGGTCACACTTGTTTATGAAGGTGATGAAGGGGACATTGTACCGTTTCATCTGGTTGTCCACGGTGATGGTCTGGGACTGGACACCGCCCACGGAACAGAGGACGAGCACCGCGCCATCGAGGACCCTAAGTGATCGTTCCACCTCGACGGTGAAATCGACGTGCCCCGGGGTGTCGATAATGTTGATTTCATACCCCTGCCACTGGCAGAATGTGGCCGCCGATGCGATGGTAATGCCCCGTTCCCGTTCCAGTTCCATGGAATCCATGGTTGCCCCCACACCGTCTTTCCCCTTGACGTCGTGAATGGCATGGATACGTTTGGTGTAGAACAGGATCCGTTCGGTAAGGGTGGTCTTCCCTGAATCGATATGTGCACTGATGCCTATGTTTCTGACTTTCTGGTCCTTCATTGTCCTCTGTTTCCTGTCGTGGAATGATTTGTAATGGGAACTTCAGGTAGTAAAAAACCCCCATTCGGCGCATAGGCCAGTGGGGGTCTCAGCTTCCTTCCTGTGTCGATAGTCTAATTACTGACAGCAGGTTTGTCAAGGACAATGAGTAAATTATCCCTGCCGAAGGAAAGAGATCCGAGACCGGCCAACGGATCGGTGATCGCAGATATGGTGAAAAATAGGTGGATAAAGAGAGAAATCGCTGGTATACATAAATAAGAGCACATATGTACGCTTCGCGAAACGTTTACACTACCCAAGAGAGGAGGTTACCTATGAAGTCACTGGCGATTTTGAAGGAAACCCAGATTTTCCAGTATCTCACCGATGAACAACTGAAGAAAATGGAACCTCTGGTGGTTGAGGAGCAGCATAAGGCGGGAACGGTTCTGTACAAGGAGGGAGACAAGGCGGCAAAATGTTACATTGTAACGAAAGGCAAGGTCGTCCTGGATATGAAGATAGACATGGGACCGTCGGCGCCCCCTCTGCAGGTAACCGTCGATGTCATAACAAAGGGTGAGGAGATGAGTTGGTCGGCCTTTGTGGAGCCCCATATCTTTACCGTCAGTGCCCTCTGCATGGAGGACACGAGGCTCATTACCTTTGAGTCCAGCAAAATGAGGGTATTGATCAATGAAGATGCGGTACTGGGGTTCAATGTGATGAGAGGAGCCGCAAAACTGATAGCAAAACGTCTCCACCACACGAGAAACATCCTGGCAGGGGAACGGGGACTGCGGTTTCTGCCTACCTATTAACTGACCATGAAGGCGGGTGAGGCCGAAGGCATCACCCGCCGCTGTGTCGTGACGTTATTCTTCTGTTTTCACGCCATATTTTTTCTTCAGATACTGTTCGCCCGTTGACGGGTACAGTGCATAGACGAGCAGGTCTTCCTCCGTCTTGGCCAGGTCGCCGATCTTTTCGCGACACTGTTCCAGCTCGGGTTCGAGATAGTCTGCCGGCCTCCCCGTGATCGGCGTCTGGCCCCGGGGATATTTCTTGAGCACGATCTTCTGCACCTCGGGATCGACCTGTGTCGGTGTCTCGCCGTAGAGTCCATAGGCCAGATCCTTGATCTGATTGGTTACCATCTTGTACTTCCCGAAGAGGACATTGAGGACGGCCTGGGAACCGATGATCTGAGAGGTGGGTGTCACCAGTGGCGGTGTCCCCAGTTCCCGTCGCGTCACGGGAATTTCATCGTACACGTCCTGGAGTCTGTCGAGGGCCTTCATCTCTTTGAGCTGGCCGATGAGATTGGAGATCATACCGCCCGGCACCTGATGGGCCAGGACACCGCCATCGATGACGGACAGTTTGTTGGATGCGAGAAATTTCTCATACTTGGGGGCTATTGCCTCCAGGTGTTCCCCCAGTTTCAGGAGCCTGAAGAGATCGAGACCGGTGTCCCACTCAGTCTCCTGAAGGGATACGACCAGCGGTTCAACTGCCGGCATGGATGTCCGCAGGGCGAAGGGTGCCAGGCAGGTGTCCACAATGCTGACACCCGCCTCGATGGCCTTGATATAGGTCATCGATGCCATACCGCTCGTGTAGTGCGTGTGCAGGTGGAGGGGTACGGAGATGTGCTTCTTCAGTTCTGAAATCAGTTTGAAGGCATCGTAGGGGGCAAAGATCCCCGCCATGTCTTTGACACAGATCGTATCGGCCCCCATCGCTTCGAGCTCCATGGCCTTCTTTGTGTAGTAATCGAGGTTGAATATATCGCCACCCAGGTGCCGTTCCGTCAGGGTGTAGCAGACGACGCCCTCGAAGTGTTTGCCATTCGCCTTGATACGCTCGACGGCGGTCTCGAAATTCCGCAGATCATTGAGGGCATCGAAGACCCTGAAGACATCGATGCCTACTTCGCAGGCCTTGTCGACAAAGGCACGGACCACATCGTCGGGGTACTGGCGATATCCCACCAGATTCTGTCCCCTCAGCAGCATGGTAAAGGGGGTCTTTGTGATATATTTTTTCAGGGTCTTCGGCCGTTCCCAGGGATCTTCATCAAGGAACCGGTGCATGGTGTCGAAGGTTGCCCCTCCCCAGACCTCCATTGCCCAGAAATCCATCTCATCCATCGCCTCGGCGATGGGGATCATGTCCTCTGTCTTCATTCGTGTCGCATAAATAGACTGGTGGCCGTCTCGGAACGTATTGTCCTGAATCCTTACTCGATTGGCCGTTGTTGTCTTGTCTTCTTTCAAGATTAACCTCCTCGTACTATCATTAGGTGCCTTCGCGATGAAGGAGCACAGCTGTCAATGCCCGCATCAACCGTGCAGGCGGTTGTGTCGTATAATCCTGATACAGTGGAATCGAATCGATGTGAGGCTCCCTGTAATCAGAGGTACGGCGGGGTGAGCGAATACAACATAAACACATCAAATCACTTGGAACTATCACGGCAACCCGTGGGCATTCCTGAATCGCCTGAAGCAGTGTGTGGATTTATCAAAAAACAGTCACGGTGACGCAAATCTCACCGTTTACCGACGTGCGAATGTGGTTTGAAGGCCTCTGTCATTTCTTTCCAGTTGTGTGGGCCTGTGCCGCCGCGTCATGCTCTGCGGCAGGGCCATACACGTCGTATCTCCACCAGCCATTCTACCACCAATAGCATCACCCTATATATAATAGTAGGGGGGGGTGTCAAGCCCAAAGATGCCCTCCGGCCATGTGGAGGTGGAATAATCACTTGTCATTTGCGGTGATACCAATTATGCTACGCCATGCAGGGGGTACCGCTTGTATCCCCTCTGCGGGAGCTATGCCGGCAGGCCGGGACTATGCACCCCCTCCCGGCAGGAGACAATGCCCGACACGGGCGAGGGGATCGAGTCTATGTTGCAGGTGGGATTGACGGGTGGAATAGGGAGCGGAAAAACGACGGTTGCCGGACGTTTCGCCGCACAGGGGGCATACGTGGTGGATTTTGATCACCTTGCCCATCAGACGGAGGAACCGGGCAGTGACGCATGGCAGGGGATTGTTGATGCCTTTGGAATGCAGGTCCTTAATGAAGATAACACCATAAACCGGATAACATTGGGGGAGATTGTCTTTCATGACAGAGAGAAACTGGAAGTTCTCAATGGCATTGTCCACCCGGCCGTATTGGTAAAGTGGAAAGAGATGGTCGATGATCTTCAAAAGATCAGGAAGGATGCCATTATCATTGCCGACATACCCCTTCTCATAGAGGTAGGGTGGCAGGAGCGGTTCGATGTGGTCATCCTTGTCTATGTATCTCCCGATGTCCAGATAAAGAGGATAATGAAGAGAAACGGATACAGTCGCAAGGAGGCCGTGGAGAGGCTCAACTCGCAGATGCCCATAGATGATAAGATCGTCTATGCCGACTTTGTTATCAGGAATGAGGTTTCCTTTCATGATGCCGGCCGTCTGGTCGATGAGGTGTGGACGAAACTAGTTGCGATAGAACGAAAGAAGAGAGAGACTGGAGGTCGTTAATGATAGGGGAAAACGTAGTGACCGATTTCAGTACCGGTATGTCGAGACCGGTGATCGATGAGACCACCTATGTCCACCCCCTTGCATCCGTTATCGGTAACGTGATCCTGGGGAAACACATCATGGTCTCGCCGATGGCATCCATCAGGGGGGATGAAGGACAGCCCCTCTTCATCGGAGACGACTCAAATGTTCAGGATGGGGTCATCATCCACGGGCTTGAAACGGCAGTGAAGGGGGTGCCCGTAGAGGGCAACTTCCATGTTGTCGATGGAAAGATCTATTCCGTCCATGTGGGGCGGAGGGTGTCGCTGGCCCATCAGGTGCAGATCCACGGACCCGCCGTCATCGGCGACGATACCTTCGTGGGGATGCAGTCGCTTGTCTTCAAGGCATCGGTGGGGAAGGGCTGTGTCATAGAGCCCGGAGTCATCCTCATGGGGGTGTCCGTCGGTGACCTGCGCTACATACCCGCCGGATCGGTGGTGAAGAGCCAGGCCGATGCGGAGGGGCTGCCCGGGATAAGTAAGGACTATCCCCTGAAAGACATGAACAGGGGTGTGGTGCACGTCAATACCCAGCTGGCCCGGGGGTATCTGGAACAGGAGGGGTGACGGGGGCGGCGCCTGACGCCGCCTCGTACCACCGGCGTTGCAAACCGTGAATCTTCCCCCGCTGCGGGGGACATCCCTTACCGGCGTCCTCCCTTTTTCAGGGATTCCTTATAGACATGATAGAAGGCCTCGTTATCGGAGATGCCCTTCTTGATAATGGCACTGAAATTATCGATATTCGAGGGATTGACGATGATGTTGACGCTCTTGTTGAAGGCCATCATGTTATCCATGGTCCGGAAACGGTCGCTGATCATGACGACAAAGATGTTTCTTCGGATACTCATGGACAGTCCCCGCAGTTTTTCGAGGACACTGTTTCTGTCGGGGTCTTCGGCATCGAACCGTTCATTGACGATGACGAGCTGATAGACGTGAAATCTCATCTTCTTCAGCGCGTCCCGTGCGGAATCGGGTTCTGTAATGTGGTACCCCTCTCCGGTGAGCATGTCCCTGATCCTGCCTCGCAGAGCGGCATCGGGTTCGCAGAGGAGGGCCGTATCCACGCCCTCTGCAATGAAATCAAAGGGCTTCTCTGAGGCATCATAGGTGTCGGAAGCTACTTCGTTGATTAAGGTCTTTTCCCCGTCCATACTCTTCTCCTTCTCTCCTCTTACCACTTCCTCTTGTCTCTCCCGTAGTCCTGATCGACCTCGAGTCCCTCTATGCCGGTTGTCGCCTCGCCCCGTGCACTCTTCACCGCATCCATGCCGCGGCTGACGACGCCCTTGGTTGTGGCATAGGCAAGGGCTGTCTCTTCGGTGATCTGACCTTCCGAGTACAATTTGATGATATAGTCGTCGAAGGTCGTCATGCCGTACTGGCTGCCGGCCTCTATGATATCGCGGTAGGTCTTGCCCTCCGATTCTCCATGGAGGATGGTGTCCTTGACACGAAGGTTTGTCCCCATGATCTCGAAGGCCGCCACCCTGCCGCCCCCCACCCGGGGCAGCAGTCTCTGGCAGACGATCCATCGCACCGTATCGGCAAGCCGGATGCGGATCTGGTGTTCCTCTTCCGTGGGAAACATGCCCAGGATGCGGTTGATGGTCTGGCCGGCATCGACGGTGTGGAGCGTGCTCAGGACGAGATGGCCCGTCTCGGCGGCGCTGAGGCCGATCTCCACGGTTTCACGATCGCGCATCTCACCGACGAGGATCACCTTGGGTGCCTGTCGCAGG
>Ga0272442_10010474_pt1 | contig 11428 bp, 9 predicted proteins | sample SSMForm2O_FD_200262 | JGI IMG/M metagenome (GOLD analysis project Ga0272442, IMG submission 200262) | Marine sediment archaeal communities from Little Sippewissett salt marsh, Falmouth, MA, United States - SSM-Form-2O | ecosystem: Environmental > Aquatic > Marine > Wetlands > Sediment ...
ATCTTAAGCAACAACTCATCTTCTTCTATTTCTCCCCTCAAATCCAACAACTCCAATCGCTCTACTTTCCTTTTGACACCTGACCACCACGTCTTGGGCATGATCACCTCCTTTCTTTCTTCGATCCGTGCTTTGATCTCTGGCATCAAGAAAAGCTCAAACATCCTTTTAATTTCTTCTTCGATTTCAACTTCCGGTTTAAACCCGTATTCATTTGGAAGTTTTTTATACAAAGCTTCAAATGGGTGTTCATCAGCTTCAACCCTCGGATTTTCAACTCGCTGAATTCTGACAGGCAGTCCGAAACATTCCTTTCCGATTTTTGCAATAAGGTAAGCTAGCTGTCTTGCACTGAAAATGCCGGAAACTTGGTTGACAACGGTGTATTGGCCCGGTTCAGGCGGTGACGATATTAGCCTTGTCATACATTGCATTGCATCTGCCAGGGCAATATAGCCTCTTATCTGTTTACCAAGGCCATATAGTGTTAGTGGAATATCGATTACCGCCTGGGCAACAAAACGATTTACGATTGTTCCAAACCATTCGTCGATATCGAGTCGTGTGCGGAGACGTGGATCTGCTGACACTTGGTCGGTATGGACACCGAAGATCACTCCCTGCATAATATCAAATGACCTGAGCCACCAATACTTGCATGCTTCGTAGATATTAAAGGTATCCTGAACTTTGCTTACGTGATAAAAACTTGCGGGGTCTCGCGGCACTATTTCGCCGCCTAAACTCCACTGCCGTCCTTCCCATTGAAGCATTGCATCAGCAGGGAAAATGCCCTCAAAGATAGGCCTGCCGGTTAAAGGTGTACCATACTCACCCATTGTTCCAAGTTTAAGTAGTGATGATTCAGGTACGGTATCTCGCATTGTGAATAGCATCGCTAGTGTCCCTAGGACATTATTCTTTTGCACCTCAATAGCATGTTCAACATCAATCATGCTGAATGGCGCAGAAGGACATTCTGCATAGTGGATGATCGATTCTGGTTTTACTTCATCTATAAATTCTCTGAGGTGGTCACGCTCTGTGTAGACATCTATTTGTCGAAAATCAATATCAATGCCGAGAACTTCTTTTGCTGTATGAAGTCTTTCATTCATTCTGGCAATAGGTACAACTGTGTGGGCACCTCTTTGTTTCACCCAATGGCGTCGATTATAATTATCAATCCCGCTAACTTTACAACCCAAACTACCTAGCCAGAGAGCGAGTGTCCAGCCAAGATAACCATCGATTCCAAGAATCATTACCCTCATATCTTTGAGTAGATATCCATATGGTGTTTTTTGCCATTGATCACACTCTTCAAAAGTGAAGCCCGTAGCGTCAAAAAGGCCAAGTTCGGGCTTTCGCTTGCACTCTGCCATAATATGTGTTTCCTGGGTTGTATCAGGAGTTTTGTTGAACTGTTCTACCGATTGGCCGCAGGCACGAAAATCAACTTTGCCCACCAGATTAGTTGCCGGACAGTTCCAGCAGGTATATTTAGCATTGTGCATTTTTTCGTTCTCCTTTAAAATGTGAACAGATATTATTTGAAACAAATAATTAATATTGCGAATTATTTACTGCGTTTAGCGGGATTCTTTACGAAGGATTTGCACGGGGTGAAAATAATAGCTATAGAATGTTGTTACATTAAATCAATAGTCTTTCTATCGACCATCGCAATAATTACTTTGCTTTGACATATCCTTATTTCCCCAAGAGGTATTCGTTTATTTAATTATGTGCATCTGTGTTATGTTATCTACTTTGCCATAACTTTCGTATACTAGCAAATCTTCATTTTTGGTATAATGCCTGAGAATACGTACAATACTACCATTAGAAACTTCTATCTGAAGAACCTTGCTTTTAGTATTTCCATTAACAGATCTAATCAGAGGTCTTATGAATACTATTTTTTCCGTCTCAATGTTAACAAGAAAAACCGTTGAATTGTTTATTATTCCAGCCACATGTATTCCATCTTGTGAGCTTGTAATATCTATATTTGAAAACTTTTCCACCGAGACCAATTTGGTTCCATAATAAATAGGCCACTGGATATCTTCAAAGCTAAGTTTAAAATCATCGATTGTTTGCAGGTTGACATCATTGATATCTAGTTGAAGGTCATTACTGTTTTGATAATAATCAATAACGGAAAAAGAAATTCTTCGATTTGTCTTATAATATTCCCAATCCGGGTCAAACTCTTCCGGGTATTCATACTCAGATGTAAAAACTACAATCCTAGAACCCTCACAGGGGATTGCTCTCTCTATATTGAGGTACCGGCCAAAGAATAATTCTTCGTAAATCTCTTTTTCATCTTTATCGTAAACTGTCAATTTGGAATTACCCCACATTATCATTCTAGCAGCAGGAACATGTTCAGCAGTACTCTCCTGCACCTTATCTTCTTTTTCAGATAAAACCAGCCCATAATCATAAGTCATTTCCCAGGGCTTATAGTTTTCCTTGAACACTTTTTGTATGAGCACATGGTCAGGATTTGATGTTGCTATTTGCTTGCCCGCTAACAAAATCTCTTTTAGCTTCGATCCATTACTATTATAGATTGAGACTGATTGATCAGGATTTTTAGATTGCAATAGATATTTTGCTCCGCTAGGATTCCTGAAGACTCTGGTGGATATGGGATCCAGTTCTATCTTCCTGATATCACCAAAATCTGCGTCATAGAAGGTTACAAAACCAGCGGTTTCAATACATTCGGCAAAACCGTTGTCATCATAAGATATGTACCACCAGAAGAGTTTCAAGAGGGTAATTACAATAAAGGCGAACAAGAAACAATTTTTTAATTTATTTTTCATTTTGGCTTACCGTAAAACTTCTCCAATATACCTCTTATATTTTCATGCAATGTTAAAACTTTTGCTGTTACTATTTCCCCACAATTTTCAAAACTCAGCAGATGACCTTTAATTAATAGTGCAGAGATTTTGCCAAATGTTTCTAAACTCTTGGCATGAGGGTATAACTGTCTTAGAACCTCTAACAAAATGAGTTTAATTGATTCTAACATATTATAATACAACCTATAGCAAGGAATTCTTTATGAATATCAGAACGTCGCTCATAACGAACTCGCAGCCTACGAAGCTGGTGCAGCCAGGCAAGGCTACGCTCAACCACCCAGCGAGTTTTGCCCAAGCCGCTACCATTAGTAGTTCTCCTTTTAGCAAGCAACGTTTTGATACCCAAAAGTCTCAAAGCAATCCTATGTGGTTGCGAGTCATAGCCACGATCGCCCTGAACAATCTCAGGTCTCTTTCGAGGTCACCCTCGTTTGCCTTTTATTGGCGGAATTGCTTCAACAAGTGGAAGAAGTTGAGTAATGTCATGACGATTAGCACCGGTAAGTTTTATTGTAAAGGGCACTCCGTTAGCATCAGTTATTACATGGTGCTTGCTGCCGTTTTTGCGTCTATCCGTGGGGTTTGGGCCTGTTTTTTGCCCCCCAAAACTGCTCGGACGGATGCAGAATCTACTATTGCTCGTGAAAAATCTATCTTGTCTGCCTTTCTTAACTTGTTGAGCAAGGTTTGGTGTATTTTGTCCCAAACACCAGCTTTTTGCCAGTCGCGAAGTCTTCTCCAGCAAGTCATTCCAGAACCACAGCCCATTTCCTTTGGCAAATGTTCCCAACCAATGCCTGTTTTCAACACAAACAATATTCCCGTTAAAGCTGCACGGTCTGAAATAGGCTTGCGTCCGGGATATCGAAAGCGTCGTTTCCTTTTGGGTATTACTGGTTCTACGATTTTCCATAATTGTTCATCTAATATTGGTTTAGCCATGAGCAACCTCCTTGTAATAAGTATCTGGTTACTCATGTTATCGGCTATAAATGTTAAAAATCTTTTATTTTGTTAGAGGTTCTTAATTCATTCAAAACACTTCTTGATCTGGTATTAACAATCTATCCTTCAGATATAATGGATGTCAGAATCAGATAAGTTTAACACCATCAAAGTAACGGAATTTATCTAAGCAGAAACTATCATGCGTGGCATATCCCTTTGGAGCATTTCTCGCTCTGACGAGCAAACCGACGAACTTTCTTTAACCCCGTACAAAGATAGTGAGAAAAGCTTCTTCTATCTATGTGCATTGCCTCAGCAGCCTCGTTGTTGTTACGATTAAGTCGATATCGTTGAATAACCGCCTCTCTTTCATGCGGCATTAGCCGTCTTTCAATTATAGACAAGAGTTTCTGTATTTCTTCCGACAGGATTGCAGCATCTTCAGGGTCAAGGAACTTTACTTGCTCAGTGTGCATTTCGACGTATCTTCGATTCCTAGTGTGATAACTTTTTGTTCGAAAGATCTCGTCAAGAACATCGTTTTTTATAGCCGTACGAAGATATCCCTTGACGTTTTGAGTGCCCGGAGGAATCGGCCTATGTACCAGAGACACAAAAAGATCCTGATAAATATCATCAACTATCGATTGATCATTAACCCGAAAACTAATCATCTCCCGAATTTCATTTCCATATTCATCAAAGACTTGGGCTGCTATTCTTGTGTTATTCTGAACTTCTGCGTTGATAGCTTTCTCGTGCTTATTTGTTTTCAAAGTGCTTTGCATATATAGCATGTCCAGGAGTTGAATTTTCTAATCAACATTTGGCTTGCTTTTATGGTTGGAAGTAGCCGTTCAGCAGATTTTGTTTCACATATATGGAGAGATTAGGTTCATCTGCCAACTCACATCAATCCAAATTTCGGATCATCACTAGGGGAAAAACATCATCTCCCAGAAACAATGTGAAAAACAATTCAAAAGTGTGTGAAGCAGTGCACGAACGACTTTTCTTGATGAGTCAACTTACAACCGGATTCAAGAGAACTGAGTAATTTAGGTAACTGCTTTTCTGCTGCTTCAATTATTCTTTCCAGAATCGTATCTTCCAGTATATCTTTCATTGCTGCGATAATTTCCAAATCACCCTCTATATGCTTAACTGTACATGATATTATTTCCGAGCAATCACCTTGCAGGTGGTCTGCAACATTCAAATGACGCACGATATAATGCATAAAAGCAATTCGCGTCCCTTTTTCTATTTGGTTTCTAAATTGTGAATCCATTTCTGTTCTCTACCACCTTTTGTCTTTAAGTATTTCTTTTCGTTCACTGTTTAAGTTATTTATATTGGCAGCATAAAACTTTGTCTTTTCTTGGTGCTTTCGGCTTTTGGCGACTTTCTGTAAATAATCACTTGCCAACAATGCAGCCGTAATTCTGTTATGGTATCCATCCTGTTTGGCATAACGATTTTCATTCTTTGCAAAGTCAGTGATATATTTTCGACAATAATTGTCGATATTATGCTTCAGCTCTGCAACTCTTGCTGCGGATACTATTTCAACCATTGGAACTTGTGATGGGTTAAGCTCAAATGCCTTGAAAGCAAGGTCAAGCCCCTTCTTTTTAGCATCTATGCCCTTGCCAAAAAGTAGCATATTGTGAGCCTTGACAAGGTTTCTGGAAAAATCATCCGAATAAACAGTTTTACCATTGAACGTACCTTCCAAAAGTTCTTTGCCTCGATGCGTATTAATATTAACAAACAGCTTTTGTTTATTGTTAAAGAAGACAAGTTGCCAATTTGGATTATGCTCGAGACCTTTTGTGAAAGGCTTATTCCACTGACCTGCAGGCATTAGTACCACCCAGACATCGTGTTTTATAAGCTGCTGCTCTATCCATTTTCCAATTTCTGTATAATCGGAAGTTGTCAGTTTCTGTTTTCTGAGCCTGGCTTTGTGGACGGTTGGCCCACCGGACATAATGCTAGTCCATAGCTTGTAAAATTCAGGCTCATATGCTGCTTGCGCTCTACCGTCCATAAACAGCTGAAGTGGCGTGTAGCCCGTGCTCGGACCAGGCTCTTGTCCCCAGGCAATGAAACCACCTTCGGTCCAGTAATTAAACATCTTGCCTTCTAATTTGTTATATTTGATAAACTGACATGCATAAAATGGCTTTGCGTCCGAGGCAGTCATGCGCATAAAGATAGAATTTAGCTTTGGATCCGTAGGCCAAGGATCAAGATACACACGCTTAAACTTAAGTCCCCACCATGTGCCAAAAAATAAAACCGTTATTGTTCCTGCAAATGTAAGGGATAATTTTTGCTTTGCTGATATTGGACTTACAAAGAAACAATTGTGCTTGTGGTAATTTCTGGCAGCAGAGATCATTTGAATTATCTGGTCAATAAACATGGCAATAACAGGACATGCTACAATAGCCGCTATTGGTATAAACCTTCGGGAACGAATTGCCATATAAATGGTAAGAGCGACAATAGCCATTAATGCCAGGTCAATCTTGGGCAGTTGATAAACGTCAGAGTTCTTCTTTCTCTTATTTTTGAGAGGCCTCTTCATTAAGCCAGATGTCAATAACATAGTTACGAGCCAAATGAAAAGAACTATCCAAGTAATTATGTACATGATCAAAAAAGGTATTTCGTCGCCAACAGGATTGTTCCATTCAAATGCAGGGTGCCATTCATTAACACTTCGCCACATCTCGGCATGTTTGCTGACGCTGATAACGAATGTATGTGTCAGGTTCGTCAGATGAAACGGATTAAATATAATCATCCCTAAAAAGGCGGTGACACTAGCAGCAATCGTGTGGTATATGCCTTTTAAGCCTATGGAAACAAACCTTTTTTTAGACAAAAGTGTTAGAAAATTCAGGCACACAAATGGAACGAGTGTTATAAATACATAAAGATACCCGCCATGAACATTACACCAGAATATAGTTATTGGAACAATCGTCCAGATGTACAAAACATTTCGGTATGTTGTAAGGACAAGTATCAGTAAAAAGACAGCTACAAGCAGATTAGAAAAACCAGCTGGTCGTATATCAAGGAAACTGCGACCTATAAACATTGCAAAGCATGAGAAAGCTGCACAAAGAGCCGGATTAGAACCTAAGAATCTAGTTGTGTAATAAACACATGCAACCACCAGTATGTAAACGGCAAATTTCCAGTAGACAAGCGAATTGAATGATAATGAATCAGCATCTGCAAAAGGCGATTCGTGCGTCAACCAGTAAAAAATAACATGTGTCAGCCAGTTCTGATTGACCCAGCCGGTTGGATGCCAGTATCTGACCGTGTCGATTCCAACTTTATCGGTAATCCACTGAGCCCACCTAGGCCAGAACTTGATATCTTCTTCGGTTGGTCCTGCTCTGTGGGAATTTGCACTGAACGGCTCAATCGTATCAACGCCGTGATTTAAAAAATGCCTGCCACAGGCCAATGCTACCCAGGTATCTCCAGCACCTACCATATGTGTGCTGGCATGACAGGCAAAGATAATCATTGCCAGCCAGCCTAAAATTACAAGCCAGTCGGAACGGGAAGTATATTGTTGGGGTTTTATTGTTTTAGTCAATTTGCTATGAGTTTAAAGAACACTTTGTTATTTATATAATGGTAGGATCAAATGGCTTTGTAGGAATTATCCTTTTCTGCTTTTTTACGTTGAATCGCCTCATAGATCTCTTTACGGTGTACGGAGATGTTTTTCGGAGCGTTTATGCCCAAGCGTACCTTATCGCCGCAGACATCGGCAATAGTTATTTCTATATCATCATTGAACATAATTGATTCGTTCTTTTGCCTGCTAAGAACCAGCATAATAGAATTCCTTTTTCTTGATCATTTAATCGTTCGACAGCATCATTTTTAATGTGCTTGCATCTAACATGCATATTCAATAATTCTCGTTGGCACACTCGACTAGAATATGCAGTGCGGCATCTCGTTTAAAATAGAGCCTCTCTAGCTTCAAGGTTGAAAAGCCCTGTTCTCAAGGACAGCCGAGCCGTCAGACTGGAGAGGCCACCGGTTCAGCTCAGACCTGACTATGCTTGATGCCAATCATAAAAGTACCGACGACGCGACATTTGCAAATAAGAAGATATTTGATAACCTGTTAACATTAGGTTTGATCTTTAGTGTCTACTTTTCTAACAGTTTATGAACTTTGTGAAACCGAATTCGTATACGACGAATTATTGACTGTATATTTTGGTATGAACATCCAACAGTTTTCCCTAAAGTATTGAATGAAACATTAGTATCAGCTAATATGTAATCTATGACCTCACGTTGCCTTGGTGTCAATTCTTTTATACAGCTTGAAATTATCTTCCGCAGTTCTCTCTGTTGGAGAACGGTTTCAGGATCATTTGCTTTTTCGAGGGGAGCGGGTATTTCAATGTCAAATGAATAAGATATTACCTTTTTATTGGCTAGTTTTTCAATATATGTAAAAGCTTCATTTTTGGCTGCACGGATTAAATATGCTTTGAGAAACTTAACATTTGCCGCAGTAGACCTTTTTTCCCATAGCTTAAGAAATACGATCTCAGTTATGTCATTCGCCAAATGCGTATCATTAACGATTTTGTGAGCATGCTCACTCAAAATGGGATAATACAGCTCAAAGAGCTTTTCCCATTCTTGTTTGTTACCATTTGCTATTTTATCTTTGTCAATTACATTCTGTGGTTTGGACGTACCCTTCTTTAAGTAGGGAATCATTATCGCACTTTACTTACTGGTGATAATAGTGGGGGGGGGTATCCTTACCACTGAATACATTGCCATCTACACTTCCGTGTCCGATGCACCCGTTGTAAACACCAAATTCTTATTGAGGGTTATTTGTCATATACCGTAACCAACCGGTCATATGTTGATATGACCGGGCCTTACCATATATCTGGTGAGCCAAAATAGGCAGTAACAAATTAGTAATAAGTTAGAGAGTTTCTGAATTGGCTCGTCGAGTTGTTGTATATGTAAGTATGCTTTAGCAATTTTCAAAAGGAGTGTACTGCGGTATAGATGCCTGAAGCACGCTGTACCGAGAGAGGGAGTGATCAGTACCTACTTCTTTTATCTCACCGTGAAGGCTTGCCCGAATGGTATATTCCCATTACATTTTGGGAACTCAGCATGGCTCTACATCGCAGTAATTAATTTCAGCCAGTATACTCTGCCCAAGTATACTAATGTTAACTGCCAAATGGTCTCTGCCTTTCATTAGAACAAAGCATCCTTCCATCCCTCGCAATGGACCTGCCTTAACTCTGACAGGCTGACCGCGTTGAAATCCACAAACAACTTTCAGTTTGTTCCTGTTTGCTAACACGTGCGCTACAGCTTTAATTTCCTTGTCGGCTATGGCGGTAGGGCCTCTTTCATCCCCCAGAATTCGAGTTACCCCTCGTGTACTGGTTATCTTCCAAAAGTCTTCCTGTACAGGAGCTATCTTAACGAAGAGGTAGTTTTTGAATAATGGTACCTGAACGGTCTTGATTCGGTCGGACCAGCGACGTTTCTCACTAAGCAGTGGCAAATAATAACAAATTTCCTTAGATATAAAAGATTGTGCTACAACCCGCTCTCGACAACTATAAGTTTGTACTGCATACCATTTCAAATCGCTGTATATTGCATCTTCGAACAGTTTCCCTAGAGGAGCCTTCCCATGGTACACTCTGCCAATATTTACTTGGATTAATGAAGAAGCTGGATTTGCATACATACTACTATTCTTTGTCTTTGGTCATATCACCTGATACATATACCAGTGTCCCGCCTGTTCCACTACAGGTTTTTCGTTTATAACTTTACCGTGCCTGTTCTACAACTAGGCTAGTTTAGCCTTCCTGTACCAAAGCTAATTTAAAATACTTGCGGTCTTAGAAAGCATTTTTTGGAATCAAATCCGAAAAACTGTTAGTCGCTTCTATGTTTGCCTCGGTACAAACATTTCAGGCTCCTACAAATTACTTATATTTTTGTTGTTGTTTCATAAGCTAAATTCACTGTTGCTATTTCTATGACCGGGATATAGCTAAAACCGCAACCTGTTTTTTAAAAAAATTTCAAAATCTTTTTAGATGTATACTATTGACGATGACACATTTATCTTCACCAAATACTCTCCAGCTTTTCGCAGAATTGGCATCAGAGTCGGATACCGCTATGAATTTTGTAGTAAATCCTGCAAAAAATCTTTCGATGAAGAAATAGATTTTCTTTGTAACGAAATTACCGCATCGAAGAAATGCAAAGCAGTGTGAACTGTGATAAACTTTCCCATTACCGGCCAATTTGGCGGCGATTCTATCAAGAGCACCTGCCTTGGAGCAATGCGTATTGATAATATCGAAATTTTCTTTGACAAATATCTTTGTCAGGATAAACAAACAGTATAGATCGACCACGGGATTGATAGCTCTGGTCATTGTGACTGTGTAGATTTTAATGCCATACTCTTTGAGCCGGTCAATGTTTACCAGCGATCCGGTATCGCGGCGGTCAGGTGAATACATCAATGTGACATCAAAACCGATTTCTTTAAGTCTTACAAGGACATTGCAAAGATAAGTGCTCATGCCGCCAACAAGATCTTTGACTATATGGGTTATTTTGACTATCTCAGTATCAGGACAGCAACCTTTTTCAAAAGCTTTGGCTAATTTGAGAGAGTTGTTACTGATATTGAAATTATCTGTTAGCATCTTCCTGGCGTTTTCTGTGAGAATAGCTGCTAGGCTTTCATCGTTAAGTAGTCTATCAATAGCGTCAGCCAATTCGATATTATCGCCGGGCTTTACAAGCAGACCTGTTTCTCCATTTATTACAGCCTCTGAGATACCGGCCAGGTTACTTGCGATAACCGACGTGCCAACAGAAAACGCCTCAAGGATAACATTAGGCACATTAGGCAAGCCGTCTCTGCCGCCGTCGGCATCTATTACAGGAGGGACTATCAGGATTTTTGCCTGGCCAATGAGTTTCAGGACGCAGATAGGATTGAGACAGCCTGCAAGATGAACCTTGCTGGCAAGGCCGGATTTTTCAATCATACTTTTAAGGTTTTTTCCCTGAGGACCGTCGCCGACTATTACCAGGGAAATATTGAGCCATTTTTGCACAACCTTTGAAAACGCATCTATTAAGTATTCAAAGCCTTTCTTTTCCACCAACCTGCTGGCAGCTATTATGAATTCAGATGGGTCTTTTTCATGACAATTGAAGTTGTTACATGGCTGGTTGAGTTTGATCCCAAGATAGCTCAGGAAAAGCCTGTTATAATATGTATTGTCGATATTGTTTTTTAAGCATTCAAGTTCTTGTCTTGTGCAGCAGCTAATAAACCTGGCCTTTTTTGCCTTTAAGTTGACAGCACCGACTTCGACAAATACGTCCTTGGCGTGAGCTGATATACTAAAAGGCAATCCTGTCAGGGTTGATACACAAAGGCCGATACATGCCGGCCAGCTTAAAAAACAAGCATGGATATGTTGACTGTATTGTTTTTTTGCTATCTTTGCAAA
>Ga0272442_10010475_pt1 | contig 11427 bp, 16 predicted proteins | sample SSMForm2O_FD_200262 | JGI IMG/M metagenome (GOLD analysis project Ga0272442, IMG submission 200262) | Marine sediment archaeal communities from Little Sippewissett salt marsh, Falmouth, MA, United States - SSM-Form-2O | ecosystem: Environmental > Aquatic > Marine > Wetlands > Sediment ...
TGCAAACCACAATTATGGTGATCCTTACAGTTATGTTTTCATGTTTTTCTTTTTTGTTTACGTTCTTTTGTTCTTCAGGTCAGGTTGGAATTTATGGAAAGAGGCCTTAGAAACAAAAGGACAGTTGAAATATAAAAGTAGATATGGAAATAGAAGGAGGTAAAAAAAATGGAAAAAAAGAAAAAAATAGATATAAGATATGGAGTAGTAGCATTTCTGGTAATTGGGATTATGTTTTCTTATACAGTTCTCCCAAGACCAGTGCTAGAACAAGATGAAAACAAAAGTTGGCATATTATCTGGGAAGGTACTCTTGCCGAAGCAGCAGAAGCCGATCCAGGTTCTGGAAATAGTGGAATACTTGAGGTATTCATAATAAACCACACAGCAACACCAGATACAGCATATGCAGAAAATACAAGTGCAACGCTTGAAGGTTGGTGTACAGCAAACAACCTTGGGTATGCAAGTGCAGATGATTCAAACATAGATATTGCACACAGTACATCCTTTGATATAGTTGTAAGGGTGAGAGGAAACCAAACACACTGTTACAGGACAGATAAGTTTTTCCACACTGATTTAAGGGTGAGAATAACAAGTTCAGACCTTTCAATTGGTGCAGATACAGAAGCAACGTGTGTTGTAACTCATAATGATAGTTCAGATGATTTCATACATTGTAATTTTTATGAGGACAATAGTGGTTCTGGGTTTACCATAAGCAAAGATTCTACAAACGAAATAGACAACATAAAGTTTGAAGCATACTACTAGGTAATTACCCATGAGAAAACGGTATTACATAGCATTGGGAAGTTTTACAATAGCCTTTTTACTTGGCACAATGTTAGTAATACCTGTTTTCAATAAAAAGAATGGATTTGAAGTGATACAGGAAAATTTATTAAGTGCAGAGATTGAATCTTTATACAGTGGCGAACCTTCTGGTGGAATTATTGAAAATGATACGGTTTACTGGGAAAACCAGTATGCAAGGCTTGAAGTAACGCCACACACTTCCACAGGGTTAATCAGACAAACTCAATATGCGAATCTTACTTGGAAATGGGCTGATATGGATGTTGATATTGCTTTCAGATTTGATGAATCATTGACAGGAAGTAAAGATATATGGTGTTGGCAAGATGTAGACCATGATGTACCAGTTCCTACTTATGGCTTTGTAACATATAATTTTACACTCATAAACATTTCAGATTTTACAGAATTAACAGAAACTCCTGTTTATGTCGATTATGGCGATATTCCAAGCGATAAGTATTATGAAGGATATATAAATGAAACGCTTTTCACAATTGGATTTGATACAATGAACTGGCTTGATGCAGAACGTACAAAGGCAATTTTTTATTATGATGTATATGAAGTAAACGGAGAGGAAATAGAAGTACAAACCTGGAAGGAATGGGTAAGCCACAAATCAGATTTTCAATATGAAATATGGAATGGAAAGCATTACTATTATATTACAGATGTACCAATGAAAAAAGATAAAAGCTACGATGTAAAATGGATGTATAACATCCCAAAGAATACAGAGGGAAAATGGGATTTGATGGCAAAGCCTTCAAGTGAAACCATTGCAGAAGTTCTTGCAAACGGTCATTACTGTATGGTAGATCCCTGGTGGGATTCAGACTGGACTTATAAGAAAAAAATTACAATTGACAATACAAAGGTATCAGGATCTTCAGATTTGTCAAATTTTCCAGTTTTAATAAACATAACTGACACTGATTTAAGAGATGATGCACAAAATGATGGCGATGACATTGCTTTTACAAATAGTGCAGAAGATACCCAGCTATACCATGAAATAGAGAGTTTTGATGGTGCAACGGGAGAATTATATGCATGGATAAATACATCTACTTTAATACATGACTCAGACACAGAAATTTATATGTATTATGGCAATGGTGCTTGTAGTAGCCAAGAAGATGTTACAAACACTTGGAACTCAAATTATATTGCAGTTTATCATATGAATTCTACTGATACCGTTTTATATGATTCAACAGAGAATAGACCAGGCACAAAAGGTGGCAATACTGATCCAGAGGAAACAACAGGAGTTGTAGCAAAAGCACAAGATTTTGAAGCAAGTAATTCAGAGAAAATTTATGCAGATAAGGTAGGTGCAATTTTAGATATTACAATAGAGGCGTGGTATACTCCAGAATCAGCAATAGGTAATGTTGAGAATATTTTAAGTAACCAATACGACGGTATGAATGTAAACGGTAAGGGTTTTAGTTTTTGGCGACACTCTAACGGAAAACTGAGATTCGGTGTTTATGCATCAAATGTCCAGATTTGTGGCTTTTATACATCTGATGCTTTAGCACAAGGTTCAACTTATTATTGTGCTGGGATTTATGATGACGATAATTTTGCTAAAAGTTATATCAACGGTGTTAAAAAAGGAGAAGACACCACTATTTCAGGAAATATGTATGATCATGCAAGTGCAAAATTAATGATAGGTGCAGAAAAGACTGGTGCTACTTATAGGTATCATTGTGACGGTATAATTGATGAGGTTAGAATTAGCGATATTCCAAGGAGTGAGGACTGGATAAAAACAACATATAATACCATAATATATGGGTATGATACAGGTTTTTTTAGTATGGGTTCTGAAGAATCTTCATTGCCCAGTAATACAATTCCAGAATTATCTTCTCCTTCTCCAGCAAATGAATCTACAGATATTTCAAAATATCCAACTCTATCCATTACAGTTGCAGATGCAGAAGATGACGAACAAAATATGAATGTATCTTGGTACTGGGGTACAACTTCAGCTTGTAGCAATTACATAATGACCAATAGCTCTGTAAATAATGGAACTTACATTTTTAGCGATTCAGATAACGATGGCAATTTTTCAAGCTATGGTACTAAATACTACTGGAAAGTAATTGTTGATGATGGAACAGAACAAGTAGAAGAAGTATATCATTTTACAACTGTGGAAAATAATGCACCAACAATAGAAATAAATTATCCAAGAAATGAAGATAACCAAACAGAAAGCCCTGTAGGATTAAGTGTGGTAATAGCAGATGCAGATTCACATACAATGGATATTAAATGGTACGGTGATGGAGTATTATTAAACACAGATTCAAGCAAATCTGACGGAACTTATACATATTCATGGAGTGTTAATCATACAGGTAGTGGTAGGCATGAATGGAATGTAAGCGTAGACGATTCTTATAATTCTACAGATACAGATACATATACTTTTAATTTACAGTTTTGGAATGATACATTTTTAAACGAAGACAATGCAACAGTTAATAATATGACTTGGAGTTCAGGGCAATATGTAGTAGATGCTTCAGAAGGAGAATCAGGTGGTCTTGAAACTCCGACAGTTGATGATACCAGTTCTAGTGGTAGTGGTGGAATTGGATTTAGCTCTGATAACTGGCAACATACTTGTGGAGATTATGAAGACGATGTTTTAATAGTAATGTATGGTGGTGAAGAAGAAAGCTCTAAAGATACTATAACAAGTGTTGAATATGCAGGAATTTCTTTGAATCAAGCAGTATTTGCAAGGGCAGATGAAGGTACATATACTGCAGATGCTTGGATTTATTATTTATTAAATCCCCCAACAGGAGAAAATACAATATGGGTTAATTTTTCAGGTAATTTTCGTGGTGGTGCAGGTGGTGCAGTAAGTGTTTATAATGTAGCACAAGAAGCACCAAAGGTAGCAAAAACAGAAATTATAAATCCTGATCCTTCAGGAATTAGTACAGATATTACAACAGGAACAGATAACAGTTTTATAGTTGACTGTGTAGCAGATGGAGATGGAAGCAGGGCATATACAGATGGTGCAGGTGCAACTACTATATTTGATACAGCAGGCAACAGTTGTGAATCAGCAGGAAGTTATGAGTTGAGGGAAAGTCAAGGTACTGAAACTGTATCATGGACTTTTAGTAATACTGTTTATAGAGCTTCTCATAGTGTAGCTTCTTTTAACGCATCAGAATTACCATCAAGCGGTACATACTGGGAAGCAAACATAACTTCTAATAAGATAAGCAAAAACGATTCTGCATATTGGGATGTATTTAATGTTGGTGTTAATAATAGTATAAATTCAACTTTTTCAATAATTAATGCAACTACAGATGTAGTAATTAAAGCTGATATTGTAGATGGTGAGGATATTTCAGATGTATCTGATACTGATATACGTTTGTTAGGTGAATTTGATGGGGCAGTTGCTATTTATTCATGGAATGTTAGTTGGGCGGGAGAATCGAATACCGCCCCAAGTATTGATGATACAAACCCAATAAATGAAACAACAGGAGTTAGTGTAAACATTGATATGATTTATTTCAACATAACAGATGCAAATGGCGATAACATGAATTATACATATGGCTATTTCATTGAAGGGTGTGCATTACAGGGAAGTTCGGCAAGTTCAGTAACAGATGGGGGATATGGCATTATAATTAATACAGGGGCATGTTGCCCTCTTAGTTACAATACACAGTATTCATGGTGGCTAAATGTAACAGATGATGATACATATACGAATGAAACTTTTGTCTTTACAACAGAGGCAGAACCAAGAACCTGGCAAGAAATCCAAGACTGGAATATAACTATTAGCAACCAAAGCACATGGAGTCAAATATCTGACTGGAACATAACCCTACAGAACAGTTCTACTTACACTCAGATAACAGACTGGAACATTACCCTACAGAACAGTTCAAGTGCATGGCAAGAAACCCAAGACTGGAATATAACTATTAGCAACCAAAGCACATGGAGTCAAATATCTGACTGGAACATAACCCTACAGAACAGTTCTACTTATACTCAAATAGCAGACTGGAACATAACCCTACAGAACAGTTCTACTTATACTCAAATAGCAGACTGGAACGTTACCCTACAGAACAGTTCAAGTGCATGGCAAGAAATCCAAGACTGGAATATAACCATAAGCAATACATCCACATACACACAAATAGCAGACTGGAACATTACCATAAGCAATACATCCACATACACACAAATAGCATACTGGTTCATTACCCTTTCAAATAGTTCATCTTCATACCAACAATTACAGGATTGGAACATAACCCTACAGAACAGTTCTACTTATACTCAAATAGCAGACTGGAACATAACCCTACAGAACAGTTCTACTTATACTCAAATAGCAGACTGGAACATAACCCTACAAAACAGTTCAAGTGCATGGCAAGAAACCCAAGACTGGAATATAACCATAAGCAATACATCCACATACACACAAATAGCAGACTGGAACATTACCATAAGCAATACATCTGGAGATTTTACATTATTACAAGACTGGAACATAACCCTACAAAACAGTTCAAGTGCATGGCAAGAAACCCAAGACTGGAATATAACCATAAGCAATACATCCACATACACACAAATAACAGACTGGAACATTACCATAAGCAATACATCTGGAGATTTTACATTATTACAAGACTGGAACATAACCCTACAAAACAGTTCAAGTGCATGGCAAGAAACCCAAGACTGGAATATAACCATAAGCAATACATCCACATACACACAAATAACAGACTGGAACATTACCCTACAGAACAGTTCTACTTATACTCAAATATCTGACTGGAACATTACCCTACAAAATGAAAGTGGAACTTGGCAACAGATACAGGATTGGAATATAACCCTACAAAACCACAATTCATTTACTCAAATAGCAGACTGGAACATTACCCTTATGAATGGCACAGGAACACCATCAATTACAATTACAAACGAATTTCCATCAGATAATTCATTCAATGCACCATTACAACCCTTGGTTTATGCTACAGTAAACAGTACAGTTGGAAATACTTTGAACGTATCTATTTACTATGGACTTACTGAGGGCAACGAAAACACACTTTTAGGGACTGATAGCCTTGTTGGTAACGGAACATATGACCAGACCTTTTTCCAAGCCTCAGGGCGTGCAACACGCTATTATTGGCGAATACAGGCAGATGATGGAGAAACATATGTAAACGAAACCTTTAATTTTAGAACTGAAGGCTTTCCAGGAGGTTCTATAGGTCAGCCTTCAGGAAGTTATATTTTTGGTGTAATCGGCATCTTAGGGATTGCATTATTACCTCTTGTTTTATGGAAATTAAAAAAGAGAAGGGAAGATGATGATTTCTATTAAGCCAAAAGATGAAGAAGATACTAAGATATTTAGAAGGCTTGCAGCAAATGAAAAATGTTATATTAAAAATCCAGAAGTAACAAGAAGGCTTGGGAGAAGATACCCTCAACTTTTTGATGAACATATTGGATATGCAGATATAGGAAAAATATGGAAAACGAATCAGTCAGTATTTGTAACAAGAGAGAAGGTAAAAGTAGTGCCAATTCAAGGTTCTGCAACAAGAAAGAAAATGAAATTTAAGTTTTATAAGATATTTTAACTATTTTTAACTATTTTTTTCTCCTTAAAAAAGATATTTTTATTAATTTTAATTTATGCGTATCTTTTAAATACTTGATTCAACAAAACAGGATAACAGGAGGTAAAGTAAAAGATGAAATTAAGAAGTCTAAAAGACAACATGTGTGCAGCTGTTGATCTATCTGTTGTGCTAATGATAGGATTGGCTTTCGCATCCCTTATGGTAATAGCATATATCATATGGACTCTAAAAGATCAGCTTGGTTCTGGCACTTGGGATAGTAGCATAAAGAACATTACATCTGGCTTTGACGATGCTGTAAACCTGTTGTTAGTGGCAATAACTATCTTCATCCTTGCAATAGCAATAAGTGCTTTACTTATGCTCAGGGGGAGATAGGCAATGAAGCTTAGAAGTCTGAAAGAAAACATACATGGTGTAATAGATCTTGGCATTATCTTAATGCTAGGAATTGCATTTGCTGGACTGATGGTGTTTGCATACATCATATTTACTATGAATGATATGCTTACAGAAACAACATCTACAGCATCACAAAATGCCAGTTTGCAAAACATTACATCTGGCTTTGACGATGCTGTAAACCTGTTGTTAGTGGCAATAACTATCTTCATTCTTGCAATAGCAATTGGTGCACTGTTGATGTTAAGAGGCAGATAAGTAAACTAGGGAAGCAACCCTTCCCTTCTCTTTTTATTAAATTATTACCAGCGTATCTTTTAAATATAAGTTACAACAAGAATCATTTTGATGACTGATACCCACACAATAAGCATGGATGCAAGCAAGCTTTCCTGGGAAGATGTTGATAAAAGGGCAAGAAGTATAGGTTTTAAGAAAAGAAGCCAATATATTCAATATCTTGTTGAAAAGGACATAGAAAGAAAGCGTTTTGAGAACATAAAGATAACAGAAATTATGATGCTTATAATGATGGCTGCAATTTTATTAATGTTGGTGCTCATATGATGGATTTACCAGATACAAGAAGAAGTATAGATCAATATTCAAGGTTCTTAGAACCAACTATTCCAAAAGGCCAGGAGAATTATTACAACCCAAGAAAACCGTTGATAGGCAAGGAACTTTCCATAGGCAATATTGAAAGAACAGATATGGTTGGAAACCTTGACATGTACGATGCGATTCTTGAGTTTTTAGAAGAAGGCCAAATAGGTGCAGCAAGATTTTTAATGACAAGGTTTCAAGGAGAATTAAAATTATCAATGAGTTTTGACGGTTTGTTTATGGAATATATCGGAACATCCAAGTTTGAATACAAGCAAACCCAGGACATAACAGAACACTTACCACAACAAAAGAAACATGGTTTATTAGGAGGTAGAAGATAATGTGGATGGAAGCCCAGGCAATATGCAATGTTATTGCAATGATATGTATTGCAATAGTAATATCACAGTTATTTCTTGTAGCACAAATATTTGTTTTTATCTTATTTGTAGCAATTGCAATGATAATATTCGGAAATATTTTGATAGGAAGCAGGATTTCAAGGTTCAAGCCTTTATTTGAAACAACACCAACAGGATGGGAGTTAATGGAACTCCAGCTTCTTGACGGTAGAACCTATTTTATAAACACAAAGAAAGGTGCTTACGGGCAAAGAAAGTTCAGAATAAATGGTGAAGATGCAACTGTCATAAACGATGGAGAATGTAATTTTACATTGCACAACGGAAACAGGGGATTCAGGGCACATGAACTGTTTGACGGTAATGTAGATCCTTTCAGGGCAAAGGCACTTGAAAAGATGCAAGGGGAAGATGTAAAGGAAATCTACTATAATGCAAGACAAAAGCAAAGGGGTGTTAAGTTTGAATAGGTTTGAAGTAGTTGATGAAAAGAAGGATGTGCACAGCGAAATTGACAAATTCTTCAAAGAAAAGGAACTCCCACAGGAATTAAAGCTTGTAGGGGAAAACATGGACTTTGAAAAGGATGTTGAACAAGATCCTATTAAACCAGGTGTTGGTAAAGTAAATGTTTTCAACTGTGAAACCTGGGATATAAACGCAATTCTAAAAGGCAACTACTGGAGAAGAACAATTTACACTACTGACAAATTATGCAAATTATTCTTAAAAGCCGATCTGAACCAAAAAAAGAAATATTTGGCAAAGAAAAACCCTATAGGTTTTAACATGGCATGGCTTCTTTTACTTATGGTAGGGGGAGTTGTAGCTTTATTGGTAATAGTATTTTTACTACCTAAATTGGGAGGTGTTATGTAATGAACTATGATATAAGCGTACATTTAGGACAGCAAATGGAGAACTTCTTGAATGCCTATGCAGCAGGAGAAGTTGAAGCAATGGAAAGAACAAAATCAAACATAAAGGATATAATGAAAAACTCAGACATGAAAGATGTACTTGATAATATTGATAAGTGGGATAACAAAAAGAACAGTGAAATTACAAAAATAATCAAAAAGGCAAGGGAAGCACTAAAAGAAATTGCTTCAGATGAAAACAAAAAAGATATATTCATTGATGTTGAAGAAATTAAAAATGATACAATAGAAGCACTCAGCACACTTGAAGGGGAATACTGGGATAGCATAAGAAACTTGATTCTGAAAAGTGTAAACGAAGTGCAAGATGAAACAGAACAATAATTATCTAGCAGTATCAGCAATTTGGTATGAACGCTTTTTAGAGTGCAGCAGAACACATGGAACAAATCAATTTCCTTCAAGTGTGCAGAGGTTCTATGTTTCTCTTTTAGACCTTGACAAAGAAGATTTGGCAATAAAGACAAAGGTTAAAAACTACAAGGAAAACATCTGGCAGCAAAGAGTTAATCATATAGTGCAGAGAAACACCGAATTAACAACTGATCCAGGAACTATTGAAAGCGAAAGGGAACTTGTAAAAGCTGGGATGTCAGATGAACTTTTTGAATATATTATCCAAACAATACAGGACTCAGGTATTGGTTGGCCTACTCAAGAAGATATGAAACAATATACTATTTCTCAGGGATAATATGGATACTGACACAGGAATTGAAAGCAGAACCATTAAAAGCATTTTATACGCAAGAAAAACAAACGGACTGTACTCAAGCCTTGTTACAGGTGCAAGGGGTGCAGGTAAGAGTTCTTACAGCATACAGGTATTGTATAGGGTTTTTAGGGCATTGGGATATTCTCAAGAGGAAGCCTGGAAAATGGCAATAGACCGTTGCCTTTACAAGATACCTGAAATTGTAACATTTTTAGAGAAAGCTGGCACAAATGAACATAAGGATATTTTTATCTGGGATGATGCAGGAGTATTTGCAGGTGGTGTGAGATGGCTTACAAACCAGCATGAAATGGTTTTAATAGAAAGCATATGCGATACCCTAAGAGATAGTCTATATGGAATACTTTTTACTGTTCCAGATGTAAGGACTTTATCAAGAAGATTAAGAAATTATGATGATTATATAATTTCCATAAATTATCTAAACGATAAAAAACAAAAAGAACTTTTAAAAACAACAGATGTAAATGATATAAGAACGGTAAGGGAAGCAAGGGTATACAAGAAAAGGATCTTGCCCTCAAGTGCAGTAAGAATTTACAAAGAATACTACGATAGTTTTGATGTTATGCTTCCAGACTGGGTTTATCAGGAGTATAAAAAGAAAAGACATAGATATTCCCAGGAAAATATCAAGCAACTAAAAAAGCATCTTAGAAAACAAGAATGATAGATATACAAGTATACATAACAGTAATGTAATAGAATGGGTATGGGGGGTATCCAAATAATATATAGCTTAGGATTTTTTCTTTTGATCTTCTTTAAATGCCTTTTCTCCTATCAACATAAAGCCAAGCAGAAAGAATGCAATAAACAATGCATATACTATCTTACTGACATCTTCAAGGCCACCAGATAAAAAAAAGATTATAGTGACAGAAACAGCGTACATCAATGGAACTCTTACATACCACTTCATAAAGCACCAGTACCAATTATCTACTTCATACTTTATAATACTTATCCTGGCAAACTAACAATTTGAAAAAATAGCAAAGTTTATATACACACTCACACATTACAAGTTGATGAAGGAAATAAGAATACCATTAGAGGATGCAGAACATAAACAACTTTCCATGTTAAAGGGAAAACTTACTTGGAGAGAGTTATTGTTCAAAGGAGGAGAGATAAATGGGAAAAATAACAATACCGAAAAATAAAACGCTATTGAGGAGAATAGAGAAGCAACTGCCATCTGGGAAGTTGATGGTCGTGGTGAGGAGAGATAGGACTTTAAGTGAGATTAATGGGAGAATACCACATGAACTTAGAGATTAGTTACAATAACTTAACTGTATTTGAATCATGTTTTCTATTAAAGAACTTTAAAGGATATTTGGATGGAGATAAAAAATGTCTAATAATACAAAAGTAAAGTTAACTGGTATAGTAAAGACAAGTGGAAACGAATATTGTTTTAGAATAATATGCAAAGACCAAGAAAAACTCAATAAACTCAAAGATGCAGCAAGGTGGATCTTATTAGACAGTAGCTATACAGTAGTTTACAATTTGGCAAAATACGATACATACAGGGAAAACGGTGATAGGAAATGAAATACAAGAAAAAAGGCAACAAACCAGATAAGGAAACCTTTAACAGACTTCAGAGTTATTTTAATGCACTTGATAATGATGATTTAGAAAAATACCACAAAGATCATGGCAGGGTGGTAGAATAGACCACCAAAATATCAGAGTTCATTTTTTCCTCCAGCATCCACAAATTTTAAAAGCATCCCATCCAGAGGAAATGAACAGGCAGGAGAACAATAGCCGACAAAACTTAATGACTCCTCACCACCATTCATTATTTTTTGTAACCCATTTCTCTCCTTTCTCCTGCCACC
>Ga0272442_10010476_pt1 | contig 11427 bp, 9 predicted proteins | sample SSMForm2O_FD_200262 | JGI IMG/M metagenome (GOLD analysis project Ga0272442, IMG submission 200262) | Marine sediment archaeal communities from Little Sippewissett salt marsh, Falmouth, MA, United States - SSM-Form-2O | ecosystem: Environmental > Aquatic > Marine > Wetlands > Sediment ...
GAGGGCGAGATAAATGTGGTGCTGATGATTCCACTTATGCTGGAGGAAAACAGCAGACGAACCTATATCGACTCTTCTGATTATGATAATCAGGGCCGTAAGAAATACCGGATCGTCAGAAGGCCTGACGAATGGATATTCCCTCGCAGTGAGGTGTTTATCGAGTTTTATGAGGGTGCGCTATTGGCCGTTGACGCACTTCGTGAGAAAGGACTCGATATTGATCTTCAGGTTTTTGATACTATGAACGATTCATTGAGGGTTGAGAGATATCTGGAGACAGGCCGACTTCGTGATGCCGATCTTATTGTAGGACCGATATACCCTGATAACCTTGAAATAGTAGCGCGATATGCACGGAGATACCGGATACCGGTGGTATCACCGCTGGCCTCACAAAATCCTGAAGTGTTAAGGATTAATCCTTACCTCTTTAAAATCCAGCCATCTACCAATGTTGTGCAGGACGCCCTGGCCGAAGAGATAAGCAATTATTACGATCATAACCTGGTTTTTGTGCATACCGATACCATATGGAGTGCTGACCTTTCTATGGAATTCAAAGATAAGATATATAGAAGGTTGAGGCTTAAGGTACCCTTTAATGACATAAGCTTTAAGGAGGTGTTTTTTGCAAGCCGATCATCTTATAATGATACGATTAACATTATTGATCATGCTCTGACAGGGGATAAGCCAAACCTTATTATCCTGGCTTCTGATGATGAAGCAGTGATGAGCGAAGTTATTGTAAGTGTACATGCCCTGCTGCGCAATTATGATATTAAATTAATCGGGTATCCTGATGTAAGATGGCTTGATAACCTTGATCCAATGTATTTCTATGAGTTGGGTATAATGTTGTTTACCCCGAACTGGGTCGATTATGACCGGGCAGATATCAGAACATTCCTGAAAAAATACAGAGACTTGTTTAAGATGGAACCGCCAATCCGAAGCTATGCATGGCAGAGCTACGATATAATGTACTATTTCATAAGCGGATTGTCCATCCACGGATCTGAATTTATGTACAGGCCCTCCATGCATAAGCCTGATCTACTGCAGGTAGATTATGACTTCGACCGTACAGGCCTGATGAACGGATTCGAGAATAACCGCCTTTACCTTATACGATATACACCTGACCTGGAGGTTGAATTTATCAATAAAGCTAATTAGTAAGGGAATATTTCACTGTCCTTAATTGTCTTATAATTGTGTATGGCCAAGTATGATTATATCCATTCTGATGATGATGAGCTGGTAAAGCGTACAATAGAGGGAGATAATTTGGCTTTCAGCGAGATCATCAGGAGATATGAGAATATGGTTGCCAGGACTGTAAAAAGCATGCTGGGAGATATACAGCAGGCTGAGGATGTGGGTCAGGATACATTTATACGCCTTTATAAAAGTCTTAAAGATTTCAGGGGTGACTCGAAATTAAGTACTTATATACAGCGAATCGCTATCAATCAGTCACTCAACGAAATCAGGCGAAAAAAGAGATTCCTGTCACTGTTCTTCCAGTCCGATGATAAGGATGATATGTCAGAGATAGACCTTGAAGCCATGAACGAAGAGGAAGGAAGAGATATTAAAAGCTATGTTAACATGGCAATATCAAAACTTGAACCTGATTTCAGGACAGTTGTTATACTGAGGTCTATACAGGGTTATAGCACCAAAGAGACAGCTGAAATACTTGAAGTACCGGTAGGAACTGTTTTATCACGATTATCGAGGGCTAAAGAACAGCTTAGAGAATTATTGAAAGAATTAGAATAAATATGAAACCTGTGAAAACAAAGGATCTTTTTTTTCGGTCATTGTCCTCTGATCTGGACAGAAATGAGAGAGAGGAATTTGAGAATAAACTACTTCCCGATCATCATTTCAGCAAGGGATTTCGTGACCGAGTAATGAACAGTATTGTGTCGGGAAGGATTTATATTAACGGGAAACGCGAAATAATCAAATCAATTGATAGCATCTTCCTGAAAATTGCCATTCCCGGGGCCGCGGCAATAGTGTTGCTTATGCTCAGCCTGCTCCTGAGCCAGGGTTCATTATCTTATGACACCCTGCTGGGTATTGATAATGAGGTAGATGGTGTGCTGGTGAGCTTGCTCTCAGAATAATGAAAAATGATGTTATGAGACTGAAACTACGAATTACATTATTGATAGTCCTTACACTGCTTCTTGGCTTCACTATAGGAATGCTTACATCAGCGCAGTTAAGGCATAAGCGTATGAGGCCGGTAAGGATGTACGCCTCTGAAAACTATTTCAGGGATCACCTTTACAAGTTGGTGGAACCCGATTCCATCCAGAAAGAAAAACTGGATGAGATAATAAGTAAGTACGGGGAGGAATTTAACGATATTAATTCTGTTTTCAGGAAAGAACTTAATGAATTGATGGATAAGCAGTGGAACGAAATTAAGCCGGTGCTCAATAAAGATCAGGTTGAAAGGCTTGAAGAACTTAACCGTAGAAGACGGGAAATGACAAAAGAGTTCAGGGAAAGAGGACGCCCGGGCGATGGTGATCGCCATTACAGGAGACCAGATTACAATAAAAGATCACACCGGTTCAGAGATTCCCTGCCTAATCCTCCAGATCGAAAAACAGATAGTCTGTAATTATTGGCAGATCGTCAGGATCGACCTTATTTTTTACCAGGATGTCTGCATCTCCGTTGAATATTTCAAGAAAGTCACTCTTATCTATTTTTCCATCCACAATACTCTTCCGGTAGTTTTCAAGAGCAAGTAAACTATTACCCATGCATAGTGCCAGGTGACCGGCATTAATATAATCGTGGGCTGTCATCTCTTTCTTGCTTATCCTGTCAAAATATTTCTTTGATAGCTCATATTTACCCTGAACAAAGTAGCACCATGATATAGGTTTTAAAATACGGAAATTATCCGGGTCATTATATTCTACCTTGAAATAATATTTCAATGCAGAGTCATAGTCTTCCATATCGAGATAGCAATGTCCTATCATAGCTATGGTATGCATGTTCTCAGGATCCATTTTTTCTGCTTCCATATAGCTTTTAAGGGCTGCTTTATGATTGCTCAGACGTCTGTTGCAAAACCCCACTTTCTTGAGGGTCCATATTTTTCTGTCCAGGATCTCGGCCCTGCTGTACATATCCAAAGCCTTCTCATACTCGGCCAGCTGCTGGTAGCAGTAACCTGCTTTCTCATACAACTGCGAATCATCCGGGTTTTCGGCAATCAAGTCTGCATATAAATCAAGTGCCTCACTATAAAAATCCTTACCAAAGTAATAATCTGCAAAAGTCGAAATAGACTCACTGTCTTTTAAAACCATATTGAATAAAACAGTCCTGTGGAACCCCAGGGTGCTTATGAAAACATCATCAAATTCTTTTTTGTAAGGCGATAGCTTAAAGAACCTGTAAAGGTCCTGAAGGTACTGAGTTACGTGAGTTTTAAAATCCCTGGTGGGATCAAGGTCAATCTCATTATCTTTCATTTGTTCCAGGCCCTCCAGCTCCATTCTGAACACCTTTAGCATCATTTCTTTCTGACTTGCAGGCAGGTGTTGCAGGTTAAGTACAAGACTGAATTTATCTGAATTGCAAATAAACGGAGTTTTATATAATGCTTCAGCAAGTTCATTTGTACCCTTGCCAAGCACCTCGTCCCTGAATAATACATCAATAGCTTCATGATCGGGATAAAAAGGCATGAACCAGTTGGAAATAGTCCGGAAGAAATCAAAATTCTTCAGATTGGAGAATGCCGACATATACACATCTGCACCTTCCATCTGGAGCTTGGAAAATTCTTCCATAGTTTTATATAGATCTTCTGATTCTTTAAACATATCAGACCAATCAGGATTTTTACCCTCGGTGATATCTTCAGGAAGCAGGTTGTCAAGGTCAAGTTTATCTTCAATCTTGGGTCTTAGCTCAGCAACACGTGGAAGTATCTCTTCATGAAGTTTCCTGCTTATTTTTTCTGTCTCGCCGGATCTTATTATCTGAAGTATGGTAATCTTGAGATGCTCTATAAAGTCATTGTCAACTGAAAGCTCACCAAGCATTTTCTTAATTTCGGGGTAGACCTTAATCCTGTTGTCATGATAATAGAGAACAAGTAATAAACCTGCCAGGGCTCTTTCACTTATCTGTGTTTTCTTGTCCCGGTACAGGGATGCAAGTATCTCTATCTTTTCGGCTTCCCATATCCTCAGTGCACTTAATGTTATGGCGCTCACAAAAATGCTCTGCTCGTGCCACTCAAACTTTTCAGCTGACAATACCATTTTAATGAGGTCTGTCTCTGCCTCCCCATAAGTATCGGTAAGCCACAGATGATTGAAAATATTATCTACCAGCATTCTGTGTCTTCTTGCGGGTTCAGATTCAGGGTCGGATGTAACAGTACCTGCCTGGTTTAGCCATTCATCAAGTTCTTCCTTAAATACAAGATCATCGACTTTTTCAATTATTGTTTTCCCAGCCAGGTTTTGTTCCCTCAGGGTGTTTTCTTTCAGCCAGTAGGTATGCCAGCCTGAGTACCGTGCCAGTATTTCCTGTTTAACCCTGTCGGCCAGCTCGAGAAGAGACTGGAGCATACGTGTCAATACCTTATGCCGTTCAGGATCATGAACACCCTCAATGGTATATTTTACCATGTTTTTATAGGTATTCTCGATATTCTCAAGCTGCTGGCTGTATTCACCGCTTTTGGATAAATCGATAAGTTCCTTTATAAGAACAATGCTTTGCCTTACCTGCTTACCGGCTATCAGCTCGGTAATTCTGTTGTGTTTGTTTAAAAGTTTCCTGGTATCCATATCAATCAACCTTTTTATTACAATAATCAGGCCGAATGACAATATGTCATGAATACTCCTCCAGTATGCCTTTAACATCATCCGGAGCAACCCTGCCGTAGGTTTTTTCGCCAACCATTACCACCGGTGCCAGGCCGCAGGCACCCACGCACCTCAGGCTTGAGAGGGAGAATTTACCATTGGAGCTTGTCTGTCCAACCTCGATTTTGAGTTCTTTCTTAAATTCATCAAGTACTTTCTCAGCACCTCGCACATAGCAGGCAGTACCCATACAAATACTAATGGGATGCTGACCCCTGGGGCTCATTGTAAAAAAGGAATAGAAAGTTACAATACCGTATATCTTTGCAACGGGGACATCCAGTTCCTGAGATATCACTTCCTGAACCTCGGCTGGCAGGTAGCCGAAGTGCTCCTGACATTTATGCAAGACATTGATAAGCTCCTGTTCATCGTTATTGAATGAAGCAGCAATTTGTTTTATTGTATCGATATCCTCTCTTCTAAGTTCTATTTTGATACTTGACATAATAGTCTTCTTTTTACTATTGTTTAACTACGATCTTCTTTTTCCTGTCAAAGTAGCCGGTATGAAGCAATTTATGAGCTATTTCACTACCGGGTTCTTCGAGGTACTCTTTATAGAGTTTTTGTATAAATGGGTTCTCATGCGATTTTCTGATTTTTTTATTGCTGTCTTCCATGTACAGGGCACTTGACCTTGCTTTCAGAATATCTGATTTACCATGGTGCTGAGGTTGTCCGCCCCCACCAATACAGCCTCCCGGGCATGCCATTATCTCGATTGCATGGTATTTTGATTTGCCTGATCTGACATCGTCAAGGAGTTTTCGCGCATTACCCAGACCGTGCGCAATTCCTATATTCAGGTTCAGCCCATTGAAATCAACCCTGGCCTCGCGCACACCTTCCATACCCCTGAGATTTTCGAAATCAACCTTTTCCAGTGTCTTTCCGGTATACAGCTCGTATGCCGTTCGAACGGCGGCTTCAATCACACCACCGGTGGTGCCGAATATTACGGAAGCCCCTGTAGATTCGCCAAGCGGATTATCGAAGTCTTCTTCAGGTAGACTATGGAAATCAATATTTGCCTGTTTGATGAAAGCTGCGAGCTCCCTGGTTGATAGTGACAGATCAACATCGGGATTTCCATCAACACTGAATTCATCCCTCTGGCATTCATATTTCTTGGCAAGGCAGGGCATTATCGAAACCACCACCATATCTTCTCTTTTAATATCTTTCTGTTCAGCGAAATATGTCTTTGCTATCGCTCCGAACATCTGCTGTGGGGATTTTGCTGTAGATGGCACATCCTTCAGGTCAGGGAAATATGTTTCAAAAAAATTAACCCAACCCGGGCAGCATGATGTAAGTATTGGCAGTTTAATGTTTTTATCACCCTCGAGGTGAGATGAAAGTCTGTTGAGCAATTCGGTTCCTTCTTCCATTATTGTGAGATCGGCCGCAAAATCGGTATCAAAAACATAGTCAAAACCCAGACGTCTCAGGGCAGCTACCATTTTCCCGGTAACCAGTTCACCGGGTTTCATTCCAAAAGCTTCTCCCAGTGCTGCCCTTACTGCAGGTGCTGTCTGTACAACAACTGTCCTTTCAGGATTGGCCAGTTGTCTTAATACCTCATTAGTATGATCTACTTCGGTCAGGGCTCCGGTAGGACAAACGGCCACACACTGTCCGCAGTAGGTGCAGGGCGAGTGCTCCAGGTTTTGCTCAAAAGCAGGTGCCACCACAGAGTAGAAGCCCCTGTTTATTGCTGATAAGGCACCTACCGTTTGCACATCATTACACATTGTTTCACACCTGCGGCACATTATACATTTATCCAGGTCCCTGATTATCGAGGGTGATGTGTCAAGACGATATGATGACATCTCTGCTATTTCCTCTCCGGGGATATTTCTAATTCCCAGCTTAATAGCCAGGTCCTGTAGTTCACAATTACCTGATTTTGGACAGATAAGGCAGTCTTTAGGGTGGTCCGATAAAATAAACTCCAGCACTGTTTTTCTTGCGTTCAATACCCTTATGCTGTTGGTAATGACTACCATTCCTTCTTCACATCGTGTAGAGCAGGAGGGAGCAAGGTTTTTTCTTCCTTCTATTTCAACCACGCAAATCCTGCAACCTGCCGGTTTGTTCTCAATTCCCAGGTCCTGCAGATTCATATAGCATAGTACGGGTATATCTATACCAATACTTTGGGCGGCCTGGTAAATAGTGGTCCCCTTCGGTACTTCAAGTGATTTATTATCTATATTAAGTTTAACATTATCTATCTTCATTCTTTGATATTTATTGAATAATGATGGCGTCGAATTTACATTTCTCTAAACAGGCACCGCATTTAATACATATATCCTGGTTTATCCTATGCACTTCCTTCCTTTCCCCTGTGATAGCATTTACCGGGCATACCCTGGCACATGCGGTACAACCAACGCAGTTTTCTTCTATTATATGATATTCCATCAGGTCTTTACACTGGCCTGCCGGGCACTTTTTATCAATTACATGTGACAGGTACTCTTCATAGAAATTATCCAGTGTTGAAAGAACAGGATTGGGGGATGTCTGGCCCAGGCCACACAGTGCGGTGTCTTTTATAACCTCGCTCATATTACGAAGTCGCTCGAGGTCACTTATTTCCCCGTTACCCTTGCAGATATGGTCCAGGAGTTCATATAACCGCTTGTTTCCCACGCGGCACGGTGCACATTTACCGCACGACTCTTCCACTGTGAAATCAAGGTAGAATTTTGCAACTGAAACCATGCAGTCATCCTCATCCATTACTATCATGCCACCGGATCCCATCATTGATCCTGCCTCTATGAGGTTGTCAAAATCAATTGGAGTATCAAGATGATTCTCTGTCAGGCAGCCCCCTGATGGACCGCCTGTCTGTACAGCTTTGAATTTCTTACCATTGTTTATACCTCCACCTATATCAAATATAACATCCCTGAGGCTTGTCCCCATTGGTACTTCTACCAGACCGACATTATTTACCTTACCGGCCAGGGCAAATACCTTAGTACCCTTTGATTTTTCTGTACCTATTTTGCTGAACCACTCGGGACCCTTGCTGAATATCACGGGAATGCTGGCGAAAGTCTCAACATTGTTTACATTGGTGGGTTTGCCCTTATAACCTGATTCAGCAGGGAAGGGCGGTTTCACGGTAGGTTCACCTCTCAGTCCTTCCATTGAATGTATAAGAGCTGTTTCTTCACCGCAAACAAATGCTCCGGCCCCATATCTCATTTGGATATCAAAGTTAAATCCTGTTCCCATAATGTTATTTCCAAGCAGGCCATATTGCCTTGCCTGTTCCAGGGCAATGCGTAATCGTTTTATTGCCAGGGGGTATTCCGCTCTTATATATACCAGTCCCTCGGAAGCACCGGTGCAGAAACCACATATTGCCATCGCTTCAATAACTGAATGAGGATCACCCTCCAGGATCGACCGGTCCATAAAAGCCCCCGGATCTCCCTCATCCGCATTGCAGACAACATATTTCTGATCAGCCTTATTATTATAAGCATACTCCCATTTGACTCCTGTCGGAAAGCCACCTCCGCCACGGCCTCTGAGACCAGACCTTTTAACAATATCAATAGCTTCGGCAGGGCTCATTTCAGTAATAACCTTCCCAAGTGATATATAGGCATCATTCGCAATGGCTTCCTCTATGTTTTCGGGATCAATCAGGCCGCAATTACGAAGCACAAGCCTTAACTGTTTTTTTTCTTTCTCCATTATAATATTCTAAATTTCATCAACGATCTTGTAATCGACAGGAATTATTCCATCTACAGGCTCATCGTTCCTGATATATTTTTCAATTATTTCATCGGCTTTCTCTATATTGACATCACCAAATACCAGGGGCTCCGAACCTGGCTTTATTACCTGTATTGTCGGTTCAGCATAACTATATCCCATGTCTCCTGCCTGATATACTTCGGCCTCAAAATTTCGTTTCTTAAGAGCATCACGCAGAAAATCAAATACTTCACCTGCACCTGATGCAAGGCCCGATGTGCCCATACCGACCCTGATAATCAGTCTGCTTTCAATACTATCTGGATTCAGATATGAACTTATTTTTTGTTTCAGATCATCCCTCATGTCCATCAGCTGACTGTATGATTTGATTTTTTTCATTATTGCTTGCTTTCAATACATATTAATAATAGAATTCTCTTATGCTTTTTCAGCCGCAAATATATAAATTCTATTGTTAATTAAATAACAATGTTAATAAAATAACAGTAAATTAATATTGGGAACTGCCATAGCTGCATAAACGACTGGTAGATAGCTAAAAAGAGTAGAGGATAATGTATTTGGAAGTGATTATTATGTTGATAAAGTTGATAAGGTTGATAAGGTTGATAAGGTTGATAAGGTTGATAAGGTTGATAAGGTTGATAAGGTTGATAAGGTTGATAAGGTTTATAGAGTATACAAGGTTTATAAATTTGATATCTGGTAATCCTGAAAACACCGATCACCCAGGACCGAGCACCGAGCACCGAGTACCGAGTACCGAGTACCTCACCTCTCACTTTGTCCGCCGTAGCATGGCACAGGTCGGAGACCTGCGCCAGCGAAGGCGGGAACCCAGCACCCAGGACCCAGGACCCAGGACCCAGGACCTCACCTTTCTCCTCTCATCTCTCTAAACTCCGACCCTTCCTTCCACTCAGGCCAGGTATCAGAGTTGGCCAGCCTGTAGCCAAGCTCAAAGGCCAGCTGTGCGTCTTCCCTGATACCCTCGAAGTTCCATGTTTGAGGATCATAATTATCGGCAGGTCGGTGATAGCGATTATTTATATAGTCCTGTTCCTGTTTTGAAGCCCATTCCTTGCCATGTTCGCGTGAGTCGCAGTTACCCCTGGCATAAAGTGATGGCACTCCTTTCTTTGCAAAGGAAAAATGATCAGATCTGAAATACATTCCTGTATGGGCATTTGGATCGGGCAGGAGGTATCTGTCCTGCTTAACGGCTGCTTCCTCAAGCATATCGTCAAGGTTAGATTGACCGAATCCTGTAATCATCACATCTTTCATCCTGCCTATGGGCAGTAACAGGTCATTATTAATGCAGGCAACTGTTTTTTCCATTTCAATAGCAGGATTCTCCGTATAATACATTGATCCCAGTAGCCCCTGCTCTTCAGCGGTTGGGAAGAAAAGCATTATTGAACGATCCGGTTTTTCACCGGTCTCCATGAAAGCTCTGCCTATTTCAAATACCATTGCCATGGTCGTACCATTATCGACGGCCCCATTATATATTGAATCTCCTTTTTCTTTCTCGCCCACACCAAAGTGATCCCAGTGTCCCGAATAAATAATAACCTCATCCGGTGCTTTTTCTCCCCTCAGAATACCTGCCACGTTTTTCGAGGTGTTCTCCTTGAACGAATTCTCTATTCTAAGGCTTATGGTGGCTTCCATATCAAAGCCTTTAAAGTCTTTCTTGCATGCTTCTGACCTTAGTTCATCGATGTCTATATCATAATCCCCGAACAATATATCTGCTGCCTCGGAGCTAAGCCAGCCGGTGAACAGGCATCTGTCAGAATTTTTATTGTCGGTTTTAAGATACAGGTTAGGCGTTATTGAGCTTTTCCTGGGTATATCATATGGGTAGCCTGCTCCCTCGGTCTCGTGGATAATAAGAATACCATCAGCACCCATCCTTGCCGCCTGTTCATATTTATAGGTCCATCGACCGTAATATGTCATCTCTCTTCCCTTGAAGAGTTCATCATTTTCAGTGTACAGTCCCGGGTCGTTAACAAAAACAACAATTGTTTTTCCCTTTACATCCAGACCATCGAAATCATCCCTGTCATACTCTGGTGCTTTAATTCCGAAACCTGCAAATACAAGTTCTGACTCATTTATTTCTATAGTCTCTTCAATGCGCGGACTTATTACAGCGATGTCATCAGGAGCCTGAAGACTATAAATCTTCGATTTTATTTTTATCCTTACCGGCTTATTGACTTTCGATGTCACTTCCACCATTGGCACTTCCTGGAAATAACTATCATTGAATGCCGGATCAAATCCAATTTGCATGAGTTCATTTTTCAGGTAATCAATAGTCAGTTCTTCTCCCCTGGTAAAGGGTGCGCGGCCCATAAATTCATCAGAAGCCAGCCGGCTGACATGATTCTTCATCTTCTTGATGCTTATTCCTTCATAGGCTTTCTGAAAACCGGTTTTACCGGTGCATGATGCTATAATAATAAGGGCTGAAAAAATAAATACTTTTTTCATTGATATACTTTTTAATTATTGTAGTCTTAATTCAATATGCAGGGTGGATAATAAAAGTACCCACGATCAAACAGATTTTTTCCGGACTAAAAAAAGCGGGCTATCTGAAAAGTATATTTCCCAGCAGTACACGTCCGCTTTTCCAGTATGCCCTGTAATAGGGTGAATCGGTAATATATACCACTTCACCTCTTCCTATACTTTCGCTTGCAACCACAATGGTGTTCTT
>Ga0272442_10010477_pt1 | contig 11426 bp, 6 predicted proteins | sample SSMForm2O_FD_200262 | JGI IMG/M metagenome (GOLD analysis project Ga0272442, IMG submission 200262) | Marine sediment archaeal communities from Little Sippewissett salt marsh, Falmouth, MA, United States - SSM-Form-2O | ecosystem: Environmental > Aquatic > Marine > Wetlands > Sediment ...
GGCTAGAGGTCAGAAGGAACACGCCACGGTGCCGTCTGCGTCTTCCTGCAGCCTACAGCCTCAAGCCTTCCCATTGATCACATGATCATCCTGAATGAGAGGCATCTGAGGAGCGTACTCAAGGAGTACTTCGCCTACTACCACGACGACAGGACCCATTACAATCTCGGGAAGCAGACGCCCTCCGGCCGGCTCATCCGGCCGAAGCCCTGCGAAGGTGCCGAGGTCGTCGCTCTGCCCAGGCTCGGCGGCCTCCATCATCGATATGAGTGGCGTGTCGCTGCCTGACTTCTGCACCCACTGACCATCGCTCTGCAATCTCCGTCCAAGGGAGTCCTCTGTCTCTCGCGCCAACCATCCAAACCTGAATGCCTCTGACACGGCAGACGCGCGCCTGTCTCATCCCGTTTTCCGCCTCTCTTGCCAGCCCTGTCATCGAATCTCTGTTCCAGATCACTCACATCATCCTCATCGAGTCTCTTCCATCACTCGGATTCCATTTTGGCGAGCGATGGGCCCTCGGCGCGCAAACACTGGACGCCGCACTGCAGGGGTCCATCTCTTGCTGCGAGATACGCGTGCTGGAGGAACGTTGCTCACTCTCGTCGCGCCCCATGCCTGGCTCTAGTCCACATGATATCCTGTATCAACGTCATGGGATCTCCACTGGCCACGGCGATAAGCAGGCTTGGAGGCACAGCGACTGGACTCCGACTGTCAAGACGGAACAGGATGGACAGAGCCTATGGACTTTGAGGCGCTGATCACGGACATTCAGCGTATCCACGACGCAGCGCTCGTGGGAGCCAGCCAGGCAGTGAGCAGGCTTCTCAACCTGCGAAACTGGCTCACAGGAGCGTGCATCGTGCAATATGAGCAGCACGGAGATGACCGGGCCGCCTATGGAGAGAGACTGCTGGAGCGGCTAGCAGAACAGCTTTCGACGAGTGGTCGCAAGGGGCTTTCGAGTCGCAATCTGAAGAATTTCAGACAGGTGGCTCTAGCCTACCCTGGGCTGGAGATTCGGCAGACACTGTCTGCCGTTTTCGGGGGCCCAGATCGTCTTGATGACCTCTCCCTTCTACCGATTCGGCAGACGTCTGCCGAATTCCCTGCTCTCGAGAAAGGCCGTGAAGAGACGCCCGATCTCCCGTGGCGGGATGCGGCGTGGTTTGGACGCCTCTTCTCTTCGCTTTCCTTCTCTCATCTCTTGGAGCTGAGCAGGCTCGATGATCCCATGAAGCGGGCGTTCTATGAGCTGGAATGCCTGAAGTCGGGCTGGTCGGTACGAGAGCTGAGGCGCCAGCGCAACAGCATGCTCTACGAACGCATCGGACTGTCGAAGGATAAGGATGCAGTGCTGGCTCTTGCTCGCGATGGTGTGTTGGTGGAAAGTCCCGCAACGGTGCTTCGGGACCCCTACGTGCTGGAGTTCCTTGGTTTCGAAGAGAGGGCAACCTTCACCGAATCCGACCTGGAGCAAGCCCTTATTGACCACCTGCAGCAGTTCATCCATGAGATGGGGCGGGACTTCTGCTTTGTGGAGCGCCAGCACCGTATCACCGTGGGGGGACGGCACCATTACCTTGATCTTCTCTTCTATCACAGAGGACTACGATGCCTCGTGGCCATTGACCTGAAGATTGGGGTCTTCACCCACGAGGATGCTGGGCAGATGAACTTCTACCTAAACTACCTTTCGGAGAATTTGTCTCGTCCTGACGAGGGCCCACCGGTAGGCATCCTTCTCTGCGCAGACAGGGATAGTGAGGAAGTTCACTATGCCACGGCGGGAATGGACCATGCCATTTTCGTCTCCAGGTATCTGGTTGCACTGCCCTCGGAAGAGCAGCTTACTCGGTGGCTCAGAGAAGAGCGAGCTTTGCTGGAAGGCCACACATGAAACCAACGTGCTACGACGACACCTTCCATCGTAAGCCTGGGTATGAGCCCCCAGCGGTCCTGCCTCCAAGTCGATCTTCCCCGGGGGCGTATCGCGGCGGGCAACATGGACGTGTCGTCGTCAGGGGGGGATAGTGGGCAAGAAGCGGCAGGCATACCTACTGCGATTAAGGTATCTTGGGCGCTCGGAGAGTGATTTCCCCTATGCGGATACCTGGCATCGCGATCTCGCCATCAGCGCGACAAGCACACTTGAAGACCTGAGCCAGATCATACTCTCTGTATTGGGATGGGACGACTGCCACCTTTACTACTTCACTGTTGGTGATCGAATCCGCGCGTGGTTGGGGTCTGACTCCCTTGTGGTTGACGAACGAATGTTCAACGGCGTCTTCTACTCAGCCGCCATTCCCCTGGGTCGTCTGGATCTCCAGCAAGGGAGTAGCTTCACGTACAGCTACGATTTTGGCGACAAGCAGAGGTTCCTCATTGAGATCACTAAAACCGACCGAATGGAGGATGGCGGCCAGCTCCCGCTTCTGGTCTCTCAGCGTGGCGCCCCCCCTGTTCAGTACCCCGACCTTTCCAAGTCTGGCGGTCTGCAAGAGGCGTGGCGAGAGACCGAGGAGGCGTTCTCTCAAGAAGGGCTGTCAACGTGCCGATCGACATCACATGTTGAACCAGGAACCCCCATAGCCTACTCGGGGAGCGGCCTCGATGACCGCTGGCGTGTCAGGTTCATAATTGGGACAGACAGGGATGTGCTCGAGGAGTGGCGACGTTCCAGAGACAGAGGCCAATGGGAGAAGTCCGTCGCTATTCTCGAGAACTGGGATTCCTCTCTCGAACAGATTGCCGAAAAGATCGAGCGCCCTGTACGCATCATCAGGAAGTGGATTCAGACGTTCAACTGGTATGGCATTGAAGGGCTCAATAGACCGCGCAAGAAGCGGGTGGAGGTCAAGCGACGTAAGCGCATCGAAGAGCGCACGAAACGCCTATTGGAGATTCTTCACCAACCGCCCGCAACCTTTGGCGTGAACCGCACCAACTGGAGCATGAAGAGCATCGTAGAGGTCTATGAGAAGGAATACGGAGAAAGGATCGGGAAGAGCACCGCGAGTCACTACATCAGGCAGGCGGGCTACCGCATCAAGAAGGCATCCCGGGTATTGACCAGCCGAGATCCAGACTACCGAGAGAAGGTGGAGGTGCTACTGCACACTCTCCAGAGCCTTGGAGAGAACGAGATGTTCTACTTCGTGGATGAACTCGGACCTATGCGGGTGAAGAGATACGGAGGGCGCACCTACACTCCGAAAGGCGTAACGAAGACCGTCCCTCAAACCCCTGCGTCCAGGGGCTCAGTGACTATGAGTGGGGCACTGAGCGCGACCACGAATCAGACGACCTGGATCTTCAGCGAGGCGAAGGACACACAGGCAATGATCGATCTGATCGAGATCCTCTTCAACCAGCAGTTCGACAAGTCCAGGATTGTCGTCACTTGGGATGCTGCCTCATGGCATAGTTCCAACGAGCTGTTGGCGTGGATCGATGAGTTCAACGTCGAGACAAGGAGGGACGGGGAGGGACCCATAATCGAGTTGGTTCCCTTGCCGAGCGGATCTCAGTTCCTGGATGTGATTGAGGCAGTATTCAGTGGAATGAAGCGGGCCGTGATTCACCACTCAGACTATCAGTCTGAGGCGGAAATGAAGACGGCGATGTCGAGGCACTTTGTGGAGAGGAACGAACATTTCAGAGAGAACCCTAGACGAGCAGGCAACAAGATCTGGGACGTGGACTTCTTCACGGATTTCGAGAACATCCGGTCAGGGAACTACCGAGACTGGTAGGCACGGCCATGGCTGTGTGTGTCCGCCACGTGGGCCGACGAGCAGGTGGTGAGGACTATCGCCAAGCATATCTTCTGCATCGATGCGACTTTCATATTCCACAAGGCGGCCAGAACATTCCTTAGTGCCCCGTTGATCGTGGTCGACGGAGAGGACCGCACCTTTGTCTACGGGGTCATACGGGATCTACTTCGGCTGCGTATGGAACTGGGGATTCGTCGAGGCATCCTAGTGGTGGGCAGCGAGGCACAACATATCGCCTCGGACGACAACATCAGTGCCGCCATTTCGTTCATCCGTGATATGGCCTTACCCCTTGTCTACGATCCGAAGCAGAAAGCCCTGGATATCTGCTATCACCTATCGAGCGCCACGACCCATCTTGTCACTGGAGACCCTGTGCTTATCCAACTGGCAAGCGACGGCCTATCCGTCATTGTACCCACAGCCACTGAGGAACATGAATGCCTGACTCCGGAGCGAGTGCTCGTCAAAATGGGGGTCACCCCACATCTCATCCCAACTTTCGCTGCACTTCATGGTCCTGGCAAGAGACGACAGAACGATGGAACGTTGACGAAACGGCAGGCGATTCGGTTGATCGAGCTCTACGGCGACCTCGACAACATCTACGAAAACCTCGACACACTCGGATCTGCTGCCGTCAGACGAAAGCTCGCATCAGGACGAGACGTTATTCTGCGGAGATACAAGACCTACAAGATCCAGAGCCGCGATGCCGTTACCACGGTGGCAACGCCACAAAATGTTGCATGGAACATCAACAACGGACACGTCAAGGCTCTGTTTCGTGATAGCCACTTCTATTCGCTCAGCAGGTTGCTGCCGTTGCCGAAAAACGCCAAGCCCCTTGCGGCTGTCGAAGTCAGAGATCGCCTGAAATACAGGATGGTTAGTGACAGTGAAGGCTTGCGTGATCTGGCTGCGGCGATGCGGTCTTCAAGTCTTTGCGCCCTGGATGCTGAGTCAGACAGCAAAGATCCGAGAAAGGCTACGCTGCTCGGCGTTGCATTATCTGCTAGACAGGGGGAAGCCTTCTTCGTGCCTTTCTTGGAGCGTGATCTCAGTGATGGCGCGCGTTCTCAAGTGGTCTCGACCCTGAAGCGGATCCTCAGTAAGCGCCTTCGTGTCGTAGGTCACAATATCAAGTATGACGCAGTGCTATTGAAGAGGAACGGCATCGACATCGGGAATGTCTTCTTTGACACAATGCTCGCGGCGTACGAATGCTACGGAGACTCGGAGTTCTTCAATTTGAGTTTCCTCGCAGACCGACTACTCAGTAAACGGATCAGAAGATATGGTGAGATCGTGAAGAAGGGCGAGACCTTCCTGGACCTGCCGCTGAGGGAAGTGATGGAACACGGCTGCCAAGATGCTGACGTCACCCTTCAGGTCTATGCGGCACTTGAACTGGAGCTTGAGAAGAGGGGCATCCGTGATCAATACGAGAATGGCACGCTTGCATTGGCTCACAAGCTCATTGACATCGAAACCAACGGAATCACAGTTGACCTGAAAGAACTGGGAAGGGCGCGTGGTCTGTTGATTGACAAAATCGCAACTGCGAAGGATCAGGTCGAGAAGAAGCTTGGGAGGAAGCTGGATCTGGATTCGACGAAAGATCTTGCCGCAGCACTCAATGAACACTTGGCGCTCAGGAGCGCATTTGGCCCCAAATCGGTGACCCTGCGCCGACTGGAGGAGCTGGCCATCCCCTATGATGACGTCCGGTCCGTCGTGGAGTACAAGCGTCTGGGCAGACAGATCAGACGGTTGGAATCCATAATAGCTGCCGCGAGGGACGGGAGGGTCTTCCCACTGTTCAATCAGGTGAGAGCCCCGTCAGGTCGGCTCTGTTCGACAAGCCCTAACCTGTTCGAGGAAGACGGACTTGATCTTCTGAGGGACTGCTTCGCCTCGACCGTACGCCCCTTCTTCCGCGATCCAGTCGCAGCTCTCGATCTACTTCAGGATGAAAGCGGCGATCGGAATCTTGAGACGGATAGAGGGCAGGGAGGAGGTCGTAATCACTTCATGGAGCAACACGCATTGATGAAGTCTCTCGACCATGTGGAGCTTCTGTTGTCCGTTGTGTCTGGCGAATCGGGCCCAGCAATCTCCCGCCGATTCATGGTTGAGCGCATGCAGGTAGATATGGTATGCCATGATCTGAGAATGAGGTACGGGAAGCTGTTCGAGTGGCTCGACGAGTATCGCGCGAAAACGGGAAGGTGTGGGTATGCCGAGGGCCCCAAGGGCCGCAAGTATCTGGAGGGGCTCGGGAGTTCGAGTTTAGAGAAGCGGAGGAACGCCTCCAACGCGGCGGTCCGTTGGTTCATAGATTTGTGAGACATCTGCATCGGGGTCGACTAGCGGCCGGGATTTGCTGAGTAGTGGGGGCGCGGCTCAGTCGCTGGGAGCAACCCGCAGGGGTGTAGGGGTCCAGCGAAATTCGGTGTGTCCACCGATCCCATTTAAGCTGCCGTAGATACGCCACTTATGGTATCCTGCTGGCTTCTGCTCTCAGAAGATTCCACGAGGCCCATATTTGAGCGAATCAGATCCTTGTCGGGACATTCCACTGCCCAAATCCTGGCCGCAGCATATCAAGGCAGGAGTGGTCCATGCCATCTCGCTGGCACACTTGGCTCTGACCTACTCCCAAGGATGGGCGGCTGACTCCCGGCTGACAAGGGTTAGGCTTTCCGGCGAGCTCGATACGGCCAACAACGAGAATGCCCTGCTCAATGAAGAACTCCGCATCAAAGATGCCCGAATGGCTAAGATGGATCCCAGGAAGAGGCCACGATATTCCCCGACGGACCGAATGGCCATCCTGGAATTGCGTGCTGCCCGTGGCTGGACGCCATGCGCAGCGAACTCAATCTGTATGCCATGTGGTACAACCAGTTCCGTCCCCATCAGGGCCTTGCCGGACGCGTGCCCATGGACGCCTGCCGCGGCATCGAAACGAGAGCATCGCCCATCCAGACCCGAGGCGATGATGGCGTGTTGCTCGAACTCCTCGTTTCCTTCATCGAGGAGCAACGGCATCTGCCCATCATCGAGCTCCGCGAAGCGGCCTGATCGGCCCGCTAACGATGGCTCGGCAAAGCCTACGCGCCACAGGTCTGTCTGCTGCCTGGGCAAGACCTGATTCTTCGCCTCCGTTGGACCTTGAAATGGCTTGTGTCCAAAGCGCTTCATTCTCGATGATGCCTCTGATGCTTTGCTTCCTTGCTCGATTTGCATTTCTTCTGGCTCACCGAAATCCCTGGACCCCTATAGTGGTCTCCCGCCAGCTTCTCCTGTTTCTGTTCTACTTGCCCTACGATATCTCTAGCCACCTCAAGGACCTCGGCCGCGGCGTCCACTTTTTCCGCCACCAGACATCGAAGTGCCACCGTCACAGGGTTAAGGATCCTCGCCAGCGGAGAGCCCTGCAGTATTCGCAGGGATTCGCGTGCAAAGCCGAGAGACGCGAGTTCTATGAACATGTCGGTCACCTGGGTCATCGGAGCCCGATCCTCTGAGGGCATCTCGACGAATTCGCTTATGACAGGGAGCATGTCGCCGAGTCTGGCTGGTTCCACCTTCTTGACCAGAAGCAGGATTACCGACCACCAGGCCTTGGCCACATTCGGGTCATATGGATCAAGCTGTATAGCCCTGCAGTACGCCTTCTCTGCCTGATCACGGCGACTTAGCTCATGGTCAAGCAGGTTGCCCAGCAGAACCCACACCCAAGACCAGTTTGGCTGCAGTGAAAGCGCCTTGCGATAGGCTGCTTCCGCTTCCTCGTGCCGATGGAGACATTCATGGAGCAACTGCCCCAAATGCGCCCAAGCCCAGGGGTCCGATTCATCCATGGCGATGATTCTTCTGTAGACGTCCCCTGCCTCGTCGTATTGACGGAGGGTGTGATGGAGGAATTGCGCGAGGTGGCACCAGGCCCACCTGTCCTTGGGGTCCAGGACGACCGCCTGACGGTATGCTTCTTCGGCCTCCTCAAGTCGTCCGTCCTCCTGAAGCAAGCTGGCCAGTTGGCCATGAGCCCATGCATCCGTCGCATCAAGGGCGATGGCCTTTCTGTACGCCTCCTCCGCTTCATCGCGACGCTGCAGACGTTCGTGCAGAAGCTGTCCAAGTTCTGCCCAGGCCCAGCCGTAGTCGGGCTTGGCCTCGATCGCTCTTCGATATGCCTGCTCAGCCTCGGAGTACTTGTGCAGGCCCTTGTGGAGAAGCGCGCCAAAGCGCGACCAGGCCCAGTGGTCAGCGGGAGCCAACTCAGTTGCTCTATGGAAAGCGGCTTCCGCTTCCTCATACCTGCGAAGAGATTCATTCAGAAGCTGTCCAAGCTTCGCCCAGACTCCTGGGAATTCACCGTGAATATCGAGTGCCCTACGGTAGGCAGCTTCTGCCTCCTGGTAGCGGCCGAAGTGATCCTGGAGTAGCTGGCCCAGCCTAGCCCAAGCCCAGGCGAAATCTGGTTTGAGTGTAATGGCCTGCCGGTACGCGCCCTCTGCTCGCTCCTGCTGGCCAAGTTCCTCCTCATAGAGGCATGCAAGCCTGAACCAGCCTATGGGCGCATTGCTGTCTTCTGACTCAGCAACCTTGCGGTATGCCTCTTCGGCCTCCTGATGTCGCCCTAGTCGCCATTGAAGCAGCTCGCCCAATCTACCCCAGCCTGCTGACAGTCCAGGATTGATTCCAACCGCCTTCCTGTACGCAGCCCCTGCATCCTCGGATCTCTCAGGATCCCTGGCCAAGAGGTCGCCAAGGGACATCCATGCTCCTGCCACTTCGGGCTCAAGCTGTAGCGCCCTCTGGTATGCCTCCTCAGCCTCGTCATAGCGTTTGAGTTTCCTGTGAAGGACCTCTCCAAGACATCCCCAAATCCAGAATGTGCCGTCGTCAAGCTCCAGGGATCGTCGGCAGGCCGCCTCAGCCTCGGGATATTGACCGAGATGCTCGTACTGGAGTTGGCCAAGAAGCCCCCAACCAACCGCGACGTTCGGCTCAAGCTCCAACGCTCGATGGTATGCGTGCTCGGCCTCTTCATAGCGGCCCAGATAGTGATGGAGAAGCTCGCCAAAGTGCCCCCACACGCCCAGTGCCTCTGGATCCAGCTCCAATGCTTTTCGGTAGGGCTCCTCGGACTCCTCATAGCGCCCCAGTTGCTCGTGAAGGAGGAGTCCGAGCTGCGCCCACGCGATTCCGCATCTCGGATCCAATGATATGGCCTTGCGGTACGCGCCCTCCGCCTCATCGTAGCGCTCGGAACGTCTGTGCAGGAAACTCCCAAGCTCAACCCACCGCAATGCCTCGTCAGGAGCAGATTTGATGGCCTGCCTGAGAACCCCTTCGTCCTTGATTCCCTTGAGTGAGAGGGGCAGGTTGGGGTCCTCAAAGAACCCAGACGTCGTGCTCCCAATGATCTCGTAGAGATCGGTGTCGTCCGGAAGGCTTCTTACCAGACCTTCGTAGAGGGAGTAGTGGGCCTTGCGGTGCTCAGGATCCAGGTCGCTCGCCTCATCGGCTATGGACTTCGCCAATTCCAGCAGCTCTTCCGGTTGGTAGTAAGCAGTCATGAAGTTAACTAATGCCCTGACAGGACCCGCCCCCGAACCCTCGCGTCGCATCAAGTAGTAGACGTTGTACATCCTCTCTGAAACCTGATAGAGCTTCCTTCTCCCCTGCACCGAGACAACGTCGACCGCACTCCGGCCATTCAGCCTATTGAGCAAGGAACTCACCTTGCTGGTGTCCAATCTTGCACACTGCGCCACCTCCCTGGCGGTGGAGGGCTTCCAGAGCTCTGCGAGCGCCAGATAGACCTTTCGTTCCACGGGCGCCATGCTGTCTAGGTGACTTTTGAAGTAGTCAGTATGGTCGTCCACCAGCTGCGTCAGTTCGTCCATGAGGGTCTTGAAAGATCTCCCATCTTCGAATGACGCAACAATCGCCACCAGCCTGGGATTCCCTCCGGTCATGATTCTGATGGGACGGTCAGAGCCTTCAGGCAGAGGGCGGCCTGATACTGCGGTCCACAGAACGCGGCACTCTTCGTCATTGAGAGGCCGAAGCTCGTGTTGCCTGAAGAGTTCGAACATGGCTTTCCCCACATGCTGTATCTGATCGAATCTTTGTGTGGCTGTGGCCAGCAGCATGATTCTGGGCTCGTTCAGTAGCGTATGCCTTAGAGTCCACGCATCGTCGGTACTGAGCTGGTCTCCCAGCAGCATGTTGAGATTTTCAACGATGAGAAGGATGCGTTTTCCTTGCTCGCTGGCGAAGTCGCCGAGGTGGGCCAGCGCACGTTCTCGTAGGCGCACTTCATCGCTCTCCCCCCTTAGGTCATCATGGGCGAGCCGCCAACGATCTGTGCTCGTTTGCCTCGCAAGATGGAAAAGGGCTTCCAGCCAGAACTCCCCTGGCGTAGTGACGACGTAACTTTCCTCGGCGAATACGAGGGGATACCATTTCCTATTGAGATCATCTTGCCTCTTGATTTCTGCAGCCGTGCGCAGGACGAGCATGGTCTTGCCGGCGCCCCGTGGTCCCACAACGATCACGTGTTGGTTCGACTTGGAGTCATTCTCCCGAATGACCTGCAGAAGCGCTTTGAGATCCGCATGTCGTACGACGAAGGATCTGACCAAATCGTCCTCTGGCAGAAAAGCGGGGTTGTATTTCAGCAGTTTCGTGGACATTCCCTACCGCCCCCCCTCTCGCCGCCCAGAGATCGGCACGTAGAGTTCCTCGTACCGCCTTTTCCACCAATCCCTGAGAAGTGCGGACACGAAGACGTATCCATGCTGCCCACGCGTGAGGTACCCATCGTGCTCCAGAACACCCAAAATCTGTCTCTGTATCTCCAGCGTTGATCCCTCGGTGGTCGCATACTCTTTCTGGAAGGCCAACAGCGCATCTTGGCACAGGACTCCAGAGACCGCAGCTTCCGTGAGCATGTCCAGGGCGAGAGGGAACGCTTCTTTGTCCAGTACGAGCTCAAGGCGCTCCTCATAGTGAGTCAATTCCGCGTGGCCACGGATGCCGAGCATCTGTTGGTCGTAGATACCTTGGATCTCCTCGACAGGAACGTCAGTTCGACTCCCTCTTTGGCACCAGTCGTGCACTTGGGCGAAGAACATCTGGACATGGTGGGGGATGCAGCAGCCCAACAACTTCACCATCTGGACCTCGGCCTCATCGACGAACTGGATTGAGTACTCGTTGGCCAGGGCCCGAAGACATTCGATAGCGACGCATTCGTCCCATGGCTTCAGCTCAAAAGAGCGGAAGGTGTTGAGCGTGGAACTCAGATTCGCTTGGTGCAGGATGGGCTCAAGTCCTATGCTGCCCGAAATGACCATTCTCACCTGCCCCTGATGCCTGATGCTCACACTTCGAAGCCACGACATGAACTGATCCGTCGTCTCCCTGCCTTCGGGTGTGACCGCACCGCCACTTCCCTTGAGGAGCCTGTTGATCATGATGGGCACCTCGTCAAGGAGAATGAGTACTGGCCTATCGGACTTGGCGAGGACGTCAAGTAGCTGGTCTCCTTTCGCTGCCCAGTTCCCCAGATCTATCCCTGACCGCAGAGTCACGGCCAGCTGGCCCACGTCCACGGTCTCC
>Ga0272442_10010478_pt1 | contig 11424 bp, 2 predicted proteins | sample SSMForm2O_FD_200262 | JGI IMG/M metagenome (GOLD analysis project Ga0272442, IMG submission 200262) | Marine sediment archaeal communities from Little Sippewissett salt marsh, Falmouth, MA, United States - SSM-Form-2O | ecosystem: Environmental > Aquatic > Marine > Wetlands > Sediment ...
TCCCGGCAACGCCATAACATATACAATAGATTTCTGCAATTCAGCTGAAGCCGCAGGATGGATAAACGGCGGGAGGTCAGGCGTAAATTTCGCGGCAGCTGTCAACCCCCTGCCCGGAACCTCGCAAACCGAATTCAAGCTGGATTTTGCCGCGCACCACGAAGCAGCAGAACCGGTAATAGACTGGGGCAATTACAGGCTGTCATACTTTATCAATTCAGACCTGCACGGCGCCCAGTGGGGTTTGGCTACAAACACAATAGCGCCATGGGACGCCACTCTTAATGTCTCTACGGAAGATTTTGTCGCATGCGACCCCATACCCTGCTCTGACGCGCGGGGCTCGTGGAACCAGCGTATCATGATAGAATTCCCTTCACTTCCTTCGGCCCCTACTCATCACCTTTATAACTATTACGGTATGATGAGCAGGATACATATGGGCACTGTTTCTTCGCCCTTTTATTTTGAAGCAAGGATATACGACACCTCTTATATGAACCCGCAGGACTGGACAGACGACTGGTCCCAGCTTACCGTAAACCACGAGGCAAGCGGCCCCGATAAGATGCTGTACCCGATAACCCCTGACTGGACAGCGGGCGACGGGACATCAGTTGATGTCTGGAAAGTAAACAAACATGCTTATGAAACAGCTGCCTTTAACATTGACAACATTCTCGTGGAAGAATGGGACGGCTATACATGGAGGCGCGTATTCGGAAACGGGCCAATGCCCGGGAGAGAAGTTGCGGGTGTTGTGGTTTATGATTCACTTCCCGCGGGCCTGACATTCGGCGGTTTCATATCATCCGACCCTGCCTGCACCTATAACTCAGGCAACAGGACAATAGAATGCAACGTAGGCGACATGCAGATAAACGAGTGCGGCCAGGTTGTTTACTGGGTAACAGCAGACGACCCGGGCTGCCCTACATCAGATGTTGTAATCACCAATGTCGCATGGGTTGACGCGGACAAGGAAGCTCCTGTTTCGGATGACGCCAGCGTAACAGTTGAGTGCGCCGGGGGAACAACGCCTACATTTACACGCACTTCAACCCCTACAGATACACCGACTGACACACCTACAGATACACCGACCGACACGCCCACTGACACGCCTACTGACACCCCTACAGATACACCGACTGACACACCCACTGATACTCCCACCGACACTCCTACAGACACACCTACAGATACACCGACTGAATCTTCAACCCTCACGCATACGCTTACACAGACACCTTCGTATTCTCCGACTGAAACCCCGACTGATTCTTCAACCTTAACGCCCACATATACATGGAGTGATACGCCCACAGCCACGCCGACATTTACCCCGTCAAGTTCGCCTTCATACACCCCGACATCCACTCCGACTTTTACTTTTACCTTTACATTTACACCGTCAACCTCCCCGACTTCAACCCCTACAGACACTCCGACATTTACACCTACTTCTACATACACGCCCTCTTCCTCTCCCACAGCAACGCCCACTTTTACGCTTTCAAATTCACCTACCGACACCTGGACGCTCACTCATACTTTAACCCCGACATTAACGCATACCCTGACGCACACTCTTACGGTAACCGATACCATATCATCAAATACGCCTACCGACACCCCAACCTACACGCAGACATATACTGTTACGCCTTCTTACACGCCCACTCTTTCACATACCCTTACCCATACCCTTACCCACACTCTCACGCATACTCTGACCCATACGCTGACGCACACGCTTACCCCGACACTGACTTCAACACTTCCCAGCACAGGAACACCCACAGACACACCTACAGCAAGCGCGTCTCCGACTTTATCTTTTACCAACACCTACACCCTGACCCCTGACCCCTCATATACAAATACGCCCACATTAACCCATACTCTCACATCTACATTAACACACACGCTTACGGTGACAGACACAATATCATCAAATACGGCCACAGATACCCCGACCTACACGCAGACATACACGGCAACACCTTCATTTACACCCACATCAACACACACCCTGTCTCATACCCTGACGCACACGCTCACTTCAACCCTCACCCACACACTGACACACACGCTGACCCCCACACTGACGCATACAAACACCTCGCTTTTCACCTCAACCGTAACGCCTACAGACACGCCCACGGCAACTCCGACATTCACATCAACCTTTACATATACATATACGGTAACAGACACTCCGTCGCTTACAGCGACAGATACAGACACAGCCACCCCAACCCCTTCATATACAGAAACAAACACATTCACTGTAACGCTATCACCCACACTCACACACACGTCGTCATTCACACCCACTCCCACTTACACAGCCACGCCCACATCCACCGTCACGCCCACGGCCATGCCCTCGCCTGTTGACGCCACCATTTATTTAACCGCCGAGGGAATGGCAAACAGGGTACGTGTCGGAGATTTTATTACTTATGTAATTGAGCTTGAAAATCCCTCCGACACAGAGTCAATATACAACATCTCAATATGGGACTCCCTGCCCATAGAGGTTCAGTATTACAGCTCAAATTATGTTACCGAGCCCACTGTTGATTCCTCAAACGGATTTGATTTTGTCTCCTGGGACCTTGGCCCCATAATACTGCTTCCCGGCAGGTCCACTGTAATTAAATTTAATGTAATCATACGTTCTCCGGCAAACACCATAATAAATGACGTATGGGCAGACTACAATGACAACGCGTATGTTCCTTCATACGCCAAGCACCCGCCGATTACGTGTGCGGAATCCGCCCAGTTCCCCATGGAGCCGGTGGCTGTTTATCCGAACCCCTTCAGCAAGTCAGGGGACACGATTGTCACCTTTAAAAACGTGGTCCCGAACTCAAAAATATGCATATACACTGTTTCAGGCGAAGAAGTAATAGTAATAGAGGCACACCCCACCCGGGCCATGGCTGAATGGGACTCCAAAAACAGAATGAGTGTTCCTGTCTCGTCCGGCATATACTATTTTACGGTTAAAAACAGGATAACCGGCAAGGTGGATGTAGGGAAAATTTTTGTGGTACAGTAAAAGCATTACAATATTATTATATTATAAGTAAGAACTAAACGCGGAGGAAGGGTTTTTGAAAAAATTAGTCCTTCTCACAGCTATAACAGCATGCCTTTTTGCGCCGCTTAACGCGGCGATAACTACAAACATCAATTCCGGGAACCCGGCCATGCCTTTCCCCAGGTTTCTTTCATATTATCCCGCAGGCGGCCAGGATACCCTTTATACGGTAGCGGACTTTCTTAACATGCCGGACGGGATGAGCCACGCGGAGCTGGAAAAATGGATACGCGATGCCTGGACAATATATACCAACCGGTGGTCATATGAGGGCACGGTAACATACGGCGCGGATACCATCAACCTTGTTCATCCCATAGGCGGAGGGGGCGGCGGTGACATGGATGTATCTGAAAACTGGGGATACTGCCTTTTAGCCGCGGCCCTCATGGCTGATAAGGACGCGTTTGACGGCATGTGGTTTTATCTGAATGAAAACTGCTGGTTTAACCAGGTCGCCCGCTATTCCGATAATGTAGTATGCAGCCCCGCATATACCTACGGCTACCATTCACTGGGCTGGAGCGGGCCGGGCGCGAATTCCGCAACCGACGGCGATGTTGACGTTGCAATGGCGGCATATATAGCATGGAAGCAGTGGGGCGACGGTACAGGTTATTACGCGCCGGGCGGCACGGGCGCGGCAGGGCCCGGAGGCAATGAAATAGAATACAGGCAGATGATGCTTGACACAATACGCTTTCTTGTTGAAAAATTCTGCGGCCCGATGGGCTGCGCTGATAACTCACGCGTAACCTCGGCAGTTGGTTTTGACGGCTACCACAAATCAGGCGATTCCTGGGGCGAGGTAACCGGCTGGGGAACCCCCTGCTCTGACTACTGCCCATATTATCCATTCGGGGGCCCCACTTCACATTTCTATGATTATACCGGGCCGAGCTACTGGAAGGCATTCCAATGCGCCCTGACAGACGCTGGCGAGGCGCGCGACCTTACAGATGACGGCGGATGGAACATAAACCAGCTGAGACGGGCCTATGCTTCCGACTTCTGGCTCCAGGGAGAGCTCACCAACATGCATACATTCCCCGTGGCCGGAAGATACGCGGTCTCCGGCTCAACAGCTTCTTTTACAAATGACGGAACTTACGCCGAGGACCTGAGGACTCCATGGAGACATTTTCTTGATTACCTGCTCTACGGCAATCCTGATCCGGGCGACACCTGGAATCCAGGCACGCACCAGGTTGACGGATCCACGCCTAACAACAACGAGTATCTCAGCGCTATTAAATTTGCCGATTATTACGATAATTATCACCTTGGCTCATACGGCTGCGCTGACTGGGGCTCTTACGACCTCACTTTCGGCGGCGCCGCGGGAACCGGAGCTCTTTTTGCCCTTGACGGGTCAAACCATCCCGGGGGAAACGCCGACTGGCATATTGTTACAACTTTCGGGGCAGGCGCAGCGGGCATTATGGTGCGCCAGGACATGGAACAGATGGGAGACTGGATAAGGGAGCTGCTTGTCCTATGGGACAACGGCCTTAACGGAGACGGCTACCTCACTTCTATTCCCCGTTATTTCCACGGGTTTTTCAGGGTGCTCGGGCTTCTTATCATGACCGGCAATTATACGGACCCGTGCATACTTGAACCTGACGCTAACATGAAAATTTACAAGGCAGTAAACAAAACATACGCCTTTACCGGCGACATACTCACCTATCACCTTAATTACAGGAACTACGGTTCGCTTACCGCCAACAACACATATATAAGGGACACCCTTCCGCCTGAGCTGGAATTTGTATCTTCAACCCCGGGCGCCTCAAGCCTCGGCTCAAACATTTATGAATGGGGCCCTTTCACCGTCTCCGGCCTGCAAAACCAGAATTACGGCGCGACAATGGGGGGAATCACCCTTGTCGTCAGGGTGCGCGACGACGCCCCTTACACAAGGATCTGCAACACCGCGGATGTAAGGACAAGCAACGGAACCGGCTGGACAACCTCTGACCAGCCCAATGAAATTTCATACATAATGAGAAGAAACTGCGTTGATATAGTTGCCGCGGCTCTGACCCTTACAAAAACCGCGAGCCATACAATGGTAAACCCGGGAGACACTGTAACCTACACGCTTGAATACTGCAATTCTTCAGAAGCGGGCTGGATTAACGGCGGAAGGTACGGCGTCACATTCTCAATCGCCCAGCACCCGCAGGCAGTTGCCGGGAATATGCGCCTGACAATAAGAGGGATGCACCAGGCAGCAGAGCCGTGGATTGACTGGGGCAACTACAGGGTATCATATTTCTTAGACTCTACATACAGCGGCTCTGACTGGGAAATAGAAAACTACCAGCTTGAAGGCTCAACAGGAATTGACGTGTTTACCGAGGACCTGATACCCGGATGCGACGGCCAGGGCTGCTGGAACCAGAGGGTAATAGCCAAGTTCCAGCCGTCAATTTCCATGCCGTCGCACCTTATGATGAAATTTTTCAACAACACCCCGAACATGCATTATCCTGACGGCTTTGCCACCTCAACCGCCCAGCCCCTTGTTGCCGTGGCAGGCATAAGGGTTTCAGGCGAGCCTGCGCAGAACTGGGACGATGACTGGTCAAAGCTTCCCACAACCGGCGCATATACAACAGTCGGATACGGTGATGACCAGTTCCCCTACCCCATATCCCCCGACTGGACCGCGGGAGACGGGACTTCAGTACCCGTAACAACAATCAATAAGGATTCCTGCAACGGCGCCAGGCCGCCCATAGAAAACGTCCTCGTGGAGGAATGGGACGGTTACACATGGAGAAGGGTGCAGGGCAACGGCCCCCAGCCCGGAAGGCAGGTACACAACGTGGTTCTGATAGACAGCCTGCCCACGGACATATCTTTCGGCGGATTTATTTCATCAGACCCCGCGGGGAACGCAGCGGGCCAGAGCCTGTCCTGGGATGTCGGCGACCTTTTAGTTGACCAGTGCGGCATTGTCTCCTACTGGGGCGTCGCGCAGGGGACCTGCCCCATGGCAACACAGACAGCTACTAACGTTGCCTATGTTTATGCGGACAACGAATCGCCGGTTACTGATTCGTGGACAGTGTCAATAACATGCAGTTATGTGCCGCCGCCTCCTCCTCCTCCCTCTTCAGTCACAAAAACAGCAAGCGCTTCAAGCGTGGCAACGGGCTCAAACGTAACTTATACAATAGAATACACAAACTTAAACGGAACCGCTGTAAACTCAAATACAGATTCGTCGGTATTAGGATCAGCTGCCGACTGGACAGAGGAATTCGGAGGCACTCTCTGGAACTTTGACGGAGCGGGCCACGCGCCCTCGGGACAGAACTCTCAGACAGCATACGACTATTCCCACGGTGTAAACGGCGTCATTTACTGCAGCTTTAACGTGGTTCCGGGCGGCGGTTTTGCCATAAAATTCAGGAACGACTGCTACCTTGCAATGACCGACGACACATGGAACGAATCCATCACTTTATATGACTCGGGCGGCTCTGTGGCTGACCAGGAAACCGGCACGGGCACGTCATTCATACCCGCAAACTGCGAGGTAAGGATAGAGCTGCAGGACGGAACCGTAAATGTATTTGTACGCGACCAGGGAGCCGCGTTCTGGCCTCCCAGCCCCCTCCTCACGGGAACCGGAATGGATACAACACCCGGATATGCGGGCCTTGTAAACGGCGGGATCGCCGGAGGAAACGGACAGAGCCACACCGTTACACAATGGAGGACAGAACTTGATACGGCATTTGACGTGCTTGTAAGGGACCCCGTTCCCAACGGCATGAACTTTGTTTCAGCCTCTGACGGAGGAGGCCTCAACGGGGATGACGTTGAATGGCCCCTTGTCACCATGATGACATACGGGCAGTCGCTTTCCTATACCTGGGTTGCCAGCCCTGACGGGTCTGTATGCGACCCCATAGTAAATACCGCTTACATTGAGCCGAGAGGCGTTACCTATACCGTGGCTGACCAGGTTTCCGTTGATATTATCTGCGGCGCGACAACACCAACATTTACGCCTCAAAGCACGCCGTCATATACCCCGACCCTCACAGTTACACTGACGCCTACCTTATCGCACACCCTTACGCACACACTCACGCACACCCTTACCCACACGCTTACCCACACACCCACGGAAACACCGACGTATTCTTCAACTGAATCCTCAACCCTTACCCACACGCTTACGCAGACACCTTCAGACTCGCCCACTGAAACCTCAACTGATTCTTCAACCTTAACGCCCACATACACATGGACTGATACGCCCACACCCACAAGTTCGGATACTAATACGCCGACCCAGACATCAACATATACATGGACAGAAACCCCTACTCCCACAAGCTCGCCTTCATATACCCCGACATCCACCCCGACTTTTACGCCTTCAAATTCACCGACATCCACACCCACAGATACTCCCACGCTTACATCCACTCCCACATATACGCCTTCTTCATCACCTACAGCCACGCCTACTTTCACGCTTTCAAACTCGCCTACTGACACCTGGACGCTCACTCATACTTTAACCCCGACTTTAACCCACACACTGACACACACGCTGACGGTAACCGATACAATTTCTTCAAACACAGCGACAGATACGCCGACATACACCCCCACATATACTGTTACACCTTCATTTAGCGCAACCCTGACACATACGCTTACAGACACCCTTACACACACGCTTACCGAAACGCCTACACACTCCTCAACCGAATCTTCAACCCTTACCCACACGCTTACTGAAACACCCTCTCCGACCTCAACAGACACCATATCATCAAACACGCCCACAAACACACCTACTTATACCCCCTCGCCGACCAACACACCCACTTATACAGCTTCAAACTCGCCCACTGAAACGCGGACAGATACTTATACCTTAACCCCGACATTAACGCATACTTTGACTCACACACTTACGGTAACCGACACAATATCCTCAAACACAGCCACAGACACCCCGACTTTTACTCAGACATACACGGCAACTCCTTCACTTACGCCTACACTCACGCATACGCTGACCCACACCCTGACGCACACGCTGACACCAACGCTGACACATACAGACACCTCTCTTCATACTTCAACCGTAACGAAAACAAACACACCTACGGCCACGCCTACATTCACATCCACATTTACCTATACATATACGGTAACAGACACGCCTTCTCTTACCGCGACAGACACAGACACAGCCACCCCGACCCCTTCGTCTACAGAGACAGATACATTCACGGTTACGCTCTCGCCCACTCTCACGCATACATCTTCATCCACGCCCACGCCCACTTACACGGCCACGCCGACATCCACCATATCACCCACTGCCCTTCCGTCGCCTGCCGACCTCAACATGTTCTTATATGCCAAGGGAAGCGACATAAGGCCCAGGGTCGGAGATTACATATATTACACGCTTGAGCTGGAAAACCCGTCGCAGACAGCGCAGGCCTATAACATAGTTGTATGGGATTCCCTGCCGTCGGCAGTTTCGTTCTACAGCCAGAACTTTAACTTCGCGGCAACAAGGACAATAGACGACTCAGGCGGCTTCCAGTTTGTAACCTGGGACCTCGGGCCCACTGTAATACCGCCCGGCAAGTCGATTTACATGCGCTTCACCGTACAGATAACATCTCCTACAGACCTCATAGTAAACAGGGCCTGGGCCGACTATAACGACGACGCTTACATACCTTCAATAGGCAGGCACCCTCCGATCACCTCTCTTGAGGAATCGCGGTTCCCCATGGACAGCCCTGCTGTCTACCCGAACCCGCTCGACCTCAACACTTATACAATGGTAACTTTTAAAAATGTCATAGCCGGTTCGCTGGTCAGGATATTCACCATTTCAGGCGAAGAGGTGGCAACGCTTGAGGCACATCCGTCCCGGGCGGAAGCCGTATGGAACCTCACAAATAAACAGGGGCGCACTGTATCCCAGGGTATCTATTATTTTGTGATTTACGGGACGTCAACGGGCCAGGCGTTAAAAGGAAAAATATTTATTATAAAGGAATAAGGTTGTCCTTCCGGTAGTCGCAACCTTCAGGTTGCGCCTAGTCAAACACTAATTTAATACTCTGGCCGGCAATACACGCAGCCTGAAGGCTGCGACTACCTCTTTACTAATTTTGCGATGAAGAACCCGTCCATATTATGTTTGTTTCCCGGCAGGGAAAGAAAATATTTGCCTGACTTAAATTCCTCTAACTTTTTCAGCTTCCCCGCTATATCAACCGCCTTAAAACCCGTATTTTTTTTCAGGAATTTTTCAATTACCTTTTCGTTTTCTTCCGGGTTTATCGTGCACGTGGAATAATAAAGCTCGCCTTTCTTTTTTACCCATTTTGCCGCGGTATTAAGTATGGCAAGCTGCAGCTTTGGAAAATCCTTTGTTTCCTCCTCTGAAAGCCCCCATTTTTTCTCCGGGTGCCTCCTTATTACACCGAGCCCGGAACAGGGAGCGTCGACAATTACCCTGTCGCCTTTATCGTGAAGCGCCTCAATGTCATTTGCGGCGTCATGCTCCATGATTTCCACGTTTGTGATTCCAAGGCGCACAAAATTTCTCTGCATCATGACAACCCTGGATTTTACCGGCTCAACCGCTATAATCTGCCCTTTATTTCTCATGGATTCCGCAAAACCGGCCGCCTTTCCGCCGGGCGCGCTCCCTATATCTATTACCGCGTCTTTTTGCCTCGGCGAAACAAAACCGCATAAAAGCTGTGAAGAAAGGTCCTGTATATAATAAAACCCCTGCTCAAAAGCCGGCGTTTTTGACGCGTCTCCCTGCTTTACCAGGTACGCCCCTTTCAGCAGCCTTGCCGGTTCAGCCTCCACACCCTGCTTCTTAAGTATTGATTTGAGTCTTGAGTCTTGAGTCCTGAGACTGTTCACCTTAAGAAATACCGGCGGCTTTATGTTCCCTGCTTTCATTATTGACTCAGACTTCTTCGGATAGGCCTTCATTAATAACCTGATAAACCACACCTGGTATGAGTACTTTACGGATAAATATTCCTCTTTTGACTTTGCCCCGATTTTTACCTTTAATTTGTCCTTCATCACCTTCCTGAGAACCGCGTTTACAAAACCCCCGGTTTTCGGATGCACGTGTGTTTTTGCCAGGTTAACGCAGGTATTTATCGCGGCATAGGAAGGAATTGACCTCATGTACCTGAGCTGGTAATATCCTATCCTGAGAATATTCTGCAGGGTTTCATCGTTGGTCGGCCTGTTAAGAAAGGTTGAAAGGTGGTAATCAATGAAATTTTTGTTTCTCAGTATCCCGTAAACAAGCTCGTATACTTTTTTTATGTCCCTGTGTTCCTCGTCTATTGACTTGACATTCGCCTCAATGGAATCCGTGGCCCACTTGCCTGTTTTTAGGACATCATTTAATATTCTTAAGCTTATAGTCCTGAAATCGCGCGGCATTTATAACCTCATTTCAAATTTTCCAGGTTTTTTATCCTCTTTTCAAGAGTGGGATGAGTTGAAAAAAGCCCCGCGAGCGCGCCTTTAAAAGGGCTCGCGATAAGCATGTGGGATGTTTCCGGGGTAGCGCGCGTCCTTCTCACGCCCTTTACTCCCCGGTGAATTTTCTTTAAAGCCGAAATCATATACTGCGGCTTACCTGTAATCTTTGCCGCGCCTGTATCAGCGGAATATTCCATTGACCTTGATATCATAAGCTGGACTATTATAGCGGCAAGCGGCGCCAGTATGAACATAAGCAGCATCCCGATCCCTCCTCCGTTGTCATCCCTGCCTCCGAAAAACATTCCAAAACGGGCAAGCAGGATAATAGCGGCAGCAAGCGCCGCGGCTATGGTTCCCGTCAATATATCCCTGTGCTTTATATGGGAGAGTTCGTGCGCGAGCACGCCTTCTATCTCCTCCCTGTCAAGCATCTGCAAAAGCCCTGTTGTAACGGCAACAACCCCGTTTTGCGGGTTTCTTCCGGTAGCGAAGGCATTGGGCATTCCTTCATTAATTATATATACCCTGGGCATGGGGATTTTTGCCGTTTTTGAAAGCTTTTCCACCGACCTGTAAAGCTCAGGCGCGTCAGGCCTTTTTATGGGCTGGGCCCTGTACTGCATGAGCACAATTTTGTCGGAAAACCAGTATGAGAAAAAATTTATTCCCAGGGCTATTGAAAAAGCTATTATCATACCCTGCCGGCCGCCGACGTAATTGCCTACAAAACCGAATAAAACCATAAAACCCGTCATTAATAAAAAAGTCTTAAAGTAATT
>Ga0272442_10010481_pt1 | contig 11422 bp, 8 predicted proteins | sample SSMForm2O_FD_200262 | JGI IMG/M metagenome (GOLD analysis project Ga0272442, IMG submission 200262) | Marine sediment archaeal communities from Little Sippewissett salt marsh, Falmouth, MA, United States - SSM-Form-2O | ecosystem: Environmental > Aquatic > Marine > Wetlands > Sediment ...
GCTGTTTCGTCAAAGAATAGCCGCCGTCCACCCGGGCGCAGTCTCGTCAACCGGACTATGAGCCAGACGCAGAAAGCCTGCCTGAGCGGCCTACCAAACGGAGTTGTCATACCGTAAATGTACCTGAGCCGAATGGCATGAAGTTAAGCGGGTCATCTGTGGGAGACCATCCGTTTTCGAGGGAAAAACGACGTTTCAGTGGCAGTTCTATGTCTTATCTTCATGCCATTCGTACCTGACCCCTTCAATTCGCGCATGAGATTGCGACAAACCGTCTGCCGTCGCGTGCGGCTTGGCCCGACGCGGTAATCAGAATTGATTACGTCGTCAACATCGAATTTCAATTGACATCGGCGACTTGAAGCAGTAGCCACTCCTGTGGCACTGGATTTCGCATGGAACGTGTGGGCGGTTTTCTCAGTATCCGGACTCGGCGAGCACGGCGGGGATGAAGAAGCAGACTGATAGGACGAAGGCCTGTTTCATGTTCCCCATGACGGTGCCGAGGCGGGAAGTCGTTGTTGCGTTCTATGTCGATGTATCACGGCTCAGGTACTGAAAGCGTGGTGCAAAGGGATGGCTGCCTTTCTCACGTCCACACAACACGATATTACGTATTGAAGGGCCACCGCATTGCAGATGTCCTTCCCACAAAATGCAAAAAAGGATCTGCTGGCAGGCTCGCGGCCCCTTGACAGCATTGCTCCAGTCTCTATACTCTTGCTCGCGTGGCCGAAATCTAGTGAAGCAAGGGAGACTTTCTCATGTGCATTGCTGTCTACTCGAATGTCTCGTTGGGGATACCACTCCTGCAAGAGCAGATCTGGTGTCAACCGGACGTCAACGAGCTCCATGTCACAGAGTGCTATGACCTAGTGCTTCAGAATCACGGCGATGTGCCGACACGAACGATCATGATGATCTCTCCACACATCTTATTTGACCCCAAGACCGATACAGCGAACTCCAGGCCTCGAATTAAGCTGCCCTCTTTCGACCAAGCCGCGGAACTGAACTGGTATATGTCACGCGAAGACGACGTGCTCTCTCATCCGTCCTGCGGCGACGGTCGCATCAAATTCCGCATTCCCCGGTACGCGCGGCCTGAAGCTTCTCCTGAGTATCGCGACTACGATTGTCGGGTACTCGAAGGGGATGTCGCTTTTCATCCGGCTCTTATAAAAAGTACGCCTTCGCTTTGGGAGAGCTTTCTTCGCTTGAAGTGTACGGTCGTAGAATTGCGCTTGAAGCAGGCGTTGCAGCCGTACCGGCAGGATAAGGAGGCGTATTGGGTACGTTTGGTTCTTGAGCCGTCACGGCTCAACCATCGCGTTTCATCGCGCGTGCTGTCACCCCCTGCGGCCGGGACCGATGAACGGGAGAGACGGAGCTCCGGTTTCTGTGTCCAGCCCTGCGAAATAATGGCTCCGAATGTCGTCTTCTACAAAATGCGTTCCTTGTTCGAACGTTTGCGCGACTTCGCGGGCACATCTGCTGCACGTGACAGCCTGGAACAAGAATTCGTCGTGAACGGCTTCGACCGACCGGAGAGCGTTTCGTGGGTGGAAGACCATCGGATAAGCGTCATTACAGCCGACGGCGCTCTGGTGGTTGACTCTCAGAGACTTGGCGCCGTGGCGTTCCATATGGTGGAACCTGCCGGCAAATCTGATCTTCATGCATGGACGTGGAACGCCGGAATGCAGCACTTTCCGTATGAAGACCCTTATGTAGCAGCCTGCACGTTGTACAGTTACCTCAGTAGGCGGGCCAATGGAGCGGAACGTGCGATTCCGAGGGAAAAGGTTGCGCATGAGACAGGTGTCCCGCCCCGAAATACGAGGTTCGTTCTTGAGGCCTTGCGCGAGGAGGCAGTACTCGGCTACGTCAATGGCGGCTACTACGTGAAGAAGAACGCAGAAAGTCTCAAATCTCTGCTGACCCAAGCCCAGATCAGGGCTGCCATGGCGAAAGCATTGGACTTTGGAAGAGGGCCGGTCAGGTTTCCGGGAAAGTCATTCTTGGTGCAATTCTCACTGCTGTGGGCCCTGTGAACGGGAAAAAAGCACGGAAGACGTAACGCAGTAACGGTTACGAGCGCGCCTTGAACGGATCGATCTAAGTATTTGATGATAATGAGGTTGGGAAATTGCTGGCCTAATCGTCGCGCAATTACCGACGAAGGGATGTAAAAAGACAGGGAGAAAGTAGAGGTTGATTTGAGGGCAGAAATATGTTAGACTACATCGACAATCGGCGCGGTTACGCGCAAGGAGGAGATCGATGAATCCGACTGATGACCGTCACGGGCAAGACCGTGAAGGTCTCGGCAGGCCAGTACACCGAGACAATCCCATCGATGCCGTCGACCACATAAACAGGCTGTTGGATTTCGGGTTGAGGTGCAGTTTGAACGGCGATATTGACAATTGGTGGGATTACTATGCGATGGATGCGTTTGCCGACAGCACCGAAGAAGCATAGCGTTCTGCTTCCTTGAGCATCATCAATTTGGCGACATCAGGCCCCACGCGCGCAGCCGACCAAGCGCACATCCCGGCAGGGCATTCGTTACCAGTGACCTGCAAGCCCCTCAAAAGGTGAATCGTGCTGAATCCCATTCCCCAAGGGATGTCCATAGTCCGCACGCGGTACAGCAAAAGTCCTTGGCTCCATGCCTGGCGCGGGTCGTTTATGTGGCGTATCTTGTCTGTTGGGTAGATTTCCTCCGCGTCCTTGGTGTTCTGGAACGGTGCGCCAGGGTGGAGATATGCTTTGCAGCCTGCCGCCCTCGGCGGTTGAGTGCGATGCATACTTGTAGGTACCTTCCAGCGCCCGAGTGCTGTCGCTGTCATCCCCACTGGAGCCCGCCTCCGCCGCGTCGGTAGGTCTACGCGTGGACGCGAATCGCGCTTTCGCCGGTTGCGGCTGCGAGTTGCTCGTTGCGTGTGGGGGGGGAATGTGGTATAAGGCCCTCTCGGTTGCGGATGGGTGGTCGCGGGTGGTCGGTTTGCCGATGGGCGCCTCGATGCAGGTGTGGGCGAGCCGCAATCTTCGATCTGGCATTGTTGAGTGAGAGGTTTGTCATGGAAGTAGCAGAACTGAAGACGGTAATCGCAGAGCTTGAGGCCCGGATCGTAAAGATCCGGGACTGGCTTTGACTTGGCCGGCAAGCGGGCGAAATTAGAAGAGCTGGAAAGGCAAATGGCGCAGCCGGGGTTCTGGGATACCCCGGAAAAGGCGCAGTCCATCGCGACGCAGTTGAGCGCGTTGAAATCGGTGGTCGAGCCGGTGGAGGAAATACAGCACGAGGTCAAGGACCTGCTGGAGCTGTACGAGTTGGCGGCCGAGGAGTCCGACGACGAGGAGTTCGCGCAGCTCGAAGAGGACGTCGCGGTGCTGGAGCGGCGCTGCGAACGCATCGAACTGCAGGGCCTGCTCTCGCGGACGGAAGACATGAAGAACTGCTTCCTGAGCATCCACGCCGGCGCCGGCGGCACCGAAAGCTGCGACTGGGCCAGCATGCTGCTGCGCATGTTCACGCGGTACTGCGAGACCCACAAGTTCAAGTACGAAGAGCTGGACATCACGCCGGGCGAAGAGGCGGGCCTGCGTTCGATCACGCTGCGAGTGATCGGTCCGTTCGCGTTCGGCAAGCTGTCCTGCGAGATCGGGGTGCACCGGCTGGTCCGCATCAGCCCGTTCGACTCGCAGAGCCGGCGGCACACGAGCTTCGCGGCCGTGGATGTCACGCCGGAGTTCGATGAGGACATCGACATCGAGCTCAACGAAGACGACCTGCGCGTCGATTTCTACCGGGCCAGCGGGGCCGGCGGCCAGCACGTCAACAAGGTCAGCTCGGCCGTGCGCATCACGCACATCCCCACCGGCATCGTCGTGCAGTGCCAGAACGAACGCAGCCAGCACAAGAACCGCGCCCAGGCCATGAAGGTGCTCAAGTCCCGGCTCTACATGATGGAGCAGCAGAAGCGCGACGAAGAGGTCGCCAAGCTCTACAGCGACAAGGGCGAAATCGCCTGGGGCAACCAGATCCGCAGCTACGTGCTCCAGCCCTATCAGATGGTCAAAGACCATCGCACCAGCCACCAGACGGGCAACGTCGAGGCGGTGCTCGACGGCGACCTCGACCCGTTTATCGAGAGTTATCTGCGCCACCGCGCCAAGAACCGCATGAGAGACTAACGAAGAATTGCAGTCAGGTAAGACAAGATGAAGCAGATCATCGGCGTAAGCATCAAGACCAGGAAGATCGAGCCGGCGGCGTGCAAGACGGACATGCTCGTGGTGGGCCACTGCTCCGACGCCAAGCGCCTGGACGCCGTCGCCAGGGAACTGGACAGGAAGCTGGGCGGTGCGCTTCGCCGGCTGCTCGAGCTGGGCGATTTCAAGGGCAAGCCCAAAACGCAGGCCCTGCTCTACGGCGAAGGCAAGATCGGCGCCCGGCGCGTCCTGCTGGTCGGATTGGGCGAGAAGAAGAAAATCACGTGCGATACGATTCGCAAGGCGGCCGCGACGGCGGCCCACAAGGCCGTGGGCATGAAGCTCAAGGGCATTGCGCTGGCGCTGCATCGCAGCGTGGGCGCGCGGATCAAGGAGGCGGACCTGGGCAAGGCGATGGCCGAGGGTGCCTATTTCGGCAGCTACCGCTACGACGAGTTCGTCACCAAGGCTGACGACGGCCGGCTCGGCACGCTCAAGGTCGAGATCGTGGACCCGCGCCACGCGTCCGTCAAGGCGCTGAACCAGGGCGTCCGCGAAGGTGCGGTCGTCGGCCGGGCCCAGAGCTACGCCCGCACGATCGCCAATCGGCCCGCCAACGTCATCAACCCGCCCACGCTGGCCAGGGCCGCCCGCGACATGGCCCGGGGGCAAAAGACCCTGAGCTGCACCGTCTTCGACAAGAAGAAGCTCGAAGCTGCCAAGATGGGCGGCATTCTCGCCGTCGGCGCCGGCAGCCGCAGCGAGCCGCGCCTGATTGTCCTCAAGCACACGCCTACGAAGAAGCCCGCAACCGATGCACCGGCGGTCGCGCTCGTGGGCAAGGCGGTCACCTTCGATTCCGGCGGCATCAGCATCAAGCCGTCCCAGGACATGGACCAGATGAAGCTCGACAAAAGCGGCGGCATCGCGGTCCTGGCGACGATGAAGGCGGTCGCGGAACTGGACCTGCCGCTGAGCGTCTGGGGACTGATCCCGTCGGCGGAGAACCTGCCCAGCGCCACCAGCTACCGGCCCGGCGACATCGTCACGACCTACAGCGGCAAGACCGTCGAGGTGCTCAACACCGACGCCGAGGGACGGATGATCCTCTGCGACGCGCTGGCGTACGCCGCCGGGCAGAAGCGCGAGGTCATCATCGACGTGGCGACGTTGACGGGCGCCTGCATGGTCGCGCTGGGAAGCCATAAGGCCGGCCTGATGAGCAACAACGACGATTTGCGGGCGAAGTTGCAACGGGCGGCCGAAGAGAGCGGCGAGAACGTGTGGCACCTGCCCAGCGGCGACGAGTACGCCGAGGAGATGAAGAGCAAGATCGCGGACCTGCGGAACATCGGCGGACGCTACGGCGGGGCCTGTACGGCGGCGGCCTTCCTGCGGCAGTTCGTCGGCGACACGACTTGGGCGCATCTGGACATCGCCGGCATGGACATCTTTCAGAAGGGCAACGAGTACGCCGCCCCCGGCTCGACCGGCTTCGGCGTCCGACTGCTCACGACCTATCTCGTGAACCTCGTCAACAAGAACTGACAAACAACCAGCTGCAAGCGACAGACCGAATCGTGCCTGCCGCCTGGGCCGCAACGTGGGAACTGATGGCGAAAAAACGCAAGAAAATTGACGGCGAGCGCATCCGCAAGGCGGTGGAAGAGATTCTGCTGGCTGTCGGGGAAGACATCGAGCGCGAGGGGCTGCGCGACACGCCCGACCGGATCGCCCGCATGTACGGCGAACTGCTGGGCGGCGGGTTCGAGGACCCCAAGCTCCACCTCAAGAGCGTTTTCACCGAAAAGTATGACGAGATCGTTCTGCTGCGCGACATTCCCTTCTATTCGGTCTGCGAGCATCACATGCTCCCGTTCATCGGCAAGGCGCACGTGGCGTATCTGCCGACCGGGCAGGTGCTCGGCGTCAGCAAACTGGCCCGCATCGTGGACTGCTTCGCGCACCGGCTTCAGACCCAGGAGCGGCTCGCCGGCCAGATTGCCGACTTCCTCATGGAAAATCTCAAGCCGATGGGCGTGGCGGTCGTGCTCCAGGCCTCGCATAGCTGCATGACGATTCGCGGCATTCGCAAGCCCGGCTCCCTGATGGTCACCTCGGCGCTGCGGGGCCTGTTCAAAAAGGACGCACGCAGCCGCAGCGAAGTGCTCAGCCTCATGCAAAGCACACCGTAGAAAAATCAAAATGGCGGAATGCCCGCGCTGCGGGCATGACCTCCTTAATTTTGATCTTTTCCTTTTGCTTTTTTCTATTGCTATATGGTGCGTTTGGGCAGACAGGTTCGGTTCTCGATCAACCCGTTCGTCGACGATGTCGAGGCGGGCTGCAACGCGTATGCCTCGGCGCCGGCCGGGACGGGGCTGGCCCTCTTTCTCGAATTGGGCGTCGAACTGCTCGGCCCGGTGGACCCCGAGACCGGCTTTGTGGTCAACGTTACCGAGATCGACAGGCACGCGGCCGCTTGTGCCGTTCCGATCTTTGCCGAGCGGATTGGCGAACGCTGGCGCCGAGGCGAGCACGTGAGCTTAGCGGCGCTGGCGGCGATGCTTGGGTTGGTGCAGACGCATCTGTCTGCTGAATTCAAGCCGGCCAGGGTCGACAGGCTCACTCTCAAACTCAACCCCTTCAGGACCCTCACGATGAACGCCACCGACACAGGCACGATCTATTTCAGCGAGAAATTCGAGTTCGCCGCCATGCACAAGCTCTGGAACGACCGCTTCACGGAGCAGGAGAACTACGACGTCTTCGGCAAGTGTGCCCACCCCACCGGGCACGGGCACAACTACGTCGTCGAGGTCACCGTCGCGGCGCCCGCCGACGGGCCGGAGTTGAGAATCGGCGCCTTGGAGCGCGTCGTCGACGCCGAGCTGATCCAAATCGTAGACCACAAGAACCTCAACCTCGACGTGCCTGCGTTCGCCGAGCAGATCCCGACCGTCGAGAACCTCGCCACCTTCGCCTGGCACCGCCTCGCCGGCAAGCTGGAACCCGCTCGGCTCCACTGCATCACCATCTGGGAAACCGACCGCACCTACTGCTCCTACCACGGCCCTGAGACCGCTTAGGGTGGGGTTTGCCCCCCGGCAGCCGCGACAAAAAAGGACCTGCCGCTGGAAAATCTCTTGCCAGCGCCGGCTCCCGGCGGTAGGATAAGCGTACCCACAAGCCCCCGTAGCTCCTTGACGTGCTTCTACGACTCAACCGGGGGCTTCTTCTATTTCTGGAGGCCGCTATCCTACCCGCAGAACCCCGAGGTGCCGCGTCCAGCGCGGGCACCATTTCCGCTGTGTTCGCAAGGTTGCGCCGAGACGATAACGCACGGGCATGCCATGTTGATCCCTTTGCCTACCCCCGCTGTGTTCTTAGCCGCGTCAGCACTCGTGCGGCGGGCTGAATCGCTGAGCTGGCACCGTCCCGCCGGGCTGAGGCGCCGCCCATTCTGAGATTGACGTCGCAGCCGTCATTTGCTAAACTGTGTATCAGCAAACGGAGGACGAGCCTACTCGGCTTGACCCTCCGTGGAGCACCTGATGGAGACGAAAGGCCGGCCTTGGACGGCCCGAAACGGAGCCTGGGGGGACTGGAGGATAAGACCGTGGCTATTAACGACTATTCGAGAATTCTGCGGACAATTCTCTTTGGTATTGTGGTCTGCTTATGCATTATTCAGTCAGCTTTCGCATTATCGATTGTTGGTTGGGGTAGTAATACTCACAATGCGGCATCACCACCTGGGGGTAATGACTTCGCAGCTATAGATGCATGTGGTCATAGTTTGGCTCTCAAAGAAGATGGTACTATCATTGGCTGGGGTATTAACTTGTACGGTATGGCCACACCACCTGAGGGTAACGACTATGTGGCGATAGCAGCAGGAGGTCAACACAGTCTGGCCCTAAAAGCAGACGGCTCTATTATTGGCTGGGGTGATAACCGGAATGGTCAGGCTACACCGCCTGAGGGTAACGAATTCGTGGTTATAGCAGCGGGAGGTGCGCACAGCTTGGCCCTAAAAGCAGACGGATCTATTGTTGGTTGGGGTTTCAATAATTATGGTCAGGCTACGCCACCTGAGGGTAACGATTATATTTCGATTTCTGCAGGAGATTATCATAGCTTAGCTCTAAAGGCAGATGGTTCTATTGTTGGCTGGGGTAATAACTGGTTTGGCCAAGCTATGCCGCCTGAGGGTAACGAATTCCTAGCTATATCAGCGGGTGGTTACCAAAGTCTGGCCCTAAAAGCAGATGGCTCTATTATTGGCTGGGGTTATAACTGGAAAGGTCGGGCCACGCCGCCTGAGGGTAACGAATTCGTGGCTATAGCGGCAGGAGGTCAACACAGTCTGGCCCTAAAAGCGGACGGATCTATTGTTGCTTGGGGTAACGATAATACTTACGGTCAGGCCACGTCACCTGGGGGTAATCACTTCATAGCTATATCAGCGGGTGATTACCACAGCTTAGCTCTTAAAGAGGTTCACACAGAATATAGCGGTGGTAGCGGTATAGCCGAAGATCCATACCAGATTGCTACAGCAGAAAAACTGATACTGCTGGGCGAAACTCCAGCAGATTATGACAAGCACTTCATCCTAACCGCCGACATCGACATGGATCCCAATTTGCCCGGAAGGAAGGTCTTCGACAAGGCCGTGATTGCTCCAGACAGCGACAAGAGGACTTCCGGGTATCAGAGGCCTTTATTTGCAGGTTTTTTCGATGGCAATGGCTACTCGATATCGAATCTGAGAATCATCGGCCATGACTATCTTGGTTTGTTTGGGCGCATAGGTTCAGAAGCAAAGGTCTCGAACGTGAATCTAAAGGACATGTACATCGAAGGAATCAGCGATGTTGGCAGCATTACCGGACATAACGATGGCAGTATCACTGCATGTTGTAGCGAAGGTATAATCATAGGACGCGATGTACTTGGAGGACTCGTGGGTATCAACAGGGGTCACATTACCATGAGCCATAGCATTAGCAAGGTTTCTGGAAACGATGAGTACATCGGCGGGCTTTTGGGGCTTAACGACGAAGGTGGTATTGTCGAAGCCAGTTACAGTAAAGGCACAGTGATGGGACACAAAACAGTCGGCGGCCTTGTAGGTTATAATAACGGCAGTATCAGCACGAGCTTTAGCTGGAGTACTGTAATCGGAGAGAATTACAGAATTGGAGGACTTGTGGGTACCAACGGTAATAACATTAGCACAAGCTATAGCACAGGCGGTGTAAGAGGTGATGACGATGTTGGTGGCTTGGTGGGATGGAACTATGGTAATTTAACAAAAAGTTACAGTATCGGTGCGCTAAGAGGAATAGATAATGTGGGTGGCCTCGTAGGTAATAATTTTAGAGGTAGTGTTAATCAAAGTTTCTGGGATATTGGAACATCTAAACAACAGACCAGCGATGGTGGAATTGGCAGAGAGACTGCTGCAATGCATACGATATCAACATTTCTTGCTCAGGGATGGGATTTTGTTGGCGAAGTCGAGAACGGAACAGAAAACATCTGGCAAATACCTGACGGTGGTGGGTATCCAATATTGAGTATAATACCTATAGAAGAGCAAGTATTACCTTCTCCAGTACCTTCTCCAGTCGAGATTTACGAGATCGCAACAGCAGACGATCTGATCTCGTTAGGACAGAGGCCTGAAGATTACGATAAACATTTCATATTAACGGCTGATATCGATCTTGACCCATGTCTACCCGGTAGGAAGGTTTTCGAAGAAGCGGTGATTGCTCCGGATATCAATCAGATGAACGGTAAGTTTGATGGAATTTCATTTATAGGTATTTTTGATGGTAACGGTCACGTTATCAGGAATCTACATATCGATGGGCAAAGCTACTTGGGATTGTTCGGGGAAATTGGAATTGGGGCGATTGTCTCGAACCTTGGCGTGGAAGCGGTGGATATTAATGGAGGTTCTGGAGGTGGCCTCGCAGACATAAACAGCGGCAGAATTCTTTCGTGTTACACCACCGGAGTGGTCTCTGGCACTGGCGGTCTGGTTTCCTACAATAGAGGACAAATCATGATGAGTCATAGCACAGCAACGGTCATTTGCGGTGGCGCATGGGGTCGTGCTGGTGGCCTTGTTGGTCACAATGTAGGTAGCATCTCATATTGTTACAGCGGCGGATCGGTCAATGGTGTTGATGGAGTTGTTAGTGATCTCGGTGGTTTAGTAGGTATAAACTCTTGTCCTTCTGGGACCATTTCCAATTGCTACAGTACTAGTAATGTCAATGGTACTTATGGTTTTACAGGTGGTTTGGTGGGTCAGACGATTGGTGCACTGCAACCGGACTGTTTCCCCACAATTACTGCAAGCTATAGTGTCGGCAAGGTAGACTGTTATTGGAATTGGCCACCGAGTGGATTTGTAGGCGAGGCTGTCTTGGCACCAATTTACATATGTTTCTGGGATAAGATGACGTCTAATCAGGAAACAGGTGTAGGATCTATTGATGGAATTTTTACGGTTCAGTTATTTGGCAGAACAACATCCGAAATGCAGACAGCCAGCACCTTCCTGGAAGCCGGTTGGGACTTTATCGACGAGACGGAGAATGGTACTGACGACATCTGGTGGATTCTCGAAGGCCAGGACTATCCGAGATTGTGGTGGGAGATGATTCCTGAGAACTGAACCTTCGTACCCATCACAGTGTGGGGAGTGTGGTTGGCCGTACCGATAGCTCTGGATGGTGGTCGGGCGGCGAGTTTTTTTGCTTTGCTGTCCGGGTCGGTCAGTAGTCTTTGAGGTGTTTCATCCATTCGGGCCAGGTGGGCAGCGGGGCGTAGGTGGGGAAGGAGCGGTGCCATTTGAGGCGCCAGAGCTCCTTAAGGCCGATCTTGCGGGCGGACCAGTCCAGGAAGGAGCCGTTGAGGTACCCGCCGTGGCGGTTGAGGGAATACGCGACCATGTAGTCGGAGGTGCCGTAGTAGGGCTCTCCGTCGTAGGCCGGCGGGTTGTCGCTCATCAGGGGATAGCCCGCATAGTATTGTTCGCCCAACAGCAGCGGCACCCGGTCGGCGCCCCGGACGTTGGGCGTTCTCCAGTTGTTCTTCGTCGGGCGTTCGGCGTTTGTCTGGGACATGTCGAACGGCGGATTGCGGACCCAGGCATTGATGCCGTAGCTGCCGCGCAGGC
>Ga0272442_10010482_pt1 | contig 11421 bp, 10 predicted proteins | sample SSMForm2O_FD_200262 | JGI IMG/M metagenome (GOLD analysis project Ga0272442, IMG submission 200262) | Marine sediment archaeal communities from Little Sippewissett salt marsh, Falmouth, MA, United States - SSM-Form-2O | ecosystem: Environmental > Aquatic > Marine > Wetlands > Sediment ...
GTCCCTTTTTTATGATTTCCCCCTGCACCGTTGATCAGAATATCAGGGGCGCCCCAGGACTCTGAAATAGCGGAATAGGCCTTCTGCAGGCTCTCCTCACTGAGGACATCGCAGATATAGGTTTCCGCGGTTCCCCCTGCCCGGGTAATGATCTCTTTCCGTTCTTCAAGCTTTTCTTTGTTAATATCCAATATAGCGACTTTAACGTCCATTTCCGCTAAGGCTTCCGCCATAGCACCGCACAACACCCCGGCTCCGCCGGTCACAGCGGCAACTTTCCCGCTGAGATCAAAAGATTTAATCACATTGTAGCTCATTTCGTTCTCCTTCCGGTGTATGATTGTAATCTATATCACTTTCCCATAAGGTCGGCAACTCCTTAATTTCTTATTGACCATTTTAATTGACTATATTACTATTATAATAGTGTGATCACTTATTCAATAAGCCATGCAAAAACACACCTCCTTAAGCTCCTTGATCAATTCAAAGACCGGAAAGAGCCCTTTATTATTACCAAAAGGGGCAAACCCATAGCCAGGGTAGAACCGTACAGGGAAAAAGAATTTATGGTGAATGTTCCGGGACTTCTCAGGGATACAGTAATGGAAGAAAAAGATATTCTCACACCCTTCGGTGAGGAAGAATGGGAACTGAAAATATAAAATATCTTCTCGATACTCACACATGGATCTGGTGGCACATCAGTCCGGAAAAAATTCCTCCAAAAATCAAGAAAATTATTTCCGCACCTCCGGGGGACGGTTCCCTGCTTCTTCATACAATATCTGTCTGGGAGTTCTGCAAACTCGCAGAAAGGAGAAGGCTGGTTTTGTCACTGAATCCGGAAGCATGGCTGGAACAGGCGCTGGATATGGCGGGATTGTTCCTGGTTCCCTTATCACCAGCCCTTGCCCTTCAATCAACCCGGCTTCCCGGTGCTTTACACTCCGACCCTGCGGACCAGATTCTTACCGCCTGCGCCCGATCTTTCAACGCTGTCCTTTTAACAAAGGATGAACGGCTCCAGAAATACCCTCATATCAGGACAATGTGGGATTAGACCTCCTGCCTGCTGTCCAGCATTTCAATAAAACTTTCAATCCGGGTTTTAATCTGCCCCTCGGAAGCTGATTCCGAATCCACAAGGTCCGTTTCCAGGGGAAGACAGGGGGCATTGAATTTTTCTTTCATCATATGAATCGATCCTGAAGAATGCCGGCATCCCCAGTGCGAAAAACTTAAAATACCATCTGCCGAGTACTGTTCGACCAATTGGTTGATATGCCTGATCCTTCTTTCCGGCGGGCCGATTAAGTGGAAAGAGAGAAGCCTTTCAGCAATACTCCCGAAAGGATCCTCAGGATCCAGAGGCGGCCATGAATTAGTATTAAATTCCTCCATTACAACCATCCCATTTTTTTGGGCGATTGTATCAATCGCGGGATGCTTGTACGTGGGAGGAAGATGCAGAACAAGAAAACGGAGAACGTTTTCAGGTATCGGTTTCCCTTCAGTTTCCAGATCATGATACAGGGTTTTATAAAAATCTCTGCCGTCCTCGCATCCGAGGTGGGCTGTCTGATTCAGGACATTCCAGGCAAAGGACATAGGCGGCTGGTCCGGGAAATAGCGTTCCGCTCTCAGCTTATTGACTTTATTCATCCAAATCCTGGTTTCCTCTGCCAGTTCCACTGCCCTTTTCAGGCGGTCAACACTATTGGGAACCCTCCGGGAAAAAGCAAGACGGGAATAGAGCTCTTCGAGCTGGGAAGCAAGAAACTCCTGGGCTCCCGGAGTATCTGGTTCGGGAATATCAATAAAAAAGAAAGGAGAAGGAAAGAACTCACTTACTTCCTGAAGGGAGCGGAGATTTCCATCACACAAGGCTGAAACTGCCGTGACAAAGGCGGGAGGATAAAGTCCGTTTTTCAATGCCAGAGAAAGGTGGGCACGGTGGAACGTGCAGAGACTGGAGGGGATCCCCTTCTCAATAGTATTCTTCAAAAAACTCCGGGTTAACCCGAGAGCTCCGAGAATTCCGCCTACAGATTCCATAATGATCGGGGAAAGCCCCAGGGGATAGAGCAGTTCCGCCGGAAAGAGGAGGGTCATCCAAACAGATTTTTCGGGTTTAAAAAAAGCATCAAAAAAACAACGGAAGTTAATCCGGTTATGCAGCCTGTCATAAGCATAGTTATAACGGGTTGTGTACAGACGCAGTCCGTAAATTAATACTGCAAGCCGTGCCCTGCCCGGAGTAAGCCGGTTCATCACCCGGTCTATAAGCTTATTTGAAGGCATCAGCTTCCCGCTTCCTTTGTCCGCTGTGAACAGCTGTCCATAGCAAACAATGCCGCCCCTACCGCCCCTACAATCTGGGGATACTCAGGAACAGACAAGGGTGTATCCAGGCGGGATTCCAGGGTCTTTACGAGGCCCTTGTTCAAAGCTCCGCCTCCGGTTACTGCTGCAGGAACGATGAATCCGATCCTCCGCACCATGCCTTCAAGTCTGTTGGTTATCGCCCGGTAAATCCCCTTCACTATTGAAGACGAAGTATGCCCCTTTCCCATCAGAGAAATAACTTCGGACTCGGCAAACACCGTACACACACTGGAAATGGGTACCGTTTCTCCCGGTTCTTTTCCAAGATCTGTCATCATCGGCAGGTCTATGTCCAGAGCTCCTGCCATCACCTCCAAAAACCTTCCAGTCCCGGCGGCGCACTTATCATTCATCTGGAAAGCCTGGACCTTGCCGTCATCTCCGATCTTTATCACCTTGGAATCCTGACCTCCTATGTCAATAACAAAGCGAATCTCAGGAAGCAGATGGAGAACCCCTCTGGCATGGCAGGTAATTTCTGTAATTCTATCATCGGCAAAATTAAGGCTGTCCCGGCCGTACCCTGTAGCAATTACACCTGCAATATCCTTTCTGCTCAGAGAAAGTTCATCCAGCATTTCATCCATCAGATTCTCTGATGCCTTATCAGAACCGGGACCTGTTTTTATTATCCTCTGGCTGCAGACCCTTCCCCGGTGATCAAGAATAACTCCGTCAACCGTGGTTGAACCTATATCGATGCCACAGTAATAGCTTCCGTTGTTCACAGCAGTCCTCCCGGAAAAATCGGCTTTTTGTTTTTGGGATAGGATTTCGGCAAAGGCTTCCACCCGTGTTTTGACCTGTCCAGCACTTTGCGGGGTTCCGTCGGTTTCTATGGATAAAACGGGATCTTTGCCCAGGGCATCAAAAAAATGAACCAGGTCAAAACCATAAAGATCGCAGAAAGGCATGCGGATGTGGATAATTCCCTTAACGGTTTCAGGATAGAGGGCGGACAGCTGTTCAAGTTCCTCTTTTCTTTCGTACATCCTTGCACAGGGAATTTTGCTTAAATACCGCCGGGCAAGATTAGAAAAAATGTCCTGATCCCGGGAATCATCCGAAAGTCCTGTCCATCGAGCATCAAGGCAGGAATCATTATATTCAACAGAAAAACCTGCCTCTTCAATTATTGAAAGAAGCTCCGCTCCGGGCATGGGGGACCCGGTAATAAGCACAGGAATGCCTGACCCTTTGTACTTTGATTCCTTCGGTTTCCGCAGTTCCTTCTCAACAGCAGTTAGGGCTTCCTCGGGGTCCTTTAAAAGCAGTTCCTGCTTTATAGTAAAGAAATCAGCATATTTGTATGCACGAGACCGAAGTTCTTCAAGTTTAGATCTGAGAGTATCGTATATCGCCAGAGATTCTTCTAATTGTGCTTTATCAGGTTTCCGGCTGTTATCTCTGCAGAAATTTTCGTAGAGCAGTTTATACTGTCCTGCCAGATACTTAATTGAAAAATCATTTACCTGCCTGGGTATACTAATGAATTCCGCAGGGATTTCCTCAAGAGAAAAAACATCATGGAGTTTTTTCATACCATCGCATGAGTCTGTGATTACCGTTTTTACGATATCTTCTCTGTGTTCCTGATAGTTGTGCAGAATTGCATGCACATAAGGACAGATTGTTCTGGATAGTCCCGTTTCCCCTTCAGTACACATTTCCGTAGTCCCTATAAGCCGAAACGGCTGATACCCTGCGGCATGAATAATTTCAAGAGGTATATAGGAACAGGTATAGGCGATAACCGGTTTATCTGATTTCTGCATAATTTACGCGTTTATGAAGTCTGATCACTGTAGCCGGGGAACTATTCTCTGTCAAGGTTTTTACTTTTCAATCCCTATCCGTCCTTTGACCCCGCTGTTCATGTAATGTTTAATTTCCAGCATTTCCGTTACCAGGTCCGCAGCTTCAAGGATTTCCGGCGCCGCCCCTCTGCCGGTAAGCACAATCTCCACGTTCTCCGGTTTGTTCTTCAGGATTTCAAGGACTTGAGAAAGTTCAACAATCCCTGTTGTTACAGCGACATTGATTTCTTCCATTATAACCACATCATATTTTCCCGAAAGAATGATTTCCTGAAGTTCTGAAATCCCTTTTTGAGCGGCGGCGATATCTTCCTGAGAGGGCTTTCCCATAATAAACCGCCCTTCTCCGTATTGCTTTACCGTAACATTGTCATGGAAAACCTTGAGTGCTTTAATCTCGCTGTAGTCTCCGCTTTTTATAAACTGCCCGATAAATACGGAAAGGCCCGCTCCGTAAGCTCTCAGGGTTAAACCCAAAGCTGCCGTAGTTTTGCCTTTTCCGTTTCCTGTATAAACCTGAATGTAGCCTTTCATACCTGCCCTTATTATATCAGCAACAGCATAAAAAAGCTCCTGCCGGGAGGGTACTCGGCAGGAGCAAAAAAAATCCCTGTATCAGCGGTAAAACTGATACAGGGATGTCCCGTTTTCATCTCTATATCTGACAATCATTTTTTCTATCCGCGAAAAAAATGATGCCTGCAAAGGCTGGTATTCTGGCTTCCGGATCATCCTACTGACCGCGCCTTCCCATCATTCTTTGACAGTGGCTTTCTGCGGCGTTCGTTTCCCGGCAATTTCTGCCGGGCCGGTTACAGCGGCGGGACCGCTCCTGATTTTAACAGGATTCCCATTTATTCCCGAAGGAACCTTTACTCAAGTGATAATATAGGTCATTAAGATATTTGTCAATTGCATCACTGAAAAAGAAAAAAATTAGCTAATATATTTAATTTTAGCTAAAATTGTGATATTATTTTTAAAGTTAGCTAAACTGAGGGAGGGATCTATGTATGTTTCCGCCACAGAAGTCCAGAACAATTTCGGGAAATACCTGAAACTCTGTAAAATAGAGAATATTATCATCACCAGAAACGGAAAAAAACAGGCCGTGCTTCTCTATTTTCCCAGAAATTATGATGGTTACGACATAGGAGAGCCCTTTTCTGATTACAGAACCAGCCCGAAAAAGGAAGGGTATGTCACCTACCGTCAGTTCATGGAAATGACGGAAAAAAGCGAAAACCGCTACGAACTGATAGACGGGGAGGTGTTTCTTCTTGCTTCTCCCGGCTTTTCGCATCAGAAAATTCTTGGCGAAATGCATATTGTTTTTCATGAATACTGCAGAAGCTGTAATAACTGCGACACCTTTATGGCCCCTTTTGATATAAATCTGATGCGCCAAAAAATTAAGCTTCTGAGGGATGTTACGGAAGATGATATCAGTGTTGTCCAGCCGGACCTCATGATTCTCTGTAATTATCTGGATGATATCGATGAGAAAGACAACTACAAGGGAACACCGTCCCTCGTAGTTGAAATACTCTCCCCTTCCTCCAGGAGCAAAGACAGGGTCAAAAAACTTGATCTTTACATGGAAAGCGGTATAGACGAATTCTGGATTGTTGACCCGAAGACAGAAATAGTCATGGTTTATACTTTTAAGGACTGGGAACTCGATTCTGATGCTGTCTATGCAAAAGAGCAGACTGCTGAATCGGTAAGGTTCCCCGGGTTCTCTATTCCCGTAAACAGGCTGTTCTGAAGAGAATTGCCAGATCTATTTCTCCATGGAGAGAAGATAACTTCGAAGATTCTGATTTGTATTATTAAGTCCAAGTTTTCTTCTGATGTTTTCCCTGTGAGTTTCAACAGTTCGGCGGGATAATCTGCGAATCCTGGCGATTTCAGCAGTAGTCATTCCCTCCCGGATCATGTTTGCTATTTCCAATTCAGAAGCAGTCAAATTACATGCTTCCGAAGTGAGGCGTACTGAAAAAGGAGAAATGATTCCACGGATATTTTCCTCAAGAATATTAATGAGAGCATCCCTGTCATTTTCTTTTATATTCCCTCTCATTTTCTCGATAATCGGCAGGATAAGTTTTTTTACATTAAGAAGGATTGTCTCTTCAAGATCTGCTCTGTCTTCACTTCGTTTTTCAAGGAGAACCTGCATGGCGCTGTTCATCTTTTCAATGTTTTTCCTGGCCCTCCTGAGAGATTCCTCGGCTCTTTTTCTCCCTTCGGCCTCCTTCCGGAGAACATCAGCCTCTTCAACTGTAAAAGATATTCCCTTGATTTCCAGCTCTTTAAGAAGTCCCGCAAGAATCACCGGTTCATCATGAACAAATACTATTTTTTTATACTTTTTCATAATCTTTTTAAAAACATTACTGCGGAACTGGTAAAAATGCAAGCTGTGCGGGGTCTTTCTATCCTCCGTAAATACGGCGGCCGGCAAGTTCCAACATATATGCAGGATTGATACCTTGACAACGACGATAAGGTTTTTTTATTATCCCTCATAAGCTTTGACCGTGAAGCTTATACAAAAACTTAAGAAGGATACGGTTATGAACTATTTTCTCACAGAAGAACAGCAGATGATTAAAGAAACTGCTGCGAGAATTGCGAAAGAAAAAATTGAGCCTATTGCTGCAGAATATGATGAAGAACAGAAATTCCCTGAAGAAATCGTAAAAATTTTAGGGAATTCGGATTTATTCCGGGTTTTTATTCCTGAAGAATACGACGGCCTCGGCGGCGGTGTCTTTGAGATGTCCCTGGTTGTCGAAGAACTTTCCAAAGCCTGCGGAGGCATAGCACTATCATATGCCGCCTCGGGTCTCGGCACAATCCCTATCATTTTATTCGGGAATGACGAACAGAAAAAGAAATATCTCCCGAAGCTTGCTTCAGGAGAGATCCTTGCGGCCTTCGCCCTTACTGAACCGAACGCAGGAAGTGACGCATCAGCTATCGTCACCTCAGCAAAGACAGATGGTGACAATTACGTTATTAATGGAACAAAACAGTGGATCACCAACGGCGGGGATGCTTCCATATACACAGTTATCTGTATGACTGACCCCACCAGGGGCGCCCGGGGATCATCAGCTATTCTTGTAGATAAAGGACACCCGGGATTTGAATTCGGGAAAAAAGAGAACAAACTCGGTATCCGGGCTTCGTCCACCAGGGAGCTTATCTTTCAGGACTGCAAGGTGCCGAAAACTAATATTCTCGGACGGGAAGGTATGGGTTTTATGGTGGCAATGAAAACCTTTGATCAGTCCAGGCCCGGAGTTGCCGCCCAGGCCTTAGGTATTGCCCAGGGTGCCCTGGACAAAGCAGTAGCGTACGCCAGAGAACGGCACCAGTTCGGAAAACCGGTTTCCTCTTTCCAGGGCCTCCAGTTTATGATGGCTGATATGGCAATGCAGATTGAATCCGCCAGGGCCCTCACCTACATGGTTGCAAAAAATGTTGATGCCGGAGAAAAAAATATTGCCGGTATATCAGCCATGGCTAAGGTATTAGCTTCCGATGCTGCTATGAAAGTGACCACCGACGCTGTACAGATTTTCGGCGGATACGGATATATGAAAGAATATCCTGTTGAAAAATTGATGCGGGATGCAAAAATCACCCAGATATATGAAGGAACAAACCAGATCCAGCGGGAAATCATCGCAATGAACCTGATCAAAGAAAGTATGAGAAAAAAAGGATAGCGTTTTGAACATTGTTGTTTGTATAAAACAGGTCCCGGATACCACGAATGTGCGTATTAATCCTGAAACAAACACCCTCATCCGGGAGGGGGTGGAATCTATTATTAATCCTTTTGATATGTACGCCATTGAGGAAGCCCTGAGAATTCGTGAAAAAATTGAAGGTACTACTGTTACCGTTCTTTCCATGGGACCGCCCCAGGTTGAATCTGCCCTCCGGGAAGCTATCAGCCTTGGTGTTGATAAGGCAATTCTCCTGTCTGATCGGGCTTTTGCCGGGGCAGATACCCTGGCAACCTCCCTGACCCTTGCCCAGGGCGTTCAGACCGTCGGCGATGTACAGCTGATTTTTATGGGGAAGCAGGCAATTGACGGGGACACCGGTCAAGTCGGTCCCGGTGTCGCAGAGCACATGGGGATTCCTCATATCACTGATATCAGAAAAATCGAAGAAATCAATGAAAAAGAGGCTGTAGTAGAACGTCTCCTGGAGGACGGATATGTACGCCTGAAAGTCGGCCTTCCTGCTGTTCTCACTGTAGTAAAAGAGATTAATGAACCCAGACTTCCCTCTCTACGGGGAAAAATGGCTGCCAAAAAAGCAGAGATCACCATATGGGGTTTTGATGATCTGAAACTGCCGGAAGAAGTTCTCGGGCTGAACGGATCACCGACCCAGGTAATGAAGATTTTTACCCCTCCGAAACCTGAAGGGGGAAAAGTATTTACCGGTGAACCCCAGGATACGGTAAAACAGCTTCTAACTGAACTGAGAACCGGGGGGATTAAACTCGGACAACAGGGGGGTGACTCATGAGCGGAATACAAATAATCGAACATAAATGTGTCGGATGCGGCGCATGTGTCAAAGTCTGCCCCTATGAAGCGATAACCGTTGAAGATAAACTCGCAATTATCAATGATAAATGTACTCTCTGCGGGGCATGTGTGGAATCCTGCCCATTTGACGCTATTGTACTTTCCAAAGAAAGCGCGGGTACAGAAAATATTGACGATTACTCGGGTATCTGTGTGTATGCCGAACACCGCCACGGTGAACTTTCTTCCGTAGTAAAGGAAATTATCGGTGTAGCCCGGGAACTGAAGAAAACCCTTGAAAAACCAATCTATGCGATTCTCCTGGGGACAGAGGTAAAAGCAATTGCCGACGAAATTCTCGAATACGGTGTAGACGAAGTCTGGGTACGGGAAGACCCGAAAATCGGCGATTTTTCTGAGGATGTCCAGGCGGAATTACTGGCAGCAATTCTTAGAGAGATGAAGCCGGAAATCTTTCTCGGCGGCGGTACCATCATCGGGCGGTCCTTGCTGCCGAGAGTAGCGGTAAAACTGAAAACCGGTCTTACTGCGGATTGTACTGAGCTTTCTATTGATGATGAAACCATGCTTCTCAGGCAGACCCGTCCAGCCTTCGGCGGCAACATCATGGCTACAATTCTGACAAAGAATCACCGCCCCCAGATGGCCACGGTCCGTCACAAGGTGATGAAAGAAGCGGAAAAAGTCGGCCAGGAACATACCGGAAAGATCGTTTCCATGGATCATATTCCGGTACCCGAACCTAAAATCGAATTCCTCGAGTTTGTAAAGGAAGAAACTGAAACAGTAAATCTTGCAGAAGCAGATTTTATCGTATCCGCAGGCCGGGGAATCCAGGATCCGAAGAATGTCAGCCTTGTGGCCAAACTTGCAAAAGCGGTGGACGGCGCCCTTGGAGCTTCCCGGGCGGTTGTTGACGCCGGCTGGGTTCCATACTCCCATCAGGTGGGTCAAACAGGAAAAACCGTTAATCCGGTCATCTACATTGCCTGCGGAATCTCCGGAGCAATTCAGCATCTTGCTGGAATGAAGAGTTCCGATATAATCATTGCCATCAATAAAGATCCGGATGCGCCGATTTTTAATGTAGCTGATTACGGCATTGTCGGCGACCTTTTTGAAGTCATCCCTGAAATACTGAAACAGATCGGGGAATGATCAATACTTCTGAAAAAAGGGCTGCCTTCTTAAGAGGCAGCCCTTTTTTTTATTCAGAGACTTTTTATACTATAATGAAGTAATATACTAAGCAAGCAAATTAATAATCCTCTTAGGAAAGGAATCTGTGTATGTCTCTTTTAATAAAAAACGGCCTAATCCTTACTTTTAAGGGCAATACTCTTTCTGGAGAAATAATTCCCAACGGTGCTGTTGCGATAGAAGGGAATAAAATCAGCGCCATCGGTACAGCACAGGAGGCGGAAGTTTTGCTTCCCAATCCGGACAAGGTCATTGATGCTGCCGGCAGGATAGTATGCCCCGGATTTATCATCACCCACACCCACATGCCCTATGTACTTGGACATAATATGCCGGTGGATTTTTCCCAGCTGAAAAGTTTCTGGGATATGCTCCAGAAAATGGGCTGGGAATGGCTTGAAGATATTACAACCAGGGAAGGCATTTACGCTGCTACCAGGTTTGCCGCACTGAAAATGCTGAAAAGCGGCACAACAACAGTGTGTGAACTCGTAGAAGGGCCGAACGCTCTTCCCGGGACTTTAGCGGCAAGCACACAAGCAATTGAAGAGACTGGAATACGGGCCAATATCGGATATGAGGTAACGGAACGTATACCCGGTGTTTCAATCCTGGAAAAGCTTGATCCTGCAATGGCTGAAAAAGGTTTTGAAGAAAACATTGCAAATCTGGAAAAATATCCGGGAAACGGAGACGCCAGAATACGCGGCCGTCTGGGAGTTCATACCGCTTATACCAATTCCCCGGAAACCCTGAAAAAAGCCAGAGAGATTGCTGATAAATATAATTGCGGAATCGAAATTCACATAGCTGAAATCCCTCGGGCATTTCTTGTGGAAAAATACGGGAAATCCGCACCAATGCTCCTGGAAGAAACAGGTCTCCTTGGCCCGGATGTAGTCGCTGCCCACTGTATTGATTTGGATGATGAGGACCTGGAAATTCTCAGGAGAAATAAGGTAAATATTTCTCATACTGCCATGACGAATTCCCTGGGAGGGAACGGCGTAGCGAGGATCCCGGAAATGCTTGAAAAAGGAATGAATGTATCCCTCGGGCATGACTGTTTTTTCAGCCTTGATACTGCTGAATATATTCGTTACGCATACCTCCTGCATAAAGCCCACAATGCAAACCCTATGCTGATACCCCCCTTTCAGATTCTTGATATGGCTCTCGGCAATGGGGCCCGGGCACTGGGATGGGAAAACTCAATCGGCAGCCTTGAAAAGGGGAAATGCGCGGACATTCTCATTATTAACCCTGATTCTCCTACTCCAATAACTCCGGTTTCAGCAATTTCCTATTTTACCATGACATTTCTCGGTAAAGACGTGGAAACGGTTATTGTAGACGGAAAGATTACTGTAGAGAACGGACATATTACTCAGGGGAACGAGGAAGAAATAACGGCAGCCTGCAGAGAAGAAGCGAAA
>Ga0272442_10010485_pt1 | contig 11420 bp, 14 predicted proteins | sample SSMForm2O_FD_200262 | JGI IMG/M metagenome (GOLD analysis project Ga0272442, IMG submission 200262) | Marine sediment archaeal communities from Little Sippewissett salt marsh, Falmouth, MA, United States - SSM-Form-2O | ecosystem: Environmental > Aquatic > Marine > Wetlands > Sediment ...
TTTCAACAATCAACCTTGGAGATATATTTTTGTCTATGATTCTGCAACGTTAAATAAATTGCATGAGGCGTTATCTTCTGGTAATGAATGGGCAAAAAAGGCTTCAATGATTATAGTAGTTATTGGTAAAAAAGATGATGATTGTGTAATTTATGATAGAATCTATTATAGATTTGATATTGGAATGGCAACTGAAGCAATGATTTTAAGAGCAACAGAGCTTGGTCTTGTTGCTCATCCTATTGCAGGATACAGCCCTAAAAAAACAAGAAATATTCTTGGTATTCCTGATGACTTAGATGTAATTGCCCTTGTTATTGTAGGAAAACATTCAAATAAACTTAATCCTGGACTATCTGATAAACAAAAAAAAGATGAGAAAAAAAGACCTAAGAGAAAGAATATAGATGAATTTGTATATATAAATAGATATATTGAAAAGAAGTGAAAAGAATGAAAATCGAACAAGTAGAAGGAAAAGATAAAGGAAAGATTATGCTGTATGCATTAAGTACATGTGTATGGTGTAAAAAAACAAAAGAATTGCTAAACAAACTTGAAATTAAATACTCATATGTCTTTGTTGATATGCTTGATGAAGATGATAAAGACAAAGCAATCGATGAAATTAAAAAATGGAATCCAAGTTGTTCTTTTCCAACGATAATAATAAATGATAATCATTGCATAGTTGGATATAAAGAAAATAAAATAAAAGAGGCTGTGGGATTATGACTGAAATTAAAAAAGAAGAAATAGAAAAGCTTTACAAAAAACTTGATACGGATGCAAAACAAGCTGGTTATAATCTAAATCCAGATGTTGAATTTACAAAATCTCTTGTTAAAGGTATACTTGTTAATGAAAAAAGATATGGCTATTGGGCCTGTCCATGTAGACTTGCATCTGGAAAAAAATCAGAAGATATTGATATCATATGCCCTTGTGATTATCGAGATTCTGATTTAAACGAATATGGTTCTTGTTATTGTGCGTTATATGTTTCAAAAGATGTGCTTGAAGGAAAAAAGGAACTAGGATCAATTCCTGAGAGGCGACCTCCAAAAAAAGAAAGAGAAAAAATAAAGGAAAAAACAGAGAAAATTAACATAGGTTCACTTTCAAAACCTGTTTGGAGATGCAAAGTCTGTGGTTATCTTTGTGGAAAAGAAGAGCCTCCTGGAATATGTCCTATATGTAAGGCAAAAAAAGAAAGATTTGAAAAATTTATGTAAAAATTATCCTGCTCTACCATCATCGCAAGGTTCTTCAGATTCCATCGGTCTTGCATGTTCTGGGTGGGCTGGTTGAGTACAAATATCAAGGGGCAATTTTTTCATAGGTTTATCACAGCAGTTTGGAATTTTATCATCTATTATTTCAACAGTTTTACCACAATTTTCACATTTATATTTATCTTTCATTAATAATCACCTACCTTTGTACTATTTCGTTTATTTTAGCAATAATATGTCTTTTTTCTTCAAATGGTAAAGATTCATCAAGCTTTGGATAGACTTTTTCTTCTTCAAAGTTCTTATGTTTAATTAAAAACTGTTTGAAACTTGAAATTTCTCTCATAACTCTTTTATTACGAACATCATTTCTCCAATTATTTAGCATATTTATTATATAATTATGTTGCTTTGTAAGCTCAGGAAGCATTTTATATCCTTCAGCAACATCCTCAGGATTATATGAAGTAAATATTGCTTTTTCTTCAGTAAAAATATGTTTTTCAAGTTCCCATTCAAATTTATGAAAAGCTTTTTTCATAACTTCAAAGTCCTCTTTTGATTTTTTTTCTAATTCACTAATCAATTTTTCAATATTGCAATGGTCTTCAATCATTAAAGATAATATGCTAATTTTGTCAGTCATATTAAATCGTAACCTCCCGCTTTTTCGATAATAACTTATCCTATTTAATAACTTACCTTGATTTCTTTAGTTAAAACTATAAGCTACTTTTATTATTTGGTAAAAGAAAATGGATTTAATTATTACAACATTTGAGTCAGTAACAGTTCTTTTGGGAATTGGTCTTCTTGGTTATTGGATAATTAGAAGAAGAATACTGCCAAGCGATAATTTAGGTTTACTTTCACCTCTTGCATTAGATATTGCCTTACCAAGTTTAATATTAGTAAGAATATTAAATGATTTTTCTCCAACTGATTATCCCGAATGGTGGCATTTACCAGTATGGTGGTGCTTTTTCACAGTTGTTATTGCAGGCTTAACATATATTTTTAGCTTTTTGTCAATTAAAAAATTTCGTAGAGAATTTGCAATTACTTTGTTTTACCAAAACGCTATATTTTTTCCTTTAGCAATTTTTGCAGGTATTTTTCCAAATGATTCGTCATATCAAGTAAATCTTTTTCTATTTACAATATTTTATGCGGCATTTTTTTTCAGTACATATCAATTCTTTTTTAAAGGCAAAAATAAGATAAAAATTGATATAAAAAAGATTATTCATCCAGTTTTAATATTTACTATAATTGGTATTTTTATAACTTTAATTGGGGTTCAAAGTAATGTTCCATACATAATTTTTTCAATATTAACTTTACTAGGAGGTATGACAATACCTTTAATCATGATAATTCTAGGTGGGAATATCTATCTAGATTTAAAAAAAATTGGCAAGATTAATTATAAAGAAATGACTAAATTCGTTATTATTAAAAATTTTATTTTCCCTTTTATTTTTATTGCATTTTTAGTTTTTTTTAAAAATTATATACCATACAAGATTGCATTGATTTTATTAATTCAAAGTGCAGTTCCACCAGTTACTGCAGTTCCTCTTGTTACAGAAAGAGTAGGAGGAGATAGGACGATTGTAAATCAATTTGTTGTTGGTAGTTTTACTTTATCTTTAATTTCAATTCCACTAATGGTTTATTTATTTGAATTATTTTATAATTAGAACAGAGGAAAAATATGGTTTCAAATGTCGAAATAAAAATTGTTGATTCTTGGAATAAAGATGAAATTGTAAATCTTTATAAAGCAGGAGGCTGGTGGAAAAAAAATTATAAATCCTCTGGGATAAAACAATTAATATCAGGAAGTTTTGCATTTGCAGTTGGAATAAATAATAAAAAAGCAATCGGAATGGGTAGAGTTATATCTGACTCGGTCTCTGATGCGTATATTCAAGATTTGGTAGTTTTACCAGAATATAGAAATAGGGGTATAGGAGAAAAAATAGTAAGAGCATTAATTAAATGTTGTAAGAAAAAAGGAATAAAATGGATAGGTTTAATTTCAGAACCAAATCAAGATATTTTCTATAAAAAAATTGGTTTTAATATTATGGAAAACTATGTACCTATGAAATATAAGGAAATAGAGTAGTATGTTGTCATTGGATGATTTTAAACCTATAAAAATTGAAGATAAACCATTATTTGATAAACATTACAAAAAATATCCTCAGATTCATAGTGATTATGTTTTTACAACATTGATTAGTTGGAAAGAATATGCTAATTATCATTTTACCTTTCTTAATGACAATTTAATAATTTATTCAATAATTAATAATAAAATTAGATTTCGCCCTCCGATAGGTATTTTTAACAAAGAAGTTTTTGACCAGGTATTAAATTTAGCTAAAAAACAAGACTCTGATTATCCTTTCGGAGTTATTGATTTAAAAACAAAAGAATGGATGTCAAAGCTTTATCCAAAAATTGAATTTAAAGAACATAGAGAATATTTTGATTATGTATATCTATCAGAAGACCTTGCTTTATTGAAAGGGTCGTCTTATGCAAAAATTCGAAATAGATTAAATAAATTTAAAAAAAATTATGCGTATTCTGTAGAGAATATAACTGATGATAATTTTAAGGAAACTCAGGTTTTTTTAAAAAGATGGTGCCTTTGGAAGGATTGCGACTCAGATCCAATTCTTGAAAATGAAAAAAAAGCTATTTTATATTCAATATCAAAGTTTTATGACCTCAATTTAAAAGGAATTGTAATAAGAATTAAGGATGTGATTGAATCTATATCTGTTTTTGAGGGAATGAATAAAGATACTGCTTTAGTTCATTATGAAAAAGGTTCACCTTATTTTGAAGGTATATATAAAGCAATAAATCAAGAAACAGCAAAGTTACTTCAATCTAAATATAAATTTATCAATAGAGAGTCAGACATGGGCATCCCGGGTTTAAGGAAAGCTAAGACTTCCTATAGACCACATCATATGATCAAAGTCTACCATGTTGATAGACATAGTCTCTTAAATTAACTTACAAATTTTTCTTATTCGTCACATGAAGGGCAAAACAATTCAGCTTGTTTACTTGCCCTAAGTATTTTACATATCCTGCAAGTCTCTGGTATTACGTGGTTTCCACCATTATTTATTATGTTTTCCGCAGATATTTTAATTTCTTTTAGTATTTTTTCATCTGAAATTTCTATTCTCCCACGTTTATTAGATACATATTGACATACTGCAGCAGGAGTTACTCCTAACTTTTCTGCTGTTTCTTTTTGGCTTAGACCAAATTCATTGATCATACTTTCTGCGATACCTTTTCTTATAACGGGCAAACCGCTCCACATCATATATTCGCAGGTAGTACGTCTCATAGAGTCAAATCCAGTTATGTATACTTATAATTAACGATTGTTTATTATATTTAAATGTTAGTATTTTTTTTTAATAATATTTTACATATACAAATAAAAAAATTTCGAAAATGTAGATTTTGTTATCTATTTAGATACCAATTGTTGTCTTAATACCAACGTTTTTTATTTTTCTACTTTTTACTTTATAAAGTGAATAAAAAATTAATAAATAATTTATTGCTAGTAGTTATATTCATATTTGTTTTGGTAGCAACTGGAATTACTCTATTTAATACTGGAATAATTACAACTAAATTTCCAGATAGAATAATTGAGACTATTAATGTCACATTGGTTATTGATTATGGGGATGATAATTTTGAAACATTTAATTTTGAAACCTCAAATTTAACTGTTTTTTCTGTTTTAAAGCATGCATCTGAAAAATATAAATTTCCAATTGAAGTAAAATATTTTGGTCAGTATCAAAGTCACTATGTATATTCAATTAATAATAAAAGTGAGGGAATAGATAATAAATTTTGGCAATATTATATCAATGAAAATTATGGGACTATTGGTGCAGACCTTCAACCTGTTAATGATAACGATTATATTGAATGGAAATTTCAAGAACCGAAAATTTAAAAAGATTTAATAAGTTATAAATAATGGAGGAAAAACATGATAGAAAAAATTAGAAATAATATATCAAAACTTTTTATTGCAACCCTTTTAATTATTATGGGAGTTGCCGGTAGGCTGACATTATCAGAATTATTACCCGATTCACCTGCACTTTATATTACGATTAATGGAATCACTCAACCCATGTTTATGATAGATTTATTCTTTATTGTTGCAATAATATCAATTATTAGTGGCTTACTTTTAAAAAGCTATTATGTTTTTTTAATTCCTATTTCAATAATGCTAATTACAGATATAATTATTGGAAACAGCTATATATTTTTGTTTACTTGGTCAGGCTTTGCAATGATAGGAATGATCTTTTTCATATTAAACAAGAAAAATAAATTAACAATAAAAAAGACACCTTTAATATTTGGGACAGGTATTGCTAGTGTTCTACTATATGACTTATGGACCAATTTTGGATGTTGGCTTGGATGGTACCCACATAATCTATCAGGACTATCATTATGCTATACACTTTCCTTGCCCTTTACACTATGGCACCTTCTATCAACAACAATTGGAATTGCTTTGATAGTAATACCAGTAATTTATATCAAAGAACATAAAAAAATCAACCTTAACTACTCAATAAAACCCTTAGAAAAACCAATGTCTTAAACATTTTTTCAAATAATTATGTTTATGTCATTTAAATTGGTTTTTATCTAAAATTCCTTTTTTTCTTTTATATTTATTTTAATTTTTTTCTTGCTAACTGGCACCAATTTTTTTAATTGTAAATTAACGTTTTTATTTGCTTTATATTGATCTATTGCTTTTTTTGGTGTTTCTCCATTTATCTCATATATATAGAATCCTTTTTCTCCATTTATTGATGCTATATATTGATTTTTTCCGTCACTTTTTATTTCAACGCCTGGAATTTGTTTAATTGCATCAAAAATTGTTGTATCTTTTTCTATATCAATTTTTGATTCTTTAATAAAAGGCTCAAAACTTTTTTCTAAACCATCTAAATTTGCTGATAATAAATGTACGTTTCCAATTATTTTTCTTTTAATTAGATTGGCTTTTTCAAGTATTTTTATATGTCTTGAAACAACTGGTTTTGATATGTTGAGTTCTCTTGATAATTGAGAAAGATGGATTTCCTTATTTACAAGAATTTTTATTATTTTGATTCTTGTTTCACTGCTTAAAGCATAAAATAAATTTTTGTTATTCATTTAAACAACAATTGTTATTATATATGTTAATTTTATATCTTTTGTTTTTATACATGAAAATATTGTGTGATATTAATGAATATTAAATCAAAAATAATTTCAAAAATTTTAATTTTTATAATATTAATAAATCTAACATTTACATATAATGTTTTAAGTAAGGATAATTTTAATAATTACCCTTACCAACCTAATGATTCCGAAATAATTAATGCTTTAGATTTTATTGAAAAACAACAATCAGTCGATGGGGGTATTGGAGGAATATCTGTTTCTTCATGGGCAGCTATGGCAATATCTTCAGCAAGTCAAGATCCTCACAACTGGGAAAATCTTGTTAATTATCTAGAATCAAAAACTGATTTACTTGATCCAGACAAAGCAACAGATTGGGAGAGGCACACTCTTGCAGTTGTTGCATGTAATGAAAATCCGAGAGATTTTGCTGGGATTGATTTTGTTGAAAAAATTTATAGTTTTTATGATGGAACTCAAATAGGTGATACATCAATTATCTATGATGATTTTTTTGGAATTCTTGCTTTGATTTCAGCAGGTATTGATAAAGATATATCAATTATACAAAATACTAAATCATATATCTTAGGTAAACAAAATACAAATGGAGGATGGGGAGATGCAGATTCAACTGCTGCAGCAATTATGGCTCTTATTTCCTCTGGTCAAAACAATAATTCTGCAGTAATTACTAATGCCCTTTCTTATTTAAAGACCCTTCAAAGCAATGAAGGAGGTTTTGGATCATGGGGTATAACAAATTCTGCCTCAACATCATGGGCTGTTATGGCAATAGCTGCTTGTGGTAAAAATCCTATTAGTAATGAATGGCAAAAAAATGGCAATAATCCAATTGATTATCTAATAAGTTTACAGCAGGAGGATGGAAGTTTTAATTGGTCTTCTGATCAAAATACAAATCCTGAATGGATGACATCATATGTTATACCTTCTCTTCTTGGTAAATATTACCCTGTAAAAATTTATGAATCCGGGGAAAACAAACCGCCTAATAAACCTTTAAAACCTTCTGGAGAAATATCTGGTTTCACAAATTTAAAATATACATATTATACTAGTGCAACCGATCCGGATTTTGATAAGATTCAATACAGATTTGATTGGGATGCAGAAGGTGATCATGATTATAGTGATTGGACAAATCTTGATGTTAATGGTCATAAAGGCTCATTATCACATAAGTGGGATAAAATTGGCACTTATTATGTAAAAGCCCAAGCAAGGGATGAGAATGGAAAGACGAGTAGTTGGTCAGAGGAATTGGTTGTTTTAATTAATAAAAAATATGTTAATAATATCGATGAATGGACTGGTTTTGTAAGAATTGAAGGAAAAAATGATTCTATTTGGCAAGGAACATTAACAATTAATGAAACCAATTTTTCCGCAAAAAATGTTGATACAGGTGAATTTGAGGAATTCTATATTTCATTTCCTAGTGTTTTAGGAACTCTTGTAAAAGCAGCAGAAATCGCTGGTTTTTCTTATCTTATTGAATATTGGCCGAGTTGGGAAGCATTTCTTTTAAAAACAATAGGAGAAGATTCTGATTGGTGGCATTATTTAGTTGATTATGAAATTCCAATGGTTGGTGCAGATAAATATGAATTAACTAATGAAGATAATGAAGTTATCTGGGGTTACTTGGAGGACTGGTTTGTACATGCTTTAAAAATTACTGTTGATAAAGATGAGATTTATAAAAATGAAGAATTTACAATAACTGTTTTTAATGAATCTAATTCTGCTGTCGAAAATGCAATTGTTTATGTTGGCTCACAAATATATTTGACAAATACTGAAGGTAATGTTACTGTTAGTGTATCTAATCCTGGTGAGGTTATTATTTATTCTGAAAAAGAAGGTTTTTTAAGATCTGAAAAGGTTAAAATAAATATCAAAAAATCAATAGAGATTATTAAACCTATAAACAAGGCATTATATTTTTTAAATACCAAAATAAAGGATAATTTAAAAAGTACATGGATATTTGGAGCAATTGATATAAAAGTTGATTGCTTGGATGAGGTAGAAAAAGTTGAATTTTATATAGATAATGAATTGGTTCATAATGATACGGAAAAGCCATTTGAATACAAATTGAATCAAAGGTCTTTTTTTAAAAAAACCAATATTACAGTAAAATCATATATCAATAACAATAATTTTAAAGTTTATAATCTTCTTGAGGAAATTAAAAATCTTTTAGAAAATAATGAAATAAAAATGATTTATAATTTGATTAATAATTATATAAAAGAATCTCAAATTAAAGATTTTACTATTGTTGATAGTGACACAATATTTGTACATATTTTCAATCTTTTCCCAAGAATTCATTAATTTATATTTTTTATCCAAAGTTTGAACAAAACATTTAAATACCCATTTATATTAACGATTGTTAACTAGAGGTATAATGGGGCGTCAAATATCTATTAAATATAGATTAGAGGTGGTTTAAAAAAAATAACTAAATTAGATTGAAACAGCAACGGGGAAGCAAAAGCAAGGGGATCCCATCTTTTTCATCCCATCCTTTCCTCCTCTCCTCAAATTTTTTGAGATTTTTCCTCTAGCTTTTGCACCCCAACATCCCTTTTTATATTGTATTTTTATTACCATATTACTAAAAGTTGAAATCTATGAAAAATCTAATAGATAAAATTGAAGCGTTAAAAAATAGTGAAATCTCAGATATAATTACTAATCGAATCAAAGATTTTAAAAAAATCAATAGAGATTCAAATGATGAATTATTTAAAGAAATGTGTTTTTGTTTATTAACTGCAAATTATAATGCCGAAAGAAGCATAATGATTCAAAATGAAATTGGAGAATGTTTTATTAATGATTCAAAAGAAGCCTTATCAGAAAAATTAAAAAAATATGGTCATAGATTTCCAAACGCAAGAGCAGAGTATATCAGTGAATCAAAAAAATGTAAAGAAAAATTAAAGGAAATAATTAAATTTCATGACAAAAACGCTTTAAGAGAATGGATTGTAAAAAATGTTAAGGGGCTTGGTTATAAGGAATGCTCTCACTTTTTAAGAAATATTGGCTTTGATGATTATGCTATTATTGATTTTCATATAATAGATATTTTAGTAAACCATAAAATAATTAAAAAACCAAAAACTCTAACAAAAAATAAATATATAGAAATTGAAAATGTTTTAAGGAAACTTGCTGCAAAAACAAATTTAACATTAGCAGAACTAGATTTATATCTATGGTATATGGAAACAGGTAAAATTTTAAAATAATTATTTTTAATTCTTAACAAAACCTAAAGGTTTTTAGATAAATAGCATATCACGGTGTGGTGATTTAATGGATTTTACCCTTTCAGAAGAACAAAAATTATTCCAAAAAACAATTAGATCTTTTTGTGAAAAAGAGCTTAAACCAATTGCTTCAAAAATAGATAAAGAAGAATATTTTCCTTATGAACTTTATAAAAAAATGGGTAAAATGGGTCTTATGGGAATGACTATTCCCCAAGAATATGGAGGAGCAGGTATAGATAAAGTAAGTTATATGATTGCTCTCGAAGAAATTTCAAGATACTGTGGCTCTACAGGTCTCACAGTCGAAGCTCATAATTCATTGGGTATTGGTCATATATATGAACATGGAAGTGAAGAACTAAGGAAAAGATATTTGCCAAAACTTTGCAGTGGTGAAGGTTTTGCAGCATGGGCTTTAACAGAACCAAATGCAGGTTCGGATGCGGCATCTACACAAACAACTGCAGTGCTAAAAGGAAATAATTGGGTAATAAATGGAACAAAACAGTTCATAACAACTGGTGATATTGCTGATGTTGTTATAGTAATGGCAAAAACAGATAAAGAAAAAGGTGCAAAAGGGATTAGTGCAATACTTGTTGAAAAAGACACAAAAGGATTTAAAGTAGGCCAGCTTGAGGACAAACTAGGTCTTAGAGGTAGTAGAACAGCTGAACTTATTTTTGAAAATTGTGAAGTTCCTAAAAAAAACTTACTTGGTGAAAAAGATTTAGGATTTATCGGTGCAATGAATATACTTGATAGAGGTCGAACTGCAATAGGTGCGATGTCAGTTGGTATTGCAAGAGGTGCACTTGAAGATAGTATTGAATATTCAAAACAAAGGCAGCAATTCGGAAGACCCATTGCAAAATTCCAAGCAATACAATGGATGATAGCTGATATGGCAATGGAAATCGATGCAGCCCGATTACTTGTTTATCGAGCCGCTTTTTTAGAGGATCAGGGTAAACCATTCAGCATTGAAGCATCTATGGCAAAACTTTTTGCATCTGAAATTGCAATGAATGCAGCAAGAAAAGCTATTCAGATTTTTGGTGGATATGGTTACACCCGAGAGTATCCTGTAGAACGATATTTCAGAGATATAAAACTATGTCAAATAGGAGAAGGAACTTCTGAAGTCCAAAGAATGGTAATATCTAAAAGACTAGGATTATAAAGACGAATAAAACTAATTAAAATTACAAAAATATTAAAGAACTATTAAAAACAATATTTCTTTTCAAAAATTTTATTTTATGATTATTGGATGATTTAATAGATATATTATTTCTTATTATTTTGAGGCTTAAAGTATCTATTAAGATAAAGACTGAAAATATTAGAATAGTTTCTGCTATAGCACGGTTTAAACTATGAAGACGTGGCATAAAAGCAAAAAAGCCAAATGAAAGGAAAACAATGCTACAAAAAATATTAGTAATCAACCACCATTTATTACCATATATTTTTCTTATTTCAAAGCTTGTTAATAATATTATTATAGGTATTGCTCCTAAAAATAACAATGAAAACCATTTATGTATTTCACCAGTGGTTGCAGGAAAAATTCCACAAAAACTCATACCTATCATGT
>Ga0272442_10010487_pt1 | contig 11419 bp, 10 predicted proteins | sample SSMForm2O_FD_200262 | JGI IMG/M metagenome (GOLD analysis project Ga0272442, IMG submission 200262) | Marine sediment archaeal communities from Little Sippewissett salt marsh, Falmouth, MA, United States - SSM-Form-2O | ecosystem: Environmental > Aquatic > Marine > Wetlands > Sediment ...
ATTGCGGGCGGGGTCGGCACGGAGGTGAAACTCTACCCGTCCGGCAAGGCGGTTGCCGAGTGGAAGGAACAGATCGCCGACGGTTGGGACCCGCAGGCGGTGCGGATCGCGCTGAGTGGCTTCCCGGGATTGGAACTGCAGCCGGAGCGCTTTCTTTCGAACACAAAGGTGAGCTACTACCTGCATGACGCGACGGAAGCGGATATCGAAGAAGTTCGCCGGCTCCTGCGTAACGCGTCGATTGGCGCGGATGTGATCTACAGTTCGGACCGTGATTTGGATATTGTGCCGCTCGGCATGAACAAGGGCGCCGCGGCGTCGTTTCTTGCCGATCTGTGGGACTTTGATCCGCAACAGGTGGTGGTGGTGGGTGATTCGGCCAATGATCTGTCGATGTTTCAGCAGGGGTTTCGGGGAATTGTGATCGCCAACGCCGACGCGGAAGTGCAGGCTCAGAGCGGCGGCCGGATGTACCACTCAATCCACGCGCGGGCCGATGGCGTCCTCGACGGCGTGGTGCACTGGCTGAACGAGGAACTGAACTGAACCGGACGGCTCGGGCGCTCGAGGCGGCAGGCGGGTCGTTATCGCCGGCCGGACAGCATCAACGAATTCCCAACGATGGGGGGAGCAGGCACGCGCGGCGTGCGTGGAGTGGAGGAATGCGCCGCCGGGGTCAAGGGGCGAGGTGAGAACACCGTGTCTGCGGGGATCGGTCGTGTTTGCTAACGGGCGAGTGCGGCTTGAATGTCGGCGATGAGCGTCCGGGCGTCGGCCTCATCGAGCTTGCCGCTGTGCCAACCCATCTTGAAACCGGTGTCGGGGAATTTCGGGATGATGTGGAAGTGGGTGTGCATCACCACCTGTCCCGCGGCTTCGCCGGTGTTGACCAGCACGTTGTAGGCATCGGCGCCGACGGCGTGCATGATCGCTCGACACAGTCGGGGAAGGACGCGCCCGACGGCGGCGGCCGCATCCTCGCTGAGCTCGTGCAGATGAGCGGCGCGCTCCTTGGGAAGCACGAGCGTGTGGCCGCGGCTGAGCGGTCCGACGTCGAGAAACGCCAGGACATGCTCATCCTCGTAGACGCGATGGCAAGGGATTTCGCCGTCGATGATCTTGCCGAAGATGGTGTCTTGTCGGGTGGGCATGGGGGCATTGTAGGGAATCGGCGAGAAGGGACAGTGGGGGAGGCCGTGTCTGACGACCGACGAGAGGATGATGCGGACAGGGCCGGCGCGCCCGGATCGGGAATTGCCCGGCCGGTGATTCCGGCGCCGTCTCCTCGATGTCGGCTTCGGGTTCGGCCTTCGGGTCGAGCGGCGACACCAACGGGAGGATGCGGTCGATCCCGAGCATGGAGATGACGCCGAGGTCGAGGAGCAGAGCGACCGGGACGACGAAGCCGGCGCGCGTGTTGCCGGAGCGTTCGCCGACGAAGGCGGTGTCGGGAAAGAGGTGGGGCAGGTGGGACGGCAATGGCGGGGACGAAGAGGGGCCTGACGCCGAAGGGTCTGAAGGACATGTCGATGAAGTGATTCACGTCCAGCCCGTCGTGCATCGACGTTGGGTGGGAAGCAGAGCCGAGAGCGGCTGGCGCCGGGAAGGGCGTCCGGCGGGGCAGGGACGGTGCAGGTTCGCCACAGTGGGTAAACTGAGAGGGTATGTTGGATTTGAACGCGCTGACCTTGCCGGAGTTGTTTGCCGCGATGACGGGGGACGGTTCGCTGGAGCGTCTGCTCCTGGCGGCACGGGAGGAGGATCTCGGCGCGGCCGGGGACGTCACGACCCGGAGCCTTGCGGGGCCCGAGCAGCAGTCTACGGCGATGGTAGTGGCGCGCGAGGAAGGCGTCGCTTGTGGGATCGCGGCGATCGGCGCTGTGATCGAGGTCTTTGGCGCGGCGGCGCGGTTCGACGCCGCGCGGCAAGACGGCGATGCCGTGTCTGCGGCGGAGATCCTCGGTTCCCTGAGCGGTTCGTGGGAGGGAATACTCGGTGTCGAGCGAACGATGCTCAACCTCGTGGGGCGGCTCTCGGGCGTCGCGACGCTGACGCGCCGCTTCGTGGAAGCGGTGTCGGGGACGCCGGCGGTGATCTGCGAGACGCGCAAGACAACGCTGGGGCTGCGAAAGCTGGAGAAGTATGCGGTGCGCTGCGGGGGTGGAACGCTGCACCGCCTCGGCCTGCATGACGCTGTGCTGTACAAGGACAACCACCTAGCACATATCGCCTCGGATCGTCTGCGCGAGGTGCTGACCGGCGCGATTCGGCGCGCCCGGGCGGAGCGGGATCTGCGTTTCGTGGAGGTGGAGGTGGATGATCTTGAACAGTTGAGCGAGGTGCTGGGGATCGAGGAGGGATTGGTGGATATGGTGCTCCTGGACAACATGCCGCCGAGCCGGCTTCGGGAGGCGGTGGCGATACGGAACGCGGAAGCCCCGGATGTGCTGATGGAAGCATCGGGCGGCGTTACGCTGGAGACGGTGCGGGAGATTGCGAAAACAGGGGTCGATCGGATCTCGGTCGGGGCGCTCACCCGCGCGGCCCGGAGCCTTGACATCGGGCTGGATGTGGCGTGATCGGATCGGATCGGCGTTCTTCCCGAACGGGCCTCTTCCGGTACACTAGCCCGCGTGGAGCCAGAGCAATCGAGCGGGTGAGGACCGGTCCATGCACAGGGACGCGGGATCTGATTACACTTGGCGAGCGCACCCGGCGCGGGAGCGGGTGGGCATCGCGATGATCGGCGTGCTGGTGATTCTCGCCATGGCGGGGCTGACGGGTGAGTTGATGCAGAGCGTTCTGTGGGCCGGGTTTGCGGCGCTCACGCTGTTGCTGTTTCTCAACCGGTTCTTCTTTCCCAGCCGGTTCGTGATCGATGACGAGGGAATCACGGCGCGGTATCCGCTGAGGTGTCTGCGACTGCCGTGGAAGGAACTGCGGCGATTCGATCACGATCATCGCGGCGGGTTTCTGTCGACGCGGGCCAGGCACACGTGGCGGGACGCACGCCGGGGTATGCTTGTTCTCTTCGGGGGCCGGGAGCGCGAAGTGATTGAGCAGATCCGGGCCCGTCTGCCGGAAGGAGTCGGCGTGTGGGCTCATTGAAAGAGCAACTCAAGCATGCTTTTGCGGTGGACGCGCCGGGACCTGCCGAGCCGACGGCGGAGCAGCGACCGGCGGTGGACTGGCTGTGTCTGCAGATGGCGCGTCGCCGACTGAGTACCCCGGGCCTGGTGTTCATGGAGATGAGCCGCCCGCTGAATTACATCGGCTCGCAGTTCATGCACGTGGCGAGGCCGGCGGTCTGGGCGCTGGCGGGTGAATCGACCTACGCGGGATGGGTGCAGTTCGCCGAATACCTGGAGCGGCGCGGATCGGTCGACTTTCTCTGTCGCCGGGTGGAGCACTTCGAGGCTGAACTGACCCGCATTCGAAGTGAGGGCGGCGACGTGGGGCGCTACATTCGGGAGCACATGCATGCCGTGCGCCGGCAGACCGATGCCTCGACGCACCGCACGCCGCCGGCGGAGGGGAGTGGAACGGGCGCAGCATGAGCGAGATCGATCCTGACAAGATCAACGTGATCCTGGCCACCGATTGCGGGTCGACCACCACCAAGGCGATCCTCATCCAAAAGACCGACGGGGTCTATCGGCAGACGCATCGCGGCGAGGCGCCGTCGACGGTGGAAGAGCCGTTTGCCGACGTGACGATCGGCGTGGTCAATGCGGTCACCGAGGTCGCCGAACTGGCCGGTCGTCGGCTGATCGACGAGAACGGGCGTATCATCCAGCCGGCGCGAGGGGAGGGAGGATGCGACATCTACATCTCGACGTCCAGCGCCGGCGGCGGGCTGCAGATGATGGTGGCCGGGGTGGTGAAGGAGATGACCGCGGCGAGCGCGAAGCGCGCGGCCCTCGGGGCGGGGGCGATTGTGATGGATGTGATCGCCTCGAACGACCGGCGCAAGCCGCATGAGAAGATTCAGCGCATTCGTCAGTTGCGTCCGGACATGGTGCTGATTTCGGGCGGCACGGACGGGGGGGATACGAAGCACGTCGTGCAGATCGCCGAGTTGATCGCCCCGGCGCGACCGCAGCCGCGCTTCGGCGCGGCGTATCGCATGCCGGTGATCTTTGCGGGGAACAGGAATGCGGCGCCGTCGATCGAGCATGCGTTCGACGAGTCGGTGGAGCTCAGCGTCGTTGAGAACCTGCGGCCGGTGCTTGAGCGTGAGAACCTCGGCCCGGCGCGCGATGCGATTCACGACCTGTTTCTCGAGCATGTGATGGCGCACGCGCCGGGTTATGACAAGCTGATGGGCTGGACGGACGCGGCGATCATGCCGACGCCCGGGGCGGTCGGCAACATTCTCCGCACGATCGCGGAGCGGCAGGGAATTCACGCCGTCGGGGTGGACATCGGGGGCGCGACGACGGACGTGTTCAGCGTGTTCGACGGGACGTTCAACCGGACGGTGTCGGCGAATCTCGGGATGAGTTATTCCATCTCGAACGTCTGCGCCGAAGCGGGCATGCCCAACATCCTGCGCTGGGTCCACTTCGACATGGATGAGCGTGAGCTTCGGAACCGCGTGAAGAACAAGATGATCCGGCCGACGACGATCCCGCAGTCGATCGAGGCGCTGGTCTTCGAGCACGCGGTGGCGCGCGAGGCGCTGCGGCTGGCGTACCGGCAACATAAGGAATTTGCCACCACGTTGAAGGGCGTGCAGCAGCAGCGTACGGTGGGCGATACCTTCAGTCAGGAGATGGGCGGTCGGACGATTGTGGACAACATGAAGCTGGAGCTTCTGGTGGCGTCGGGAGGCGTGCTATCACACGCGCCGCGCATGCACCAGACGGCGATGATGCTGGTTGACGGGTTCCAGCCCGAGGGATTCACGACGCTCGCCAAGGACAGCATCTTCATGATGCCGCATCTGGGCGTGCTGGCGCAGGTGCATCCGCGAGCGGCGATGGAAGTCTTCGAGCGGGATTGCCTGGTATATCTCGGGACATGCGTGGCGGCGAAGGGGCACGGCAAACCCGAACGGTCGTGCTTCTCGTACGAAATCCGCGGGGGAACGCTGAACGCATCGGGCGAAATTCGCTACGGCGAGATCAGCCTGCTGCCGCTCGGGCGCGGGGAGACGGCGACGGTGACGGTCGAACCGGGCAAGACGTTCGATCTCGGAAACGGCCCGGGGCGGCGGGTGGTGCGCGAAATAAAGGGGGGAACGGTCGGCGTGATGCTTGATGGGCGGGGCCGGCCGCTCATGCTGCCGGAGCATCGTGAGGAATGCAAGCGGCGAATCGAATCGTGGATAAACGCAATCAGGCTTTATCCGGAGGTGGAGAAGACGCGAGGCTGACGAACAGGATGCGGCCCGGCAGGCGGATGCGCCGACGCGGACGCCCGGGCCGGTGAAAGGGCGTTGAGCGACTGGTATGGGACAGGCCTACACTCCAGGGCTGAAAGTGAAGAAGAGCGTGACGCATCGGTGTCGACGCCTGCTGCCGATCAAAGGTGATGTGCTCGTGGAAGCGGGGGCGAAGGTCGACGCGCAGGACGGGGTGGCGCGGGCCTTTATGCCCGGTGAGATCGAGCCGGTGAACGTGGCGAACCTCTTGTCGATGCCGCCGAACGATGTGCAGGAGTGCATGCTGAAGCAGGAGGGCGATCGGATCGAGGTGGGCGAGGCGTTGGCGCAGACGAAGGGGATATTCGGACTGTTCAAGCAGACGTTGACCTCGAAGCATGCGGGGACGATTGAGACGGTCTCGAATGTAACCGGGCAGGTTATTATCCGGGGTGAACCGGTGCCGGTGGAGGTGAAGGCCTATCTCACCGGCGAGGTCGTGGAGGTGATCGCCGGTGAGGGGGTGGTGATCGAGGCGGATGTGACGTTCGTGCAGGGTATCTTCGGCGTGGGGGGCGAGCGCTACGGGCCGGTCCGGATGGCGGCGGTCAGCCACGAGCAGGAGCTTGTCGCGGACATGATTCGGCCGGAGATGAGAGGGTGTGTGATCGTCGGGGGCGGGCGCGTGTGGCATGAAGCAATCGAGCGCGCGACGGCGGTCGGGGTCTCGGCGGTGGTGGCCGGCGGGATCGACGATCAGGATCTGAAAGAGATCCTGGGTTATGACCTGGGCGTGGCGATCACGGGCACGGAGCGGATCGGGTTGACGCTGATTATCACCGAGGGGTTCGGCGATATCGCGATGGCGGAGCGAACGTTTGACCTGTTGAAGTCGCGCCAGGGGTCGATGGCGTCGGTGAACGGGGCGACGCAGATTCGCGCCGGCGTGATGCGCCCGGAGATTCTGATCCCGCTGGGAAAAGATAAGAGATCGCACGAACGGGAGTCAGAGTCATGGAGCGGTCTGTTGAAGTTGGGCCGGCCTGTGCGGATCATCCGGGATCCTTATTTTGGGCTGATTGGCGAGGTGGCGGAGTTGCCGCCGGAGCCACAGGCGCTCGCGTCGGGGTCCAAGGCGCGGGTGCTGGAGGTCAAACTGGCGTCGGGCGAGCACGTTGTCGTCCCGCGGGCGAACGTTGAATTGATCGAGGCGTGAGTGATGAAAGTAGCCCGGGTCATCGGTGTCTTTTGTGTGATGGGGGCGGCGCTGGCGGTCTTTTCGACACGGACCGTGCACGCCCAGGCAACCGGGGACCGGCCGAAGCCGCCGTGGGATCTGGTGGCAAAGGATCGACCGTGGGACAAGGGTGAAAAGATCGATCTGCGGTGGAAGTTGTCGCCGGACGATCCCGACACGATTGCGTTTTACCGTGTCTACCGCTCACTGGCGACGAAACCGGCGGAACAAGTGGAGTTCGAGGATCGGCTGGAGGTGCTTGTCGACCTGTTTGAGGATCTGGATGTCCCGCCGGAGCAGTTGCGGGCGGCGATTGAGGAGTTGCTGCCCCGCCTTCGGGCGGCGGCGGCATCGGAACACGGGAGGCATTGTGAATATCATCATCACGCGCGGAGGGCGGTCGGCGCGGTCGAGCGTTATCTCGCGGCGGGGATGGAGAACTGGGAGTTGAACCGGCGGGCGGGGAAGGCGCTGAGCACGCTCGAGAATGCGATTCCGCTGTCGGAGGTGCAGCGGGAGAATGAGGAACTGGAGACGAGCGAGGAGCGCAAGGCGAAGATGCACCTGACCGAGCCGGTTCTTGAGGAGTTGTTCGGGCGGCAATGGAAGGAGATGTGGGAAGAGCGGGCCGATGAAATTCCCGCGGATGTGCGGATGTGGCTGTACGGGCGGCGGATCGCGGCGGAGGCCGAAGCGGAAGCGAGGGCGCGGGCGACGGCGGCGGCGAGAGGGGATGCCGTCCGCTGGAAGCTGGTGGTTGAACTCGAGCCGAAGGCCCTCGATGTGCATACCGGGGAAATGACATACACCGTCGAGATGCTGGATCGATTCCAGGAGTATTCCTTCAAGGTCTCGGCGGTGAATCGTGCGCAGGTGGAATCGGATGCGGTGACGGCGGCGGCGCGGGTGCAGCCGGTTCGGCAGATCTACGATGGCGCACGGTTCGCCCTCATGGTGATTGTGTTCGTGATTTGCGGGGCGGTGATGTTCTTCATTCAGATGGCGCGGAGCGGCCGGCCGCTGAAGGTGCGCACGATCGCGGGTCTATCCGCGGTGGATGAGGCGGTGGGGCGGGCGACGGAGATGGGGCGCTCGATTCTGTTCGTGGCGGGGATTCAGGATATGAACGACATCCAGACCATCGCGGGGATCACGGTGCTGTCGCGCGTCTCGAAGCTGGCGGCGGAGTACGACGCGAGGGTTGAGGTGCCGACGGCCCGCTCGCTGGTGATGACCGCGGCGCGGGAGACGGTTCAGGCGGCCTATCTGGAAGCGGGACGGCCGGACGCGTACCGGCGGGACGATATCTACTACGTGACGGACGAGCAGTTCGGCTTCGTCGCGTACTTGCAGGGGATGATGGTCCGCGAGAAGCCGGCGGCATGTTTCTACATGGGCACGTTCTTCGCCGAGTCGCTCATTCTCGCCGAGACCGGGAACTCGATCGGCGCGATTCAGATCGCGGGGACGGCGATGCCGGCGCAATTGCCGTTCTTCGTCGCGGCGTGCGACTACACCCTGATCGGCGAGGAGTTCTTCGCGGCGTCGGCGTATCTGTCGGGTGAGGCGCACCAGTTGGGCAGCCTCAAGGGGCAGGATGTCGGCAAGCTGATCGTAGGGATCATGGTTGTGGCGGGCGTGATCGTCGCCACGGCCCTGTCGATCGCGGTGCTGGCCGATCACACGGTGGGGGCGGCGTACCTGGAGGCCATCGTGGAGTACATCAGGAAGGTCATTCTGACCTGAGGAAGGCGGCGCATGAAGAGAACCATACCGCTGTTCATCACCGCGATCGGGGGGTTCGTGCTGATCGCCGCCGTGTTCAGCGGGTATACGCAGAGTTGGGGGGAGGTTGCGGCGATCTGGTTCGACGTGCTCGCCGCGATCGCGTATATCCTCGGCGGCGGCAACCTGATGAAAATCCATCTCAAGAAGATCTCCGACCGGACCGAGGGTTGGGCGTACTCGGTGGTCACGATCATCGCCTTCCTCGCCACGCTCATCATCGGCCTGGGGAAGATCGGGGTGAATCCGTCCGAGCAGTTCCCCGACTACGCGTGGTCCGGGAGCTACCGGGAGGTGGGCGGGCCGTTCTGGTGGATTTATGAGTACGCCTTCAAGCCGCTGACGGCGACGATGTTCGCCATGCTCGCCTTCTACGTCGCATCGGCGGCGTTTCGGGCCTTCCGGGCAAAGAATCTCGAGGCGGTGCTGCTGCTCGGGACGGCGTTCATCATCCTGCTCGGCCGGACCTATGCGGGCGTGTGGGTGACCGGCTGGCTGCCCGACTGGCTGAGCGGTCTGAAACTCGAGAATGTGACGGTGACGATTATGAAGGTCTTCAACACGGCGGGCAATCGCGCGATCATGATCGGGATTGCCCTGGGCATCGCGTCGACGTCCTTGCGGGTGTTGCTCGGCGTCGATCGATCGTACCTTGGGGGTGGGGAGGAATAGCGCATGTACGAGTTCTTCAAAACGCTGGACCGGCGCTGGATCTTCCTCATGATGTTTCTTGCGGTCGCCGTGCCGATTCTCATCATCGGCGCGACCGGTCGAACGTTCCCGGAGGAGCCGACGAGCCTGGCGCGGGCGGTGTTCCACGCGATCGAGGATCTGCCTGAAGGTTCTAAAGTTCTGCTCTCCTACGATTACGATCCCGCCAGTGAGGGCGAGCTGAGTCCGATGGCGACGATGTTCGCCTACCACTGCGCGGCGAAGCGGCACCGAATGTACTTCATGGCGCTGTGGCCGGTGGGGCCGCAGATGGTGGACGACACGATCGAGAATGTCCTGAAGAAGGATTTTCCGGAGCTTGAGTACGGCAAAGATTACGTCAATCTCGGATATAAGTCGGGTTACGAGGGTGTGATCAAGGTGATCATCACCGATTTTACGGAGCTGTATACGACGGATACGCGGGGCACGCCGTGGGGGACGATCCCCATGTGCCAGGAGGTGTCGAGCGTTCAGGATATGGATCTGCTCGTGAATGTGAGCGCGGGGTATGCGGGAACGAAGGAGTGGGTGCAATACGCGGTGACGCCGTATCCGAAGCTGACGATGGTGGCGGGGTGCACGGGGGTGCAGGCGCCGCTGCTGTATCCGTATATTCCGCAGCAGTTGCAGGGGTTGCTGGGGGCGATCAAGGGCGCGGCGGAGTACGAGGCGTTGGTGACGGAGTGCTACGGGGCGCGGATGGCGCGGCGGGATGCCGAGGGCAATCCGATGGTCGATGATGACGGGATGTACGTCATCCGGGGGAAATACACGGAGGGGATACGGCGGATGGGGCCGCAACTCGTGGCGCACCTGTTGATGATCCTGCTGATTATCGTCGGCAACGTCATCTACTTCGTCGAGCGCCGAAAGGAGGGGAGGCGATGAAGCGGGAGACGTTGATCTGGACCATGGTGCTGCTGTTCGGGGCGTTGCTGTTCCTCGCGAACGGGGTGATGCGGGGGGCGGGCAGGGCGTACGTGAAGGAGGTGCCGATGCAGTTCGTCAATGTCGCCGAGCCCGGCGAGGTCGAGGCGGACTGGATCAGGTACAACTCCGAGTTGGCGCTGGATGAGGCGTTGTGCACGCAACGCTTCGAGGAGATCCCGCCGGAGTTGCGCGTGTCATGGACGCGGCTTGAGAAGGCCGAGCGCGGCGAGTACCTGACGCACCAAGCCACGGAGGGAGCGGACAATCCGTACCGGGTGAGCGTCTCGCGCACCATCGGCGTGTGGGTGGCGGCGCTGTTCACACTGTTCCTGTTCTCGTTCTTATACAAGGACAATCCGCTCTATAAAATCGCGGAAGCGTCGGTGGTGGGAGTGTCGGCGGCGTACTGGATGGTGATCGGCTTCTGGGATGTGATCGTGCCGAACCTGTTCGGCAAGGTCGCGCCGGGGATCGTGCGCGTCTGGGCGATTCCGGGCCTGGAGGACCCGCCGAATTACTGGTATCTCGTGCCCCTCATCCTCGGGATTATGCTGCTGTGGCGGCTGGTGCCAAAGGGGTCGTGGATCGGCCGCTGGCCGCTGGCGTTCGTCATCGGGACGACGGCGGGAATCCGCCTCATCGGGTTCATCCAGGCCGATTTCCTGAGCCAGATCCGCAACACGGTGATCCCCGTCGTCGCGGTCGATCAGGCGGGGGGCTTTGCCTTCTGGGACTCGCTGAAGAACGCGATCGTCATCATCGGTGTCCTCGCCGGCTTGGTGTACTTCTTCTTCTCGATCGAACACAAGGGGGTCGTCGGCAAGACGGCGCGCCTGGGGATCTGGTTCCTGATGGTCACGTTCGGCGCGGCGTTCGGCTACACCGTGATGGGCCGCATCGCGCTCTTCGCCATCCGCCTGGAATTCCTGTTCGACGATTGGCTGTGGCTGATCGACCCGACGATGAAGCGGGTCCCCGATGAAGTCGTGACCGCCGCTGCCACCCTGCTCACCGCCCTCGGCGCAGGATGAGTAAAAAACGGCGACAGGCACGTTGATCCTGGCGTGCAGCCGCGCCCCGCAGCGCGGGGAAGCGCTTTCCAGACGCGCTTAGCGCAGTTTGACACAACCTGTAGCGGCTTGTTTGGTGGGTGCGGTGAGCGCTTGCCGACCACGTCTTTGCGGTGGATCGTCAACGACGGAAGACCGGTGCCCCCCGGCGCCAAGATGTGCCCTTGCCCTCACCCAAACCCTCTCCCAGGGGAGGATTATGCGCCGTTAGGCGCTTGTTAGGCGCTGACAAATGCGCGAATCGCGTCCATGCTGGTGTCTTTGCACGGAGCACAAGCATGGAACGCGAACTTTGGCGATGGATCGTTGGTGCGTTGA
>Ga0272442_10010488_pt1 | contig 11418 bp, 7 predicted proteins | sample SSMForm2O_FD_200262 | JGI IMG/M metagenome (GOLD analysis project Ga0272442, IMG submission 200262) | Marine sediment archaeal communities from Little Sippewissett salt marsh, Falmouth, MA, United States - SSM-Form-2O | ecosystem: Environmental > Aquatic > Marine > Wetlands > Sediment ...
TTTCCTTATTCTCCTCCTCTTTTTTATTAACATACTTAACTATTTTTTTCAAGGCTCCTTATCCCGGCTGTTGCAAAATATTTCCACATGTTCGAGCATTGTAGTGGAGGTTCTTATGAGCGGAAATAAAAATATTACCTTGTGCCTTTTATCAGTATTCCTTCTGGTTCCCGTTTCTATTCTTACCGCACTTCCCGTTTCCTTCTGGATCGACGCGGAAACGGGCGCCGCTTTTACCGCTTACAACGATGTGCAGATCCCCGCGGACACCGGGACCAGGTTTTCCCTGGCCGATGATCTCTCACCCGATACTGCCTGGTTCTACCGTCTGCAGGCAGGGATCGACATCGGGCGGCATTCTGTATTCGCCCTCTACGCCCCTCTCAAGGTCGTGAGCAGCGGAACCGCCGGGGAAGATATAGACTTTTACGGAGAAAGCTTTTCCACGGGAACAGACATCACCGGAACATACGTGTTCAACAGTTACAGACTGACATATGCGTACACTTTCCTGGAAACCCCCCGTCTTGCCTTAGCCGCGGGGCTGACTGGTAAAATCAGGGACGCTTATATCTCCCTGGATGACGGGACAGTTGAATCGAAGCGTACAGATCTCGGCTTCGTACCACTGATTCACTTTTCGGCCCGGTGGTTTTTCATGCCGAATTTTTCATTACTGCTGAAAGGAGACGGTCTGGCTGCACCGCAGGGAAGAGCGGAAGATTTTCTCCTGGCGCTTACCTGGTCCTCCGTCCCGGATCTGGACCTGAGGATAGGATACCGGCTGCTCGAGGGAGGATCAGACGGCGGCGGATCGGTCTACACCTTCAGCATGTTCCATTACCTCGGGGCGGGTGTACAATGGCGGTTTTAAAACTGCAGAAGGAGATCAAACAAATATTATAAGGCCGTGACTTATCGGAAATAATTTTGTACAATCTCCTCCATGCAGAAAGAAAATATAACTCACAGCGGCCGTGAGGTAGCCTCCCGGCACATAGAAATGAAAACATTGGAAGGCCCCGCGGGTACTCTCATCATGGAGGGAGAGCTCCGGGATGACCGTTATATGGATTTTACCGGTTTTGCCGGTAATACGATCCCCGCGGGAAGATTCCACACGATCAGGGTGAAGCTGAAGATTTCCCTGGACAGTATGAGAATAGAAGACATTGACCCGGAGTTTGCGGACGTACCCCATCAGGAATGCCGTGACCTGAGAGAGAAATACCGCGGGCTGATCGGCCTCAGTATAGAATCGGGTTTTACAAGGTCAGTGCTGCAGCGTGTCGGCGGAACAAAAGGCTGCGCACACCTTACCCACCTCATCATCACCATGGGGCCCGCATTCGTACAGGCCGCTTTTACATACCAGACCCGGGCGGAAAATCCTTCCCCGCCCAGCCCTGAACAGGTACAGAACTACTTTGTCGACAGCTGTTACGTGTGGAGGAGTGAGGGACAATACGCCCGGAAATACGGCCAATCGAAGTAGCGTCTCCCGGCTTGAACAACGGAAAAAACAGTCCTCATCAGGCCACCGGATACAGTAGTGTAGATCGTCGTACATAAAAAGAACGCGCGACCCCGGTCATATTCTTCCTCCCGTATTTCTGCTGATTATACCGAAAAAGTATTACTTTTTACTAAATAGTTCCATATTGTGGAATATGATTTTAAATTATTCAGTTTTCTGTTGTATACTCCATATCGCGGGTGTATAATAGAGAAAAATCTAAAAGAGGTAGAACATGAAAAAAATCCTATTTCTGATCTTGGGACTTCTCGTTCTTGTTTCGATTACATCCTGGGCTGGAGGACAGCAGGATACCGCAGCCGGTGCGGCGGAAGAGAAGCAGGTTGTACAGTGGAACTTCACCACAGGTTCCATGGGAGGCGGGTTTTACGCGATTGGAGGCGGGATCGCGGACTACGTATCAAAAAATGTTGACGGTATTTTCCTCACTGCGGTAACTTCCGGCGGTGTGAATGAAAACATCAACAGACTTCACTCAGGTGAAGCTGAATTCGGCATGCTGAATAACACCGATCCACCCCTTGCATTTGCCGGCAAGGCCCCATATACACAGAAGTTTGACAACATGCGCGGCGTGGGAATCCTCTACATGCAGTATGTGGAAGTCTTTACCCTCGAGGGGACAGGTATCAAAACATTCTCCGATCTGAAAGACAGAGTCGTATGTGTCGGTTCTCCTGGCGGTTCAATGCACAAAACCCTGTTCGACATCGTTCGGGCCCATGGTCTCGACCCCGAAAAGGATTTCAAGAAAAGCGTGTACCTTCCCGCGCGTGAAGCCATGGAAGCTCTCAAACTCGGACAGGTTGAGGCAGTCATGGAAATCTCTACCCTGCCTACTCCTTCTCTGAGCGAGCTCGCGTTGACCCATAAGGTTAGGATCGTTAAGTTTGATGCTGGTATCAGGGCAAAACTCGTTGAAGAGATGCCGAAATACCTCCTCCTGACCATCCCCGATGGAGCATATCCCGGGGTCGGCGAAGTAGAAACAATCGGTTCAGCCGCTATGTGGGGCTGCAACAAGGACCTGCCGGAAGACCTTGTGTACGATGCCGTAAAGGCAGTATACAGCGATGCCGGTCTGGCATACCTCAGCCAGGTACATCCCGCGGGCAGCGGAGTTTCTCTGAAAACCGCGGCCAAGTTCAAACCAATACCATTGCATCCTGGCGCTGAAAAGTATTACCGGGAAGCTGGCGTACTAGACTAATTCATACTTCTATTACCGGCGGTTTCTTCTGCTGTTCTCCGGCACCGAAACCGCCGGTATATATATTTTAAACAGGACATAATAATGGAAATGGATTTAATAAGCGATGATGAACCAATCGCGGCAGGAACGACAGCCACAAACGAAGTACAGAGGACTTTTTCAGATAGTCCTCAAAAATTTGTGAATTTCGGCCTTGCCTTCATATCCGTGTTTATCATCTATTGCACGGTGAATATGGGATTTGATGTTGTCATCAAGTATGCCTCGTATCTGATGATGATCTTTATCATGACCGCCGTGGTGTATCCCTTCAATAAAAAGGGCAATCTCTCACGGATGTCTGTAATAGATGTCATCATCATCTTTCTGGCGATAGCCGGATCAATATACGTGATGTACGACTACAACAGCCGTTTTATGCGGCTGGGGATGCTCACTACCGTGGATATCGTCTTCGGTGTAATAATGGTAGTACTCGGACTCGATATCGGCCGCAGGGTAATTGGCTGGTCCCTTACAATCGTTTCCCTGCTGCTGATCGCGTACGCCTTTTTCGGTAACCTCATACCCGGACAGTTCGGCCACAGGGGCTTCAGTATTACATCCGTGATCAGCCATATATACGCCGGCCTGGAAGGCTTTTACGGCATCTCTTCACGGATGATGATTATCTATGTCGCTCCCTTTATCATCATGGGGGCCTTTCTGGAAAAAACCGGGGGCGGGGAATTCTTTATCCGTCTCGCCTTCGCTCTGACCCGTAAATCTGTCGGTGGTCCCGCGAAAGCGGCTGTCGTTGGGAGCGCCTTTCTCGGTTCAATTTCCGGGAGCGCCATCGCCAACGTTTCATCCACCGGTGTTTTTACCATCCCGATGATGAAAAAAATCGGCTATAAGCCTCACATCGCCGCAGCCATCGAGGCAGCTGCTTCCACCGGCGGACAGATCATGCCGCCCATTATGGGGGCTGTTGCCTTCATAATGGCGGAGTTTACCCAGATACCCTATCTGAAGATCGTCGCCGTCGCGGTACTCCCCATCCTGCTCTATTTCATTACCCTCTACGCCTTCGTTCATATCGAGGCGAGAAAGAATAATATCCGGGTAAAAGATACCGTTCAGGTTGAATCGGCACTCAGTATACTCAAGGAAGGCTGGCATTTCTTCTTCGCCATCATCATCATCGTTGTCATCATGGCTTTCGGCTATCCTCCGAACCTGTCGGCTCTCGGAGGTATAGTCAGCCTCGTGCTGATCAATTTTATAAAAAGCAGGAAGTTCGACTGCAAGCTGTACTATGACTGCCTCGTTTTGGGCGGAAAATATTCCCTCAGCATCGGCAGTCTGGTAGCCTGTATAGGAATAATCCTCTCCATGGTCGGTCTTACGGGTGTAGGACTGAAGTTCAGCTGGCTGTTCAGTACCCTCTCCCACGGCAGTCCCTTTCTGGCCATTTTTCTTGTGGGACTGATATCAATGATCCTCGGAATGGGTCTGGCCAGCAGCGCGGCCTATATTGTCACCGCGGTGGCAGTGGGCCCGGCACTTATCAACATGGGGTTTCCCATTCTCGCGGCCCATTTTATCATGATCTGGTTCAGTATAGACTCGGAAATCACGCCCCCTGTCGGCCTGGCCTCAATAGTCGGGGCAGGTATCGCCAAGGCGGACGCGATGAAGACCATGTTCACCGCCTTCAAATACGCCAAGGGACTCTATATCCTGCCCTTCCTGTTCTACTTCCGCCCGGCCCTCCTCCTTCAGGACAGTTTCCTGATGATCGTCGAAACGGGTATCGCGGTCCTCCTGGGGCTGCTCGCCTTTGTCGGAGTGTGGGAAAATTACTGTTATGGAAAAACCGGAATTATAGAACGTCTTGTACTGCTTGCTGCCACCGGTTTTCTCTTTGTACCCGGATTCATGTGGAATGGGATCGGTGTGCTTCTCCTGCTAGTGGTGATTTTGAAACAGAAAAAATTTCCAGCCAGGGTTGATCCGGCGCTGACATAAAATTCGGCAGCGTATCACTGTTTTCATAGCGGTGGTATTGCTGCCTGTAAAAAATCTGATATCCATAGCACCGTTTTCAGATAAATTGACACAGGAGAAGGAACCAGCATATGACACCTATTATTGATTGGCATTGTGATACAATTTTGAAGATTCATAATGAGGGTACAGACTCAAACCTGAAAAATAATCCCTTTCACATTGATATTGATAAAATGAAACAAGGTGGTATAGCGGCCCAGTTTTTTGCCGTCTTCGTCAAGCTGGAACAGAACCCGGACCCTTTTTCAAAATTTATTCAGATTACAGACCGTTTTTTCGCCGAACTGGATGACAATCGGGATACGATTGGGTTTGCCCGCAGCTTCGAAGATCTGGAAGAAAACACGCGGCAGGACCTCATCAGCGCGTTTCTTACCATAGAAGAGGGCGAGGTCATAGCCGGAGATCCGGACAAGCTCGAACAGGCATATGCCCGCGGCGTGAGGCTGATAACGCTCACCTGGAATTATGAAAATAGTATCGGATATCCTAATTTTCACTGGGAATACCAATCCAAAGGATTAAAACCCGCCGGCTGTGAGCTGGTGGAGAGAATGAATGATCTCGGGATTGTCATCGATGTATCACATCTCTCGGACGGCGGATTCGAGGATGTCGCCGCCCTCTCAAAGCAGCCCTTTGTAGCATCCCACTCCAATGCCCGTGCTGAATCCAATCATTACAGAAATCTTACCGACTCAATGATCAGAAAACTCGCGGACGCGGGCGGTATCATGGGACTGAACTTCTGCCCGGCCTTCCTGAACGGCACCGAGGCCGCCACGCTCCAGGACATGGTTCGTCATTTGGCTCATATTAAAAATATCGGCGGTACAGAGGTAGCAGCCTTCGGCTCGGACTTTGACGGCATCCAGGGAGATCTGGGGGTCAAAACTGCCGCTGATTACCCCGAGCTGATTTCTGCCATGCGGCAGGCTGGTTTCACGGGGCATGAGATCGATTTGGTGAGCAGTGAAAATGCCCGGAGAGTAATTCGGGAAGTCCTCACATAGAAGCCGTCAGCGGCTAAAAACCCTATTCCTCAAGATCCGAAAGGGCCGTTGTATTGCCCATTTTTTTCATGATGGTGAAGAGGATTACCAGGAACAGCATGTTTATAACCGAGGCCGCGGCGAATATGCTCCATTTTGGAGAGCCTGAGGCAATGCTGCCGACGAAAGTGTAGATTTTTACCCCGATAGTGTATTTCCAGTCATCACGGATAAAAAGCAGAGCAGGCAAAAACCCGTTCCAGGCTCCGAGGAAAGCCACGATCATTGTGGTGAGGACTACCGGCCTGCTCAGGGGCAGGAGGACTTTTCGCAGGTAGTAGCAGGTCCCCGCGCCTTCCAGCAGGGCGGCCTCTCTCAGAGACCCTGGAAGGTTGCGGAGAAAAGCACTGATAGTGTACAGGCTGAAAACCAGGCTGTGCTCGAGATAGATCAGGACGAGGGAGGCATAGCTGTTGATCAGTCCTAATGAGCGAAAGATGATGTAGAGGGGTATGAGGGCGTGCATACCTGATACGGTACCGATGAGCTGAATTGAAATCAGAATAGCCGCTCCGGTACGCCCTTTCTCCCGCGCGATGAACCATCCCGCCGGAAATGTGACCAGCGGCAGCAGCAGGGCTGTCGTAACAGCTACAAGAAAACTGTTTTGAAAGTATCGAAAAATATGTTCCTGCCCGGCAACCAGGCGGTATGCCCTCAATCCAGCCGCCGGAGGCAGGAGGGACCCGAAATCCACAGCATCCACACCGGAGAAGCTGAGCCACACAAGAGCCGCAGTCATGACCGCGGAAGAACATATCATGATCAGTGGAAAAAATCTCTGCGCGGCTGACCAGAGGACCTCACGAAAAGACACTTTCCCAGCGTACCGTCCGCGGCCATGACTACGACTTCGGCTGCGCAGCACCAGCCAGACTGCCGCGCCTGCGGCGAGGGCAGGCTGCAGCCCGGCAGGAAATCCCCGGATAAACAGAAGGATCCCCATCACGACTGTATGCAGCACCACAGCCCGGGAAATCTTATCCGGATACCACATCAGGATGAGATATACCAGGGCCACCGGGACTGCTGCCGGTCCTCCGGTGAGCAGCTGAATGAATATCGGCAGAACCAGCAAGCACCGCTTCCGCGAACGCTTATCCCCGGACCTGCCTAAGAGGTAAAACAGAGTAGCTGTAAAGACCACCAGGGAGAGCAGCACTGAAAAGGCCGAAGAAACCCCGTAATCAGCCGAGGAGAGAAACAGATCATAGAGAAAAACACTCAATGTAGTAGTGGCCCCCACTATGTAATGTTCAGTTATCCCGGAGATCAGCGGAGGCCCGCCCGCTGTCATCAGAAACACCACACTGAACTCTTTCAGTGATTTTACAAAGTTGATAAGCACCACGGAGAGGATGATTTCCCGCAGCTGGGGAAAACAGATAGAGAAGGCGATGGTACTATCATCGGCCCCATCCAGTGCCGCCGCTTCCACCATCTGTCTTCCGATCTTCTTGAAGCCGCTGTGAAGAATAAAGACGGTAGCCGGCAGGGAGAGCCACACACTAACGGCCAGGGCCCATACAAATCCCCATACCGGCTGCAGCAGCAGGTTGAAGGGTACTCCATCCCCGTGGATAAGGGCTCTCCACACGGGAACAGCAATATATACAGGAACCGCCCACGGCACCAGGACCGCGAAATGCAGCAGCCGGATTCGGCGTGAATGATCCCTTCTTCCCCGCCTCCAGAGCCGGTACGAGATCATCAAAGCAATCGAAATTGTGAGCACAGTCTGGAGAAAAGCCCACAGCACGGTAATGTTCAGACTGTAGGCAAAGGCTCTGTCGCGAAGAATGTAACGGTAGTTTTCCAGTCCGGCGGGCGATACCGCGCCGAAATAATCATGGAGGAACGATCCGCGCAGGGCGGCAAAAAAGGGAGCAATCCCGACAAGCGCCGCCACCGCAAACAGCGGAAGCAGCGGCCATAGCCGGGAGAATAAGGATAGGCGCGTTCGGCCCGAGATGCGCACCCCTTTCTCAGTCAAACAGGAGATGGATTTCTGTTATACTGCGGACAGCCTTTATCCCGTCCGGGACGAGTTCGGCATCCGCATCCCAGACCAGGATGAGCGGCCATTCACTGTCAGGAAGGCTCTCCCCGTTTTTCTGCGTGGCGATAATTACATCATCATTTTTGTTCAGCTGCCGCGAGTCGAGGGAAATTGAATATCCGTCCGCTGCCGTGATCACCACCCGGTAGCCTTCCCTGGCTGTCTCCTCTTTGTAGGAAAGGATATTCTTGTCAGTCTGCCGGTGGGGAGCGTGCTGAGGATCATCGCCGTACGCAAGCAGGAGCCATAACGGAATACCCGTGTATTCTTCGGTTTCATCGGTTTTTCGGTTGTAATACCCTAGAGTTTTCTTGTGACAGCTGACACCGGACTGGATTGTCTGTCGGTCGAGACGGTTCTCCATCCTGCCTGTAATGAGCAGGTCATACTCCTTGTAGGTTTCCGCGCTCACTTCGACCCTCTTTATCATTCTGGCCGAACTATGTCCATCGATGTTCGGCCCGGAAGGACCAACCTTGATAGACCGAATATACCCGGGGTCAAGGGGCAGATAGTCCCCGTCGCTTTTAAAGGCGAGGATCCAGGTGCCGCCGCTTTCATCCATAAGATCGGACCCGCTGTAACTCATCGTGTAACCGTCCATCGCAACTACTTTAACAGTTGTTTCCTCCGCGAGATCTACATAGCTGCGCAGAAAATCAGCGAATTTTATTCCTCCATACAGATGCGTGTGGGTAGTTCCCGCGCTGGTTGTGTAACTTCCGGTGTCTTCGATGTAATAAGGCAGGGCCTCGAGTTCCTGCCTGGAAAAATCACTCCTCTCGCCATTGATATCGACCTCCAGGGTGAAGGTATCCGTCGAGGCAGCTCCTCCCAGCGATAACTCAACCGCCGCCAGATCTTTGATCTGAAGGTTTCCCGAAACATCTCCTACTATCCGCGGCGGCACCGCGGCTCCGTTTTTTTCATCGGCGATGAACAGCGCGTCTGAGGCGACATCCCTGGTGGAAAAAGTCACCGCGTATCCATCCGCGGCAGTGAGAGTGATATCATAGCCTTCATCCCAGGCCTCCTGATTGAAAATCCAGGGGTGTTCCGAATCCTCTCCATCCACCACAGCGGCAAAATAACTGAAGGGCATACCGCGATACTCTGCTTTTTCACCCTTCTTTTCGAAAACAAGTTCCCGGTAGTGAGAGGCGTGGGTCCTGGCTTTGGAAAAGGAAGCCCCGGAGACTGAATCCACCCTCACACCGGTGAGATCTATCCTCCAATCCGAAGGAACGGCCTTTTTGACCGCCGACGGGTTTACAGGAACGGGAACATTGTCCGGAACTTTTACTTTTTCATCCGCCAGCGTTGTTTCTCCAGTCTGTGCTGTTTCCTGTGCTGTTTCCTGTGCTGACACATCCTCAGGTGCCGCTGCAGTTGTGCATCCGCTGAGTGAGACCAGCATGATAAGTACCAGCAGGACTGCGGTCAGAGATATGCTCCGTTTCATTGCTTACTCCTTTATTAAACCCGGGTATTTTTATGATTGCGGCCGAGTCCATTATCTGGACATCTGACTGTCAATCAGTGACTGCGCTTTTTTCAAACCTTCCTCTACGGGCAATTTTCCCGTGAGGAGAAATCTCAACATTTTCCACATGGTATTTTTATAAATTTTATACCCCCTCTCTGAAGGGACCGGCACACCAGTACGATATGATTCCCGCAGCACGGTAAAATATGGATTACTCCCCTCCGCGAGGGCCCAGGCGGGTTCAAGCACCGGTAGTTTGAAAACTTTCGATGTAAATTCATGCTGAACAGCGGGATCACTCATGGAGAGCAAAAAACGCCGCGCCAGGAGAGGATGCCGGGTTTTCCGGGAGACCGCGAAGCCTTTGAAGTCAAGCAGAGGAGCAAGCGGTCCTTCCGGGCCGCGGGGAAACGGCGCGATCCCGAAGGGGACTCCGAGTCTCATGAGCTCGGGAATGGAGAAGCTGCCCGACAGCATCATGGCGACTTCACCTGAAATAAATCTGGAAAACATGGAATCCCTCTCACGCAAATCGAGAAATCCCTCATCAGCAAGCCGTTTCAGATAGGTCACCGCGTCAATGGTTGGACGGTCGTCCGCCAATACCGATCCGTCATCCTCCACCATGGAGGTTTTCCCGAATCCCATCTGAAACGGTACCAGCCAGTACGCGCTGTACGCGTTCCAGGAGGCAGGCGCGATTCCCCTGTCCCGGAGCTGCAGGGCGGATTCCTCGAAGGCCTTCAGGTCCCATATTCCTCCGGCAGCGGTACGAGGCAGGCTTAGAAGATCTGAACGGTAAAACAGCACCTGCACGTCAAAATAAAACGGCACGGCATACAGCTTCGAATCGAGACTCAGGGCCGTGAGGCCTTTTTCAGCGAACTGATCCACCGGAAACCGGACCATCGGCTGAAGCGCCCCGGCCGCGGTGAGGGCCGGCAGATAATCAGACTGTACCAGGACAAGATCGGGGGGCCGTCCACCTCCCCGGAGGACCGACAGGAGCTTTGAATCACTCTTGGGCACCTCGTTTACCGTGACCCTTACTCCATGCAGACGGCCCCACCGGAGTATCTCCTGTTTCAGTTCTGTCACGCCTTCCCAGGATACCCAGACTTCCAGCTCTCCATCATCGAGCAGGTCTCCTTCTATCCGGACCTCCCTGAGCCCGGTAATAAGCTCTCCCGGTCTTCCTCCCGGTTCCTCACTTGCCAGAGATATCGATCCGTCAGGATTGGGAAGAAGATAGCTGCGGTAGAGCGGCAGCACCGAGTCTCCCCGGGGGGCAGAGAAATTCTTTTGTGTGTCTCCGATTATGCGAATCTCTTCGATACTTTCAAAGACAGGCAGCATCTCCTCGAGGACTGCGGCCGGACGTATCTCACCGGATATCAATCTGGGCCGTGCGGTTGCCTGAATCATTGCCGGTGTCACGACACGGCTGGATCCGCCATTAATCAGTATACGGAGGGCTGAAAGATCGGGGGGGAGGAGTATCAGTAAGATCGCGGCGACAAAACCGCACACTCGTTTTTTCATATGACTTCCTTTCCAAACACGGGAGGGTATGATGTTTCCATCATACCCCGATGGTCCAGAGGCCATAGCTGGTTTAGTGCCATAGGCCGGAGGACTCGGAAGTTTTTCCGCTGCTTATCACTCTAGATGAAATTGGACATGTGGTCAAGAATCTTTTTCTGACTGCAGGTGTATATAATCAGGAAGACAACAGCATAGACAATATACACACTGTTTGAAAGAAAAAGAATGAACTATACAAAAATATCAAGCACCTTCAGGTCCTCTGAGAGCGGGATGGTCTGATGTTCGTATCTGGCGTTGAAATAGATACCGTCGCCCTTTTTCATATGGTATTCGCTTGTTCCGATTTTCAGAATCATCTCGCCTTCCAGAATGTACATGAACTCCTCGCTTTCATGGGCAGTAGTATGAAGTTTATGTTTCTTCTTCTCCGTATGAAAAAGGAAAGGCTGCATCTTTTTTTGACCATACTCC
>Ga0272442_10010489_pt1 | contig 11418 bp, 7 predicted proteins | sample SSMForm2O_FD_200262 | JGI IMG/M metagenome (GOLD analysis project Ga0272442, IMG submission 200262) | Marine sediment archaeal communities from Little Sippewissett salt marsh, Falmouth, MA, United States - SSM-Form-2O | ecosystem: Environmental > Aquatic > Marine > Wetlands > Sediment ...
TCATAACCCGCAACAAATTCATCCGGGCCGCCGGAGTTCTCCGACGACCCGGATACCTGGGCTTCCGTATCAATGCGATACGGAGACTAACCGTCAACCCATGCGTTGTTGGACGGACTGGCAAACTCGACTTCACCGAGTGCGTTCAGATGATAGTCGTGCAGCCGTGCCCGCACACCCTGCGTTTCGATGTAGTTATAACCGGGGATGTCACCGACATCCTCAATGTAGAGTATCCTCTGGGCCTCGACGTATAGGGCTTCCCGTCTGGCTTGGTCGCAAGCGGGAACGGTCGCTGCCTCTCTGACCAGCCGATCGACCTCGGGGTTCGAATACCACGAGAAGTTGTTCGCCGTCCCGATTGTCGCGTTTTCGGTGGTGAACAGGTAGTAGATGAAGTTGTCGGGGTCGGGGCCGCCGGACCACCCCATCACGTAGATCTCGAAGTCCTCACCGAGCGGGTCGGCCTCGCTTCGGTAGAGCAGATCGAGTAGCGGTCCCCAATCGAGTGGCTGTACTTGAACGTTGATCCCGTTCTCCTGCAGGTTGGTCGCAAGGATCGTCGACAACTGCACACGGCGCGGGTCGAGCGGGCAGTATATCGTCGTCTCGAAGTCCTCGGGGATGATTCCTTCATCCTTGAGCTCCTGGAACAACCGCTTGGACTCCGCGTCGTCCTCCTCGATGGCGTTGGCCTGCAGGTACTCGCGATCGTTCGCCCACAGCGCCGCAGGGGTAACCCCGTACGCTCGAATGCCGGTTATCCCCTGGAAGATCGAGAAGACGGCAGCGTCCATGTCAATTGACATGTGGACTGCCTTGCGAAAGCGGACGTCGCTTGAGGGAAGGCGTGAATGGTTGAACCCAATGTGGGCGAAGAAGAGGCTTGGAACTTGCTGCACTACAACATCCGGATTGGCTTGAAAGCGCGGAACGTCTTGGGCCGGCATGTTGTCGACGACATCGACTCCTCCTGCCTCGAGTTCGAGCATCATGGTTGCCAGATTGGAGATCGGTCGGAACACGATCTTGTCGAGATTTGGGTAGGTCAGCCACCACTCCTCGTTACGTTCCAGCGTGATCTGATCGCCGGTCAGCCACTCTACGAACTTGTACGGTCCACTGCCGACGGGAGTCAGGTTGAACTGCTCCGGTCCCATCTCCTCGCACGTGTCCATGGGCACGATTGCCGCGGATTCGCTGAGTAAGCCGGGACAGTACGGCGTCCACTCCGGCTTGTTGATGAATCTCGCAGTGTACGTGTCAACAACGATGACTTCCTGTAGCCATTCGTACTCCGTCGCGTTCGGCGAGCCGTTCGCCGGATCGATGATCCAGTTGAATGTGTAGGCGACGTCCTCCGCGGTCAGATCCTCGCCGTTGTGGAACTTGATCCCTTCGTTTAGATAGAAGGTCGTTGTGGATCCGTCCTCGGCGACTTCCCACGCCTTGGCGACATAGGGAATGGGGGCGAGTGTGGCCTGATCCAAGGCAATGAGATCGTCGAACACGGAATCAACAATGTATGCATCGTACGCCGAATTCATAACCCGGGGATCCATGTCGATGAACGTCTGGCTCACGCCTACCGTTACCGTACCGCCGACATTGGCTCCCGGTGTCTCCGGAACACTGGTTTCAGCAACTGCCAGTAACCCAAACACCATCACCAGAACGCTCAGAACGACCCCGATTCGTGCACGCATTTGTTACCTCCTTTTTTGCTGGACAACGCCTTCCCGACTACCCGAGTCTTTCCTCCTCGGGCATGAAAAGACACAGACAGTAGGAAGGGTCGGCAGCCGTCCTTTGGACCTGTTCCCAGGGCTGCCTGCGGCAGTCTCCCCTTCCCCTGCGAACTGCCCTTGGATGGCTGTCGACCCGACCAAACTCACAAGATCTCGCTCGGCTCGTTGCAAACGCAACCTCCCTGAGCTTGATAAACGTCCGTACTTTAGAACGTTTCGAACTTTCTGTCTACGTCCAAATTTGCTGAAGCCGATCAAACCAATTGCCAACCAAATGTCGCTCTTGACCCGTGCAATACAGGCACAATTGGGTATAATACTGTTGTTGCGGTTGTGACTGGTTTGCTCAGGTCGTCACAACCAAAACAGCGCGTGGCATGAGTGTTGTTGTGAGTGGCTTACCGATTCGATGCGCGTCGGCCGGCAGGTGGGAGGAGACGTCTGAGTGCTCATTCGAATAGAGCGAGACTCCAAGATCGCCCTACATCGACAAATCCGAAGAAAACTTCAAGAGCTCATACTTTCAGGGGTGCTGCCACCGGGGGCACGTCTGCCGTCCACGCGGGAGCTGGCGCGTTCTCTGGAAGTGAATCGCTCAACCGTGGTTGCGGCCTACCGTCAATTGTGGAGCGAGGGGCTCGTGGAGGGGCGCCGGGGCGGGGGTACGGTCGTCTCTGCGTCCGAACAGATTGACGCAATCCCCAGAATACAGGCGGAACCCCTGTCGTGGGAAGAGCAGTACAGCAAGACGCTTACCCCGTACGATCCCGAGCTGTTCACCGACCAACCTTCCTCTCATGAACAGGGGGTCATCCGGCTCTGTCCCGGGAATCCTCCCGACGACCTGTTCCCGGCGGAGGCGTTTCGACGGCTTGCAAGCAGCATCAGTCTGGAGGAGTTGTCCTCGCTGCGCTGGGGGACTGCACAGGGAATGATCGAATTACGCCAAGCCATTAGCGAACGGTTGGTGCTGGAGGGGATCGATGCCGCTCCGTCGCAGATCCTCGTTGTTACAGGCGGTCAGCAGGCGATCTACCTGATCGCCCGTTCTCTGCTCCGTCCCGGGGACATCGTGGCGACTGAAATGCCGACCTATCTCGGTGCCCAATACGTCTTCCAAACGTGCGAAGCCCGCATCGCTGCGATTCCGGTGGAAGAGGGCGGCCTGCGACTGGACATACTGGAGGGGATTCTCAAGAGGCAGCATCCAAAACTGATCTTCGTTTGCCCGACCTTTCACAATCCCACGACTGCTACGATGTCCCTCGACCAGCGAAAATCACTGATCACCCTTGCGCATCGGTATCAGGTTCCCATCCTCGAGTTCGATCCGTACAGTCCGTTCCGCTTTGAAGGGGAGCCACTCCCCACGCTGCGCGCGCTCGACACCCAAAATCACGTTCTCTACGTTTTTGCTGCCGCGACGACTCTGTTTCCGGGACTGCGGGTTGCGTGGCTTGTTATTCCTCCACGCGTCAGGCACACGCTTGTTCCGCTCAAATGGGTTGTGGACACGGGGATCGGTGCGTTGGGGCAGTGGGCGGTGCATAAACTTCTCCCGGGCGATGAGGCTCGACTTGGGAGCCTGCGAATCCGTTTTGCGAGCCGGCGGGACGCGATGTGCGATGCACTGGAGGCTCGCTGTCACGGGTTGCTCGACTGGACCAAACCGGAGGGCGGCTTCTTCGTTTGGGCTCAGTTGAAAAAGGGCCTGCTGACCGAACGTGTCCAAGAGGAAGCGCTGGCGGAGGGGGTGCGCTTTCTTTCCGGGAGTTCCTTCTACCACGAAGGGATCGGCGGCCGGCGCCACATGCGACTCGATTATGTCGGACTTTCGGAGGAGCGTATCGAAGAGGCGGTCCGACGATTGGGTGACGCTATTCGTCGGTGCGCGTGCTGAAAACTACGGGTGCGCCCGACTGCTGCCCTCGATCTGTTAAGCCAACGAAACCGGTGATACAATAACACCAATGGATGCCGGAGCGATTCGAACGGTCATCTTCGATCTGGGGGAGGTGTTGATCGGTGGGTTGTACGGCATCGAACGTCCGCTCTCCGAACGCCTTCCCATTGGCAAAAAGGGCATTCTGCAGGCCTTCGCCGGTTCTCACCTCAAGGATTTTTGTTGCGGCCGGATCAGTGAGAATGAATACCTGCAGGGGATTCTTGACCGACAGGACTGGTCGTTGGCTTTGGAAGAGCTGAAGAAGATCATCCGTGCGAACCTTAAGCGCAGCATCCCCGGAATGGATGCCATCCTTCGCGGACTGGACGGTCGATGCCGGTTGGTGCTCCACTCCGACCACGCCCGCGAGTGGGTGGCCTACGTGCGCACGGTCCATCCGTTTCTGGAGCGCTTCGAGCGCGCTTTCTACGCGTTTGATCTCGGCCACACCAAGGACGAACCGGTGGCGTTTCGCAAGGTTCTCGCTGCGCTTGGCCGACGACCGCACGAGTGCCTGTTCGTCGACGACCAGGAGAGAAACGTGCGTGCAGCACAATCTGTCGGTCTGGCCACAATCCGGTTCGTGAATTCGGCGCAGCTCGGTTGTGAGCTTGCAAAGCGGGATATTCGGCCGGTTGAGCCATCTTCGTGAGATGAATGATTTGCGCGTAGATCACGATGGCTGAGATTGTCCCGCTCCGTCTTGGCCGCAGCACAGCGTATCTGGTCAAGGGGGCAAGGCCGATCCTCGTCGATTGCGGCACGCCAGGAAACGAGGAACGCATTGTCGAACGGCTGCGCGAAGCCGGGATTGCTCCCGGCGATCTGACCCTCATCGTGGTCACGCACGTCCACAGCGACCACGTGGGAAGCCTGGCCGCGATGAAGGCTCTGTCGGACGCGCCCGTCGTGGTCCACACCAAAGAAGCGGGCGCCCTGCGGACGGGCAGAAACGCCGCGCTCGTGCCGAACAGTCTTCTTGCACGTGTGGCAGAGCCACTCTTGAAGCTGCAGAAGCTGCTTCCCGGCGTGAAGCCGGAGTTGCTGATCGACGGTGTCTTCGATCTTGGTGAATACGGCGTGGCGGGGGAGATCGCCCCTACGCCCGGGCACACCCCCGGCTCGCTCTCCGTCGTTATCGAAGGCGGCGAGGCAATCATCGGCGACCTGGTGATGGGCGGGCTGTTACGCTCCCGCGTACCGCACCTACCGATGCTCGCCAGCGATGTCGATGAGGTGCGGGCAAGCATCAGGGTATTGCTCGACCGCGGCGTCACGCGCTTCCACGCTGCGCACGGTGGGCCGTTTTCTCTCGAGGCTCTGCGAGTGCTCCTGTAGAGACGCGTGGCGAAGGAGACAGGACAAGGCGCTTCAACCGGCGGCAGCCGCCACTCAATCGGACGGTCTCCCCGAATCCTACCGAGTAAAAAACCGCGGGCCCCTATTGGGGTGGGCCCGGAGCCCGCGGAAGGAGGTGTGGAGCAAGGAGGGCTTGCTGGCCTGTTCGGCGTGGAGCGCTAACCGACATGCTGCCTTTGATAACCAGGATAGGACCGTAGCCTGGAACCGACCGAAAGTGTCCTAGGGTCCGTTTTGTCTCGTTGCCCTCAGCCAAGGTGCCATGGGCCGGTGTGTCAACCGCATGCGATCTGGAGAGGCGCAACGTGCTGGCACAAAGGAGCCGAGAGCCTCCACGGCACAATTGCCAGAGACTTGACCCGTTGGAATCCGCCCGTTTGCAAACGGGATACGGACGTCTCGTATTCACCTTCGTCCACCCGGCGGTCATAGACCTTCCTTACATCCTGTCGCTACGCATTCCCAACCCCCTCAGGCCGGGTCCGCCGCTGTCAACCAGCTTCGACCGTACCCTATCACATAACCGAGCCGATGTCAACTAGAACCTATCCGCTTCCATCACTAACGGATGGCTGTGCTTGCGGATACCGTCCGAGTCGGTGTGTCGGTGTGGCACGGCCTACCGCTTTTCGCGAGAATGGAACAAATGAACGATGGCACGACAGCACTCGACCTGTTCCACCCGGCGGTGAGACGCTGGTTCTGCGAGAGTTACGCAGAACCGACCCCTCCGCAGGCACTCGGCTGGCCGGCGATCGCGCGGGGAAAGAACACGCTGATTCTCGCACCAACGAGCTCGGGAAAGACGCTCGCTGCATTCCTGTTTGCCATCAATGAACTCTTGGAAAGCGACCAGCGCGGACAGGGGTTCAACGGGGTTCACGTGCTGTATCTCTCGCCACTCAAGGCATTGGCCGTCGACATCGAGCGGAATCTTGAGATCCCCCTCAAAGGAATCCGAACGGCGGCAACCGCCCTGGGGATAGACTGCGCTCCCGTGACGGTTGGAGTTCGTACCGGCGACACCCCTCCCGCCGAGCGACAGAGGATGGTGCGACGCCCGCCGCAGATCCTCGTGACGACCCCGGAGTCGCTCCACCTCCTGCTCACCTCGCCACGTGCTCGAAACACGCTGCGGACGGTTCGCACGGTGATCGTCGACGAAATCCACGCCGTCTGCCCGAACAAGCGAGGGACGTTCCTCTCCCTGCTTCTGGAACGTCTGGAGGATCTCGTTGGTAGATCGCCGACACGGATCGGCCTATCAGCCACCCAGCGGCCGCTGGAGGACGTTGCCCGGTTTCTTGTCGGCTACGATGATGCCGGCAACCCTCGTCCCGTAGAGATCATCGACGCCGGTGCCCGCAAGGGCCTCGATTTGGCGGTGCTTGCACCGGTGGAGAACATGACCGACCTCCCGCCCGACGAGGGTGGGACCCCTTCCATTTGGCCGGCGATCTACGAGCGGCTGTTGGAGTTGATCGCAACGCATCGCTCGACCCTGATCTTCGCCAACAACCGTCGCAGCGTGGAACGGATCGCCGCCGAACTGAACAAGCGCGCAGGGCACGCGCTCGTCTGCGCTCACCACGGCAGCGTATCAAAGGAAAGACGCCAAAAGATCGAGGAGGACCTCAAAGCCGGGCGCCTCCCCGCGCTGATTGCCACCGGCTCGTTGGAGCTCGGCATCGATATGGGGGCAATCGATCTTGTTTGTCAGGTAGAGTCGCCTCACTCGGTTGCCCGGGGCCTTCAACGGGTCGGTCGTGCCGGTCACGTCTACCGGGCCAAGAGCCGGGGCCGCTTGATCCCCAAAACGCGAGAGGATCTCCTGGAGATGGCCGCCTTGGCCCGTGCGATGTGCCGCAACCGGATCTCGGTCGTCCACATTCCCGGAAGGCCGCTGGATGTGCTCGCTCAACAGATCGTGGCAATGGTCGCCGTGCAGGAGCGACAGGTCGATGACCTGTTGAAGACGGTGCGACGGGCCGCCCCCTACCGCGACCTGTCGAGGGAAGCGTTCTGCAGTGTTGTCGACATGCTTGCCGGTGGCTATCGCACGCACGCTCTGTCCGGGCTGAAGCCGCGGATCTCTTGGGATCGAGTGAATAATCGACTGTATCCGCTTCCGGGGAGTCGACACCTGGCGATCATCAACGGAGGGGCGATCCCCGATACCGGTCAATACCCGGTCGTGTTGGAGGACGGGAAGACGCGTCTCGGCGAGCTCGACGAGGAGTTCATCTACGAACGCCGCGCGGGGGAGACCATCCTCCTTGGGACCGGACGGTGGCAGATCGTCGAAATCGGCATCGATCGGGTCCTCGTCGCACCGTCCGAGGAGAAGGCGGCCCAGATGCCGTTTTGGCGGGGAGAAGGCCTGGGACGCGATGTCGAATTCGGCCGATACTTCGGAACGTTCCTTCGCCAGTGCGAAACACGCCTCGACGAAGAAGGCTTCGAGAGCTGGTTGACGACGGAATGTCTGTTGGATAAAGCCGCTGCGAGGAATGTCCGCTCGTACCTGAAGGACCAACTTGAACGAGGGGGAACGATCCCCAGCGACACCCGAATCCTCTTAGACGCGTTCTACGACGAGTTTGGGGAACCGCGGTTGGCGCTGTTGTCGCCGTTCGGGAGAGCGTTCCACTTAGCCTTTCTCTTCGCCGCGCTCGCCGCGTTTCGCACAGTGGGCCAAGACGCCCCTCTTGCCGTTCACTCCGATGCCGGCATCCTGTTCAAGCTCGGTAACGTGTCCATCGAGCAGGCCGTGCGGATTCTTCGTTCGATCCGTTCAGACAACGTGCAGGCGCTGATCATGGAGGAACTCGAAGATTCGGCCTTTTTCGGGTTGCACTTCCGTCAAAACGCCGCGCGGGCGTTGCTGTTGCCCCGGCTACGGCCCGGGCGGAGAACCCCGCTTTGGCTCCAGCGGTTGCGGGCACGCGATCTGCTCGCTCTGGCCCGTGAATACCCCTCGTTCCCGATAATCGCAGAGACCTATCGTGACGTGATCGAAGATCTGCTTCCGATTCGAGACCTCGCCGCCTTCTTAAACGCAGTAACAGAGGGAGAGGCCGAACTGCTCGTTCGGCGAGGACAAAGACCCACACCGTTCACTGCTTCGCTCCTGTTCGATTTCACGGCGGTTTACCTCTACGAATGGGATGAGCCGAAGCCCGTCGCCGGCGCCGGGAAGGTCGATCGCGACGCCGTGCTTGCGCTGGTGCAACCGAAAGCCGCCACTCACCTTTTCGATCCGCAGGCACTGACGATTATGGAGAAGCGGCTGCAATCGCTCGACCCTTCGAACCGAGCCCGGGATGGGGTCGAGCTGGTAGAGCTTCTCCGTCGAATCGGTGATCTCACCGAAGACGAGCTGAGTCAACGGGCGGAATCAAAAGCACTGGAGGCCCTCCCCGAACTCCTCGCCGACGGTCGGATCACACGGGTGGAGCTCGCCGGTTGCCAAGATCCGCTGCGGGTGATCGCCGGAGAGGACGCGCCTCGCTACGCTCGATTTCACGAGAAGGACGCGCGCTTTGTGCTTAACCGGTACATTACCTCGCACGCGGCGGTCACACGCGAGGAGATTCTCGCGCGGTATCCCATTTCCGAGGAATTCCTTGATAGATTGCTCGCCGAGATGACGCTGGTGGAGACCGCTCAGCCTGGTGGCCCGACGCACTTTTTCAACCCCGAGGTCGCCTCCGGGACCCGCCGGTTGACGCTCTCTCGCCGGCGCCGCCGCGTCAGGGCCGCGCCTCCGAGCACATTCGCCGATTTCGTGGTCGATGGCCAGCATCTCCGCGACCCGCTCGACGGCCTCGACGGTACGCGCGCGGTGTTGGAACAGCTTGCGTGGCTCTACCTTCCACTTCAGGTGTGGCCGTGCGTGCTACGAAGACGGGTACAAGGCTATCGTGCCGAGCACCTCGAAACGTTCCTACGCACCGGAGAGTTCGTGTGGCGGGGGATTGCGCGCGGTGAAGGCACAATACACGTTGCGTTCTCCCCTCGGGAGCAGATGGGCTGCTTCCTCGCCGTCTGTTCGGAGGAAGAGCCGGTCGATAATGACTTGGCGGATCGGGTGATCGCAACCCTGCGAGAATGTGGGGCAAGTTTCTTAGACGAAGTCACCACCCGACTGAACGAACCTCCGTCTCGGGTGGCCGCCGCCCTGTGGAGCCTCGTGCGATCTGGCCGGGTCACGAACGATTCCCTCGCGCCGGTGTGGGCCGGACGCCCACACAAGGCACTGTGGCGATCCGGAAGGCGACGCACAGGCGGTTGGGTCGGCGCAGCCGGCCGCTGGTCCGCCTTTGCCTCGGTTCACGAGACCATCACTTCAGAAAAGGCCGAGAGGATCGCCCACCGATTACTTGACCGGTACGGCCTCCTGTGTCGAGAGACTTTGGCTCTTGAGCGATCGCCCATCCCCTGGGCAACGCTCTACCCGGTGCTCTCACGTCTGGAGTGGCAGGGTGCCGTGGAACGCGGATTGTTCGTGACCGAGCTCTCCGGGAGCCAGTTCGCGCTTCGCGAAGCCGCACAGGAATTGGTGCGCTCACGGCCGGCCACGCCGCCGATCCTGCTCAACACCTGCGATCCGGCAAACCTGTACGGGACGTCGTCCCCGTTTCCGGTAAGGACAAAAAGCGGAGAACCTCACGCTCTCCGCCGTCGCCCCACCAATTTTCTCATCCTGCAGCACGGCCGCCCCACTGTTGCGATCGAGAACCGCGGGGAACGGCTGACTCCGCTGGTCGCGCTTGCGCGGGACGAGCGTCGGGCCTGCCTGTCCCTGTTGCCGCAGCTGATCGATGATGCACCACGACCAAAGTCGATCCGCGTGAAGCAGTGGGCCGGAGCGCCGGTAGGCTCCTCCGACGTGGCCCAAGACCTTGAGGCACTCGGGTTCATGGTTGAAGATCAAGCATTGATCTACTACCGCAGCTACGAAAAGAGTGAGGACACGTGAACCCCGAGGATCGAACGTGGCAGAGACAAGAGATCATGGAGACGGCGGCGTGTCTTCTGGGTGCCGGTCCCATTTGCGACGACTGTCTCGGCCGCGCCTTCGGCAGACTCGGCCACGGCCTCACAAACCGTCACCGCGGCGACGCGCTGCGCACCGTGTTGGCCATGCACGGCGTGACCGGCAAACACGGTACGTGCTGGGTCTGCAATGGCCTGTTCCAGCACGTTGAGGGCTGGGCCGCGCGAGCCGCGGCCGCCGCCCAGGGAATTGAATTCGACAGCTACCTGTTCGGGGTCCGATTGACCCCGCGCCTCACCCAGATGGAAACCGTTTTGGAAGAGCGATTCTCCACCGGCCTCTCCGAGCCGCTCAAGCACGCGTTCAACCGAGAGGTCGGTAAGGCCTTCGAAGCGAAGTTGAGCCGTGGAACGGTCGACCTTGCTCATCCACACTTGACGTTCGTCATCGATCTGCCGCAGGATGCGACCGAGCTTCGCATTCTCCCCGTGTATATCTACGGTCGGTATCGCAAGCTCGTCAGAGGAATTCCGCAAACCTTCTGGCCGTGCCGTCGGTGTCGGGGAAAGGGATGCGAGGCGTGCCACTTCACCGGGAAACAGTACGCCGAATCGGTGGAGGAGCTGATCGCGGCGCCGTTTCTAAAAGCCGCGCAGTCCAGTGAAGCGCACCTTCACGGGGCCGGACGGGAGGACATCGACGCACGGATGTTGGGAAGCGGTCGACCGTTCGTCCTCGAAGTTGCTTCTCCGAAAGCCCGGAGCATCGATCTGCCTTCCCTCGAGCGTCAGGTTAACCGCACGGCCGCGGACAAGGTGAGTGTCAGCGGACTCCAATTTGTGCCACGAGAGACGGTCGCTCGTATCAAGGAGGCCGACGCCCAAAAGGTGTATCGCGCCCTCGTTGCCTTTGAACGTGAGATTCACCCGGACATCCTCGCCAAGGCCGTCGCCGATCTCATCGGGACGATCCGCCAGCGTACGCCGAAGCGCGTCGCCCATCGCCGAGCCGACCGGGTGCGCGAGCGTCGCCTCCTCGAAACGGACGTGACACCGATCTCCTGGGGGCAGGCTGAACTCAGACTGCGAAGCGAGGGTGGACTCTACATCAAGGAACTCATCTCCGGAGACGACGGCCGAACCGACCCCAGCCTGGCATCGACGCTCGGCATTCCTGCACGTGTCATCGAACTCGACGTGGTCGATGTCTCCTCCGACGCCTTTCCCGACTGACCGATGCCACTTGCACATCAATACGCGGCTTGCGTAAAGTCTCCTCGGTGAACGAAGATGCCAGAGGCCATGGAAGCGAATCGTCAAACAGCGCAGCAAGCGATGCGTGACGGCGTCGACATCCTGCGGATCTAC
>Ga0272442_10010490_pt1 | contig 11417 bp, 9 predicted proteins | sample SSMForm2O_FD_200262 | JGI IMG/M metagenome (GOLD analysis project Ga0272442, IMG submission 200262) | Marine sediment archaeal communities from Little Sippewissett salt marsh, Falmouth, MA, United States - SSM-Form-2O | ecosystem: Environmental > Aquatic > Marine > Wetlands > Sediment ...
TGGTTGCCTGACACAAAAGATATCGACAGGCTTGAGCAGGCATACCTGGAGCTCATGGAAGCTGATTCAGTCGACCGGGCTGGAGAGTTTAAAATTGCCGCAAGAAGGAGTATTAAGCGGGAAGCTGATATAAATCATTTAAAAATATGGGTTAAGAGAGTAGAGTGGATTGTGCGCAATTATGATGTCGGAAAATACAGCAGAAAATCTCTGGATGACGGGGTTTCCGAAATTATTAACCTTTCTGAAAACGCTCTGAATCTGGATAATATTCCCTTTATGCTGATGGAACTTGGAATCAAGTTCGCGCTGGTACCGCATCTTTCTGGTACCTATCTTGATGGCGCGGTTTTCAGCATGAATGGAAATCCTGTAATCGCTCTTACTCTTCGCTATGACCGCATCGACAGTTTCTGGTTTACGCTCATGCATGAAATCGCTCATCTGGTCTCAGGCCATGATGGAATGTACCTCGATACTATATTTGACAGAAAGGGCCTCTCCGGCAGAGAAGAAAAATCTGCCGACAGCCTTGCGCAGAATTGGCTCATAAATCCTGAAGAGTACGAGATATTTGTGCAGAATAATCATCCATATTTCAGAGCAAAAGCTATAAGCGGTTTCGCCGAATCTATCGGCAGGCATCCCTCCATTGTTTTGGGGAGACTCCAATTTGACGGACTGGTAAGCTGGAAGAGCTTCCGTAAGCTGCATGAAAAAGCAAGGCCGCATCTGGAAGCATTCTATGACAAGCCGATCGGGTAGTCGGTCAGCGGGTGGCATAAAGCTCAGTTTACAGGTTAGAATTGTCCCAAGCTTCTTTGCACAGCCGATATATAAATAAAGGAGCCTGATCATGGCGTACTTTCATGTCATCTGGGGATCTGTCTCATCCGCATTCGCGCTCTTGTCTTTTATCCCCGCACTCACTTTTTTCACATGGGTGACCTATCCTGTCGCCGCGCTGGGGATGATGTTCGCGTGGTTCGCGCTCGAGAACCAGTCGATACGCGCGCACGCTCTCACCGGCTTTCTGTTAAACATCGCTGCCATAGTGATTGCGCTCATCCACACCGTCATCATAATTATCTTCGGATCGCGTCTTTACTGAAAACCACTTACTCCACTTCGAGGTATACATAATTGGACAGCAATCAGGAACCCGACACTCCCGAAAGCGGACGAAATTTCGAAATAATATGTGGTGTAGTACTCGCGTTTCTTGCAGCGGTGCTCGCGATAACCAACCTGATGGGTGGGCGGTTCGGTGATGACCAGATAATTGCCCTGAATGAAAAAGAGTCCGCCTACTCATGGTACGAATCGAAGAGCATCAAGCAGACGCTGGTCAGGGGACAGCGCGACATTCTGGCGGCGCTGGTGGAGGCAGGGACAATCGAAGCAGATCGCATCGACGCGGTTAATTCCATGATGGAGGGCTTCCAGGGGGAGGTGGACAGGTACGATAGAGAGAAAACCGAGATCATGCTCGGGTCGGCGGCAGTGGGCGAGGAAAACTGGGCGCAGGATATAGATGGTGAGTTCGGACAGGTGATCGGGGCGGAGGAATGGGAGGTCAAAGAGAACACACTGGATGATGTTGGCAATTTGATGGACACGGCGACCCTGTTTCTCGAAGTGAGCCTCGTGCTTGGGGCAATCTCACTGATTTTTCACTCCCGGTCGCTAAAGCGTATATTTTTCATTTTCATGAATGTCCTTGGTGCAACCGGGACAGTTATCTCCGCAATCGGGATATGGAGGGGCTTCACGATATGACGAGGGCTTTGTGGAAGCTTTGCTCTTCTGCCGGTATTTGCGGTGTTTGAATTAAATCCAGACACTTTAATAGCGATAAGACATTCATTATGTTCCCGGATTGAAACTAATTTGAGAACCAAGTACGCCTGTGCACTCTTCGATGAGAATGTGAAAGTCGGGCATATTTCAAAAGCGCAATACCAGAGGTTGAGGACAGATATGGAGAACTGGAACAAGGATGACGGGATAAACGCAGGGAGTGAAATCTCCGAAGCTCTTGACGACACAGGCAGCGGGAAAGTGCTCGATCTTGAGAAAGCCAGCGAGCAGATGGGTGGCGACGAGGAGCTTCTGAAGGAAGTACTGCAGATTTTCATTGATGATGTGCCGAGGAAGCTCTATGAGCTTCACGAGGCATGCAATAAGCAGGACCGTGAGCGAATAAAACGTGCGGCGCATTCGATCAAGGGAGCGTCGGCCAATGTCGCCGCAGATCGCGTACGGGCGGTAGCATTTGAAATAGAGAAAATGGTGGATGAAGCTGATCTGAACGACATCAGGAATCGTCTGGAAATACTTGAGCATGAGATGCAGAAGCTCGAAACCGCGATCGATCTCGCCCTGGCAAGCTGACTTCCACGCAATCCCGCGTTTTAACTTTTCCTTATAATCCATCCGCGGTACACTGAGATCGTGAATTTCGATCCCGATCTCGATCCCGCTCCGCCTGATTTCCGTAACCAGTTCGCCGGACAGGCGCTCAAGCATCTCGATGAATTCGTGACAAGCTGGCGCTCGGGCGGACATCCGATCGAATGGTCGCAGGCTGTAGCGATGTTCGATGTGTACCTGCTCGAAGGACCGGAGACGTTATTTCGCATCTATTCTCCCGGCGACGGGAAATCCGCGAGAGTAGAGGTGGATATCGGCGATGCGGCCAATCGCGGGATACCATCGGATCTTGCGCATCGGCTATGGCTGGAGCTTGCCGATATCGGGAAGGTCAAGGAGAATCCCTACGTGCCGCTGAGCGTGTCGCTCGGGAAATTCTCACGGGGCGACCGGAAGGTTTTTCTCGCATACGCGCTGACAATCGCTCGACAGATCGCCCGTCCACCGGACGATATCATTTTCCCGCCGGACGAGCCGGATGAATCGGAGACGGAATCCTGATATTGATGTAACATCAAGCCCTCGACGACAATGGCGATCATCACACTTCCATACAACCAGACTTCGGTGATGATGGAACTTCCGGACGACAAGGATGTCCGTACACTTCATCCGCGCGAGATGGCTCCGCTCGAAGATCCACAAGATGAGCTTCGCAGATGCCTTGAAGGGCCGCCAAGATGGGAGCCGCTTGAGAAAATGGCGGAAAAGGTCGAAGGCAATGTGCTGATTATCACGCAGGACCATACCCGCGTGAACCGAAAGGAGACAGTACTCCCGTGGCTTATCGACCTGCTCAATGAATATGGTGTTCCCGATGAGAGAATAAAAATCCTCATCGCGCTCGGGTCGCATAAGAAACCGACCGATGAGGTCGCTCGAAAAACAGTCGGTCCGGCTTTCGATAGAGTGAAAGTGGTTCATCACGATCCGTCCGGACCGTTGATCGATTGCGGGACAACATCATCGGGCACAAAGGTCAATGTCAATGTGGCTTTGAAGGAAGCAGGGCTGGTAATTTTTTACGGCGCAGTTGTGCATCACTATTTCGCGGGTTACGGCGGCGGACGGAAGCTGATCGTACCCGGAATCGCGTCGCTTGAAACAATAGCGTCGAATCACTCGCTGACATGGGATCTGGAGGGACACGGACGGCATCGCATGGTGAAGTCAGGCAGTCTGGACGGTAATCCCGTGAGTGATGATATGCTCGAATGCGCGAGGCTGGCGCTTGAGGGTGTCAATTACATTTCGATCAGCTCGGTCATCACGCCGGAAAAGGAATTCGGTTTCTTCGCAGCGGGAGAGATATATGACACGCATAAAAGCGCTTGCGATTTCGCGGACGCTCATTTTATTGTGCCCTGCGAGAGGCAGGCGGATATCGTAATCGCATCCGCGGGTGGTTTCCCGAAGGACATCAACCTGATCCAGTCGCACAAGGGTATGGACAATGTTTCGCATGTCCTTAAGCCCGGCGGGACATTGCTTTACCTGATGGGTTGCTCGGAGGGCTACGGGAATCAGGCGATTCTCGATTTCGCGCCGCTGGACATGCCTTCCATCCGCGCGAAGCTCGAGGAGCATTACGTTGTCTACGGGCAGACCGTTCATGCGATAAAGGAGAAGACGTCGAAGTTCCGGGTTATTGTAATGACCGGAATGGATAATGATCTTGCGCGAACTCTCGGTCTTACACCGGTTACCAATATAGATGAAGCGTTGGAACTGATGAAGGAAGACATTGAGAAGGCGGAGCTTATTTATCATGTCTCGAGGGGAGACATAACGGTCGCGCAGTGTATGGGGTAGGGTGGCATTTCCAAGAAACAAAACCTAAGCGTTTATAGCGCCTTCGAAGAGATCGTGCGCGGCTTCATGCCAGACTTCGGATAATGTCGGGTGTGCCTGTACAATATTGGTGAATTCTCTTGCCGTTAAGCCCTGTGATATTGCTGTCGCGGCGATTGCTATGAGATCGGTGCAGTGAGGGCCGATAGAACAGGCTCCGACAAGTTTTTTCTCTTTCCCCACCGCGACATACTTAACGAATCCCGCAGTTTCGCCCAGTATTACAGCCTTCGCGCATGCGGAAAACGGGAACCGTCCCACATAAACGTCATCACCGTATTGATCCCGCGCCTCTTGCTCGTACAGCCCGACACTGCCGATCTCCGGCTTGCTGTAGGTCGCGCGCGGGATGTTCTCATAATTAATCGGCTTGCGTTCCAGTCCGGCGATTACCTCGGTCGCGAAAAGACCTTCAGTCGATGCGCGATGCGCGAGCATGAGCCCGCCGAGCACGTCGCCGATCGCACGTATATTCCCCACTCCGGTCTTCTGCCACTCGTTCACCTTGATAAATCCCTTCTCCATCGGTATGCCGATCTCCTCCAGCCCGCAATCCCCGGTCGCGGGACCTCGTCCCACGGCAACAAGCACCTTGTCGGTCTCGATGGTGAATTCATCGCTTCCGTCGCGAGGCTTGACGGTCGATACAACCCTGTCGCCCGAAGTATCGACTCGCTCCACCGCGCAGTTATTGTGCAAAGTTACTTTATTCCGCTTCAGTGCTTTCTCGACTTCCTCGGATATCTCCGGGTCTTCCATTGGGATTGCACGCTCGAGGTATTCGACAATGGTCACGTCGACACCAAGTGTGGAATAAAGCCATCCGAACTCGCATCCCACAGCCCCTGCTCCTACGACCAGGATACTCTCCGGCAGTTTTTCAAGCACAAGCGCGTGATCCGACGTGATGATCTTCTCTCCGTCGATTGGCAATGACGGAAGTGACCTCACGTACGAGCCCATCGCCAGAATGATGTGCTCCGCCTCGACCGATGTACCCTCCACGTTGATGGTCGACGCGCCTGTCAAACGACCGTGTCCGCGGATGACATCGATTTTATTTTTCTCCATCAGGGACTCGACACCCTTCCTGAGCCGTATTACGCAGCGGTGACGGTATTTCTGCATGCCCGACCAGTCGGCGATAAGGTCGGATGCCTTCAGGCCGTACTGACGTCCATTTTTCGCCTGCTCGTAAACCGCAGCGCACTGGATCAGCGCCTTCGCAGGGATGCATCCCGCGTTCAGGCAGGTACCGCCGAGATGCTTCTTCTCTATCAGGCCTACCGACATACCGAGTTGAGCGGCGCGTATGGCGGCCGTGTAGCCTCCCGGTCCGCTTCCCATTATCGCGATATCAAAATTCTTCTCTGCCATTAGATCTTTCCTTTCGATTTTTCACCACGCATACGGTCCGCCCGTCAGCCCGATATCCGATAGAGTCCCGTCGGGATCGAGCACTTCCGGATCGCCCGTGTCTACACATGGGCTTTCGGACGCGATCGAAGGACCCTCGTCTATGAAAATCGGGTCAACAGCGATGTTTCCGTCGCTGCCGATATATTCCCGCTCTTCCTCGAAACTCCAGGTATCGTCATCGTACTCCACGTAACCGAACGCCACTGCGGCCTCGTGGTTGAGGAAGATGTCGTTGTAAGCGATCGAGAAATTCCCCGGCTTGCAGTTCATCCAGATTCCTACCCTCGGCGCGACCCACTGCTCGCGGGAGCCGTTGAACGCGATGATGTTGCCGACGATTTCGATCGAAGCGGTTTCCGACCAGCCGGCTATTCCGACATTACCGCATCGCACCACCGTGTTGTTACGGCAGATCATGTCGCTGGTCCCGGTCGCGACAATCCCCCAACCGTCGAGATCGTGCACGAAATTATTCAGCACCGCCACACGTGTGTTTCCGAAGGAACCGATGCCTTTCCAGTAATCGTGGATGTCGTTTCGTATGACTGACGCGTTCGCGTCCCATGTGATACCCACTCCCGCGCCACGGCCGTTCCGGATTTCATTATCATGAATCTGTGCGGACGCGCCGCGATACAAAGCGACACCATCCCAGGAATTATCACGGATGAGGTTGTGATGGATGTGGAGAATTGCGCCCTCGCGACCCATCACGCCGCCCACACCCGCGACCGTCGTCTCGAAATCGCCCTGGTTGTCGTGAATCTCGCAGTATGCAATCTCCACGGATGATCTTCGCGCGACAACCGCAGCGCATGTGGCGTTGCCGTCCTGATCACGTATCCCGCCGGTGATCGCGAGATTGAGAATCTCCACCTGCGGGCAGTCCTCGATGTAGATTCCGTAGCCGGCATTGGTTACAAGCTCGGTTGAATCGCGTCCCGATCCGATAAGGGTGAGTGATTTCCCGCGGATGACAAATCCGGTCGACGCGGCGGCTGTCTCGGACGGATCGAGGCAGTTTCCACACTGAGGATCGGTGAAACGGGAAGGCTCCGCCGAAAAGGAGCCCGGCTCGATATAGATGACCGATCCATCGCCTGCAGAATCAATAGCCTCCTGCAAGCCAGAATAATCAGCTGCGGGTGATGTTCCGATCAGGATGTGTCCGCTTGCTTCGGTACCGGACATCTCCTGCGTGCCGGCAGTTCCGGTGCTTAAAAGAATGACAATAGTGACTGCTAAAGACAGGCGTTTGATGCGCATAACTCCTTCCTCCGTATCGGGTGAACGTATGATAACAGCGGGGAGTGGTTCCATCAAACGGAGCGTGCCGGTAGCTTCCAGCTATCGGAATTAATAGAACGCAATTCATCAACGTACGGAGACAGACCGAGGTGAGGAAAGAATGTTTTGATTAGCCAGAGCCAGGAATGGTGGAGAAATTGCGGATTAAAAAATTCCGATAGCTGGAAGCTACCGGCACAATAGCGGAGCTAAGGGAACTAAATCCCGCCGCCGTAGCACGGGTCCATATCGGGCATATCATCGTTCGTGATACGGGTCAGGTTAGCGCCCTCCCAGGTCATGCGCCAGATGTCGAAGTTGTAGTTGTTCCTGTCCGACATGAACGCGATCCACTGCCCGTCGAGTGAGAACGACGGGAACCATTCCTGGTCGAGTCCTTCATCGGAATGAGTAAGGTTCACCACTTCGTCGGTGACAAGGTTGGCGAACATGATATCGGGGTCGCCTTCGCGGTCGCTGGTCCATACCAGGGCGGGATCCAGGCCGGTGCCGGGATTACCGCCACGTGTTGTGGGGTAGCCGTCGAAAGCGGTGTTATTGGTGTACCTGACAGGCCAGTTGCCCGCGCCCTCGTCGTCATTTGGATCAATGCCGTAGATTTCGTAGTTCCCGCCGCCCGCTCTGGTCGAGTGGTAGAAAAGTCGTGATCCTGCCGGATCTGCGCCACGGTCGTAATGCGGCGCTTCGTCGATCGCGTAGTTGTAGGTCACCCTGTGAAGGGTTCCGGGACTTCCGGGCACCATGGTATAGATTTCGGACTGTCCGGTCTCATCGGATGAATACGCGAGCGTGGTGCCGTTCGGATGGAAATCCGGCATGCGCTCGTCCCAGTAATTAAGCGGATCGCTAACTCCCCCGGTGACCTGATTCCAGCTTGCCTTGTTATCGGAGTTTGCCGGCGACGGCACTTTTCCCGAGTAGGGGATGTCCATCGTAAACAGCTCGAAATCCCTCAGTTCATGGGTGATAGGATCGTAATTCGATATGAAGGCGATACGGGTTGCGTTATAGTTAACGCAGACCTCTAGCTCATCGGAGCCGACACCCCCGTCGTTTGTAAGCCGAATCAAGGTGCGGGTCTCGAAGTGGTAGCAGTAGATATCGGAATCGGTATCGTTGGAGTAGCTCGAGAAGACAATTATAAGCCGCTCGGACTCGGTGCCTCCCGATCCGCCGATGTCCACGTCGAACGGGTAGACATGATACATCCGCTCGAAGTCCTGGACAGTTGGATCAGGACTCTCCGCACGGACAATGCCCTCGTATATCCCCGCTTCGACTTCCCTGTCGTTAACGATGGTACAGGTGAATTTTCTGAGCGTGTCGAATTTGTAGTTACCGTATACCCTGAGGAATTCGATGATGTCATCATCCCAGGGAGGCATACCGATTTCAGGAGGCCATTCGTCTGTCGGAACCATGTCCATCTCCACCCAGCCGTCATAGTCGTTATCGACAATATCAGGCAGGTAGAGGGATACGCCGGAGATGTCGAACTGCCAGTCGGCGACCACGGCTTCGAAATCCACTGCATAGTCGGGATCGTTTGTACCCGGCTGGAGGTCGCCTGACTGCTCCATGGTGACGATCTGGTAGGGCTCGTTGCAGTGGCCTGGCCAGCTTGCGTCGATAATCAGCTCAATTACACCATCCGTGACAGCGTCCGGGGGGATATGGATAAGAAGTAATTCGCTGTCGTTGTAAATCTCCGGACCGTCCCCGTCGGGATCCGCCATGAACTGGCGCTCGGTGTCTTCTTTCTCGAATGCGATGAACGGGTTCAGCCACTGATCGTCTTCATCCCATTCATCATCGGGGTCCCAGATATTGGTATAGCTGTCGGGATTCCTCACTTCCCATCCCTTGCCGAGGTCTTCATCGAACGGTAGGCCTTCGAAGATGACACGCATGTCATAGGGTGAGTACTGGGTAGGGTTGGTAAGGGTCATTTCCACCCGGTAGATCGATGTTGCCGGATCGTAGCCGGTCACGATCCACCTGATGCAGGAGCTGTTTGGGCAGTTCTGGTGATTAAGGAATGAGCTCAGGTTGAGGTGGATTTCGGCCGAGCGATGGAAGATGACCTGGGTTGTCCAGGTGACCGGATCGAACTTAATCGAGCAAACCCCGAGGATGTTATGGCCTTCGGAGTAGCCGCTGAATCCCGCACCCAGATTGGTGGGAGTATCATCTACAATCGGCGGCGCGACAGTGCCCTGGCCGCGTCCCGAGCCCGAGCAGGATACCGCGCTGAAAGCGAGCAGCAGTATCAGGACGAGTATGGTGGGATTAGCAGGCAAATATGAAAACCGATTTATCAGCATCATGGGGGAGGTCCTCCCTGATTCGGGAACCACATTCATCAACATTAAAGGGACCGGGTCAACCCGGCGTACATACGAAGTTTACCATAGGGGCTGTAAGTGGACAATACTTATTAACAGGCAAGCCGGACTTAAGCGATCCTACCAGAAGCCGTCAGGGAAGAAGCGTATCAGGAAGCAGTCGTACTCACCATTTGATGAGTGCGCGTCCATGCCGATCCCGGGATCGAAATCGACAGTACCCGAATATGCACCGGCAGCGAAAATTTCGCCTGTCGGGGCTACCGCGACCGAGTAGCCGATGTCATCGAGAGTAGCGCCCCATGTGCGCGCCCATAACAGGTTGCCGGATGAGTCGAAGGAAGACAGGAACGCGTCCCCGATCCCATCGGATGTGCGATTGTCCGGATCCGGTCCGGGATCGAAATCTACAGTACTCATGAACAAGCCCGTAATGAATGGATTGCCGGACGAATCGAGAGCTACGCCTTTACAGTTGTCGCCATCAACGCCGCCAAACGTGACTGCCCACTGGTAATTCCCGTCTGTATCGAGCATGCAGAGGAAGACATCGTAGAGTCCCTCCGAAGTGCGGATATCATCACCGGAACCGGGATCGAAATCTGTCGGGCCGATGAAATCGCCGGTGACGTAGACGTTGGCGGATGAATCAATGGCAACGTCATTACATGACGAGTAGAGCCAGCCTGTCGACCATTCAAGTGCTCCGGTCGACGTCATTTTTCTGAGGAATGCATGCCCATAGCCATCGTAGCCCGCAACATACAGATTGCCGTCATTGTCGCAATCGACCGCCATGCCGATGTCATCCACAGGGCCGCCCCACGATTCTGCCCAGTAGAAGCTGCCCGAGGTATCGAGCCGGATCAGGAAGGCGTCATAGAATCCACTCGCCACATGATTATCGATACCGCTTGTCGGATCGAGGTCGGTCGTTCCGCAGAAGGAACCGGAGACAAACACGCTATCTGAGTCATCCACACAAAGCCCGATCCCTTCGGGAATTCCCGTGCTGCAAAGCCCCGACCATGTGAGCGTCCAGCGGTAAGTTCCGTCGGATGCGAGGCTGGTAAGGAAGTAATCAGGGAAGGTTGCATCGTCGGCGGAATGCTCATCAACTCCGGCGGTGGGATCGAAATCGACGGTTCCATAGAAAACGCCGGAAATATAGACATTTCCCGAATCATCCGTTTCGACGCAGTAGCTCTGATCGCGCCTTCCCGACCCCCAAGCATATGAACTGAGCAGCGCGCCGTCCGAATCGAATTTCACCAGGAACACATCTTCTTCCCCGTTCGATGTAAACTCCGTTACGCCGCTTCCGGGATCGAAATCGACTGTGCCGGTGAACTCACCGGTGACATATATATCGCCAGTCGGATCGATGGCCACTGACCTGATGCGATCGCTAGTAGTGCTGCCCCATGTCTGCACCCAGCCGGTATCGGGGATCGTGAGATCCTCGACTGTGAAGTCGAGTGACCTGACAACCGGTCCGGCATTGTCCGAATCGACGCTGACAGTAAGGGTTGCATCGACATCCCCGTCAGCTTCACCCGCCATGAAGATGCAGGTTTCCGATGTGGAATTGGAGAGCGCTCCAGCGGATGTCGGATCGAGCGCCCAGAGATAGCTGATGCCGGTATCGCCCGATGCAGTGACGTTGTAGTCGGCGGACGTGTTTTCGTCGACAGTCGCAGGTCCCGTAATGGCACCGACCAGCAACTCAACTTCACTGCTGGTGCAGCCGACGATTATGATGAACACGAACCACGCGAGCAGGATCGCGTACGATATCTTACCGATTTTATTCATGGCTTCCTCCCTGGCTGAGGCGATATTTCAGGCCAATCCTCAGGAACAATAAAAATAGTCGACTTGACGTCAAGACGCAAATCGCTGATTGCCTCTGTACGTAAATTAAATGAACCGGGGTAAATTTGCTCTGTTCGGCACATCCGAATACAATATGGCCCTGTGCTGGATGCCCGACTATTCCTGGATAAATTATTCAATCCGGAATTTCAGAGGATAACGTTATGACCGACGAAAAGAAATCCG
>Ga0272442_10010491_pt1 | contig 11416 bp, 9 predicted proteins | sample SSMForm2O_FD_200262 | JGI IMG/M metagenome (GOLD analysis project Ga0272442, IMG submission 200262) | Marine sediment archaeal communities from Little Sippewissett salt marsh, Falmouth, MA, United States - SSM-Form-2O | ecosystem: Environmental > Aquatic > Marine > Wetlands > Sediment ...
GATCCTGTTCGTGATGCCGGCAGATCACGTGATCAGGAACGAGGATGCGTTCGCCGAAGCCGTTGCCCTCGCATCCGATTTCGCCGACAAGGGCTATCTCCTCACATTTGGTATCGATCCGACCGGACCCGAGACGGGGTACGGCTACATTCGTTTCGGGAATCGCCTCGCCGACGGGGTGCGCAGCGTCGAGGAGTTCCGTGAGAAGCCGGACGGCGCCACCGCCGAGGCGTATCTTGCAAGCGGCCGCTATCTCTGGAACAGCGGCATGTTCATGTTCCGCGCATCCAGATTCCTCACGGAACTCGAAGCCCACGCCCCGGATGTCCTGACCGCCGTGCGGCGTGCCCTCGAGGACGCCGACAGCGACGGTCAGGTGGTCCGCCTGGACCCCGACGCGTTCGCCAGCGCACCGTCGATTTCAATCGACTACGCGGTCATGGAGCTCACGACGTCGGCAGCAGTCGTGCCGATCCACACGGGTTGGAGCGATGTTGGATCCTGGACGGCTCTCTGGGAACTCGGGCACCCCGACGACCGCGGCAACGTCGTCATCGGAGACGTCGAGTTGGTTGATGTCCACAACAGCTACGTTCGGAGCGAAGGTCGGCTCGTGGCCGCGATTGGACTCGACAACGTCGTCGTCGTCGACACCGCCGACACGACGCTGGTCGCTCGTCGAGACCGCTCGCAGGACGTCAAGATCGTGGTCGATCGTCTTCGAGCAGAAGGTCGGCCCGAGGTCGACACCGACGGAAGTGAGGATCGAGCTTGGGGAAAGCGCACCACCCTCGCTTCAGCCCCCGGCATCGACGTCGTCGAGCTGCACGTCGAACCCTCCGCATCCCTTCCCGAGAGCACACACCACAGCCAGTCGGTTCGGTGGATCATCACCGAAGGGACGGCCAGCATTCGCGTTGGCGACACCACCAGCCTGGTGCCGACCGGGTCATCGGCGATGGCCCCGCCCGACGCCGCACACCGGCTCGAGAACGCCTCCGTGACCGATGTACTCAAGCTGATCGAGATTGCGGTCGATATCGATGTCGACGGAGACACCAGGAGAGATTGATGGCCGTAGGAATCGTGATAGCTGTGGTCGGCGTCATCGTGGTCCTCGTTCTACTCACGCGAATGCAGAACAAGCACAAGGCAATGGCGCAAGCTGATCTCGCGAGCGATCGTGAATCATCGAAGCAGCCCGACATTCTCGAACTCGTGAACCAGGAGGTCCAGGAAGCGGGCATCAACTCACTTCCAGGAGCCGACGGGGTCGACCCGGTGGTACTCCTCAAGGTGTGGAAGCGAGACGGGACCGGTTGCGCCAAAGGACAAGGGAAGTTCGTCCTCGGTCACGGGCTTGCCCCGGATGAGGCGAGCGAAGACACCCTGAAGTTCGAGTGTGGGGACAACCCGCAGAGCGAATCCAATCCCCAAGCGACCGACCGCTCCGCTGGAGCGGAGTAGTCCGTACCGTCGAGTCTCGAGTCTCATCTCTCGGTACTGACTACGGACTACTGACTACTGACTACCTGCCCCAATCTCATCCAGGATGAACGCGAGGACAAACGCCTCATCGCGCCATACGTCGTAGCGGCCCGACCGAGCAAAATGACCGGCGCCCATCTCGGTCTTCAGGAGTACGGGGCGGTCTCCGATCGGCAGTGTTCGCAGCTTGGCCGTCCACTTCGCCGGCTCCCAGTACTGGACGCGTGGGTCGTTGAGACCCGCCGTGATCAACAGGGCGGGGTAATCACCGGTTGTGATGTTCTCGTACGGGGTATACAGCCGGATCCAGGCGTATTCCTCCTCGATATTCGGATTGCCCCACTCCTCCCACTCCACAATGGTGAGCGGCAGAGTCTCGTCGATCATCGTGTTCACGACGTCGACGAAGGGGACCTCGGCGACCGCCGCCCTGAACCGTCCCAGATCGAGGTTGATGGCCGCACCAACGGTGAGACCACCTGCGCTGCCGCCGCGCACCGCCACGCGCTGCGGATCTCCGTACCCGGCGTCCGTGAGGTGCCGCGTCGCGTCGATCAGATCGGTGAAGGTGTTCATCTTGCTGGCCAGCTTCCCGTTCTCGTACCACGACTTCCCCATCTCGCCACCACCGCGAACATGAGCGATCGCGTAGACCACCCCTCGGTCGAGGAGGCTGAGCCGCGGTATCGAGAACCGGACCGGCATCGAGATCTCATACGCGCCGTAGGCGTAGACAAGCAGCGGTGCGCTGCCGTCGACCGGGGTGGCAGCGCTGCGAACAACGGAAACGGGGATCCGGGCGCCGTCGCTGGCGGATGCCCACACCCGCTCGGCCACGTAATCCGACGGGTCGTAGCCACCAAGCACCGGCGTCTGCTTCAGCACGGTGCGCTCCCCGGACACGACATCGTGGTCGACGACCGATGCGGGTGTCACCGGCGACTGGTAGCCGTAGCGCACGAGATCCGTGTCGAATTCATAGTTCGCGCCGGGCACGATGTCGTACACGGATTCGTCGAACGGGAGGTAGGAGGCCGATCCGTCGTCTGGATCGACAATGAGAGCTGCGGGAAGGCCGTCGTGCCGCCCCCACACCACGATGTGGTCGGAAAAACAGTCGGGAGCCTCGAGCTTTGATCCTGGAACGTGAGCAACCACCAGAGTCGGCTCACCACCGGTGATCGGGACACGGAAGAGTTGCCCATCGTCAGCGACCTCGTTGGTCACGATCCAGAATTCGTCGCCACGATGATCAACGGCGTACTGCACACCTTCCACGCGCGGCAGAACGGGGGATGGCTCGGCTTGCGGGTCACCTGCGGGGATGTGTCGAACGTCGCTCGTGATCGCCGATTCAGCCCCGATGAATACGAACCCTCCGCTGCGGGAGCGCCGCACCGACAGGTAATAGCGGTCGTCATCTTCCTGATACACCAGCACATCGGTGGATTGATCCGAGCCGAGCCGATGCCTCCACACTTGCCACGGGCGCATCGCCGCGTCGGTGGTGGTGTAGAAGTAGTGAAGGGAGTCGGAAGCCCACGCAGCCCCGTAGGAGGTATCCGGGATCTCATCGGGGAGATCGGTGAGTGTGGAGGTGTTCCGGAAGCGAGTGGTGTACCGCTCCCCGCCGTCGGTATCGACGCTGTACCCCACCGTGGCGGCGTCGGGCGCAACAGAGAAATTGGCAAGCCGGAAGTAGTCGTTGCCTTCGGCTGCGGTGTTCTCGTCGAGGAGCACGGTCTCGTCGCCGTTCGGACCTCCGGCCATCCGGACCCACAGGCGGTACGGCCGGCCCTCCTCGGTGCGGGTCGAGTACCAGTAGTCACCGCGTTGTGCGGGGACCGCAAGGTCGGTCTCTTGGGTTCGAGCCTTTATCTCATGGAAGATCTTGTCGCGGAGAGGCGCGAGATGATCGGTCATCGCTTCCGTGTAGGCGTTCTCCGCCTCAAGGTAGGCGATTATCTCCTGGTCCTCGCGATCACGCATCCAGAAGTAGTCGTCGATGACGGTGTCTCCGTGGAGAGTTCGTTCAGTCGGTCGGCGGGCTGCGATTGGTGGCTCCATAGGCAGCGACCCTACCGAACAACCGCGTACCCAGGGTTCTCCACCCCGTATGCGGCGCTGGGAGCCCGCGGAATCGGACGAAACGGCGAACCACGGGCTGGGTGCGCCGTATGCGATGCTGAGAACCCTGGGTACGCGGTTTCGCTAGCCTCGTCGGCCATGAAGGTTGTGGCAGTATTCGGAGCCTCGTCCCCACGCCCGGGCGACGTCAGCTACGACGTCGGCGTTCAATGCGGGCGGCTGCTCGCCGAGGCGGGATTCGCGGTGGCGACCGGCGGTTATGCCGGTCTCATGGAAGCCGTCTCGCTCGGCGCCCGCCGCGCCGGAGGTCGGGTCATCGGGGTGACCGTTCCCGACGTATTCCCTGATCGCCCGGGTGGGAACGAACACCTGACGGAAGAGATGCGGGCCGCGACGCTCCTGGAACGCATCCACGAGATGGTCGAGGTGTCGATCGCCTCGATCGCACTCCCCGGGTCGCTCGGGACGGCGACCGAACTCCTCGTCGCCTGGAATCTCGCGTACGTTGCCCGGTTTGCCAACGCTGTTCCGAAGCCGGTCATCGCCGTCGGAGAGCAATGGCAGCACCTAGTGCCGCTCCTCACGGAAGAACTCGACACGGATGGCTCTCTTGTGACCCTGGTCGACACCGTCGATGAGGCGGTCGCCGCCATCGTGGCGACCGCGTAGCGAGAGAAGACAAAAGACTCGAGACACGAGACAGGAACCCGCCCACAGGCCACCTCTTCAGAGAGGCCGAGGCGGGTTCTTGACGAGAGATACGAGACTCAAGACATCTCAGGCCCCGGGTCTCCGGTCTTGGTTCTTGGCTCTTGGTTCTTGGCTCTCGTTTCGCCAATGAGATAACCGACCAGACCGGCGCTCGCGAGCGCTGTGCCCGCCAACGTCAGCCACAATCCTTCGATACGAAGCGATCGTGAGAACACGGCATAGCCGTTCTCCACGAGCACACGACTGATGGGGTCGTCTACTCCGGCCGCGGCGAGGGGGCCGGCTCCTGCGCTCCACAGCACAACACCGAGCCCGGAGACCAGGACGGCGGCACCAACGAGCGTCAGGGCGATTGATCTCCTCCGGGCAAGCATCACAAGGGCGATGGCCAGGAACACGGCGCCGGCGGCGGAAAACATCGACACGGCCGGCACCCAAACCGCTGCGCGCCCAACCGCGGGGATCGCTTCCGAATCGGCAATCACCACCGCTTCGAAGGCGTCAACCGGGATCAGATCTGCAAGACCAGGAGCGATCTGGGCGATCGGTTCGACGATAACCGCACGCACCTCGGTGAGATCGGCCGTAAACGGGCCCTCCTCCCGTGCCATGACGTGTCGATGGCCCGCAATGACGAGGCTGCCGATCGCCTCATCAAATGCGCCAGAGTCGAGCAGCGCAACAGTCGCCTGTTCCCCGGCGCCGCGAACGAAGGCAAGAAGCGGCACAGCGTCGACCGCCTCATTCATCAGCCGTTCGGCAAGTGCCTGTTGAGAGGAGTCAATTTCGAGGACTTCCGTGGCGGATTGGAGGAAGGCGGCTTCTCGTAGAACCGAACGGTCCACCCAGAATGCAACCGCCGATACGTAAGTCAAGATCGAGATCAGCGCCGAGATGGCGATCATCGTGACGGCGGTACGAATGGGGAACTCCTCGGATTCGGCGCGAACCCTACCGACCGCTCCCGACAACATCAGACGCACGGAATCGGACTCGCGACGCGCAGAACGACTAGCGTTAATCGGACCGATCAACCGGATCGGTTCCTGGAGGTAAGGGAGGCACCCTTGAAACAACTCAGCAAACTACTCGTCCTCGTCTTCGTGATGGCCCTCATTGCGGCCGCATGCAGTTCAGACTCGGACGACACAACCACCACCGCAGGTGGTACCGACGAAACAACGACCACGGCCGAAGCGACGACTACCACCGCAGGTGGAACCGACGAAACAACGACCACGGCCGCGGCCGGGTCCGACTACGCCGGTCTTATGGTCGAAGCGGAGTGCGCACCTGACGATCCAACGAACAAGAGCAACATCAACTCCATCACGGCGGTGGATGCGCACACTGTCGCAATTCAGTTGTGTACGAACGATGTGGCGTTCCCGTCGAAGGTCGCGTTCTCAGCGTTCGGGATCGTTCCTCAGGAATACCTCGACGCCAACAGCGGCGGCGGGGCTCTTGTGGACGAGCCGATCGGCACCGGTCCCTACATGCTCACGGAGTGGGACAAGGGCAACCAGTTGGTGCTGGGAGCGAACCCCAACTACTGGGGCGCGCCCGCAGAGACCGAGACCCTGGTCTTCAAGTGGAGTTCCGAGGCCGCGCAGCGCTTCCTCGAGCTCCAGTCGGGGACCGTCGACGGTATCGACAATCCCGGCCGTGACGACTTTGCCACGATCGCCGATTCGGCGGACCTCCAGCTCAAGGAACGCGCCGGAACGAACATCTTCTATCTCGGGTTGAACCGGGACAAGGAGCCGTTCACCGACGAGAAGGTGCGCCAGGCCATGGCCCTCGCCCTCGACCGCCAGCGTATCGTCGACAACTTCTACCCGCCGGGATCAGTTGTTGCCGACCAGTTCCTGCCACAGCCGATCTTCGGGTACACCCCGGAGCCAAAGTGGTGGGACCAGGACGTCGATGCAGCCAAGGCGCTCCTCACCGAGGCGGGGTATCCCGACGGCTTCGAAGTGACGCTCAACTATCGCGATGTTGTGCGCAGCTACCTGCCCTCGCCGGCAACCGTCGGCCAGGATATCCAGGCACAGCTTGCGGCGATCGGCGTCACCGTCAACATCGAGGTCATGGAGTCCGGGGCATTCCTGGACGCCAGCGACGCCGGTGAGCTGACGATGTACATGCTCGGTTGGGGCGCCGACTATCCGGATGCCACCAACTTCCTCGACTTCCACTTTGGGAAGAACGCGTCAGACCAGTTCGGCGCCGGCTTCGAGGATCTCTGGGCCGTGCTCGACGAAGGCGCATCGACGCCCGACCCGGACGCACGTCTCGTGATCTACGAGCAGGCGACCGAACTGATCAAGCAGTACGTGCCGATGGTGCCGGTGGCACACGGCGGCTCCGGTGTTGGGTATCTGGCTGACGTGACGAATGCGCAGGCCAGCCCGCTCGGCAACGAGTACTTCGCGGTGATGGATCCGGGCGGACGCGACACGTTCGTATGGATGCAGAACGCCGAACCTATCGGGTTGTACTGCGCCGATGAGACCGACGGCGAGAGCCTCCGTGCCTGTGAGCAGATCACGGAATCGCTCCTCACGTACGAGATCGGCGGCACCGCTGTTGTTCCGGCGCTCGCCGAATCCTACGACGTCAACGAAGACGGGACCCTGTGGACGTTCAACCTCCGTCAAGGAGTGACGTTCCACGATGGGAGCGAATTCGACGCCAACGACGTGGTTGCAAGCTACGACGCACAATGGGACCTCAGCAGCCCGAACCACACCGGTCGTGATGGCAACTTCACGTACTGGGACGCGCTGTTCGGTTTCAAGAACGCGCCCGACGAGTAATCGAAGGCTGAACAAGCGTGGGTGGGGTGCAAACGCACCCCACCCATTCTTCTCTAGCCTGCTGATACATGGGCCGTTTCCTGCTCCGCCGCTTCATCTCTTCGATCCCGGTGATCATCGGGATCCTCGCTCTCGTGTTCGCTCTGGCGCGCATGATTCCCGGCGACCCGTGCAGGGCAGCGCTCGGCGAGCGGGCCACCGACGAGATCTGCGACGCCTACAACGAGCGCTACGGACTCAACGACCCGATCTATGTCCAGTTCGCCATCTACCTCGGCGATGTCGCGACCGGCGATCTCGGCGAGTCGTTCCGGTTCGGCGTCCCGGTCACCGACCTCCTCATTCAGCGTCTCCCCACAACCATCGAACTCGCCGCTGCCGCCCTGTTCCTGGCGGTCATTGTGGGGATACCCCTCGGCATCGTCTCCGCGTATCGCCACAACTCGAAGACCGATGTCGCCACCATGATCGGCGCGAACATCGGCGTGGCGATGCCGGTGTTCTGGCTCGGTCTGATGCTCCAGTACGTCTTCGCCGTCTTCCTACGCGACACACCTCTGGCGTTACCTCCGTCCGGTAAACTCGACGCCGGGCTCATCCCGGTTCCGTTCTACGAAGCGTGGGGGCTCCCCGTAAACGGATTCATGGAGTTCCTGTCGGAGTTCACCATCATGAACGCGCTCGTCACGTTCCAGTGGGAGATCTTCCAGAGCGCCGTCCTGCATCTGATCCTCCCCGCGGTTGCACTCGCCACGATCCCGATGGCCATCGTGGCCCGGATGACGCGCTCGTCACTCCTCGACGTGCTCGGCCTCGACTACATCCGAACCGCGCGGGCAAAGGGCCTGCGCGAACGGCTCGTCGTCCTCAAACACGGTCTCCGCAACGCCATGCTTCCGGTCGTCACCATCATCGGCCTCTCCTTCGGCCTCCTGCTCGGCGGAGCGATCCTCACGGAAACGATCTTCAACCTCGCCGGTGTGGGAAAGACCCTGTTCGACGCGATCACATCTCGCGACTACACCGTGGTGCAGGGCTTCACGCTCGTCGTGGCCATCAGCTTCGTAATCGTGAACCTGATCGTCGATCTTATCTATACCTACCTCGACCCGCGGGTGCGCGTCTCATGACGTACGAACCTCCCCACGCCGGCGACGACCGCACCCCCTCCGATCCGGAGGATGCCGCCGACCAGCCGCTCGACACCATGGCGGCATCCGATGCCGTGCGCGACGAAGTGCGCATGGATCTCAGTGGCGGAGGAGTCTCGGCCACGACGGCCGGCGGCCTATGGCGAACCGCGGGACGAGAGATCATCCGGAAGAAGTCGGCCATCATCGGAATGGCGCTCCTATCGGTTCTCCTGATCCTGGCGGTCTTCGCTCCGATCATCGCTCCGTACGACCCCAATCAGGTGCTGTTCGATCAAGGAGTGAGCCCGAGGGACCCGCCGTGCATCCATCTCTTCGGATGTGACGAGGAGAAGTCCCAGCACATCCTCGGTATCGACGGGAACGGGCGCGACTATTTCTCGCGAATCGTCTACGGGGCGCGCGTTTCGCTGCTCGCCGCGTTCGTGGCGGTGTTGTTCGCGATGTTCTGGGGAACGATCGTCGGCCTCATCGCCGGCTTCTTTGGCGGATGGGCCGACAACGTCCTCATGCGGATCATGGACGTGCTGCTCTCGTTCCCGTCGCTGTTGCTTGCGATTGCGGTCGTCACCGTACTGGGCCCGGGCCTTATCAACGCGATCCTTGCGATTGCGATCGTCACCATCCCCCAATACGCTCGAATCGTCCGTTCGTCTGTCCTGAGCATCCGCGAACAGGAGTATGTCGCTGCCGACCAGGCGCTCGGCGTTGGCCGCTGGCGTCTCCTCGCCCACCGTATCTTCCCCAACACACTCACGCCGCTGATCGTGATCGCGACGCTCGGAATCGCAACAGCCGTCCTCGAGATCGCTTCGCTCTCGTTCCTCGGCCTCGGCGTCCAGCCCCCGACTCCCGAATGGGGTTCGATGCTTGCCGCCGAGCGCAATCAGGTCTTCACGGCTCCGCACCTGGTGTTCTTCGCTGGACTCATGATCATGTGGAACGTCCTCGGGTTCAACCTGCTCGGCGACGGACTCCGTGATGCGATCGACCCGAGGCTCGGCCGATGACCGCTTCACCGAACGGCGGTCCGATTCTGGAGATCCGAGACCTCGAGACCTACTTCTTCACCCGCGACGGAGTCGTGAAGGCTGTCGACGGTGTGGACCTCACCGTCGGGAAGGGTGAGATCGTCGGCCTCGTCGGTGAATCTGGCTGCGGGAAATCAGTCACGTCAATGTCGATCCTGCGCCTCATCCAGAATCCAGGAGAGATCGTCGACGGCGAGATCTATTTCCACGGCGAAGACCTGCTGAAGGTCTCCGAGAAGGAGATGCGGTCGATCCGAGGTGACCGTATCTCGATGATCTTCCAGCAGCCCGTCGGTTCGCTCAACCCCGTCTTCACCGCAGGGTCGCAGATCTCAGAGGTCTACGAGATCCACGAGGACATCAAGGGAAAGGAGGGCTTCAAAAGCGCCGTCGACATGCTCACGAAAGTCGGGATCCCCGACCCGGAGCGTCGCGCGAAGTCATATCCCCACGAGCTCTCAGGAGGTATGGCTCAACGGGTCATGATTGCGATGGCGCTCGCCGCAGGACCGGAGCTCCTGATCGCCGACGAGCCGACCACCGCGCTCGACGTGACGATCCAGGCGCAGATCATCGACCTTCTTGCAGACATCAGGAACGACCTTGGGACATCAATCATCCTCATCACCCACGACCTCGGCATCGTGGCAGAGATCGCCGACCGCGTCGCTGTGATGTATGCCGGCGAGATCGTCGAGGAAGCGGCTACGAAGACGCTCTTCGCCGACCCGCAACACCCGTACACCAAGGGGTTGATCGGATCGATCCCAGTCGCGGGATCCCGGAGGGAGTGGCTTGACGTGATCCCCGGCCGCGTTCCCAACCTCATCGACCTGCCAACCGGCTGTCGTTTTGCACCCCGCTGCCGGGCCCGCGAGGAAGCCGGCCTGACGATCTGCACAGAACAGCGTCCCGAGCTGAGGATGACCGAAAGTGGGCACACGGTGCGCTGCTTCCTCTATGAGGATGGTGCGACGTGAGCGCTCCCCTCATGAACATCAAGGGCCTCGTGAAGACCTATCCGATCAAGGGCGGAGCGTTCCAGAAGGTCCTCGGCACCGTCAAGGCTGTCGACAATGTCGACCTCGAGATTCGCCAAGGTGAGGCTCTGGGACTCGTCGGCGAGTCGGGCTGCGGAAAATCCACTTTCGGAAGAGCAATCCTTCGTCTCGAGGAACCCGATGCGGGCTCCGTCGAGTTCAACGGCGTCGACGTCCTGCAGCTCTCAGCGAAAGACCTGAAGCCGTACCGCAGGGACGCTCAGGTGGTGTTCCAGGATCCGTTCGGATCGCTCGACCCGCGCACGAGTGTCGGTGATTCGATCGCTGAGGGCCTCCGCGTCCAGGGAGTGTCGAGGAAGCAACGTGGGCGGAGGGTCGCGGACGTCCTCGAACTCGTCGGCCTCGAGCCCTACCACGCAAACCGCTACCCGCATGAGTTTTCCGGAGGCCAGCGGCAGCGGATCGGGATCGCGCGAGCGCTCGCCGTGGATCCGAAGTTCATCGTGCTCGACGAGCCGGTGTCTGCCCTTGATGTGTCGATCCAGTCTCAGATCTTGAACTTGCTCAATCAGCTGCAGCGCGAACTCGACCTCACACTGCTCTTCATCGCACATGACCTCAGTGTTGTCGAGCACCTCTGCGACCGGATTGCGGTGATGTACCTCGGGCGTATCGTTGAAATCGCCAACCGCGACGACCTGTTCGCCAACCCGACCCATCCGTACACGGAGGCACTTCTTTCGGCAATCCCGGTCCCGGATCCGACGGTCAATCGGAAACGGATACTCCTCGAGGGTGACCTTCCAAGCCCGCTGAACCCGCCGTCCGGCTGCACGTTCCACACCCGATGCCCGATAGCCGTCGAGGGAATCTGTGATGTCACGCCTCCGGAGCTTCGCCCGGTCAACGGCGAGAGCCACGAGGCATCGTGCCATCTTCGGACCGGTGACCATCAAGACCTCAACCGCCCCCTCCTCGCCGCGCAGTAGAGCGTAAGACAAGACACAAGAAACAAGACGCAACGAGACTTCCGCCGCTCTTTGCTCTTTGCTCTTTGCTCTTTGCTCTTTGCTGTCCCGGCTATGGCGCCGCCTTCCCTCAACCGGTACGCTCAGGCTGGAGGAGCA